>Ga0315271_10000181_pt1 | contig 31597 bp, 28 predicted proteins | sample C3_top_MG_FD_204664 | JGI IMG/M metagenome (GOLD analysis project Ga0315271, IMG submission 204664) | Sediment microbial communities from Yellowstone Lake, YNP, Wyoming, USA - C3_top | ecosystem: Environmental > Aquatic > Freshwater > Lake > Sediment | place: USA: Wyoming | collected 2017-08-01
CTTCCCTAACCCAAGTCATAACCTGGAGTCTTAAAATGCAAATCGCCAAACTGACCGCAGCCCTGATCGCTGCCGCTGCTACTTCCGTTGCTTTCGCTAACGGTACCGCCGCAGCCCCCGCCGCAGCCCCCGTCGCCACGGCAACCCCCACCACCGCTGATGCCTGGGTCGCCAAGATGACCGATCCGACCCAGAACGCTTCCGCGTTCAAGGATCCCAAGACCTTCGTTCCCTGGATGATGGCCGTGACCGATCCTGCCACCTCGATCGCCATGGGCAACGCCATGATGAACCCCAACACGTCTCTGCGTTTCATGACCGGCATGATGAACCCGGCCGCGCTCCAGAACTACATGCAATTCATGGATCCCGCAGTTTCCATGAAATGGATGGGCGCCGCGATGGACCCCAACTTCTACACCGCCGCCATGACTCCGTTCATTAACCCGAACGCCTACATGAAGTGGATGATGTCGCCGATGGACCCCCGCCTCCTTAACATGGGCATGCAGACACTGAACCCCGGCATGTACACCAACTGGATGCTGGCTCCCATGCAGCCCCAGGCCATGAACGCCATGATGGCTCCGATGAACCCCTCCCTGTACACCAACTGGATGAACACTGCGGTCAATCCCCAGACCTACGGTTCCATGGGTGCGCTGATGGATCCGAACGCCTACGGCAACATGATGAATGCGTTCAACCCCGCCATGTTCCTGGCCCCGATGGGTGTTGTCGCTCCGGCTGCTGCTCCTGCTCCGGCCGCTGCTCCTGCACCCGCTGCCAAGTAATTTCGGCAGTTTAGCAACAGCAAGACAAAACCCCGGCCTCTGGCTGGGGTTTTGTCGTTGTAATTCTGTATAATGTCGACCGTGATCATGCCACGCAAGACCCTGACGATCTTGTTTTCGCTCTGTGCCGCAGGCTCCGCCTGGGCTCAGGATGATGCGCCTGCACTCCCCGTTCCGACCGAGACGCAGCAGGTCGAGCGGATGATGGACGTGCGCAGCAAAATGAGTCAGGTGCGCCAGCCGCGACAGGTGCTGGCGGATGCCATGACCGAGCCGGGATTACTGGCCGCTGCCATCGCCATGAGTGCCAACCCAGAAGCCTGGTTAATGGCGCTGGAACAGGCCAGCGGGCCGTCCGTGCTCAATAATTATTCCCCGGCGGCTGAGCCGCAAATGTTCGCCGACTTGTTCTATTCTTCGCTGGATCCAAAATTCCAGCAGGCTATTCTGAGCCGGGCGATCGATCCGAAAAAAACGCAGTGCTGGATGAAAGCCATGAGCGATCCGCGCTTCATCACGCCCGCTTTGGCCATGATAAATCCCGCCACCCCCATGCAGTGGATGAAAGTCACTGCGGACGGGCGCATTTTCAAACCCATGCAGGCATGGTTTGACCCCAAAACCTATTTGGGCTGGATGCGCATGTCTGTCGACACGACCGGCAAGAATGAAAGTAACAAAGCGGCTCCACTTTTCTGGCAGCCGCCCCAGCGTTATTGATTCGTCCGCCTGAAACGGGTCAGGCGGCGCTCCGTCAGCGCCGCATCCAGCGGGGTATCCCACGGGTCGTGGGGCAACGTCTCCACCCGCTGGCATTCATAGCCCACCCCGACCAGCAGCGGTTTCCGCCATAGCCTGCGTCGCAGCAGATACGCCAGGGTCGTGTCGTAATAGCCGCCACCCATCCCCAGACGATGGCCGCGGCTGTCAAATCCCACCAGCGGCACAAACAACAGGTCCAGCTGCCATGCCCGTAGTGGCTGCGGATCCCAGGGTTCCGGAATGCCATAACGATTCGCCGTCATCGGATTGCGGCCGTTCAGACGCGCAAAGCGCAACACCCGACCATGGCCGCCTGAAATGACCGGCAGGCAACACGTCCGCTTCATCCACAGCGCCTGATTCAGCAGGGGCAGCACATCGAATTCCGCGCCCTGCGGCAGATAGAACCCGATGCGCCGGGCTCGCAACAGCAAGCCGCGGCGCAAGGCCAGCCGTAACAGGCTGCGCGCTGCATGACGACGCGCATCGGGTTTGACCGCGCCGCGCGCGGCTTTGAGCTGTCGCCGGAGAGTGGATTTGTTCATGTCATTTGGCAAGTCGAAACAGGGGTGGCACTGCCTTCACCCTCTCCATGGAACTCCGACTTCCTGCGGGCTTAAGTCCGTGTGGAATCGTATGCCCTAAAGGACTCCGATCCGCTACGTGCTGAAGCGCGTGCGGAATCGTATGCCCCACAAGGGGACTCCGACTATCTACGGGCTAAAGCCCGTGAAAGATCGTATGCCCCAGCCTCTACCCCTGCGAGGCGCCGAGCTCCCCCAAGGAGAGAGTCTGAAGCGCACACGACCGATTGATGGGCTCCCCGCCTGTGCCGACCGGCCACTATCCTTGAACCTGAGTTCAAGGAGGTCGCAGCGACTCTGCTTTCAGGCACGTTCGCATGGAACACGCACACCGGCAGATGAAAGTGCCGCAACCGAGCGCAAGCGCATTGGTACAAAGGAATTGCAGCCTTCGCGAACACCGCAGGGAGCGGCTCTATTCTAGAAGAGTTTGTTCTGATCTTCCAGTACTGCATCCAACAAGGTGTTGCAGTGGTTCAAACGCGCTCGCGCGTCCTCGACCAAACTGCCACCGCCTTTGGTTAACAAATCATGCGCCAGATTGAGCCCCGCCATGATGGCAATGCGCTCCGCGCCAATGACTTTGCTGCTGTCGCGAATCTCGTGCATCTTTTCGTCCAGATAGTCCGCGGCCGCAATCAGTGCCGGCTCCTGTTCCCGGGTGCAGGCCACCTTGTAGGCGCGGCCCAGAATATGGATTTCAATCGAGCGTGGGGCAGCCATCAGGCCTCTTCCGGGAGTTGATCGAGCAGAACCTGCAGCCGGGTTTTCGCGGAATCGAGACGGACACTCATCTGTTTATTGTCCTGCTGCGCAGCGAGAAGCTGCTGGCGCAACGCCAGGTTTTCGTGCCGCAGGGTCTGGCACAAATCGGCGACCTGGCGAATTTTGGCTTCGAGCGTGTCGAGTTCCAGTTTCATGGCGGCAACTATAGGGGGCGATGCGCGGACGGTCAATCGCGGCGCGGGTATAATCGCACGCCACCAGGTGCCTGTATGGATTCCACCCCATACGGGTTAAACGGGAAACAGGTGCGCGGATTCAATCCCGCCATGCCTGTGCTGCCCCCGCAACGGTAAGCGTTGTTGTCCGGCGTTTCATGCTGCCACTGTCGCAAGACGGGAAGGCGAAACGCCTCATGCGCGAGCCCGGATACCGGCCTGGAAATGCCGCGCGCGACCTTCCCCTGATCTTCGCGTCGCGCAGCGGCAAATTCACGGTTTCGCCTGCGGGGACCCGGGCGATGGATACAAGGAAACTTCATGCGTTACTCCATTCTGGCGCTCGCCCTGAGCACCACCCTGTCCGCCATGGCGGAAGACCTGCAGGTTTATGTGGACGACACGATCGTCGTCACCCCCTCCCGCTTTCCGCAAGCGCTGTCCGGTCAGGCGAGCAATACCACGGTGATTACCCGGCAGGATATCGAAACCAACCCTGCAACCACCCTGCCCGAGATTCTGGCGGAACAGGCCGGTATCGGCATGCGTGACCTGTTCGGCAACAATGCCGCCGCCAGCGTGGTCGATATGCGCGGTTTTGGCGCCGCCGCCGGACAGAACACGCTGATCCTGCTGGATGGCCGCCGCCTGAACGATATCGACTTTTCCAACATCGACTGGTCGGCGCTTCCGCTTTCCGCCATCGAGCGTATCGAAATCGTGCGGGGGGGCGCAAGCGTGCTGCATGGCTCAGGCGCCGTGGCCGGGGTCATCAATATCATTACCCGCTCCCCGCTCGGGCAGCCGGCCCAGGCCTCGGGCAGAGCACGGCTGGGCAATTACAACACCCAGGATTATCAGTTGAGCGGCAACCAGACCGGCGAGACGGCCGGGATCCGAATCGCCGCCGACCATTACCGTTCCGACGGCTGGCGTGACAACAACGAGAACACGCAAAGCAGCCTGTATGGCGATGCACGGTGGAAACACAGCCTGGGCGAGTTGGTCTTCAAGTTCGGCGGCGCCACCCAGGATCTGCGCCTGCCCGGCGCCCGGCTGGTACAACCCAGCATCGGCCTCAACCAAGTCGCCGACGATCCGCAAGGCACCAACACCCCGCTCGACTGGGCGCAACGTGATGGCTATCAGGGAGGGCTGAATGGCCGGTTCGAGTTCGGACGCAACGAGGTTGTGCTTGATCTGGACTATCGCAACAAGCAGCAGCAATCCTATTTCGACTTCGGCGGCTTTCCCGACTACCGCGATGCCAACCTCGGCATGTGGAGCTTCTCGCCACGCACCCGGCTGCCTTTCGATATAGGCGGCATCACGCACAGCCTGAGTTTGGGCGCCGACCTCGCGTGGTGGAACTATCATCTGCGCACCTCGAATGCAGAGGCAAATATTGATACGCCTACCAACCGCGTGCAGGCCGACCAGAGCAACGCGGGACTGTATGTCAGGGACGGGATGCAACTGAATCCGGCCACGCGTCTGACCCTGGGTGGTCGCTATGAGTGGTTTGAAATCAAGGCCACGGATCAGTATGACCCAGCGGCGCCCGGCGCCTTGTTCGGTAGCGGCGCGCTTCCCGGCAAGCAGGATGAACAGCAATACGCCTGGGAACTGGGGCTGCACCATCGTCTGGCACCGCGGCATGCGCTGTTTGCCCGGCTGGCACGCAGCTTCCGCTTCGCCACCGTGGATGAAATCTATGAATTCTCGCCCGCGTTCAGCCGCGAATTCCAGTTCCTCAAACCGGAAACATCGCAAGAGGCCCAGGCAGGATGGGAATGGGGCACAGGCGCGGACAGGCTGCGTACCGCGGCGTACTACATGCGGGTGAAAGACGAGATTCATCTCGACCCTTACAGCGCCGGCATCGGCAACACCAACCTGCCGCCGCTTGTGCGCTACGGTCTGGAACTCGAGGCGCATAGCCGCCTGCGTTCGGTGGATGTACGGGCGGCCTATACGCTGGCCTACGCCAAATTCACCGCGGGCACGCTGAACGGTGTCAATCTCGACGGCAAGGACGTGCCACTGGTCCCGCGCAACAAACTGTCTCTCGGCGCAATCTGGCATATCGACGGGCAGACCCGGCTCTCCGCCGAGGCCAATTATGTCGGCAGCCAGCTCATGGATAACGACGAGACCAACAGCTTCGACCAGAAAATTCCCGCCTATACCGTGGTCGATCTCAAACTCGAACGGCAGATCGGGAATTGGCAACTGGCGGCCGCGCTCAACAACCTGTTCGACGAAGACTATTACAGCTACGCCGTACACAGCACCTTCGTCCCCGACCGCTTTGCCGCCTATCCCCTACCCGGGCGCAATGGCTGGGTCAGCGTGGAATACACGTTCAAATAAGCTACGCCGGGGGACGATATTGATTCGACACGCAACAATTAGAAAGTATCAGCGCACGGCAGAACGACCGTCATCGCTTGAGAACCCCACGCCGTGTCGAATCAATATCCATTCAACCTCGGCTGTTATTGAACAGAAACTCGGGCTGTTGAGTTTCTGTTCAATAATGTCCGGGTGAATTACATCGGCCGCTTCGCCCCCTCGCCCACCGGCCCCCTGCACGCCGGCTCGCTGGTCGCTGCCCTGGCGAGCTGGCTGGACGCGCGCGCGGCGGGCGGACAGTGGCTGGTGCGCATGGAAGACCTCGACCGCCCGCGTTGCGTGGTGGGCGCGCCCGACACCCTGCTGCGCCAGCTTGAGGCCTACGGCCTGCACTGGGACGGCAGCGTACTGTACCAATCCCGCCGCGATGCCGCCTATGAAGCCGCATTGCAGCGCCTGCGCGAGACGGGGCTGGCCTACCCCTGTGCCTGCACCCGCCGCCAACTGGCGGACGCCCCGCGCAATGCCGAGGGCGAACCGGTCTATCCCGGCAACTGCCGGTTGGGGCTGGCGCCGGGACAGTCGCCGCGCGCATGGCGGGTGAATGTATCCGGAGTGCGGATTCAATTTACCGACCGCGTGTGCGGCCGTCTGGCGCAATCCCTCGACTCCGAGGTCGGCGACTTTGTCGTCCGCCGGGCGGATGGCCTGTTCGCCTACCAGTTGGCGGTAGTGGTGGACGACGCCTTTCAGGGCATCACCCATGTCGTGCGTGGTGCGGACTTGCTGTGGAACACCCCGCGCCAGATCTATCTGCAAACCCGGCTCGGCCTGCCGACACCGGTTTATGCGCATGTGCCGCTCATCACCAACGCCGCCGGGCAGAAGTTGTCAAAGCAGACCCGCGCGTCCGCCCTGCCCGAGACCGGGCGAGGCGCCGTGTTGGCGCAGGTACTCGCCGCGCTTGGCCATTCGCCCCCGGCTGAGCTTGCAGGCGCAGACCCGACCGAGCTACTGGCGTGGGCACGCACGCACTGGCGAATCGCAAACGTGCCCACGCACGCAACAGCCCACGCACGCAACGATTGCCAATCCGGGCCGTGCGCCGGAAAATTGCCTGACCCCTGACCCCTGACCCCTGACCCCTGACCCCTGACCCCTGACCCCTGACCCCTGACCCCTGACCCCTGACCCCTGACCCCTGACCTTTGACCCCTGCCATGGCCCAACTTCCACCCGCCGTCGAACAGGTGCTGCGTGTACATGCAGCCTTCATCCATACCGTGGTCAATACCCTGCGCGATCGCAGCCAGCTACCCGATCTGATGAAACAGCTGGATGCCGCCGAAGAGGCCGGTTGGGCGCGGCTGGTGGGCGCGCTGCGGCATGTCATCCATGGCCGTCGCGACCCGTCGATCAAAATCGGGTTGGATGAGGAGGACGGCATCCTGCTGGACGCCATCCTGCGCGGCATCGACAACCCGGCCACACTGCCCCCGCTCGATACCCGGCCCGATGGCAGCGCCGCCGCCCCCGGCCTGGCATCGCTCATTGACGCCTCCGCACGAGGCGACGCGCAAGCGCTGTCTGTGCTCGCCAACATGGCCGAACAAATGACGAAAGCGGGGGGTGACATGGCGCGACTGGGCGGCATCATGCGGCGACTGGTAAATGGCGAGCGCGATGCCGATCAATTGAGCCTTGGCATGGGCGCACTGGGGCGCGAATTGCTGTTGAACCTGCTGGATGAACTGGCGCGCCTGCGCCCCCAGTAATGATCCGAACTTTGACAGGGGCGAGTGAAATCCGCTAAAATTTGCCCCTTTTCGGCGGCTCTTTGTCCGAACAAGCGGGTGATGTAGCTCAGTCGGTTAGAGCGACGGATTCATAATCCGTAGGTCGGTGGTTCAAGTCCACTCATCACCACCACTCCCTCTTCCCGTCTACAATTCTTTTATCCTCCCCACCCGGCTCGCGCCATGTCAGGCAAGGTCTACATCAAAACATTTGGCTGCCAGATGAACGAGTACGACTCGGACAAGATGGCCGATGTGCTGGGCGCGGCGGAAGGGCTCACGCTCACCGATACGCCTGAAGATGCGGACGTGATCCTGTTCAACACCTGCTCGGTGCGCGAGAACGCACAGGAAAAAGTCTTCCACAATCTGGGGCGGGTGCGGCATCTGAAAGCGGTCAACCCCAGGCTCATTATCGGCGTGGGCGGCTGTGTCGCATCGCAAGAGGGCGCGGCGATTGTGTCGCGCGCGCCCTACGTCGATGTGGTGTTCGGCCCGCAAACCTTGCACCGTCTGCCGGAGCTCATCCGGGCACGCCGCACGTCCGGCCGCGCGCAGGTGGATATCAGCTTTCCCGAGATCGAAAAATTTGACCACATGCCGTCCGCAAAAGTGGACGGCGCATCGGCCTATGTGTCGATCATGGAAGGCTGCTCCAAATATTGCAGCTTTTGCGTCGTACCCTATACGCGCGGCGAGGAAGTATCGCGCCCGTTTGACGATGTGATTGCCGAGGTGGCCAGCCTTGCCGAACGCGGCGTGAAGGAAATCAACTTGCTGGGGCAGAACGTCAATGCCTGGCAGGGCGCGCTCGACGACGGCAGCGTGGCGGATTTCGCGTTTTTGCTGGAGATGGTGCACGAGATCCGGGGCCTGGAACGCATCCGCTACACCACCAGCCACCCGCGTGAAATGTCGCAGCGACTGATCGAAGCCTATGGGCGGCTGCCCAAGCTGGTGTCGCATCTGCATTTACCGATCCAGTCCGGCTCCGACCGCATTCTGGCGGCAATGAAGCGCGGCTACACGGTGCTGGAATTCAAGTCGATTATCCGCAAACTGCGTGAACAGCGGCCTGACTTGTGCCTCTCGTCGGATTTCATCATCGGATTTCCGGGCGAAACCGGCGCGGATTTTGAAGCGACGATGAAGCTCATCGCCGAACTGGACTTTGATACCAGCTTTTCATTCATCTACAGCAAGCGCCCCGGCACGCCCGCGTCGGATTATCCCGATGACGTGCCACCCGAAGTCAAGCATGCGCGCCTCCAGCGCCTGCAACGCTTGATCGAATCACAGGCGCAAAAAGTCAGCCAGGCGATGGTGGGCACACGCCAGCGCATTTTAGTTGACGGTATCTCGAAAAAGAGCACCGAGGAACTGACGGGGCGTACCGACAATAACCGCATCGTCAATTTTTCCGGGCAGCCGGGCTTGATCGGGCAGTTTATCGAGGTCAGGATTACGGCCGCGTTGCGGAACAGTCTGCGGGGCGAGGTGGTAATGCATGAAAGCTGAAGTGGTCGAGTTCAGCCTGCGCCCGGAAGACAACCGGCGGCTCGCCAATCTGTGCGGCGCAATGGACGAGAACCTGCACCAGATCGAAGCTGCATTTGATGTGGCCATCAGCCGCAGGGGTTCCAGCTTTCGGGTTAGCGGCGAAAAGCTTCAAGCCGAGAAAGGTGCGCAAGCCATCGAGCATTTCTACAACCGCGCACACGACAGCTTGAATCTGGACGACATTCAACTCGGCCTGGTCGAACTTACGCGCGGACGCGCGGATGATGATGAGGGGCCGGTCTTGCGCACCCGTCGCACAGATCTGCGCGCACGCACACCGCGCCAGGGCCAGTATATCGAACAAATTCAGAACCACGACATCACCTTCGGCATCGGACCTGCGGGTACAGGAAAAACCTATCTGGCTGTCGCCTGCGCGGTGGATGCACTGGAACGCGAAGCGGTAAAGCGGCTGGTGCTGACCCGTCCCGCGGTGGAAGCGGGCGAGCGGCTGGGCTTTCTGCCGGGCGACTTGAGCCAGAAAGTCGACCCCTATCTGCGTCCGCTCTACGACGCACTTTACGACCTGATGGGTTTCGACAAGGTTGCGCGGCTGATGGAACGCCAGACCATCGAAGTTGCGCCGCTTGGCTTCATGCGCGGACGCACGCTGAACCACGCCTTCATCATTCTCGATGAAGCGCAAAACACCACGCCCGAGCAGATGCAGATGTTTTTGACCCGCATAGGCTTTGGCGCCAAGGCGGTGGTCACGGGTGATGTGACGCAAATCGACTTGCAGCGGCACCAAAAAAGCGGGCTGGTTGATGTACAGGAAGTCTTGAGTGATGTGCGGGGTATCGCCTTCACTCATTTCCAGGCCGAAGACGTGGTACGCCATCCGCTGGTGCAGCGCATCGTCACCGCTTATGCCGACCGCCGTGCGCGCGAGAACAACTAGGGTGCGCTTTGGCGCAGCCCGGTATCGCCGATGAACACACTCTCACTCTCGGTGCAATACGCCAGTACTGCCGGGAATCTGCCCGCGCGCGCGCAAGTCCGCCGCTGGGTGTTGGCCGCGCTGGAACATTCCGCTGCAATCACCTTGCGCATTGTGGACGCCGACGAGGCACAAGTGCTCAACCGCGATTATCGCCACAAGGATTACGCCACCAACGTGTTGACTTTCGAATACGGTGAAATTGGCCGCGATGATAAGGGCGGTGGCATTCTCGGCGGCGATATTGTGCTGTGCGCGCCCGTGGTGGAAAGGGAGGCTACGGAGCAAGGCAAAAACCTGGCCGATCATTACGCGCATCTCACTATCCACGGTACGCTGCATTTGCAGGGTTACGGCCACGAAGCCGCGGCGGATGCCGTCATCATGGAAACGCGCGAAGCCGTTATACTCAAGCGCTTCAAAATTCTTAATCCTTACCTGTCAAGCAACGACTGAGCCATGGAGCCTGAGAGTAAACCGAGTCTGCTTGAGCGCATTTCCCACTGGTTGATGCGCGAACCCGAAGACCGCGAGCAATTGATTGAACTGCTGCACGGCGCCTATGAAAACAATCTGATGGATGCCGACGCGCTCGCCATGATCGAGGGCGTGTTGCAGGTATCGGAGATGCGCGTAGGCGAAATCATGGTTCCGCGCGTACAGATGGACGTGGTCGACATCAACGACGCGCCGGAGCGTTTCATCCCCCACGTCATCGAAACCGCGCATTCACGTTTTCCCGTGATCGACCGCGACAGGGATGACATCATCGGAATTCTGCTGGCGAAGGATTTGCTGCGCCATTATGCCGAGGACGACGCCGATATACGCGGCATGTTGCGTCCGGCGGTGTTCATCCCGGAATCCAAACGGCTGAATGTCCTGCTCAAGGAGTTCCGCTCCAATCGCAACCACATCGCCATCGTCGTCGATGAATACGGTGGCGTGGCCGGACTGATAACGATTGAGGATGTACTCGAACAAATCGTCGGCGACATCGAAGACGAATTCGACTTCGACGAAACCGAGGACAACATCGTGCGCGAGCAGGACGGCGGATTCCGCGTCAAAGCCTCGACTGAAATCGGGGATTTCAACCAGACCCTGGGCGCGAACTTTTCAGACGAGGAATTCGACACCGTAGGCGGGCTCGTCATCTCGCGCTTCGGTCACCTTCCCAAGCGCGGCGAGCGCGTCCATTTCGATGACTTTGAATTCACCGTCCTGCGCGCAGACAGCCGCCGTCTGCATACACTCAAGGTGGCGCGCCTGGGCGCCGCCGCCTAGACACGACCTGCCCTGGAAAGGACACGGCGAACGCCGCCACGCGGGTTCAGGGCTGTCACCCTGATAACTGGCAATCAGATGCCCGCTGAGAGCGGGTCAGGTACTGTACCCGAGGCCTGCCTGCCCTCGATGCCGAGTTTACGCATTTTCTCCCAAAGGTTCTTGCGGCTGATGCCCAGGCAAATCGCGGTCCGGCTGCAATTCCAGTCGTGCGCGAGCAGTTGCGCCTCGATGTAGCTGCGCTCGCAATCTTGCATGTAACTGCCCAGCACCGCAGTGACCTCGGTCCCGTCGGATTGGCCCTCGAAGTCCTCAATCAGGTCGGCTGGCCACAATACAGGCGAGGAACTCAGCAGGCAGGCGCGCTCCACGGCGTGTCTGAGCTGCCGGATATTGCCCGGCCAGGGGTGGGCGAGCAAGATGCGCTCGGCCGCCGGAGAAAGCCGTTTCGGCCCGATGCCGGGTCGGGCGGAGAATTCCGCCAGGAAGCGCTGCGCCAGCCACAGGATGTCTTCCTTCCGCTCCCGCAATGGCGGCACCCGCAGATGCACCAGGTCGATCCGATAGTAGAGGTCATCGCGAAACCTTCCCTGCCGCACCAGATTCTTCAGGTCGAGATGGGTGGCGCAGATGATGCGTTGCTCGACCGCTACCGTCCGCTCGCCGCCGACGCGGACGATCCGCCTGTCCTGGAGCGCGCGCAGGAGCTTCACCTGCATGGCCATCGGCATATCACCGATCTCATCCAGCATCAGGGTTCCTCCCGCGGCCTGCTCGAATACCCCCTTGTGCAAGCGTACCGCGCCGGTGAAGGCGCCCTTCTCATGTCCGAACAACTCCGATTCCAGCAGGTTGTCGGGCAGGGCGCCGCAGTTCACCGCGATAAAAGGCTGGTCGGCGGTGGCCGGGTCCAGCCGGTGGATCTCCCGCGCGATCACCTCTTTGCCAACGCCGGATTCACCCGTCAGCAGGATGATGCGGGCCTGGGCGGCAAGTCTCGGCAGCAGGCCCTGCAGGCGAAGTGTGGCAGGTGCGGTGCCCAGGGAGGAATGGACCGGGGTGTCAGGTCCGGGGAGTAGCCTGCATACGTCCCGCAATTTCGCGATCAGTTCATCCAGATCGAAGGGCTTGGCGATGTAGTCCACGGCGCCAAGCTTCATCATCGCCACCGCGCGCGGCAGCGTGCCGTGGCCGGTGATGAACAGCCAGGGCGGCAGGCACGCCATTTGGCCGGCCAGATCGCGGAACAGGGACTCGCCGCTCACGCCGGGCAGGCTGACATCGCAGACGACCGCCGAGCAGGGGCTTGCCAGGAGCCGCTCCCGCGCCGTGCCCGCATCACGTAGCCAATCACAGTGGAAGCCCTCCAGCTCGAAACGCTCGCACAGGGATTCCCCCATCAACGGGTCATCCTCGACCAGACACAGGCGCGGTTTCATGCTCATCAGGGCTCCTCGTCACTTTCAGTGGGATGCCGGCGGCCGGCATCCGTGATCCCGCCACGTGGCTGATGTAATGCATCGCCATCGCCCGTCTTTGCGGCCGGCAGCGGGATTGTTACAGTGAACGTGGTATTGCCGGGCATGCTTTCCACGCTGATCTCTCCCTTGAGACGCCGTGTCAGTTGACCCACGACCCAGAGTCCGAGCCGTCCCGGCTGTTCCGGATTCAGATCCTTGCCACCGAAAAGACGGTCGAGGCAGTCCCTGGGGATCGGCTCGCCGTGGTTGGCCACCGTGACGACGAGACCATCCGGCATCAACTCGACCCGGGCATTGACCACACTGCCGCTCGGCGCCGCCTTGATGGCGTTGAGCAGCAGATTGAGCATGATCTGGCGGATGGGCACGGCGGGCAATGATAATGGCCGGGGCAGTTCGGCGCGCCAAGCGAGGGACACCCCCTTGTCCTCGGCCTGGTGGCCGACCAGAAGGCGAATATCCTCCAGGTCCTCGAGCGACAGGTCGTGGGATTCCGCCCTCACCTCCATGAGCAGGGCGGCCATGGCGGCCTGGATCTGGTGCAGCCCCCGTTGCAGAAATGCCAGGGTCTTTTTCGCCGCGCCATCGGGGGAACGGAAGCGCAGGTGCGTGTCGATGGCGTTGAGCATGCCGCCGAGGGGGTTGTTGATCTCGTGCGCGATGCCCGAACTCACCAGGCCGATGGCGTTCAGCCGCTCGCTGGCCAGCAGTTGTTTCTCCAGCGCTTCCTTGACCCGCAACTGCTGGATCATGTCCCCGCATCGCCTGGCCAGCAGGCCCACCTCGTCCTGCTGCGTCAGCTGCGGGATTTCGATCTCGGCGGCCGGGTCACGCCCGACGCGCTCGACAATACCTGCGAGGTAGCGGATGGGCGCGGCAAGCCGACGCCCCCACAGCCAGCCCGCCGGCAGCATGATGGCCATCAGGAGCGCGGTCGGCAGCAAGACATGCATGGCGCTGTCGCGGAAGCGCTGGGTCAGGGTCTGCGCGGGACGGCTCAAGATCAGGGTGCCAATCCGGCTTCCGGCCTCGGCATTCACCGGGGCCAGCAGCACGAGCCGGCCCGGCACGAGATCATCCAGGAAGCGTGTATCCCCTGGCCACGACCGCGCGAGATATTGCTGCAGATGCCCGTAGCGGGCGTCGTCCGTGGCAAGCGCGCTTTGCACCGGGAAGCGCCGGGGGTGACTGGAGCAATAAATCCGGTTGGCCGCGTCCAATACCAGTAATTCCTCATCGTCGGCCTGGTCCGACTTCCCCATGCCGGGGGAGCGGATGATTTGATAGGTCTGCCAGACATCGTCATGGACCAGGGTATGGCGGATGCTGTACGCCAGCGTGGCGCCTAGCCTGGCGGCCTGCTCGCGCACATTGTCACGGTTGTCCTGAAAGTCCTGGACGGTCAGCCAGCCCGACACCGCGGCCGCCGTCAGCAGGATGGCGGCCGCGAGACTGAACGGGGCCTTGTAGCGGAAGCTGAAGTTCGAGAACACCGTCAGCCGCCGATCACCAGGTGGAGGTTATCTTCGATACCCTGGTACAGGCGCGGGCTGCCGGCCGCGAAGCCCGTCAGATTCAATGCATCGAGCAAGGCCATGCCCTGGGGGTCGGCAGACATCTCGTGCAGGACGCGCCGCACGGCGACAACATCGTCCGCCGGCAGGGAGGCGCGCGCCACGATGGGCGGAAAACCATATTCGGCGGATTTGGCGACGACACGGGTATTGCGGACCGCCTCCGGGCGAAAGCGTCGCAGGGTCTCCCAGATGTAGCCATCCATGGCCCCACCATCCGCGAGGCCGCTCGCGACCGCATCCACCACGTCGCGGTGATCGCCGGCGAAGAACGTCTTGCGGAAGAACCGCTTGGCATCCAACCCCATGCGGCGTAGTTCGATCTGGGGTACCAGCCAGCCGCTGTTCGAGTCCGGGGAGACATAGGCGAACACCCCTCCCTTGAGATCCGCCAGGCTGGTGGTCTTGCGGTCGGCGGCGGGCACGATGAGGTAGGAACGATACAGCGGCTTGCCTTCGTACAGAGGGGTGGCCAGCAAGCGCAAATGACGCTTGTTGCGGACATAGGGCAGGCCGCAGATCCAGCCGATATCCAGGCCCTCCGCCAGCAACAGTTGAGTGACCTCGTGGTAGGTCTGCCGTACCACGAATTCAACCGGCCGGTGCAATCGCCCGCTCATATAAGCGGCCCAATCGGCGTGCAGGCGCGGGCTTTCGACCAGCGTGACCGGGGTCAGGCCGATGCGCAAGGCGGGGCGCCCGTTCGCTGCCACGCGGGCAGCGGCACCGGTCAACAGAAGCGTGAGGAATGCACGTCTTTTCATGGATGCCATAGTTTCCGAGCATAAACCAGACGGTGTGGATCGCGCAAACCACGATGGACTGTTACCGATTCGTAGCACCTATGGGATATAGCGTTACCGAACGGTTGCAGAAAAATGCCATCAATTCAACCCAATCCATTGTTTTGTAATGGTATGTGGATATGGCATGGACATTGCATACAAGTAATGTCGCAATGGACAGTCATTGCATCGTCCCGTTATACGGCTGGCAAGCTTTTAGGGGGACACCACTCCAGTGCGGTATAAAGATCGAATGTTGCTCATAAGGGAGATCGTGCAAATGAAAATAGTAAATAGTGCTTCTATTCTGGCGACGTGCGTGATTATCACCGCACTTTCCCTGGTCGGGTGTGGTGGGGGTGACGGCGGAAATGGCGGCGGGGCAGCGCCGCCGGTGGTAACCACCATCAAGCCGACGTTCCTCGTCAAGGATACATCGGGTGCCGCGGTTGCAGGGGCGACGGTCTATGCGATCCCCGCAACCGATGTGGCGGCTCTCGCCACCCAACCGATTACCTTGAACATGACGGATGGCCAGTTTACGGCCGACGCACTAAAGGTTGATGAGCCGCTGGAAGACCTGATCAATGGCAATTACACGCCCACGGGCGGAGGCGTCGCAACCTACAAACACGCCGTAACGGATGCCACAGGCAAGGCGGTCCTCACGGATCTGCCAGTTGGCGCGGCGGACATGTACTTCATATATGTGAAGCCGGCCGACACCGATACGGGCCACCTTCCAGGCGGCAGCCTCACCCGCGCGGCGCTGGCAGGCTCCTCCCTGGTCGGCAAGGAAACGGCCGTCAAAGTGTCGACCATGCCAACTGCGGCGGCGACTTATATCGGCAGCAGCCTGTGCATGGCCTGCCACACGACTTACAAGACACAAAAGCAGACTCTGCATAGACTCGGCATCATGGTGCCGAATTCGCCGGGCGCGCTGCAGGACCTCACAAGATTCTCGAGCACAACCGATCCGGATCAGGATTTCAAGGCTGGCCTGAAGACGTTCGAGGGCGCGGGGACCACGCTTTACTACTACGGCTACAGCGGCGGCACGGCCGGTTCGTTCAAGGTGAAGACGACCGACCCGCGGATCGCCAAACCCACCGAGGTGGTGTCTTTCACGCTGCGTCTCGGCAAGAGCGCCACGGGCGTCTATCAAGTGACGTTCGCCAACCTGGTCAACCCGGCGGACCCGCTCGCCATCACCCGGGACGTGAGCCTGACCTACGGCGGCGGCGAGCACAAGCAGAGATACCTGACCAAGATCGGCAAGAGCAACTACGTCATCCCGACGCAGTTCAATCCCCAGGGTGACGACGCCAGCGCCGATGCCGGACGCACCAAGTTTATTGAATACGATCCTATCAGCAAGAAATGGTGGGATCCCGCCACCAATATGTTCATCGATCCCAATACGGATGATCACGGCGGCAAGTACAAGAGCTTTGACAGTTTCTGCGCGGGCTGCCATTACACGGGCTACAGCCTCACCAAGAACGCCGACGACACCTACACCGCAAACGCCGCGTCTGATTACCAGGGCGAAGTGCATCCGCTATCCGGCACGAAGCAGGAACTGAATATCGGCTGCGAGAGCTGCCACGGTCCGGGTTCCGAACATCTGGCTGCAGGCGGCCAAGGCAAATTCATCATCACGCCCGCGAACCTGACGCCGGAACGCGAGGTCCAGCTTTGCGCCTCGTGCCACACCCGCACCGACGCCAAGGACATGGATGGGCATGGATTTGAAAACCCGCTCGACGCGAACAACAAGATGCCGCGGCCGGGTATCAGCCGTGCCGACTTCCTGGCGAATCACGCCAAGAAGCAAGACAACAGCGCCTACTGGGCCGATGGCAAGCACGTCAAGAAGCACCATGAGCAGGTTCAGGACTTCGTTCAGAGCATGAAATACCGGAATGGCTCCAAGCTGATGGCCTGCTCCAACTGTCACGACGTACACGCGCCGGGGCCGGACACCGTCCGTCACCAGCTCCGTTCCTCTTACTCGGACAACACGCTTTGCCTAAGCTGCCATGCGACCGAGATCACGGACATCGCGACCCACATGACGGCGAAGACCGGTTTCAACATGGGGGCGGGCACGTCGTGTGTCGATTGCCATATGCCAAAGACGGCGAAGTCCGGTTCCGGAAGCCCGTTCACGAAATTTGTCGGCTTGTCGGGAAAGAGCTACTACCAGAACGACATTGCGTCCCATCGCTTCGATGTGCCGATGAAGACGGCCGTCTCGGCAACCAATCAGATGCCGATCGCGTACACCAACGCATGCGGCGCCTGCCACCAACCCGGCAACTTGCCGTAATGCGGTAGCGCAACTGCGGAGATGTCACACGCCCTTCGGCTTGTAAGCACGGGCAAGGGGACATGACATGATGTGATTGATAGCCCCCTGGATTTCCAGGGGGCTATATCAGGGCTCAATGCAGCTCTCCAGAATTCCGACAAATTTTGACCGACTGGGGTCAACGGGGCCTAACCAGCCCCTTTTTTTTTGGTGGCTTCAAGTCCCAAGCACAACGGTTGACGCGGGACTCCATCCAGCCCTTGAGTACTGCACCTTCCCTTCCGTCCGAGTCAAAGGACCAGCCGCGCATCATTTTCAGGTAGCTGGCCTTGGTACGGTCGCGTGGGGAATCCTGTGCCTATCCTGCTTCCTCCGGCTGTTCCAGGCTAAACACGGCGGCCATGTGGCGCATGAACAGGTCGGCCCGTTCGACAGGGCCATCCTTGTCATCCGGTCGCAAGAACATGTCCTTGTACAGTTCCAGTACGCCGTCCAGCGCCATGGGTACAGGATGACGCTGGTAGGTCAGGCTGCCGAGTATGGCCGTCGGCAGCGAGCAGCGATTAATCGGCAGGCGGGCGTATCTGGGAAGTAAAGGAAACAAGGGGGCAGGTCAGTGCGCTGTTGCATCCGTCCTTTCCCGAGATGCCCACCCCCCTCGCGGTGATGCATGACTGCAATGGCCGCGTTTGCCTGCGCCGGCGGTGTCTTTATACATTTTTAATGACTAGAACCGGCAGGCCAAGGCAGGCTATCGGGCTTCCGGGGCGAGGAACGCGCTTATTTCACAGTCAGAATCCACTTGGCCAAGGGCTGGGCGTCCGCAGGGCTGACTTTTTGTGCGGGCATGGGAACCTTGCCCCATTTGTTTTTTGCGCCCTTGAGGATGCTGTCAGCAAGTATTCTTTCGGCGCCGGCCTGAGAGCCTTGAGTTTTGCCGCCACGTCCTTGAAGGCGGGCCCCACAGCCTTCTTGTCAACCTGATGACAGGTCAGGCCTTGTCCTTGGTTGCCAATTCCAGGCTTGCCATCGCGGGGGCCGACATCAAGCTGGCGGCAATAAAAAAAGGGACACCGCAGCGCCCCTTGTTTCCTGATCCAGTGTTTAATTGACCTTGGGATCCAGTTCGCCCTTGTCGTAGCGCTTCTGCATCTCCTCCAGGCTGTATACCCTGGAGATCTTGCTGGCCATGCCGGCAGCGCCGAAAGCTTCGTAGCGCGCGCGGCAGATGTCGCTCATGCCTTTAGTCGCTTCTTTCAGGAATTTGCGCGGGTCGAAGTTGGACTTGTTTTCCGCCAGATGCTTGCGAACGGCGCCGGTGGAAGCCATGCGCAGGTCGGTGTCGATGTTGACCTTGCGCACGCCGTGTTTGATGCCTTCGACAATTTCACTGACCGGCACGCCATAGGTTACGCCCATGTCGCCGCCGTAGTTGTTGATGATGGCAAGCCATTCCTGCGGCACGGAAGACGAACCGTGCATCACCAGATGGGTGTTGGGGATGCGGGCGTGAATCGCCTTGACGCGGTCGATCGCCAGGATATCGCCTGTGGGCGGACGGGTGAATTTGTAAGCGCCGTGGGAAGTGCCAATGGCGATGGCCAGCGCGTCCACTTTGGTCTTGGAGACGAAATCGGCAGCTTCATCGGGATCGGTCAACAACTGGCTGTGATCCAGCGCGCCTTCGGCGCCGTGGCCGTCTTCTTCGCCGGCCATGCCGGTTTCGAGCGAGCCGAGGCAGCCCAGTTCGCCTTCGACCGACACGCCGACGGCATGCGCCATCTCCGACACTTTAGCCGTGGTGGCGACGTTGTATTCGTAGGTCGCGGGCGACTTGCCGTCTTCTTTCAAAGAGCCGTCCATCATCACAGAGCTGAAGCCGGACTGAATGGAACGGAAGCAGATGCTGGGGGATGCGCCGTGATCCTGGTGCATGCAGATAGGAATCCGCGGGTACATTTCGATGGCGGCCAGGATCAGGTGGCGCAGGAAGGGTTCGCCGGCGTAGGAACGGGCGCCCGCGGAACCTTGCAGAATCACCGGGGAATCCACGGCGGCGGCGGCTTCCATGATGGCCTTGACCTGTTCCATGTTGTTGACGTTGAACGCGGGCAGACCATAGCCGTTCTCGGCGGCATGGTCGAGCAGTTGACGAAGGGAAATCAGTGCCATGTGCAGTCTCCAGTAATAAAAGAGTTATAAAAGGGTGCCTTAGAATGTATCGGCCATTTTCAATGATGCATCATTAAAAAGTGACATCAGGATTTTTTTCTTGCGGCCGCTTACGCGGACGATTTTCATGGTGTTGGTGCCGCCTGATTGGCCTATGGGCTCACCTATGGTGAACAGGATCAGATCACCTTCACGCACCACGCCGCGCCGCCGTAATTCTTCCTCGGCTTCCGACAACAACAGGTCGCGTTCCTTGGTCGCAGTCTTGAGGTTGATCGGATACACGCCACGGAAAAGAGTGACTTTTCTACGGGTTTCGACCTGGGGTGTCAAGGCGTAGATGGGCACCCGGGTTGAAAGGCGGCTCATCCACAGGCAGGTATTGCCGGACTCGGTCAGGGCCGCGATGGCTTTGATGTTGAGATGTACCGAGGTGAATACGGCAGACATTGCGATGGCCTCATCGGTGCGCAGGAAGCTGTGATCCAGACGCGCACCGGAAAAGTCGGGTTCCGCCTCTTTCTCGGCTTCCAGGCAGACGCGGTCCATCGCCTGTACGGCTTCAATCGGGAACTGGCCCGCCGCCGTTTCAGCCGACAGCATCACCGCATCGGTGCCGTCCAGCACCGCATTGGCCACATCGGAGACTTCCGCACGGGTCGGGATCGGGCTGGAAATCATCGATTCCATCATCTGGGTTGCAGTGATCACCACCTTGTTGCGCGCCAGCGCCATACGGATCATGCGCTTCTGTAGCGCGGGCACTGCGGCATCGCCGACTTCCACGCCGAGGTCGCCACGCGCCACCATGATGGCATCGGACGCTTCAAGGATTTCTTCCAGATTTTCAATCGCCTCGGTGCGCTCAATCTTGGCGACCAATTGGCATTTTCCACCCGCCGCGCGGAGCAATTCACGCGCCTGCTGCATGTCCGCACCCGAGCGAGGGAACGACACCGCCAGATAATCCGCCTTTAGCGCCGCAGCGGTTTTGATGTCCTCGATGTCTTTCTCGGTCAGCGCAGCGGCAGACAGGCCGCCACCCTTGCGGTTAATGCCTTTGTTGTTGGAGAGCACACCGCCCTGCTTGACTTTACAGTGAACTTCCGTGCCCTTGACCTCTTCGACCCAGAATTCTATGCGGCCATCATCCAGCAGCAGGGTGGTGCCGCGATTGACATCGTTGGGCAACTCCTTGTAATCCAGTCCCACGCGGGTCTGATCGCCCAGTTCGCAAGCGGCATCCAGGATGAACATATCGCCCCTGGCCAGCGTGATCTTGCCGTCCTTGAATTTTCCAATGCGAATTTTCGGACCTTGCAAATCGACCAGCACGCCCACGGCGCGACCGCGCGCACGGGCCAGCGAACGCACCAGTTCGGCGCGGTCGATGTGGTCTTGCGCAGTACCGTGGGAAAAATTGAGGCGTACCACATCAATCCCCGCCTCCATCATGCGATCCAGTGTTTTTGGATCAGAACAGGCCGGGCCGAGGGTAGCGACGATTTTGGTTCTACGGATCATAGGTGGGCGAGGCGTAAGGGGTGAGGAGTGAGGAGTGAGGAGTGAGGCGGACGGGCAGCGTGGGCTCGCGCCTCACGCTTCACCCCTCACGCCTAACCGGCGTCAGCCGTTGGCGCGCTCTTCCAGTATCGCCACGGCGGGCAGGACTTTTCCTTCGAGGTATTCCAGAAACGCGCCGCCTGCGGTGGAAATGTAGCTGACCTTGTCGTAGATGTCGTACTTCTGAATGGCGGCAATGGTGTCGCCGCCACCCGCCAGCGTAAACGCAGGGGTGTTGGCAATCGCCATGGCGATAGTCTTGGTGCCTTCGCCGAACTGGTCGAACTCAAACACGCCGACCGGGCCGTTCCATACCACCGTACCCGCTTTCATGATGATGTCGGCAAGCTCTTGCGCCGACTTCGGACCAATATCGAAAATCATGTCGTCAGCGGCTACGTCGCTCGCGTCTTTCAGCACGGCTGGCTCGTTGGCGTCAAACTTTTTGCCGCACACCACATCCACGGCAATGGGAATGCTTGCACCGCGTGCATTCATTTTTTGAATCAGCATCTGCGCAGTGGGAATCAGATCGTCTTCGCACAGGGACTTGCCGACTTCCTTGCCGCTGGCCTTGAGGAAGGTGTTGGCGATACCGCCGCCGACCACCATCTGGTCAACCTTGTCGGCCAAGGACTCAAGCACGGTCAGCTTGGTGGACACTTTGGAACCACCGACAATGGCGACCATCGGACGGGCGGGCGCGGCCAGCGCTTTTTGCAGCGCGTCGAGTTCTTCGGTCAGCAGAATTCCAGCGGCAGCAATCGGCGCAAATTTCGCGATACCGTGGGTCGAGGCTTCGGCGCGGTGCGCGGTGCCAAACGCGTCCATCACAAACACGTCGCACAACTTCGCATATTTCTGCGCGGTTTCATCAATGTTTTTCTTCTCACCCTGGTTCACGCGGCAGTTTTCCAGCACCACCAGTTCGCCGTCGGCGACATCAAAGCCGCCATCCACCCAGTCGCGAACCAGGCGCACGTTTTTGCCCAGACGGGCGGCGATGTTGTCGGCCACGGGTTTCAGCGAATCCTCTTCCTTGAACTCGCCTTCGGTCGGGCGACCCAGATGCGAAGTGACCATCACTTTTGCGCCCGCTTTGATGCAATGCTCGATGGTGCGCATGGACGCGGTAATGCGCGCGTCTGACGTCACCTTGCCGTCCTTGACCGGCACGTTCATGTCGGCGCGGATGAAGACGCGCTTGCCCTTGAGGTCAAGGTCGGTGACTCGGATGAAAGCCATGGGTCGTTCTCCAGAATTAAGGTTTAAGGGCTGAGTTGGCTCAAGCCTTAAAGCTCACTTGCGAGTGAGGAGCAAGGTGCAAGGAGTGAGGCGAACCCGCTCCTGACAGCTTGCTCCTCACTCCTCACAGTCTTACTTCGCTACGTGCTGAACGAAGCGCAGCATGTTGCAGGTGTAGCCGTACTCGTTGTCGTACCAGGACACGACTTTAACGAAGGTGCTATCCAGCGCGATGCCTGCTTCAGCATCAAAGATGGAGGAGAAGCCCACGCCACGGAAATCAGTGGAAACCACTTTCTCGTCGGTGTAGCCCAGCGTGCCTTTCATCGAGCCTTCGGAAGCCGTTTTCATCGCTGCGCAGATTTCTGCGTAGGTCGCGGGCTTGTCCAGCTCAACGGTCAGGTCCACGACCGACACGTCGGAAGTGGGAACGCGGAACGCCATGCCGGTCAGTTTGCCTTTCAGCGCGGGCAACACCACGCCGACTGCTTTGGCCGCGCCGGTGGAAGACGGGATGATGTTTTCCAGAATGCCGCGGCCACCGCGCCAGTCTTTCATGGACGGGCCGTCAACGGTTTTCTGGGTTGCCGTAGCAGCATGAACCGTCGTCATCAGGCCGCGCTTCAGACCCCAGTTGTCGTTCAGTACCTTGGCAACGGGGGCCAGGCAGTTGGTGGTGCAGGAAGCCGCCGACACAATCGCCTGACCGGCGTAAGTTTCGTGGTTGACGCCGTACACGAACATCGGCGTGGCATCCTTGGAAGGCGCACTCATCACCACTTTCTTCGCACCTGCTGCGATATGCTTCTTGCAGGTCTCGTCGTCCAGGAAGAAGCCGGTGCATTCGATCACCAGATCAGCGCCCACTTCGTTCCACTTCAGGTTTGCAGGATCACGCTCAGCGGTGAGACGAATTTTCTTGCCATTGACGACCAGATTCGATCCTTCAACGGAAATATCGCCCTTGAAGCGGCCATGCACGGAGTCGTACTTCAGCATGTAGGCCAGGTAGTCGGGTTCGAGCAGGTCATTGATGGCGACGATCTCGATGCCCTTGAAATCCTGAGCCACAGCGCGGAACACCATGCGGCCAATACGGCCAAATCCGTTGATACCTACTTTAATAGTCATTGCAATCTCCTTGGATGAAAACAAGGGGTCAGGATTCAGGGGTCAGGGGTCAGGGGTGGTTGCGGGTTACACCCGCGCTTTTCCCTGAATCCTGAATCCCGACCCCTGATCCCTGAATTTTTACAGAACGCTCTTGACCGCCTTCACCACGTTCTCGGTGGTAAAGCCGAAATGCTTGAACAAGGCCGGTGCCGGGGCGGACTCGCCGAAGGTGTCTATACCGACAACTGCGCCGTCCAGCCCCACATATTTGCGCCAGAAATCGCTAATGCCCGCTTCCACTGCCACGCGCGGCACGCCTTTGGTCAGCACGCTGGCTTGATACGCCGCATCCTGACGGTCGAACACATTGGTTGACGGCATCGACACCACGCGGATCGCAATGCCGTCGCTTGCCAGGGCTTCCGCGGCTTTCATCGCCAGTTCGACTTCGGAACCGGTGGCGATGATGATGGCGCGAGCATTCGCTGCGTCTTTCAGTACGTAGCCACCTTTACGAATATTGGTGATCTGCGCCTCATCGCGCTGCATGAAGGCCAGATTCTGACGACTCAGAATCAGGCTGGTCGGACCATCCAGACGCTCAACACCCGCCACCCACGACACAATGGTTTCGGTGGTATCGCACGGACGCCACACGTCCATACGCGGGATGTAACGCAAGGTCGCAGTCTGTTCGACCGGCTGGTGGGTCGGGCCGTCTTCGCCCAGACCGATGGAGTCATGGGTAAACACCCAGATCACGCGCTGCTTCATCAACGCGGCCATACGCAATGCGTTGCGCGCGTATTCCGAGAACATCAGGAAGGTGCCGCCAAACGGCAGCACGCCGCCGTGCAGCGCCATGCCGTTCATGATTGCGGACATGCCGAACTCGCGCACGCCATAAGAGATGTAATTGCCCGGCTGAGCATGGCGAATCGTATTGCAGCCATCCCAGTTGGTCAGGTTGGAACCGGTCAAATCCGCCGAGCCGCCGACGAATTCCGGCAGCGCGCCCGCCAGCGCATTGATCGCAATTTGCGACGCTTTGCGCGTGGCAACCGTCTCGCCTTTGGCGTTGATCGCAGCAATCGCCTTGGCCGCGTGATCCGCAAAATGGGCGGGCAGTTCGCTCGCCATGCGGCGGGTGAACTCTGCGGCTTCAGCCGGATAAGCCTTGGCGTATTCGGCAAATTTGTTATTCCACAGCGTTTCCAGACCCTGGCCTTTGGTTTTGGCATCCCAGCCCGCATAAATATCAGCCGGGATTTCAAACGGCGGGTAGTTCCAGCCGATGTTCTTGCGGGTTGCTTCAATCTCGGCGGCACCCAGTGCTGCGCCATGAACGTCGTGCGTGCCTTCCTTGTTGGGCGAACCCTTGCCGATAATGGTTTTGCAGCAGATCAGCGTGGGCTTGTCGCTGCTGGCTTTGGCCTTCTGAATCGCGGCTTCGAGCGCCACCACATCGTGGCCGTCCACACCCGCCACCACATTCCAGCCGTAGGCTTCAAAACGCTTGGGGGTATCGTCGGTAAACCAGTTTTCGACGTGACCGTCGATGGAAATACCGTTGTCGTCCCAAAACCCGATCAGCTTGTTCAGCTTCCAGGTGCCGGCCAGCGCGCAGGCTTCGTGCGAAATGCCTTCCATCAAACAGCCGTCGCCCATGAACACATAGGTGTGGTGATTGACGATTTCGTGGTTCGGTTTGTTGAATTCGTTGGCCAGCAGTTTTTCGGTCAAGGCCATGCCGACGGCATTGGTGATGCCCTGTCCGAGCGGGCCGGTGGTGGTTTCGACGCCGGGTGCATAGCCGTATTCCGGGTGGCCGGGAGTACGCGAATGCAGCTGGCGGAAGCCTTTGATGTCTTCGATCGACAGGTCATAACCGGTCAGATGCAGCAGCGCGTAGAGCAACATCGAACCGTGGCCGTTGGAGAACACAAAGCGGTCACGATCAGCCCATTTAGGGTTGGACGGATTATGGCGCAGGTGGTGATTCCACAGCGTTTCAGCGATTTCGGCCATGCCCATGGGCGCGCCGGGGTGGCCGGATTTGGCTTTTTCAACCGCATCCATCGCGAGGGCGCGGATGGCGTTGGCAAGGTCGTTACGGGTAGGCATTACGTTCCCTTCAGCTTGATAATGAAAATTGAGTGGCAAAAATGGCGAGCAGACTGCCTTGTAGCAAGCATTGCGGCAGCTTGGGCAGAATATGCAAAAACTTCGATTATCCGTCAGCAGGGCTGTCTGAAGCAAGCCACCCGGGACAAGCGGGAAAGCGCCAGTATGACAAGCACTTAGCGGAACTTGTTCATGTTCGCGCAAAGGACACAGGTCTAAAATGTTTTTATTTCAGTAATACGCGGGCTTATGCCCCAAGTCGCCACAACTTGAATAGCCAGGAGTTTCACAGGATCACGGACTGTTGGCCGGGGGTTGCCCTAATAGGGGAGAAAGTCAAAACCAGGGCGGGGGTGACTTGGTGCTTGAGATTTCTATTTGGGCTTCACGCATCCGGCTCGGTAGCGATTACGCAGGCTGTAGAAGGGTCAAGGCCTCTACCTATGCACCTGTGCACTTGAGGTTTGACCGAAGCCGCCGCGCTGACCAGGGGGATGGAAGTGAAGGCGGTGGAATTCGTGAAGCACGGCGCCGAAGTCTATCGAAAGGTGTAAGGGATGATGAAAGATTTTGATGCTGACGATGGCGGCGAACTCGCCGACGAACTGGAGTTTCTGTTTGACAGCGCCGCCCGGCGCATTCTGCGCGACGAGAGCCCGGTCGGTTTTATGGAATGGTTTCGACTTTCCGCACCGCAAATCGCGCCGACGTTTTTCAAAAACCTGCCCAAGGATGCCGTTTTCCTGCGCGGATTTTTAATGCAGTTTTCACGTCTGATCTGGAACAGAACCCCGCTGCCCGGCAATCACTATCGCCCGCGCCCCTTGCCCACACCGGAACGCAACCAGCCTTGTTTGTGCGGTTCCGGCAAGAAGTACAAGCACTGTTGCCAGGCGGTGGACGGGCTGGAGCAGGGCTTGCCAGAATTCAGCATGTTGCTGCATGTGCTGGATATCATCCCGGCGAAACAGCTTACGGTCTTGCCATATTCCCACATGAATCTGGACGAACTGGCCTATGTCGCCGAGGTCTGGATTTCCCGGGGGCGCGCCAAGGAAGCGGCCAAATTGCTGGAAGGCCTGTTTGTCGACATCGACAGGCTCGACGAACGCGCTGAACTGGCCTTCGAACGGCTGCTCGATTGCTACGACCGTCTGGGCAATCCGCTCAAGAAAAAACGCCTGCTCGAACGCGGCATGGCCGCGCCCAATAAATTTTTGCGCGTCTCCGCCATGCAGCGGCAGTGTTGCATCCTGGCCGACCGGAGCGAGTATGGCGCCGCCTGGCCGCTGTTTCAGCAAGTGCAGCGCCTGCTGCCCAACGACCCCAGTCTGTCCCACCTGGAAATTGTCATGCTCATGAATCAGGGTGAGCAGGCACGCGCGAAAGAGCGGGCCGCTTTCTGGATCGCCCGCCTGTCGAAAGACAAGACAGGAGATCACACGCAATTGATCGCGTTTCTCAGTCAGGCCGTGAACGACATGAGCGGGTCGGTGCTGAACATAGTGCAGCAAGATCGCCCATATCTGGAGCGGTTCGCCCGCCTGGTGAGCCATCTACCGCAGCCCGCCTGCCACTACACGCTCAAGCCCATGGCAGACAGTGCGGGGCCGCTCCAACCGGATTTGCAACTGCTGCCCTTGCACAGAGAATGGCGCGCATACGCCGAGGATTTGAGCGATTACCAGCCCGCCATTAACTGGTATGGCCGCCTCGACTGGCTGGACTGGATCGAGAAAACCCCCTTGGCCTGGCAGAGCCTCGACGTGCTGCACGACCTTGTCCAGGCCTTGAAAGATACCGAGCCGCGTATCACCGGAATGGAAGAAAAAATCGTTCTGCCGCTGTTGCAGCACGCCGAAGCCCTGCTGCGCCTCGCCATCAAACAACATCGCGCCGAAGGATTGAAACTGGAATGGGGCTGGATGGAGAATCGCCCGGCATTGCGTCTCGTCGCCGAACTGGCCTATTTCCACGCAGCGCACGACCGGCTCGACAAGGCCATCGACCTGATGGCGTGGCTGGTGGATACGCTTAACCCGAACGACAACCAGGGGCTGCGCGACGACCTGATCCACCACTACCTGCGCGCAAGCCGGATCGAGGCCGCACTGGATTTGGCCGCCCGTTATCCCGATGACATGGCGGTCATGCAGTACGGCCATATCCTTGCGCGCTACATGGCGGGGCACGTCGATGAAGCGGCTGCCCTCCTGAAACAAACCCACGCACGCTACCCCGAAGTCGGCAAAATGCTGGTCAACCCCAGCCCCCGCCGCCCGGCGCTGAACCCTGGCTACACTACGGTTGGCGGAAAAGACGAGGCCTGGTACTACCGCGAAGACAATCTGGACGTGTGGGAGCAAGGCGGCGGGCTGGCGTGGCTGCGGCAGATGTTGCAAAAGAAACCGGGCAAAAATCCGTAGCGGACGGATTGCCAAGCTGACTTGATTGCACCGCAAAGGCTAAGCGCTTGCGCGCCTTGGGGCAATGTATATACTCGGTGTGTATATTCTCTTCCGGGGACGGTCATGACGATCACCAAAGTCTTTCAGAGCGGCAACTCACAGGCGGTTCGCATTCCGCGAGAATTCCAGTTCGATGTCGCTGAAGTTGAAATTGAGCGGCATGGCGATGAGATTGTTTTGCGCCCTCCGGCCCGTAATCTGTCGGCGGCATTTGCTGCACTGACAGAGATGCCGGAGGATTTCTTTACCGAAGGCCGTCAGGACACCCCACCACAAACGCGCGAAGGCTTGTAATGTCTATACAGGCGCTGCTCGACACCAATATCTGCATCTACATTGCCCGCAACCGGCCACCCTCGGTGGCCGAGCGGTTTGCCCAAGCCGCGCCCGGCAGCCTCGGCATTTCACTCATCACTTGGGGCGAACTGTGTTTTGGCGCGGACAAAAGCAGCGATCCCAAGCGCGCCCACGAGCGCCTCGCCCGTTTCGTTGCCGACGTGCCCGTACAAATTCCGGGCCCGGACACGGGTCTGCATTACGGCGAGATTCGCGCAATGCTGGAACGCGCAGGCACACCCATCGGCAACAACGACCTTTGGATTGCCGCCCACGCCCGCGCCCTTGGGGTCACGCTCATCAGCAACAATGTCAGCGAGTTTGAGCGGGTGCCGGGGTTGCGGCTGGAAAACTGGGTGTGAAGGCGGGCGAGGCCGGTTAACCGGGCTAATCACGCACTGCCTCTATAATCATGGGCGCGCCGTTGTGGCGCGCTTTTTTATGCCCCAATCATGACCGACCCCACCCTGTTGCTGCACGCCCTTATCCTCGGCATCGTCGAGGGGCTTACCGAATTCCTGCCGGTGTCCAGCACCGGGCATCTGATCCTGGTCGGGCAGTTGCTCGGTTTCAACGATGACAAGGGCAAGGTGTTCGAGATTGCCATCCAGTTCGCGGCGATTCTGGCGGTGGTGTGGGAATACCGCGCACGTCTGGGTCATGCGCTGGTGAGTGTGACTTCCGAGCCTGCGTCACAACGGCTGGCAACCAATTTGATCGTGGCGTTTCTGCCTGCGGCGGTGCTGGGTTTTCTGTTTCTCAAGGAAATCAAAACCTATCTCTTCAACCCGATTGTGGTCGCTTCGGCGCTGATTATTGGCGGGGTTCTGATTCTGTGGGCGGAGCGTCGACAGCATATAGTCCGTGCCGAGACGGTCGATGATATAACATGGCGCGATGCCCTGAAGGTGGGTTTTGCTCAGGCGGTGGCGATGATTCCCGGTACCTCGCGTTCAGGCGCAACTATCATCGGCGGCCTGTTTTTTGGGCTGTCGCGCAAAGCCGCGACGGAGTTTTCCTTTTTCCTCGCCATTCCCACCATGTTCGCCGCCACGCTGTATGACGTGTACAAGCATTGGCAACTCTTCAGCGTGAATGATGTCGGCCTGTTCGCGGTGGGCGGCGCGGCCGCATTTGTCAGTGCGCTGCTGGCGGTACGGGGCTTGATCCGTTTCATCAGCCGTCACGATTTCACGGTATTCGCCTGGTACCGCATCGTGTTTGGCGTGCTGGTGCTGTTGACCGCCTATATGGGCTGGGTGGACTGGGGTACACATTAATCGGTTTGGGCTCAGCGTTTGCCCCCTCGCCCGCTTGCGGGAGAGGGTTGGGGTAAGGGTCCGGTTTGGGTACCACGTCCCTCAGTCTTTGACAGGCCGCTTTTCCAGTTTCCGTTGCAAGGTGCGCCTATGCATTTTCAGTGCGCGGGCGGTGGCGGAAATATTGCCATCGTTCTCTGTCAGTACTTTCTGAATGTGTTCCCATTCCAGCCGCGCCACCGAGATGGGCACGGGATTCACGGCGAGGTTTGCGTCGGCCTCATCCCGCAACAATGCAGCCAGGATTTCATCGGCATCGGCGGGTTTGGCGAGATAGTGGCTGGCACCGAGTTTGATGGCTTCGACTGCGGTGGCGATGCTGGCGTAACCGGTGAGCACAAGGATGCGCGGCGGCTTGGGTAGTCGGGCAAGATATTCGACGACTTTCAGCCCCGATTCACCCGGCAATTTGAGATCGACCACCGCATGCGTGGGGGCGAATGCGGCGGCGCACTCTTGCGCCTGTTGGTAATGACCGGCGCGTACAACGTCAAAGCCGCGCTTCTCCATGGCGCGCGCCAGTGTGTCTGCAAACCCGGCATCGTCCTCGACGATAAGCAGTCTCCGGCTCATGGCCGCAAACGCGCCAGCGGCAATCCCACACTGACCCTTGCGCCGCCGCCCATGCGTTCGGTCAACACCACTTCGCCGCCCATGCGTTCCACCGTTGCGTGGGTGAGCGTGAGCCCCAGGCCCATGCCCTGCCCTGGTTTGCCGGTGAACAATACACGGCCGGCCAGCTCCTTTTGGGCCGCGCTGAAACCCGGTCCGCGGTCGGCGATGGCTATGCGAAGTTGATCGGCCTCGCAGTCAGCGCGGATTTCCACCTGCGCGGGCGAGGCGTCGGCGGCATTGTTGAACAGATTCATCAAGGCTTGCTCCAGTTCTTCGGGCGGTGCGATTTCGAGTTCGGCCAGATTCTCGGCCTGTTTCAGGGATACGCTGGCTTGTGGCCGCAGGATTTGCCAGCGTTCCACGACATCGCTGATCCACTGCCGGGCATTTTTTGTGGGTGTTGGCGCCGCACTTTCGCGCGCACGCTCAGCCAGGCGATTAAGGATGATTTTGCAGGCCGCCGCCTGTTCTTTCAGCCGCCGACAATCCGCGCCGATCTCGGGGTCGTTCGCATAATCCCGCGCCATCTCGCCCGCAGTCATGGCAATGGTTGCAAGCGGCGTGGCGAGCTCGTGCGCGGCGGAAGCGGCCTGCGCCCCCAGTGCAAGAATGCGTTCATCGCGCAAACGCTTTTCGCGCAGCTCGGCCAGCAGCAGATCGCGCTCATGCACGCTGGCATTCATGCGGGTAACAAAGAAAGCGATGAGCGCGGCACTGATGACGAAGTTGAGCCACATGCCGCCAAGATGCATGCCATAAGCGGCCACCGGATCAGCAACGGCCAAGGGGATGTGATTGAACAGCAGGATGGCGTAGAACACGCTTGCCAATGCCGCCAGCGTCCAGACCGATGCGGGTTTGAGACTGATGGCGGCGATCACGATCGGAACCAGCATCAGGGATACAAAGGGATTGGTCACGCCACCACTGAAGAAAACCAGCACGGCAAACCCGGTCAGATCGGTCAGCAAATGCGCGAGGAACTCCATCTGCGTAGCAGGGAAATCATGTCGCAGCCGCACGCCGGTCGCCGCCGCAAACAGCGCCAGCAAGGCCAGTACCGCACCCATCGGCAAAAACGGCATGGCGATATGCATGCCCCAGTGCAGCCAGGCGATTCCCAGCGCCCACGCCAGAATCAGCACAACGCGCAAGGCCAGCAGCCGTCCCAGCAGCGCGTGCGCGGGCAAGGTGGAAAACAGAGTCGGTCGCAACATGCGGGCATTGTAATGTGCGCGAGGAGCAATGCTGCTGCGACAATATGTCGCATCGCGTCACGCATTGTTTTTGCGTATCTTGGTGAACGGGAACGGTGTCATTCCAATTTGTAATAGAAGCAGCAACAACTGATAAATAGCGTAGGGTGCGCTGTGCGCACCAACGATAACGGTGCGTATAACGCACCCTACGAATTCACAGTCGCTTCTATTGCTTCGGCACTATTTATCCAAGAGTCCGTTCGTGTT
>Ga0315271_10000182_pt1 | contig 31536 bp, 32 predicted proteins | sample C3_top_MG_FD_204664 | JGI IMG/M metagenome (GOLD analysis project Ga0315271, IMG submission 204664) | Sediment microbial communities from Yellowstone Lake, YNP, Wyoming, USA - C3_top | ecosystem: Environmental > Aquatic > Freshwater > Lake > Sediment | place: USA: Wyoming | collected 2017-08-01
GTAATGAGCGGGTACAGTATTTGCTCATTCAACCCGTAATAGTGTTCTCCACACCCGTCGTTTATATAGCCTGACACCATGAACTCACTGGCCGGTAAATTCGCATCAGGGCTCGCCCGCCTCACGCCTTTTGGCAGAGGAAACGAGGATCCATTGGACAGCATTAAAGCGGCAACTCGCTGGGTTGAAAACCTGCCGCTCGGGGACGCCTTCAAGTGCCAGCAATCCATCCTCCGTGAACTCAAGCGCTTTAACGAAAACTCGACGCAATTCACGAAAGATCGTCTGGCGGTGCTGATGCTGCTGGACGAGAAATCGCAGGATTTGCAGGACACGCTGGTACGCCAGTATCTGCGCAATCCCCGCATGTCGCGCTCGGTGGAAAGCCAGTTATGGCACGCCGTGTACGGTCTGTATTGGGAGGCCGCGCGCGGCTATCACGCCTTTGCCCTGCATTTCGCGCAGGGATCAGAGACGAGTCAGCATGAGAGCCAGATTCCGCTGATCACCCTGCGTGGCATCCGCGCCCTGGGTCAGTTGCTGAAATGGCGTGCGATACGCTATCTGCCCGCAGGCGAAAAACTCTGGCTACGGCTGCACAATTTGTATCGCATCGCCGAAAGCGAGGGGGTCCAGCGGCAGCCTCAGCAGGTCTACGCTGACGACGCCTCCACCGGCAGTTGCGAAGCCGACTACCTGCGTATCCTGATGCTTAATCTGGCCAATTCCGGCACGCTCTATCCAAAACAGCTCGACCTGCTCGACCACTGGCTGAGTGGCTGGCAGAGGCTGCTCCAACTCGACACGCAACCGAATCCCGACGCCCATCATTTTGTCGTTGACCTGTCGGCCGATCACGGTCCACGCCGCGTGCGTCAACCCGATGCCGACAAACCGATGCGCTTTTGGGGCACCTCTACCCTGTTGCTCAGGCTGAATGAACTGCAAGCTGCGCTGCGTGAAGGCAACACACCCGCACAACTGGGACTGACGGAGAACGCCCGCACCAGCGAAAGCCTTGAACTGCTCGAATACCTGCAACACAAATGGTCTTCACTATCCACCCGCGAGCAACGTCGTGCGCCGCGCGAATCGGTGAAGCGCCTGGTCGATATCACTCACGGACTCAGCTCCATCATCGGCCAGATCAAGGCGGCCAGTGCGCCCGCCAGCGTATCGCCCTACGGCACCGGGCTGAATTACAACGAGGCCGACGACGTGCAAGTGTATGGCTTTATCACCGATCGCACACGTGAACGCGTCTCGCACATGCAGGTTCCGGTCAGCCTGAACTCACCCGATGTGGAACGCTGGGTGATGCAGGACGAAAGCGAATGTGGCTATGGCGCCATCGTCGAATCCCGCGACAAGGACTGGTTGCGGGTAGGCGCGCTGATCAGCGTCAAATCGCACGATGCCCTCTCATGGCGGCTGGGCATTGTTCGCCGCTTGTCGCGGCTCAACGATGACACCAGTTCGATCGGCATCGAAACCCTGGCCGAAACGCCTATTCTGGTCATGTTGTACGACACCACCACGTCGTCGAGCTATACCGTAAACGGGGTCGACAACAGCAGCACCAGCCTGCCGCACTCCAGTCTGTGGTTGGCAAGCAACCCCGGCGGCACGGACAGCGTCATTATCGACCCCGTCCATTACATGCCCGGCAAGGTATTCCAGATCCATGGCGCGCCGGAACGCAAATTCATCGCCCTGGGCAAGCCGATTGAGCGCAGCGAAGGCTGGATACGCGCGATTGCCGAAGCGGTGAACAGCTGACGCAGACCGTCCTTCCATTCCTTTGCCGTAAACGCCTCATCCGGCTTACGGCACAAACCTCCCCCTCGCATCCGGTTTGTCTTTCACCGGGTCTCTGGCACAATCGCCGAAAATCCGACACGCGCACAACCCATCCTCTCCCCGAAAGGAGTTGACGCAGTGGCGGCATTTATGGCCCCGAAGGGGTGCCACCCGATCTGGAGGATATGTGGCCCAAACCAATAAACCTAGCTTGCTGATCGTCGATGACGATCCGCTGATTTCCGATACGCTCACCTATGTGTTGAGCAAAGACTTCGAGATATCGGCCGCCGAGTCGCGCGCCCAGGTGAAAAGCCTGCTGATGCAATTGGACGAGCCGCCGCAACTGGCACTGGTGGATCTGGGCTTGCCCCCGCAACCGCATAAACCCGATGAAGGTTTTGCCCTGATCGCCGATCTGCTGGGCATTTCGCCCAGCATCAAAATTCTGGTGCTATCCGGCCAGAGCGACGAAGCCAACGCACGCCACGCCCGTGCGCTCGGGGCGATCGATTTTATCGCCAAGCCGTGTGAACCCGAGCGGCTGAAATCCCTGTTGTTCAACGCGCTGCTGGTGCAAGACGCCGAACGCAGCGCCGACAAGGCGCCCGCCCCCGCCAAGGACTCCGGCATCGTGGGCACCAGCCCGGCGATGGACAAACTGCGCCAGCAAATCAAGCAGTACGCCGCCGCCCCCTTCCCGGTGCTGATCGAGGGTGAATCGGGCAGCGGCAAGGAACGCGTCGCCTCCAGCCTGCACCAGTTGTCGCCACGCTCGGTCAAACCTTATCTCGCGCTCAACTGCGCGGCGATTTCGCCGACGCTGGTCGAGCCGACCTTATTTGGTTATGCCAAGGGCGCGTTCACTGGTGCCACCAGCGCGCGCGCGGGCTATTTTGAAGAAGCCGAAAACGGCACGCTGTTCCTCGACGAAATCGGCGAATTACCCCTGGAATTGCAGGCCAAGCTGCTGCGCGTGCTGGAAAACGGTGAATACCAGCGCGTCGGCGAAACCCAGCCGCGTTTTTCCAACGCCCGCGTGGTCACCGCCACCAACCGCGATCTGCGTGCCGAAATCAAGGCCGGTCGCTTCCGTGCTGATCTTTACCACCGGCTGTCGGTGTTCTCCATCGCGGTGCCGCCGCTGCGCGAAATGGGTCAGGACAAACTCACGCTACTGGAACATTTTCGCGATTTTTACGCCCGCGAAGCCAAGAGCCAGGCGTTTTCGCTTGACCCACGCGCCCAGCAAATATGGGAGGACTACCACTTCCCCGGCAACGTGCGCGAACTGCGCAACATTGCGATTCGCCTGACCACCAAATATCCCGGTATAGTGGTCAACGCCCCGCAGCTGGAATCCGAACTCGACACTGATCAGGCCTACCCGCAGGAAATCCCGCTCGCCAACGACGGCAAGGCGCTGATCGAACTGGCGCGCAAGCAGCTGCAGACACTGGCCAATTTCAACCTGGATGTCACCATGCGCCAGTGGGAAAAAGCGTATGTCGAAGCCGCGCTCAACATGACTCACGGCAATCTGTCGCAGGCCGCCAAGCTGCTCGGTATCAACCGCACCACGCTGTATAGCCGCATGCAGACTTACGGCACCGAATAACCCGTATACTCCGTGTATCTTGACTATTTCGGTCTAAAGGAAGCGCCCTTTCGCATCACGCCGAATACCGAGTACTGGTATGCCGGCGGCCAGCGCGGGGAAATGCTCGCCGCACTGCTCTACGCCATCGGCCAGGGCGAAGGCATCATCAAGGTGGTGGGCGAAGTCGGTAGCGGCAAAACCATGCTGTGCCGCAAGCTGGTCGCCCAGTTGCCCACCAGCGTCGACAGCGTTTACCTTGGCAACCCGACCCTGCCGCCCGACGACATGCTGGCGGCAATCCTGGCCGACCTGGGGATAGACCTGCCCGAGAACGGTCGCCAGGCACGACTGGCACAGCTTAATGCCGCCTTGCTGGCGCGCCACGAGGCGGGACGGCGCGTGGTGGTGTTTGTCGAAGAAGCGCAAGGCATCGCACTCGACAATCTGGAGTTTCTGCGGCTGCTGACCAATCTGGAAACCGCCACCGACAAGCTGCTGCAAATCGTGCTGTTCGGCCAGCCCGAGCTCGACGTGCATCTGGCCGAGCCGAGCATCCGCCAGCTGAAAGATCGCATCACCCTGAGTCTCAATTTATCGCCGCTGGCCGAACCCGAGGTAGCCGATTACCTGCGTGCCCGTCTCGCGGTGGCAGGTTACCGCGGCCCTGACCTGTTTGCGCCCGCGCTGATCATGCACATGACGCGGCTTTCAGGTGGCCTGTCGCGCCGCATCAACATACTGGCCGACAAAACCCTGTTGGCCGCCTATGCCGGACAAACCCATACCCTGACCCCGGCGCATCTGAATGCCGCCGCCGGTGATGCCGAGATGCAGCCCCGCTTGCGCCGGCTCGCCAGCCGCCCTGAATTGCGTCGCTGGGCGTGGTTGAGTGCTGGACTCGCGGCGGTACTGAGCCTGCTGGCATTTATCGCCTGGCAGGCGTTGTCAGCGCCCCCGCCGCCACAGTCGGCTCGCCCGCCCCCGCTTCCGGCTGTCGCGCCTGCCACCCGCGTGGCCGATCAGGCCCGGCAAACCCAGCGCTGGCTTGCCACCGCCGCGCCCGGAATCCATGTCATCCAGCTGGCGGCGGTTAAAGAAGCCGCGCAGGCGGCCGTAGTAATGGGGAGCCTGAACGCCGCTACCCCACAACCGGTGCGCGTGTTACACGGACTGAGCCACGGCGTCCCCGCCTGGATGGTCCTGGCGGGCGAGTATTCTGATCGCAGCACCGCCGAAGCGGCGTTGCGCGCACTCCCCGCCGCGCCCGCCAGCATGGATGCCCTTCAGGCTGCACCGTTTCTGCGCACGGTTGGCAAAATGCGCAGCGTAGTCTTGCCAACAGGATGACTAATTTTGTGTTGAACCGCGCCGTGTTTGACCACCCCGTGTTAAATCACACCGTATTGACGGCTCTGTCGTTCTGCGGCCTGGCGCTGGCGGGCGGCTGCACGCCGCTGCAGACCTTTGACACCTCGCCGCACCATATCAATCAGCCCACCCAGTCTGCGGCGCCGAGCGCTCCGCCCCCCGCCCCGGTCAAAGCTGCGCCCACGCTGGCTCCGCCCAAACTGGGCGCACCGGTGCCGACCTACACCGTGGTGGTCAACGACGTGCCGGTGAAAGAACTGCTGTTTTCGATTGCGCGCGACACCCAATACAACATCGACCTGTTTCCCGGTATCAGCGGTCGCGTTACGCTCAACGCGGTGAATGAGCCGCTGCCCTCGATTCTCGACCGCATCGCGCGGCAAGCCGATCTGCGCTATGAAACCAATGGCAAAACCATTTCGGTCATGCCGGATACGCCTTATCCCAAGACCTATCGCGTCAATTACGTGAACGTGTCGCGCAACACCACCTCCAGCGTCGGGGTGGCGGCGCAGATCGCCAGCACCGGCGGTTCCACCGGACAAGTCGGCGGCAGCAGTGGCAGCAGTAGCAGCGGCAACTCCTCCTCGACCACCGTGTCCAGCCAGACCAATAATGATTTCTGGAACGTGCTGGCGGACAACCTGCGTTCACTGCTGGCAGGCACCCGCGCCATCAAACAGAGCGGAGAAGAAAAAGCCGCCCGTCTGCAAGCCGAAAAAGAAGCGCGCGCTGAACGGGTCTCGCAAACCGAAGCCGCCAGTCACGCCGGTGGCGGCGCGGCCACGCTGTTCGCCGCTGCTTTTGGCAATGTGTCTGCTGACAGCAAGAACGATGTCACTGTCAACCCGATGACGGGCACCGTATCGGTACTCGGCACTGCACGTCAGCACGAGGTGGTGCAGCAATATCTGGATAGCGTCGCGCAGACGTCCCAGCGCCAGGTGATGATCGAAGCGACCATCGTTGAAGTCAGGCTGAAAGACCAGTTCCGGGCCGGCGTCAACTGGACTGAGGTGTTGAAAGACGCGACCGGCTGGGCGATCAACACCGGCGGCGTCGCGACCAACCTCGCCAACACGCTGAAACCTTTTTATTCCATTTCCTACCAGAACAACAACGCCAGCCACAATCTCACGGCCACCATCGACCTGCTGGAATCCTATGGCAGCACCAAGGTGCTCTCCAGCCCCAAGCTGATGGCGCTGAACAACCAGACCGCGCTGCTCAAGGTGGTGGACAACCTGGTGTATTTCACCATCGAGGTGCAGCAGGGCACCCTCTCCGCCACCACTGGCTTGCCGACCACCCTGCCCGTCTACACCACCACGCCCAATACCATCCCGGTTGGCGTCGTCATGAGCGTCACCCCGCAAATCGGCGACAACGGACAGGTTTCCCTCACCGTGCGGCCGACCATTTCGCGCGTGGTGGGATACAAGGAAGACCCCAACCCGGCGCTCAAGCAAGGCACCAACAACATCCAGAATCTGGTGCCTGAAATTCAGGTACGCGAAATGGAGTCGTTGTTGCAGGTCAGAAGCGGCCAGACCGTCATCCTCGGCGGCCTGATCCAGGACGACCGCAGCAATGCCCGCGATGGCCTGCCGGTTCTGTCACGCCCCGAGGGGATCGGCGCGCTGTTCGGCCAGCAAGAGCGCACCAACAGCCAGTCCGAACTGGTGATTTTTCTGCGTCCTGTGGTCGTCTCCGATCCCAGCCTGGAAAGCAGCGAATTGAGCCAGTTCCAGCATCTGCTTCCCAGCGCCCGGAGTGTGCAGTGAGCCTCCTGCTCAAAGCCCTGAAACAGGCTGAAGCAGCCAATACGGGCAAACCCGAACCACGCGGACAGCGGGAAGGCGACCTCGAACTGGAACCTGTAGCCGCGCACACTGAAGCCCGTCAACCCGGTACGGCTGCGGCACAAGAATGGGTGGAACCGCCCGACCTGCTGTTTGGCAGCAGCGGGCTCGCACCCGCAGCCTCTCGACGTGCGCAGGCTTTCCGCTGGCCGCAACTTTCGCTGGTGCCGCTCACCGTCCTGCTGGCTGCGCTGATTGCGCTGGGCTACGGCATCTATCTTTATTTTGCCCTGCAGCCGGCGACAACTGTCACACCGCCGCCCAAGAACATCGCAGCCCCCGCCGCCCCGGTTGCTGTCACTCCGGTTGCAGCGATCCCGGTTGAACCCAAACCGGCCGTATCCGCGCCTGCCACCTCGCCTGCGCCGCCCTTTCTGCAAGCGGAGCCCGCGCCCTCCCCGCCTCCGGCCACCACCACACAGAGCATTCCGCGCGCCAGCCGTTCTGCGCACACGCCCACTTCATCTCCAGCCGAACTGCCGCTGTTTCGGCCCGATTCGCGAAACACTGTGCTGAGCCAGGCTTACGCCGCCTATCAGCGTGGCGCGCTAGTCGAGGCGCAACAGCTCTACACCCAGGCCGCCGCACCTGGAAACAATGTCGATGCGCTGCTGGGACTGGCCACGATCGCCAGCGTGCAAAACCGCGAAGCCGACGCGCAACGCCTGTATCGCGAGGTGCTCGACATCGATCCGCGCAATGCCACGGCTCAGGGCGCCCTGCTCGACCTGTTGGGCAACACCGACAGCCAGGCAACCGAAAGCCGCCTGAAACTGCTGATCGAGCGCGACCCCAACCCGCAGCTCTACCAAACTCTGGGCAATCTCTACGCCAGCCAGGCACGCTGGAACGATGCCCAGGCCGCCTATTTCGAGGCCTATCGCGGCGCCCCAGACAGCGCCGATTACGCCTTCAACCTGGCAGTCAGCCTCGACCAGTTGCATCAAGTCCCAGCTGCGCTGACGTATTACGAAAAAGCCCTCGCCAGCCCGGGCGTTCACCGTTTTGAGCGCGCCCAGGCCGAAGCGCGGGTGCAACAGCTGAAGTCAACACAAAGATGAACACCTCTAGAAATCGTAGCGAGCGGGTGTCAGCCGGATGCGCCCGGAGCGCAGAAACCGGAATGTACATAGAAGTACATGAGGATTTCGAGCACCGGACGCGCCCGGATCGCGCCCGCGCAGTAGATTTATAGGGGTGTTCGATGGAGCGCCGTAAAAAACTCCGTATGGGCGAATCCCTGGTCAGCCAGGGGCTCATCACGCTCGACCAGTTGCGCATCGGGCTGAAGGAACAGAAAGTATCCGGCCTGCCGATCGGCCGCCAGTTGGTCGCCCTCGGCTTCATGACCGAGGCGGTGCTGCGCGACCAACTCGCCAACGCGCTCGGCAGCCAGGGCATCGACCTCACGCAGGTCGTGGCCGACCCCGAAGCGCTGCATCTGGTGCCCGAAGAATTCGCCCGCCGCCACCATCTGCTGCCGATCGCCCATGACGCCGCACGCAACGTACTGACGCTGGCGACCACCGACATGTTCAACGTGGTCGCGCTCGACCAGTTGAAAGCCGCAGTCGGCGGCCAGCTCGAAATCGACACCCTGCTGGCAGGCGAAGCGCAGCTGCTCGAATGCATCGACAAGTTCTACGGCTTCGACCTCTCGCTCGACGGCATCCTGCGCGAAATCGAAACCGGCGAGGTCGATTACGCCAGCCTCAACCCCGACACCGAGGAATACACCCAACCGGTGGTGCGGCTGGTCGGTGCGCTGCTCACCGACGCGGTAAAGCGTGAATCGAGTGACATCCATTTCGAACCCGAACACGCGTTTTTGCGCATCCGCTACCGCATCGACGGCGTGCTGGAACAAATCCGCAGCCTGCACAAAACCTACTGGCCGGGCATTCTGGTGCGGCTGAAAGTGCTGTCCGGCATGAACATCGCCGAAACGCGGGCGCCGCAGGACGGCCGCATGTCCTTGACGCTGAACGGCCGCCCGATCGACTTTCGCGTATCCAGCCAGCCCGGCATCCACGGCGAAAATCTGGTGCTGCGCATCCTCGACCGTGAAAAATCCATCATGCCGCTCGATCAGATGGGCTTCACCGCCGATGCCCTGCGCGAATTGCAACTGATGATGGCGCGGCCGGAAGGCATCCTGGTCGTCACCGGCCCGACCGGCTCCGGCAAAACCACCACGCTGTATTCGATGCTGTCGCATCTGAACAACGAAACCGTCAACATCATGACGCTGGAAGACCCGGTCGAATACCCGGTCACGCTGATGCGCCAGAGCTCGGTCAACGAAACGCTGAAACTCGACTTCGCCAACGGCATCCGCTCGATCATGCGGCAGGATCCCGACATCATTCTGGTTGGCGAAATTCGCGATCGGGACACTGCCGAAATGGCCTTCCGCGCCGCCATGACCGGCCACCAGGTGTTCACCACCCTGCACACCAACTCCGCGCTCGGCGTGTTTCCGCGCCTGATGGACATCGGCATCCTGCCCGGCATCCTGTCCGGCAACATCATCGGTGTCATCGCGCAGCGGCTGATACGCAAGCTGTGCCCGCGCTGCAAGGAAGCCTACACGCCGGACGAACACGAAGCCCGCATCCTCGGCATCGACCCGGCTCAGGCGCCACAGATTTATCGCGCGACCGGTTGCCCGGTATGCAGCAACAAAGGCTACAAAGGACGACTGGCGCTGATCGAACTGCTGCGGATGGATCCGACCCTGGATGAACTGGTGGCCAACCACGCGCCGCTGCACGAAATCCGCCACGCGGCATTCGAGCATGGTTACCACCCGCTGGCCGAAGACGGTATCCAGCGCGTGAAGGATGGCGTGACCTCGCTGGCGGAAGTGGCGCGGGTGGTGGATTTGACTGGGCGGGTGTGAGATGGGGGCCGCATTCTTTTTAGCGTCCACGGATGCACAACGGCTTCGCAAGGCATAGTTAACCATGCCCTTCTTCGACTATCGCGCCATCGACCAGACCGGACGCAACGTCAAGGGCGTGCTCTCCGCCGTCAACGACGTCGATCTCGAACTGCGTTTGAAACGCATGGGACTCGACCTCATCACGCTGTCCGAACTGTCGCGGCAGTACGCGCCGCAGGGGCGTGAACGCGTCACCCGGCGCGACCTGGTGACGTTCTGCATCCACATGCGCTACATCACCCGCGCCGGGATTCCGCTGCTCGATGGTTTGCGTGATCTGCGCGACACCATGGACAAGCGCGGTTTTCGCGATGTACTGACTGCGCTGCTGGAAGACCTGGAAGGTGGCAAGGTGTTGTCGCAAGCGCTGGCGGCGCACCCGGCGGTGTTCGGCGCGGTGTTCGTCCATAGCGTCAAGGCGGGCGAACAAACCGGTTTGCTGGACGCGGTGTTCGAACGCCTGGCCGAGTCGCTGAAGTGGCAGGAGGAAGTCGCGTCCAAGGCCAAACGCCTGATGATTTATCCGGCGATGGTGCTGGTCGTCGTCGGCGCCGCCATCCTGTTTTTGCTGGTGTATCTGGTGCCGCAGGTGCTTTCCCTGGTGCAAACCATGGGGGTGCCGCTACCGCTGCCGACGCTGATTCTGATGGCAATATCGAATGCGATGCGCTCGTACTGGTTGATCGGCCTGCTGCTGATGCTGGCAGCAGGCATCGGCCTGCCGTTGTGGGTGAAGAACAGCGAGGCCGGACGCGACTGGTGGGATCGCACCCAGCTGCGGCTGCCGGTCATCGGCCCCATTGTGCAAAAGATCGTGCTGTCGCGCTTCACCAATACGCTGGCGATGATGTACCGATCCGGGGTGACGGTGCTCGATGCGCTACGCGCGGGCGAGATGATCGCCGGCAACCGGGTGATCGCCAGCGGTATTCATCGTGCGGCACAGCAGATCGCCGACGGCCGCGGCCTGTCCGAAAGCTTTCAGTCGCTGGCGCTGTTTCCGCCGCTGGTGATCCGAATGTTGCGCGTCGGTGAAACCACTGGCGCGCTCGACGAAGCGCTGGACAACGTGACATTTTTTTATAACCGCGAAGTGCTCGACTCCATCGAAAACGGCCTCAGGGTGCTGGAGCCGCTGCTCACCGCCATCCTCGGCCTGCTGCTCGGCGGCATCCTGGTGTCGGTGCTGTTGCCGATTTACGATCTGATCGGAAACCTGCCGCTGTGATATTCGATCGCCGCCTGATTCTGCTTGCCACCCCACGCCAGATTGGCGTGCTCGACTGGCGCCCGGGCCATATGCACTGGTTGGGCGAATTTCCCCACAGCGCGAAAGGCCTGGCTGATTTCCGCCAGATGGTAATCAAGCACCCCGGGCTGCCGGTGTTGCTGGTGGCCGATACGGTAGATGAGGATTACCGCAGCGAGGTGCTGCCGCACGTCAAAGGCCGTGCCCGCGATGAACTGCTGACGCGCAAGCTCAAGCAGGTGTTCCGCAATGCGCGCTTTCTTGGCGCCTGGCGGCAGGAGCGTGAAACCACCGGTCGCCGCGACGACCGCTATCTGCTGGCGGCATTCGCCGATGCCGACTGGCTGACCCCCTGGCTCAGCGTGCTGCACCGCGAACGGGTGCCGCTGTCCGGCATCACGCCGCTGGCGTTGGCGTGCCAGTACTTGCTGGACAAGCTGCGGGTACACGAGCCCCACACGCTGCTGGTGTTCCGTCTCAGTTATGGTCTGCGCCTGTCGTACTACCAAAACGGCCTGTTGCGTTTCTCCCGCCTGATCAGCGGCGACACCCCCACCCAGCTACCGGGCAATGCGGCCGACGACATTGCCAAGACGCAGCTTTATCTCACCGGCCAGCGCATCCTGCCGCGCGAGGCGCGCCTGCATGTGCTGCTGTTCGACCCCAGCGGCCAGCTGGACAGCGCGCAAGCCCAGCTCAACGCCGACCCCGCGTTCAGCACACGCCTGCTCGATATAGCGAGTCTCGCACGGGCACTGCGCATTCCGGACGATTTCCTGCTCGCCACTCCGCAGATTGCACCGCTCGCCGCCATCGCCGGGGAAGCCTTGCAACTGAATCTGGCGCCCCCCGAACTGCTTCAGCACCATACCGAATTCCGCTGGCGGCGCGGGCTGCACGCGGCGGCAGCGGGGATCGCCCTGCTAGGGCTGGGCGTCACCGCCGCCTACTGGCTTTCCGTGCAAGACATGAACGCACAGGCACAGCAGTTGAGCCAGCAACAGCAGCAACTCAACCGCCGCTATCGCGCCATCGCGCAAACCTTCCCGGCCCAGGCTGCTGCGCCCGAGCAGCTGGCGCAAACCGTGACGCTGGCGCGTCAGCTCGACGCCCGCCAGCCCGACATCCATGCGCTGCTCGCCAGCATTGGACAGGCCTTGCAGACGGCACCCGAGATCGTGCTGGAAAACCTGAGCTGGACCGACAACACCCTGACCCCTGTGGGTACCGTACAGCTTGCGCTCGATGCCGCCCTGACTCCGTTCGATGGCAATTACCGCGCCGCCATGCAGCGCATCGAACGTTTCATGCATACCCTGCAAGTGGTGCCCGCAGTGGAGGAGGTGAGCTTGCGCAGCAGCCCGGTGAACGCCGACTCCAACAGCACCTTGTCCGGCAAAACATTCGACGCCAACCCGGACGCCGCCCCTGCCGCACGCTTCAGCCTCAGCCTGACGTACCGCGAAAGCGGACGCCGCGAGGTCAAGCCATGAAGTACCCGCCCTTCCCCGCGATCAAATTGCCGCTGCTGCTGGTGCTGGTGGCACTGCTGCTGGCGCTTGTCGGGGCATTGTGGAGCCGCGGTCAGGCGCAGGACGCCGCACTGGCGTTGCAGCAGCAAAACAGCGCACTCAATGGCGCGCGCCAGCAACTCGACCGCACCCGCCAGCAGCAGCAACTGATCGCCACCCATCTGGCCGCTTACCAGGCGCTCGTTGCGCGTGGCTTCATCGGTGCGGAAGACCGCCTGGCCTGGATCGAAGCCGCTCAGCAAGCCAACCGCGATGCCAAACTCTATGGCCTGGACTACCGCCTGACGCCCCGCACGTCATCGCTTCCCGCGCTCGCCCAGGGCTTGCCGCTTGGCCAGACCACGATGACCCTCACCCTGCCGCTACTGGTGGAAACCGACCTCATGCGCTTTCTGGCCGCACTCAAATCGCGCGCACCCGGGGTCTATCGCGTTCAGGGCTGCGCTTTATCGCGTTTGAACGATGCACGATTTGCGGCCATCAACCAGCCACAACTGCAGGCCGAGTGCGAACTGCTGTGGTTTACCGTTGCCGAAAAAACGGTGGCGGCGAAAAAAGGGGGGCGTTCATGAAGCCATGCGTGACCGGGCCCAACGCTCGCACACCCAAACCAGGGCGAGGAACGCGCGTCGCCCAGCGCGCCCTGATGACACTCTGTCTGCCGCTGTCCCTATGCGCCGCAGAGGCCAGCCTGGCCGCTGAGCCGGCCGATCTGGGGCGCCTGTTTTACACGCCCGCCCAGCGCGCCCAACTGGAAAGCGCACGCCCCCACGCTGTCACGCTTGGCACCCACCCCAGCCAGGCGCCCAATCCCGACAGCGCGATCACGCCACTGCGTTTCGACGGCGTGATGACCCGTTCCGACGGCAAATCCACGCGCTGGGTGGATGGCAAGGCGCAGCTCGGCACGTCCGGCGTAGCGGGACTGAAGCCAGGCCAGATACGTCTCGACGGCAAGGTGGTTGAACCCTATCAGGTGCTGCGCCCGAACCGGGCTGAGGCCAGCGAAAAGGAGAGCACACCATGATCCGCCAGCGCGGCTTCACCCTGATCGAGATGGCCATCGTGCTGGTCATCATGACCATTCTGATAGGTGGGTTGGCGGTACCGCTGTCGGCACAGATTCAGGCACGGCGGATTGCGGAAACGCAGAAAACGCTGGCAGAAGCGCGCGATGCGATCATCGGCTATGCCATGACCCACAACACCAGCGGGGCCACGCCCCGTCCTTATCTGCCCTGCCCCGACACCGACGGCGACGGGCGCGAAAACCGAACCGGCAACATCTGTACCCTGGCTGATGGCTGGTTTCCCTGGGTCGATCTCGGCACGGCCGCGCAGGATGCGTGGGGCAATCGCCTGCACTACAGTGTCGAAAACCGGGAATATGCCGACAAATCAAAAGGGATGCCCAACCTGGCCTTATACACGCCGCCCTACGCCACCCTGAACTTCAAGCAGATTTGCAGAACCAGCACCTGTGCGGCCGTTGATGCCCTTTATTTGCCGGTGGTGGTGCTCTCGCATGGACCGAACGGATGGGGGGCACGCAATATCAATGGCAATACGCTGGCCAACCCGACCAGCGCAGATGAAAAGGAAAACACCAACGCCGACCCCAATTTCGTCAGCCGCGCCCCGAGCAAGGCCGGCGACACCAGCGGTGAATTCGACGACCTGGTCGTGTGGATCTCGGATGGCCTGCTTAGAAGCCGCGTGTGCCCTACGGGCGGCTGCCCGTAGCCTGCAGGCAGAAACTCACCCGCCCCGCCTGATTGTCGGATAGTTCCAGCCGGAACCCTACGCGGACAGCCTGGCGCGCGGCCTGATACAGCCCCACGCCCAACCCGAAATCCGACGCCACCGGGCTCAAAAACAGATTGCGCGCCACGTGCTCGGGCGCGGCGGCGCCACTGTCGGTCACCGTCAGGCTCACCAGCGGATGCAGCGTTAGGCGCGCCTCCACCGCCACGCCCGGCTCGCTCTGGCGCTTGCGCAGCGCATTGGTCAGCAGGTTATCGACCACGCTGTCGAACAGATCCTGAGGCAAGGGCGTGGCATCGATCGCATCGGCAAAGAACTGCACATCGTCGTGCTCGTAGCGTGTCTGCAACGCCGCCCACCAGTCCCGTGCCGGCAGGTGCGCCGCATCCATTTCGCTCGGCTGCTTGAGTTTATCCACGGTCTGCGACAAGCGCGCCGCCAATTGCGGCAACTGGCGCTTCATCAGTTCCAGCAACCGTTCACTGTCTTCGGGGGTAGACATGTCGGCGGCGGCAAGCAGGGTTTTCATCGATTGCAGGATGTTTTTGACATCATGCGTCAGCCGCGCGCCGGTATCGTGAATCGCCTGGCTGTAGGCCTGCTCGCGCAGGGTCTGTTCACGCACCTTGGCGGCATAAAAATAGCCCAGCAGCTGCGACAGCAGCCGCACATGCAAGGCCAGCGCTGGCGTCAGCGGACGCGCGGATTGCCAGGTCAGGGCGAGGCCATGAAAGGCATGTCTCACGCTGTACTCGGCCGGTTCGCCAAACAGTCCTTCCCCGCGCGCCGCCTGCCAGCTGCCGCCACGGATCCAGGTCAACTCGTGCAGATCGGCCAGCGCGTCACGCACAAACGACTCCGGATCGCGCTCGCGCTCGGCACGCGTCGCCAGCCTCTGCGCCCAGCCTTCGAATGGCAGCCCCACAGACAGCAGATAGCGCGAGGTCACCTGCCCCAGCCCTCCAAACCCGGCGCGCGGATTCCACAGCCACGACAGCACCAGCAGCAGTGCCGCCATGCCCAACAAAGTCTGCACCAGCGCCCAGGCATAACTGACCTTGGCCACCGCCACCACGGCGAACACGCCCAGCGCCATCACCATGATCAGCAGCGACAGCATCAGGCCGTAGATGAAATCGAGCGTGGATGACGTGCTGCGCTGGCGGGTGGCGGGCAAAAACAGAATCACCAGCGGCAGCAGCGGCAAGCCGTAGCGCACCGCAGCCTGCAAGCCATCGGGCAGCGCCGCGCCGCCCAGACTTTGCGGCAGCACCCAAGCCAGCAGCAGTGCCAGCAGAAAGGCCAGCGCCAGCAGGTAAGCCCAGCGCGGCCCGCGTTCGTTTTGCGAGGTCGCCACCGCGCCCACCAGCCCCGCCAGAATCGCCAGCCACAAGGCCATCACCCAGGTGCTGTCGACCAGCACCAGCAGTGCCGCCATGGCAAACACCGGCAACGCCAGCCGCGGCTCGATGCGCGCCTCGCTGCGCACCAGCGGCTGCCACAGCAGAAACAGCCCGTAATGCGCCAGCAGGAATGCACGGGTCACCGTGGATTCGGCGTCAAGCACCACCGCCGCATGCAGCGCCAGCAGCATCAAGGCCAGCCAGCGCCCGGGCGCCACCTGCGTGAGCCAGGCAGTCAGCGCGGTCAGCCAGGCAAGGCGAGGCGCAATCTCGGTACGTTCAGTCATGGGGGGCGTGAATCATCAGGAGGGGGAAACGCGGCATGTCACAGCTATCGGCATTCCACTGCTGAAATGGAGGCCAGCCACCCCCAAACGCGCGAAAACCTGACGGAAATCCAGCATCGACGTCGTATCTTCATCAAATCCGGCGTGGATCTGGCCCGATGTAAATTTAATTTAGTCTTTATAATCAATCACCTGAATAATACATCTTGTCTGGCATGCAATTTGCAGAACGCACGTAGGAATACCACTCACGGAGCACATTTCCATGCCTCAGCCTCATTTTTCGCAGCGCCAGTCAGGTTTCACCCTGATCGAAATCGCCATTGTGCTGGTCATCATCGGCCTGCTGCTAGGCGGCATTCTAAAGGGGCAGGAGTTGATCAACAGCGCGCGGGTGAAAAATCTCGGCACCGACTTCCGCAACATTCCGCTGTTCATTTACGGCTACCAGGATAAATTCAAGGCACTGCCCGGCGATGATTCGGCCGCCGTCGCGCATGTAGGCACGCCGGCCATCGTCCCGGGACAGGGCGATGGCAATGGCGTTATCGGCGGCAACTGGAACAGCGCGGTTGCCGGAGATGAATCCGTTTTGTTCTGGCAACACGTGCGGCTGGCAGGACTCGCGCCGGGGATCACCACGATACCCGCAGCCCTTCCCGGCGACTACAACCCCAAAAACGCGTCCGGCGGCATTATCGGCATCCAGAGCGGCACCACAGTCGCCGCGTCCGCGCCTATTGTCGGTGCGGACGGCAACGCGATCAGCGGGGCGTATGTGATCTGCTCAGCGGGCATCCTTGGGAAATTTGTCAAACAGCTCGACAGCCAGATGGATGACGGCAACACTGCGGCGGGCTCGATGATGGCCACCCCGACCACGGGCTACGCAATCGGTGCCGCTGCCACTGCCACCGGTGCCATCAATGACGCAGCGACCTACACCGTCTGCATGGGGGTCTAAGCCCCCGTCCAGGCACACCAGCCCGCCCGACCGGCGGGCTTTTTTACGCTGCCGGTTCCACCCCCCAAACCTAGCCCTGCAACACCCTGAACTCCGCCGCCGCCAGCCCATCGGCGGCTCCGCGCAGCATCAGCACGTCGCCCACGCGGATTTCCGTGTCGGGCTGCGGATTCACCCCCTTGATGCCCTGACGGCGGATCGCCACCACTTCCACCAGCAATTCGTCCAGCGCCAGTTCTTCCAGGCTGCGCCCCACGGCTGCCGCGCCCTGGGTAATCAGCACGGTATTCAGCCGCGGCTGGGAATGCTGGTCGAGTTCATCGTCGACGTCGCTGGCGCCACGGAAAAAGCCGCGCATCATGGCGTAGCGCGATTCGCGCACTTCGCGGATGCGTTTCAGCACTTGCGACAGAGGCACGCCCAGCAGCATCAACGCGTGCGAAGCCAGCATCAGCGAGCCTTCCATCACCTCGGACACCACTTCGGTGGCACCGGCCTCCTTGAGCGCGTCGATGTGGGTATCGTCGATGGTGCGCACCACCACCGGCAATTCCGGCCGCAGTTCGCGCACATGGCGCAGGATGGCCATGCCCGAACGCAGGTCGGAATAGGTCACCACAATGGCCTGTGCGCGGCTGAGTCCGGCGGCGACCAGCACTTCGCGGCGGCTGGCATCGCCATACACCACGGAAGCACCCGACGCCGCCACCGCGCGGATGCGCTCGGGATCGGCGTCGAGCGCAACGAAACTGATGTCTTCGGCCTCCAGCAGGCGCGCCAGATTCTGCCCGCTGCGGCCGTAGCCGCACACGATGACGTGTTTGGATTTGCCGAAAGTCTTGACCGCGATGTCATGCACTTCCTTCGCCTTGCCCGCCCATTCGCTGCCCGCAATCAGCCGCGTCAACACGTCCATGTGGTTGATCAGCAAGGGGGAGAGCAGCATCGACAACACCATCGCCGCCAGCACCGGCTGGGTGATGTCGGCGCCCACCAAGTGCAGGTTCGCCGCCTGCGCCAGCAACACGAAACCGAATTCACCCGCCTGCGCCAGCCCCAGGGCAGTGCGCACGGCGGTGGGTCGGGTGTTGCCAAAAGCCATCGCCAGCCCGGCCACCAGCGCACCCTTGCCGATGACGATCGCCGCAACCAGCAACAATACGTTGCCCCAGTTCTGCATCACCTGCATGAGGTCGAGCCGCATCCCGACCGTGACGAAGAACAGCCCCAGCAACACATCGCGGAAAGGCTTGATGTCGTCCTCCACCTGATAGCGGTATTCGGTTTCGGACACCAGCATGCCCGCCAGAAACGCGCCCAGCGCCAGCGACAGGCCGGCGCTTTCGGTCAGGAACGCCAGCCCCAGCGTGAACAGCAGCAGATTGAGCGTGAAGAGTTCGGGCGACTTGTGCCCGGCCACCCACTGGAACCATGGACGCATCACACGCTGGCCGATGAACAGCAAAAATCCCAGCACGACGACCGCTTTCAACAGCGCCAGCCCCAGCGTCGCGGCCATCGCATCCGACTCCCGGGCAAACGCCGGGGTCAGGATCAACAGCGGCACCACCGCCAGATCCTGGAACAACAGCGCGCCAAAAATCTGGCGCCCGTGCGGGGTCTGGATTTCCAGCCGTTCGGCCAGCAGCTTCGACACGATCGCGGTGGACGACATCGACATGATGCCGCCCAGCGCCAGCGCGGCCAGCAGCGGCAAATTGAGCAACCAGGCAAGTGCCACGGTAAGCGCGATGGTCAACCCGACCTGCGCGCCGCCAAAGCCGAATACCGTCATGCGCATGGTCGTCAGCCGCGGCAGGCTGAATTCCAGGCCGATGGAAAACATCAGGAACACCACCCCGAACTCGGCCAGATAACGCGCCTCGTCGCTGTCCGGAATCCAGCCCAGCGCGTACGGGCCGATGGCAATGCCGGTCATCAGATAACCGAGCAGGGTCGGCAAGCGCAACGCACGTGCCGCCGCTGCCACCAGAACGGCGACCGCGAGCAAAATCAAAACAAGCTGGAGGCTGCTATGCATACGATCTTTCATGGGCTGGAGCCCATGAAAATTCGGAGTCCCCTGGTTGCAGGACATCGAGGAAAACGCAGCTGGCAAGCATGGCTTTAGTATACTTGCCGACCATGCGCCCCCAACAGACCACACCCGAACATTTGCTCGCACTCGCACGCCAGGTGCTCGACATCGAGGCCGACGCGCTGCGTGCGCTATCAACCCGCCTCGACCACGATTTTGCCACTGCGGTGCAATTGATCCTGGCCTGCACCGGTCGCGTGGTGGTGTCGGGAATGGGCAAGTCGGGACATATCGGCGGCAAGATCGCCGCCACCCTCGCCTCCACCGGCACCCCGGCATTTTTCATGCATCCGGGTGAAGCCAGCCACGGCGACCTCGGCATGATCGCGCCCAACGATGTGGTGCTGGCGCTGTCGAATTCCGGCGAGAGCAACGAAATCGTCAGCATCGTGCCGCTCATCAAGCGGCGCGGCGCCAAACTCATTGCGATGACCGGCAACCCCAACTCGACCATGGCGCGCGAAGCCGACGCCCATCTGAATGCCGCCGTCGACAAGGAAGCCTGCCCGCTCAATCTGGCGCCCACCGCGAGCACCACGGCGGCACTTGCGCTGGGTGACGCGCTGGCGGTGGCGCTGCTCGATGCGCGCGGTTTTTCGGCTGACGATTTCGCCCGCACCCACCCCGGCGGCAGCCTGGGGCGGCGCCTGCTGATTCATGTGCGCGACGTCATGCACACGGGCGACGCGCTGCCGGCAATCGACCGTGACGCTTCGCTCAAGGCCGCCCTGCTCGAAATGACGCAGAAAGGGCTCGGCATGACCGCCGTGGTCGACGCGGCGGGCAAGGTGGCCGGTGTATTTACCGACGGCGATCTGCGGCGTGCACTGGAGCATGCGCTCGATCTGCAACAGGCACGGGTGACCGACCTGATGACGCATACTCCCAAAATGATCCGCGCGGACGAACTCGCCGTGGCTGCGGTAGAAAAGATGGAAACGCTGAAAATCAACGGCCTGCTGGTGGTGGACGACGACAACATGCTGGTGGGCGCACTCAACATGCACGACCTGCTGAAAGCGGGGGTGGTGTGATGACCGCCGACCTGATTGCCCGCGTGCAGAAAATCCGGCTGATCGCGTTCGACGTCGATGGGGTGATGACCGACGGCACCCTGTTCATGGCCGACGACGGCCAGGAATACAAGGGCTTCAATTCGCTCGACGGCCACGGCCTGAAAATGCTCAAGGGCAGCGGCGTGCAACTCGCCATCATCACCGGCCGCAGCTCGCGCGTGGTGGAACATCGCGCCAGGAATCTCGGCATCGAAATCGTCCACCAGGGCGCGCACGACAAGCTGGTCGTATACGAAGCGCTGTGCCGGGAACTCAACCTCGCGTGCGAAGCCACTGCCTACATGGGCGACGACGTGGTCGACCTGCCGGTCATGCGGCGCGCGGGCCTGGCAATCACCGTACCCGCAGCACCCGAACTGGTGAAGGCGCACAGCCACCTCATCACCACACGCGAAGCCGGGCATGGCGCAGTGCGCGAAGCCTGCGAATTCCTGATGCGGGCACAGGGCACACTGGACGCTGCGCTGGCGCCCTATCTGAAATGACGCACGCCGCATCCCGCACCGGGGGCCTGAACGCCGCATGAGCGCACGCGGGTCGCTGTGGCTGCCATTGGCCATCCTGCTGCTGTTGGCGGCTCTCAGCTACTGGATTGAGGAAGCCGTGCAGTTGCCCGTCAACGGCGAGCAGGCTGCCCATACCGATCCTGAAGGCATTATGGAAAACTTCGATGCGCTGCGCACCGACCCGGCTGGCAATCCGCAATACCGCCTGTCCGCCAAGCGGCTCAAGCATTATTCCGGCAGCAAGCTCACCGAGATGGAGTCACCCCGGTTTGTCCAGCTGGATGTCCAGGCTGGCGAGATTAGCGCAACCTCAACCCGGGCGACCGTTTCGCCCACGGGCGACGAAGTCAACCTGCTCGGTGACGTCAATGTGGTGCGCGCCGCCCATGCCGGACAGTCCACCATGACTTTACGCACGCAACAGATGCTAGTGTTTCCCGAACTCAATCTGATGCGCGCACCGGGCAGAGTCGATGTTCACGACAGCACCCTGGACCTGCATGCGGGTGCGATGGAATACGACGCCGACCAACGCGTCATCAAACTGACCGGGCGAGTGAACGCCCGTTATCTTTCCGGAGCAAAATAAGCGCCATGAAAACAATGCAGCAAATGGGTTTCTGCGTCGCGCTGTGCGCCAGCCTGATCGCCACGCCGTCTCATGCCGAAAAAGCCGACCGTGGCAAGCCGCTCAACATCGAAGCGGACTCGGTCACGCTCGACGACATCAAGAAGGTCAGCGTCTACGCAGGCAATGTCATCCTCAGCCAGGGCACGCTGATGCTGCGTGCCGACCGCGTGCAGGTGACACAGAACGCCGCCGGCCTCGACAAGGTCAGTGCCGCCGGCAGCCCGGTGACGTTTCGCCAGAAGCTGGATGACAGCGAGGAATTCATCGAGGGCTTTGCCGACCGCATCGAATACAACAACGTCAGCAGCCAGCTTGAACTGATCGGGCAGGCACGGTTGCGGCGCGGCATGGACGAATTGCGCGGCGCGCAGATTTCGTACAACGCCAACACCGAGTTCTATAAAGTCACCGGCCAGCCCAATGCCCAGACGCCGTCCGGTCGGGTGCACGCTGTCATCCGCCCGAAGCCGCGCACCGACCAACCCGCCGTCAAGCCATGAGCCAGATTTCCGTCCAGGGCCTGCGCAAGACGTATGGCAAACGCACCGTGGTGCACGACGTTTCGTTCGATGTCAAAAGCGGCGAAGTCGTCGGCTTGCTGGGGCCCAACGGCGCCGGTAAAACCACCTGTTTCTACATGGTGGTGGGCCTGGTCGCAGCGGACGGTGGTCACGTGCAGATGGATACGCACGACCTCACCCACATGGCGATCCATCAGCGCGCGCGTCTGGGGCTGTCTTATCTGCCGCAGGAACCTTCGATCTTTCGCAAGCTGACCGTGGAAGAAAACATCCGCGCCATTCTCGAGCTCAAGTCTTATAATAAGGACGAACGCGAGGAACACCTCAACAACCTGCTCGACGACCTGAACATCGCCCACCTGCGCGAAGCCCAGGCCGTCAGCCTGTCGGGCGGCGAACGCCGCCGCGTGGAGATCGCGCGCGCACTGGCGATCAATCCACGCTTTATTCTGCTTGACGAACCCTTCGCCGGGGTTGACCCCATCGCCGTGCTCGACATCCAGAAACTGGTGCATTTCCTGATCGAACGGGATATCGGGGTGCTCATTACCGACCACAACGTGCGCGAAACCCTGGGCATCTGTAACCGCGCCTACATCATCAACGAAGGGCGCGTGCTGATCGCCGGCACGCCCGATCTCATCATCCAGGACGACAACGCGCGCAAGGTATATCTGGGCGAAAATTTCCGCCTGTAGCCACAAATCACGCAACTCTATCGCATTGCATTTGTCTCAAGTCAATGTGGCATTTTGCCGTAGACAGTACTTATGAAACACAGCCTTCAACTCAAGCTCGGTCAACACCTTACGCTCACGCCGCAATTGCAGCAGTCGATCCGGCTATTGCAGTTGTCGACGCTGGAGTTGAATCAGGAACTGGAGCAGATGCTGCAGGACAATCCGCTGCTGGAACGCGAGGAAGAGGACGAGGCCAGCTTTAACGCCCCTGAAGTCCCTACCCACACGGCCGAAGCCGAAGCGCAAAGCAGCGAAACCGCCGCGCCCGAAAACACCGACCTGGAATCCGCCACCACGCTGGATGATTCAGACTGGAATGATTACAGCGCGGCCGGGGGGGATGACGAGGACAACGACTACGCGCAAGGCTCGGTTGCGGGTGCGAGCCTGCGTGAACACCTGCTGAGCCAGCTGATCGTCAGCCCGCTTACCCTGCGCGACCGCACCCTGGTCGCCGCGCTGATCGACGACCTGGACGACAGCGGCTTCCTCACCCAGCCGCTGGCGGACATTACCGCCAGCCTGCAAACCGAGCTCGAAGAACTCGAGCCCGAAGAAGTCGAAACCGCACTCAAGCACCTGCAAAACATGGAGCCGACCGGCGTCGGTGCACGCAACCTGGCCGAATGCCTGAGCTTGCAACTGCGCGCCCTGCCGCCCGGCACCCCGGCGCGCGATGACGCGCTGCGGCTGACCACGGATCACCTCGACCTGCTGGCCGCGCGCGACGTCGGCAAGCTGAAAAAAACACTGGGCATCGACGACCCCGCGCTGCGGGCCGCGCGCGCCCTGATTCTCTCGCTCAATCCGCGCCCCGGCGCAGCGTTCAGCGTGGACGAAACCCACTACGTCATTCCCGACGTGCATGTACGTAAGGTCAAGGGTATGTGGGTTGCCAGTCTGAACGCCGATGCCATGCCCAAGCTGCGGGTCAACCGGGTCTATGCCGACATCCTGGCGCGCCACCGCGAAAGTGGAGGCGGCCAGCTCGCCAGCCAGTTGCAGGAAGCACGCTGGCTGATCAAGAACGTGCAGCAGCGTTTCGACACCATCCTGCGCGTCTCGCAGGCCATCGTCGACCGCCAGAAGCATTTCTTCGAACACGGCGAAGTGGCGATGCGCCCGCTGGTGCTGCGCGAAATCGCCGACGCGGTGGAACTGCACGAATCGACCATTTCGCGCGTCACCACGCAAAAATTCATGATGACGCCACGCGGCCTGTACGAACTGAAATATTTCTTCGGTAGCCATGTGTCTACCGACAGCGGCGGCGCCTGCTCGTCGACCGCGATTCGGGCGCTCATCAGGCAGATGGTCGCCAGCGAAGGCGCCCAGAAACCCCTGTCAGACGGCCAGCTCGCCGAAGTGCTGGGTCAGCAGGGCATCGTGGTGGCGCGTCGCACCGTCGCCAAGTACCGCGAATCGCTGCAAATCCCGCCCGCCAACATGCGCCGCGCACTTTGATCGCAAAGGCTTTTCAGGCTGCCCTTGCCCGAAACGCTGCGTCGCGCTTGAATGTGCCCCACTTTCATCCCACAATGAAACTGAGCGTGATAAGTCGCTCTGGGAGGTGGCATGAAATGCCGACTCCCGGTTCTTTTTTTCAGACTAAGGAGGCTCTATGAATTTGACGATTTCCGGACATCACCTGGAAGTGACCCCAGCCATCCGCGACTACGTTTCCGAGAAACTTGATCGTGTCAAACGTCACTTCGACCACGTCATCAACATAAACGTCATTGTGCAGGTGGATAAGCTGGTGCATAAAGTGGAAGCCACCCTGCATGTCAAAGGCCATGATTTCCATGCGCACAGCGAGGACGGCAACATGTATGCCGCCATTGATCTTCTGGCTGACAAACTGGACCGCCAGATCGTCAGACACAAGGAAAAAACCTCGGACGTCCATCAGGGCGGTGGCGGCCTGAAGCATCAGCCGACGGAAATCCCCGCTTGACAACCCACTACCTGGATTGAAGCGTTCGCCGGAGGCAGCTTGATGCCTCCGGGCGTATAATTTCGCCAGTGCCGGACTCTTCTAACTGGCCTGACCCCTGGCATGAACCTAATCGCCCCGCTCATTACCCCTGACACCACCTTGCTGGACATCAGTTTTACCAGCAAGAAAAAACTGTTCGAACATGCAGCCGAGCTGTTCGCCCAGATTCATGGGCTCAAATCCGCCGACATTTTCACCAGTCTGTTCGAACGTGAACGTCTGGGCTCTACCGCGCTTGGCTACGGGATCGCTATTCCGCATGGCCGCATCAAGGGCCTGAAAGAGGCTCGCGGCGCGTTTTATCGCCTGCAAACCCCGCTGGAATTCGACGCCCCTGACAACCAGCCGGTTTCACTGTGCTTCATTTTGCTGGTCCCCAAGGACGCCAACGAGCAGCATCTGCAAATCCTCGGTGAACTGGCTCAGCTATTTGGCGACGACGCCATGCGCGCAAAAATGCTGGACGCTGCCACCCCGGCCGAATTAATCGCGCTGCTCGGCGCCTGGTCTGGCTAGGCGCGCGACGCTGCGCATGGACGATCTGACCCACGTTTCGGTCGAAACCCTGTTCCGCGACATGGCGGAACAACTCGACCTGCACTGGGTAGCCGGACGCAGTGGAGGCCAGCGCAGCCTGTCCTCCGAAACCATCCAGAAACCCAGCCTGGCGCTCATCGGCCATCTGAATTTTGTCCACCCGAATCGGGTGCAGGTGCTGGGCTGTGCCGAAATGGACTACCTGCGCGGCCTGTCCGAGCCCGGCCTGCGGTACGCAATCACCCACCTGTTTTCGACCGAACTCGCGGCCATTATTGTTTCCAACGGCGAAGCCGTGCCGATGGCCTTGCGCGAAGGCGCCGAGCGTACCGAAACGCCCTTGTTCACCTCGAACCTGACAAGCCCGGTTTTGATGTCGCACCTGGGGCATTATCTGACGCAGCGCCTGGCCGAGGTCACGTCTATCCATGGCGTGTTTCTCGAAGTCCTCGGTACCGGCGTGCTCATCAAGGGCGATGCGGGCGTCGGCAAGAGCGAACTGGCGCTGGAACTCATCACGCGTGGTCATCGGCTGGTCGCCGACGATGTGGTCGAACTGAAACACGTCGCGCCGGAAATCCTCGAGGGCAGTTGCCCGCCCCTGATCCGCGATTTTCTCGAAGTGCGCGGCCTCGGCATCCTCAACATCCGCTACCTGTTCGGCGAAACGGCGGTCAAGCTGCAAAAGAACATCAAGCTCATCGTCGAACTGGTGCATCCGCAGGAAATCGGCGAAGTCGGTCTCAACCGGCTCGACATGGTGGCTTCGACAGAATCCATCCTCGGCGTCGCCATTCCCAAGGTGCGCATCCCGGTTGCGGCAGGCCGCAACCTCGCCGTGCTGGTCGAAGTCGCGGTACGCAACCACATCCTCAAGAGCCGCGGCATCAACCCGGTCGAACAATTCATCAAGCGCCAGCAGGCTGCCATCGACGGGGGCGATGCATGAACACCCACATGCAGATCGTGCTGGTGTCGGGATTGTCGGGTTCGGGCAAGAGCATCGCCATCGCGGTGCTGGAAGACATCGGCTATTACTGCGTCGACAACCTGCCGCTGGCGATGTTGCAAGCGCTGGTCGAACACCTGACACACGAAGGCCACACGCGCATCGCCATCGCCATCGACGCGCGCAGCGGCGCCAGTTTTGCGCAACTGCCGCAGATTGCCGAAACGCTGCGCCAACAGGGCGCCGACCTGCGGGTGGTCTTTCTCGAAGCGAAAACCCTTTCGCTGGTCAAGCGCTTTTCCGAAACGCGGCGCCGGCATCCGCTCTCCAGCGACACGGTTTCGCTGCAGGAAGCCATCCAGCTGGAACGCGAAATGCTGGCCGACATTGCGCCAATGGCGCACCGCATCGATACCAGTGACCTGTCCCCTTCGGCGCTGCGGCTGTGGATCAAGGATCTGATCGGGCAGGACCGTTCGCGCATCACCCTGCTGTTCGAGTCCTTTGGCTTCAAGCACGGCATCCCGCTCGACGCCGACATGGTGTTTGATGTGCGTTGCCTGCCCAATCCGCATTACGTCACCGAGCTGCGCCCGCTCACCGGCCGTGATCAGCCGGTGAAGGCCTATATCGAGGCCAGCCCCGACGCCATGGCGCTGCTGGCCGACATCCGCGGTTTTGTCGAAAACTGGCTGCCGTGCTTCATTCGCGATCACCGCGCCTATCTCACTGTGGCCATCGGCTGCACCGGCGGCCAGCACCGCAGCGTGTACTTCGCCGAAACCCTGGCCGCTGCCTTCCGCGAACGCGAACAGGTTCTGGTGCGGCACCGGGAACTTGCCTGATGCTGCTGCGTGCCGGGGATATGGCCGTGCTGCTGGCGGGCGCCGGCGGCGTCGTCACGCTGACCCTGTTTGCCTGGGGCGGTGACCGCGGCGACACTGCGGTCATCCGCGCAGCCGGTCAGGTCATCGAAACCACCGCCCTCACCCGCGCGCAAACCTTCTCGGTCAACGGCCCGCTCGGCACCACGCAAATCGAGATCCAACCCGGCCGCGCCCGCATCGCGCGTGATCCGTCACCACGCCAGCTCTGCGTCAAACAGGGCTGGCTCACGCAATCCGGCCAGGCTGCACTGTGCTTGCCGAATCAGGTCAGCCTCGAAATCCGGGGACACCGCGCCGCCTATGACACGCTCGGTTATTGAACTGCCGGTCAGCGCCGATGATCGCCGGATCGCCCGGCTGGCCGCGCTGGCGATCGGGCTGACGCTGGCCGAAGCGGCGATTCCCAGTCCGCTGCCCGGGGTCAAACCCGGGCTCGCCAACATCGTGATCCTGCTGGTGCTGCTGCAACACGGCTGGCGCGCGGCGGCCTGGGTCTCCGCCCTGCGCGTAGTGGCCGGCGGCCTGCTATTCGGCAGCCTGTTTACGCCGGGTTTCTGGCTGTCGGCCGCCGGTGCGCTGGTCAGCCTGGCGGTGCTGGCGCTGGCGCGCCATCTGCCCAGCCGTCATTTCGGCCCGGTCAGCCTGTCGGTGCTGGCGGCATTCGGCCATATCGGCGGACAGCTCGCGCTGGCCAGTTGGTGGTTATTGCCGAGCGCGGCGCTGCTCAAGCTGCTGCCGGTGTTTGCCGCCGCCGCCCTGATCTTTGGTGCAGTGAACGGCATCATCGTGGCGCGCGTGCTTGCCGCCCCCGCACCAGACAGGCGACAATCCGCGCCATGCATACGCCCCTGAATAGTCGACTGGATACCGTCACCCTCGCCCTGTCCGGCGCGTCCGGCATGGCCTATGGCCTGCGCCTGCTCGAATGTCTGCTGGCCGCCGACATCGACGTCAATCTGCTGGTATCGCAAGCCGCTCACCTCGTCGCCAAGCAGGAACTCGGCGTGGCGCTGCCCGCGCGCGCCAGCGATCTCGAAAATCAATTGTCCGACAGCCTGAATACACGCGATGGCCAGTTGCGCGTATTCGGCCGCGAAGACTGGAATGCGCCGGTCGCCTCCGGCTCCAATCCGGCCGATGCGATGGTGGTGTGCCCGTGTTCGATGGGCACGCTCGCGGCGATTGCGAATGGCATGTCCGACAACCTGATCGAGCGCGCCGCTGACGTGATGCTGAAGGAGCAGAAGCAGCTCATCCTTGTCCCGCGCGAAGCGCCGTTTTCCACCCTGCACCTGGAAAACATGCTGAAACTGTCGAAAATGAATGCGGTGATCCTGCCCGCCAATCCGGGTTTCTATCATCGCCCGCAAAGCGTCGAGGACATCATCGATTTCATCGTCGCACGCATCCTCGACCAACTCGACATTCAACACACGCTGATGGCGCGCTGGGGCGAGGATCGGTGAACATCGTGCTCAAACAGGCTCAGCCCAAGCAGGTCTGGCTACCGCTCTTCCCGCTCAATACCGTGGTATTCCCCGGCGGCCGGTTGCCGTTGCGCATCTTCGAGCAGCGCTATCTCGACATGGTCAAACAGGCCATCGCCGGCAACACGCCGTTCGGCATCTGCGCCATACGCGAGGGCACCGAGGTCGGCACACCCGCCATCCCCTACCTGATCGGCACCCGCGTGCAGATCACCGAGTGGGACATGCCGCAAACCGGCATCCTGCACATCGACACCCAGGCGCAGGATCGTTTCGTGATCCGCGACACCCGCACCGAAGCCAACGGTCTGCTGATGGGCAACGTCGAGACGATCGGCGCCGAGCCCGCCATCGCCATCCCCGACGACCTCGAACTTGCCGTTGAAATCCTGCGCCACATCATCGGCGAATACGGCGACGCGCATTTCCCAGCGCCGCACGATTTCGACAACGCCGTGTGGGTAGGGTATCGATTGTCCGAAGTGCTGCCGCTCAAACTCGCCGCCAGGCAAAACCTGCTGGAAATGAACGACAGCGTGACGCGCCTGCGCATCCTCACCGAATTCGTCAAAAAGCAGATCAACTGATGGCGCGCTTTTACCCTGCTCTTGAAGACAAGCATCGCGATTTCATCGCCGCGCAGCGGATATTTTTCATCGCCTCCGGCACCGCCGACAGCCGCCTCAACCTGTCGCCCAAGGGCATGGACAGCCTGCGCGTGATCGATGCGAAACGTGTCGCCTATCTCGACCTGACCGGCAGCGGCAACGAAACTGCTGCCCACCTCAAGCATGATGGCCGCCTGACCATGATGTGGTGCAGCTTCGACGCCGATCCGCTGATTCTGCGCGTGTACGGACGCGGCCGCGCGGTGCGGCGGCAGGACGCCGAGTGGGGTGACCTGCACCGCCATTTTGCGCCCCTGCCCGGTGAGCGCCAGATCATTGCGCTCGACATCGAATCGGTGCAAACCTCGTGCGGCTACGCTGTGCCGATGTATACCTACGCCGGCGAGCGCGACACCCTGGCGCGCTGGGCCGAGAAAAAAGGCATGCCAGGTTTACTGGATTACTGGCGCGAGAAAAACCAGGTCAGCATCGACGGCCTGACGACCGGCTTACTGGAGAACCCATGATGAAACGAACCCTGATCCCACTGGTGCTGTTCCTGAGCGCTTGCGACGCCAGCCCGCCACCGCAGCCGAAAACCGAGCGCCAACCCAACCCGGTGTTTGAAACGCAGATTCAGGCGGTGAAAAAAGCCCAGGCAGTCGAAGGGCAAGTGATGGATGCGGCTGAGGCGCAACGCAAACAGGTGGACGCGGCAACGCAGCAGTAAATTCGCTGCAACACTTTCGCCTATTCCGCCAGCAAGCGCTGCACCACCGCCCCCGCCAGCATCAAGCCGAACAGCGGCGGCATGTAACTGATGGTGCCGTTGACCGCGCGCGCGCGGCCGCGCCCTTCCACCGGCTGCGGCGGCAGCGGCGCGCGGCCGGGCTCATCGGAAAACACGGTCAGCACGCCCTTGGGAATCCCGCGTTTACGCAGCCGCTTGCGCATCACCGAAGCCAGCGGGCACATGCTGGTTTGGGCAATATCGGCAATCCGGATGCGGCCGGGATCGAGCTTGTTGCCTGCCCCCATGCTGGATGCCACGCGCAAGCCACGCTCGAAGCTCGTGGCCACCAGCGCGACTTTGCAGTTGAGCGAGTCGATGCAGTCGATGACGTAATCGACATCGGCCGGCACGATATCGGCCACGGTTTCGGGCACCAGGAATTCGCGGATCACCGTGAGTTCGCACGCCGGGTTGATATCGCGTATGCGCGCCGCCATCAGCTCGGCCTTCGACTGCCCCACGGTGGACAGCAGGGCCGGCAGCTGACGATTGATGTTCGACACGGCGACGACATCGTGATCGATGATGGTCAATCGTCCCACGCCCGCGCGTGCCAGCGCCTCGGCGCAATACGAACCGACGCCGCCGAGTCCTGCCACCAGCACGTGTGCTTGCGCCAGTCGCGCCTGTTCGCTGGCGTCCAGCAAAATCCGGGTGCGTTCAAATTGTGGCGGCTGGGGGGCATCCATCGGCTAAAATCCTTCATGGTGAAATGGCGGGCAACGCTCGTGCTGACATGACCGGGGCGGGGTCGCTTGATCTGGCAATGTCCGGATCAAACCTGGCCGCAACGTATTTTACTTGCCCTTCGCCAGCGGCATTCTCATGTCGCTGGTTCTTTCATTTCCCGCTTGACCGATAGCCCAATGAACAAAGCATTCGTAAAGGAATCCGAAGCAGCAGACGAGGACGAGGACGACCTCACCGCGCCTGCCCTGCCTGCCGGATCCAGGAATTACATGACGCCTGCGGGCTACGTCCGGCTCGACGCCGAGTTCAATCAGCTGTGGAAGGTCGAACGCCCCAAGCTGGTGGAAACCATCTCGTGGGCGGCAAGCAACGGTGACCGCTCGGAAAACGGCGATTACATCTACGGCAAAAAGCGCCTGCGCGAAGTCGATCGCCGCATCCGCTTTTTGGCCAAGCGGCTGGAACATGCCGTCGTGGTCGATCCCGTCACCCGCGAAAACACCGACCAGGTGTTTTTCGGCGCCACCGTCACCGTAGCCGATCAGGACGGCAGCGAGTCCACCTATGCCATTGTCGGCATCGACGAAGCCGACGCCGGGCGCGGCCGCATCGCGTGGATTTCGCCGATGGCGCGCGCGCTGCTGAAAGCGCGCGTGGGCGACAGCGTCAACGTACAAACACCGGACGGACGGCGCGAGGTGGAAATCATCGAAGTGCACTATCAGGCGATCGACTGATAGCCATTAATCCAGCCAGGCGATAGCCTGTAACCATCGATTCAGCCAGGCGATCGACTGACCGCCCTCAATTCAGTGCGCTCGCCAGCAGCCGCCGATAGCGGCTCACCAGTTCGCCGCCACCCAACAGGTTAAAAACCGACAGCAGGGTTTTCCGCCCGACGTCATCCAGAAAGCCGCGATCGCGGCGGACGATTTCCAGCAATTGTTCCATGCCTTCGTCGTAGCGCTGCCCGGCAATCGCCAGATTGGCGAGCGCGAGCCGGGCGTCGAGATCGTTGCCGTCGGCGGCGATGCGCGCCTGCAAGGCTGCCTCGTCCGCCCCCGCCGCACCCAGAAATTGCAGCCGTGCCTTGAGTTGCGGCACGCGCGGATCGGCTTCGTCCGGCACGCTGCCGATCAGGCGCCGCGCCTCGTCTGCTTCATTCAAATCGAGCATGATCTCGGCGGCGTCGAGGCGCACGCCAAGGTGCTGGGGATCATGCTTCGATGCCTCGGCCAGCA
>Ga0315271_10000183_pt1 | contig 31510 bp, 35 predicted proteins | sample C3_top_MG_FD_204664 | JGI IMG/M metagenome (GOLD analysis project Ga0315271, IMG submission 204664) | Sediment microbial communities from Yellowstone Lake, YNP, Wyoming, USA - C3_top | ecosystem: Environmental > Aquatic > Freshwater > Lake > Sediment | place: USA: Wyoming | collected 2017-08-01
GTCGTAGGTGTGGTCGAGCGGGCGCCCGAGCTGCGCGGCGATCGCCTCGAGGTCGCCCGCCTTGCGGTAGGCGACGGCGAGCATCGTACGCAGTGCGTCCTCGCTGATCGCCCAGTGCGCCGTGGCGAGCGCGTCCAGCACGAGGTGGGGCAGGCGGTCGGTCACGCGCGCGTCCCTCCCTCGGCCACGAGCTCCGTGCGTGCGAGCGAAAGCCGGCCCACCGTCGCGGGCTCCTCGAGCGGAGGAGTGCCGCCGGGCTCGGCGTTCTGGGGGTCACGAGGGTTCCGGGTGGGGGCGCCGGTCGGAGCGGCGACTGTCGCGGGAGCACCGGCAAGGCCATCGCGCACCTGGGCCCGCCGCTCCTTCACCTGCTGGGCGTGGTTCTGCTCCCAGTCCCCGCCGGTGAGCTTGGCCGTCTCCTCCTCGAGCGTGGCGAGGCCGTTGGTCACGCGGAGGATCGCGGACTCGACCGCGCTCCGCTCGTCGATCTGGCCCGCGGCCGGTCCAGTCCACGCCGCGTCGCACCAGGCGCGGCGCACCAGCGGGTCCTCGAAGAAGCCCGGCGCGTCGAGGAGCCCGGCGGCTACCGACTCGGCGATCACCCATTCATAGGAGGGTTGGCAGAAGGTGCGCACGAGGGTAGCACGCCGGCGCTCGAACGACCGCCAGGCTTCAAGGAGCGCCGCGCGGGACGCGCTGTAGGAGGCGTTGAAGCGCTTGACGAGGAGCTCGTACGGCACCTCGAGTGCGACGCCCACCTGTTGCAGGATGGCCTGCACGAAGGGGTCGAACTTGTCGTTCGGCCGGCCGGGGTTCACGGTCTCCACGCTCTCGCCCGCGGCGAGGTCGAGGATGGCCCCGTTGCCGAGGCGGTACTGCGCCGGGTCCGCCGGCGGCTGCTGGCCGGCGGGGAGCCCGAGGCCCACCGGCGCGTCCGGCGTCGCGTGCTTGATGAAGACCGTAAAGCAGGCCGCCAGCACGGCCGCCATCAGCTCCGCTTCGGTGTAGCGGTCGAGCTGCTTGAGCGGCTCGATGACGGGTGCCAGGAGCGGCACACCGCGGGTCTGCCCCGGCCGGAGCGGGTCGAAGATGTGGAGCACCAGGCGCTCGCCGGACTCCGGGGCGACGGCGGGGACCGCCGTCCAGGTCAGCCCGCCCCGGCCGAAGAAGTCACCCGGGTGCCGGCTCGCGAGGTGGTAGCGCACCGGCTCCCCCAGCTCGTTGATCTCGACCCCCCCAGCGAGCCGGTCGGTGTCGGGGCCGAACTGCGGGTTCGAGAGGTAGTCGGCCTCCAGCAGCTGGAGCGCGAGCCCGAGCAGGCGGCTCCGCGCCTCCTTCCGGCGGCGGATGGCCAGCACGTCGCCGCTCTCGAGGCTGCTCACGAGGACCAGCGCTTGCAGCGTGGCGAAGTCGAACCGCCCGGTCACATCGCAGGCCGGCGTCTCCGCCCACCACGCCCAGATCCGGCTGGCGTGTGCTTCCCACGCGCTCGCTGCTTCCTCCGTGAGGCCGAGCAGCTCGCGGTCGATCCGAGCCCGGGGCGTGAGGCCGGTACCGACGGCGCTGGTGACGATGGTGTTGAGCGCCCCCGTGGCGAGCGGCGCGTTGCGGCGGAGGTCCCGCGAACGGGCGCGGAGCGTGGCGAGGTCGCCCAGGCTGTCGCGGTCGGCACTGCCGAGGCCGGCGAACCACTCCTGCAGCGCGCGGCGGTCGTACCGGGCGCCGGAGTAGCCGCCGGCCAACGCGAGGGCGGCGCGGGCCTGGTGCCGCCGCAACCCCCATAGGGGCGACATGAGGGTGATCGCCCGGTCGAGCAGCGTCGGCTCGGGCATCGGGGGGAGCCCTCGCGGCATGGCGCTCACGCCGGCACCCCGAACCGCACCCGGATACCGCCGGCTCGCGCCTTTGCGGGGTGGCCCTCCGGCAGCCGTGCCGCGAGCTCACGCTCCCGGGTAACAAGCTGCTCGTAGTCGGCCCGGCTCACCGACCGCCCGCCAATGGCGTACCCCTGGGCGCCCGTTTCGATGGCCTCGAGCGCTGCCTTGACGGCGAGCCAGTCGCGAATCGCGTAGACCGCCAGCAGGTCGGCCGCGGTGTACGTCACGCCGTCGAGCGCGACGCTCGGCGTCCCCGCTTCCAACTGGGTGATCGCCTGATTCGCGCTCGCGAGCTTCGCGGCGTAGAGGGTGGGGCTCGCCATGCGCCGCACAGTAGGGGCGGCGCATGGCGGGGAGGAGAGCTAGCCGGAGCGAATAGGGGTACTCAGTGACACAGCGGTGGCTGGATCAAGGGGGTCGCCGACGCTTACCGCAGTCCAGTCGGGCTACCCCGAACGGTCGATGCTACGCCGCGCAGCAGGAGAGTTTCGCCACGTCCTTGGTGAACGTCTGGGCCGCAAGCTTGATACCCTCCGACAACGTCAGGTACGGGTGGAAGCTCGAGGTGAGATCGTCGATCGTCAGTCCGAACCGGATCGCCAGCGCGGGTTCGGTGATCATCTCGCCCGCCTCGGCGGCCACGATGTGCGCCCCGAGGATCTTCCGGGTATCGGGATGCGCCAGGAGCCGCACGAATCCCCGGGTGTCGCGGGCCGCCAGCGCGCGCGGCAGGTGCTCAAGCGGCAGGGTCGAGACCAGCGGCTCGATGCCTTGGGCGCGTGCCTCGGCCTCGGTCAGTCCCACCGCGGCGACGGCCGGGTCGGTGAAGGTGACTCTGGGGAGCGCCGTCAGATCGTAGCGGCGACGGTTCCCCGCCAGGGCATTCTCCGCAGCCACGGTCCCGGCGTACGCCGCCACGTAGACGAACATCGGATCGCCGATCACATCGCCGGCGGCGTACACGTCCGGATGCATGGTCTGGAGGAACTCGTTGACCGCGATCTCGCCCTTCTTACCCAGCGTCACGCCCAACGTCTCCAGCCCGAACCCGTGGGTGTTGGCGCGGCGGCCAGTGGCGACGAGTAGCTGCTCCGCCCGCACCGTGCCCGAGGCGTCGCCGTCGGCAAAGACGACGTGGTACCCGTCCTGATGTCGCTCGACCCGGGTGATCTGGACGCTCGTGTGCACGGCGAGTCCCTCGCCGGCGAGGTAGGCGGCCAGCGCCTCCCCGACCGCCGGTTCCTCGGCGGGCACGAGGCGCGGCAGGGCCTCCAGGACCGTGACCTGCACTCCGAGCCGGGCGAACATCTGGGCGAGCTCAACCCCGACGGCGCTGCCGCCGATGACGAGGAGCGAACTGGGCAGGCGCTCGAGGTCCATGGCGCTGGCGTTGTCGAGGTAGCCGGCCTGAGCGAGTCCGGGAATTGGCGGGGCCCACGGGGAGGCGCCGGTCGTGATGATGATCTTCCCGCCAGTGAGCGTCTGCCCGTCGGCAAGCCGCACGGTATGTCCCGAAGTGAGCGTCGCCCGTTGCTCAAGCAGGGTGACGGTTTCATAGGCACGGAGCACGTCCCAGTACTTCGCCTCGCGCAGCGCCGCCACCAGGTCGTCCTTCTGCGCCCGCACCAGGGACCAGTCGGGGCGGCCATCGGAGGTGGGGATGCCCGCGAAGCCGTGCTGCGAACGCCGATGCTGCGCCTCGGCGGCCCGGATCAGAGTCTTGGAGGGCACACAGCCGACATTCACACACGTCCCGCCGAGGGTCCCGCCCTCGATCAGGCCGACGCGCGCGCCCTCCTCGGCGCCCTTGATCGCGGCGGCGAAGCCCGCCGAGCCGCCCCCGACGATGAGGAGGTCGAACGCGTGCGCGCCTCGAGCGCGATCCCCGGCTCCTCCGGCCGCGTCCGCGATCCTCTCAGGCGGCTTGGTCATGGCGACTCACGCGCCTCCCGGTCTGCGTGGGGCCGAGGACGAATCCGGCAGCACGGCGGCCCCATACCCGGTGAGCCGGGTCAGGTGCGCGGCGATCTGGGCCGGAGTGACGCGTCGCGGATCGTACCGCACCACCCCGAGGCTGTCATCGAGCGTGACGGTCGCGCTGTAGACGCCGCTCAGCTTCTTTAATGCCAGGCGCGCGGTCGTCGGGCAGCTGCCGCACGTCATCCCGGAAATGTGCAGGCGCACCTGGGCGGTGTCGGTGGCTGGCAGATAGACGCCGGACGGTGTGGCCGCTGCGGTACTTACTCCCCCACCGCAGAGCGGGCAGAGCATCGCCGCACCGGTGAGCCCGGCGGCCAGGACCAACCCTGCCTTCATGGCTGACAACATGGTTCATCTCCTGCGGGCCGTGCCCGCGTCGCATGTACTCACCATCCCGCCTCTATCCCAATACGAACCGTGACCACCAGGGGAACGTCAGCAACGGAATCGCGATCGCGGTCGCAATCCACAGGGCCCACTTCATGCGACGCCGAACCTGCGGCGAGGCGCAGAGCCGGCCCGGTTCGCACGCGTGCCGCTCCTCACGCCGCAGGACGACAAACCCTGCCCCGAGCGAGAGGACGGTGCCCGCAACGAAGTACGGGCGCAACGGCTCGAATGTCGTCGCGAGCCCCGCGCCGCTGAGGCCAAGGAACACGGCGACGAGTGGTCCCGCGCAGCAGAGCGCCGACGCGACCGCGGCGGCAATGCCGCCCGTGGCCGCCAGCACGGTCTTAGTGGTTGGCGTCGCCATGATCTTCCAGTGCCTCCAGAATTGGACAGGCGTCCGTCGGCCGACGTGCCGCGCAGGCCGCCGCCAGGCGCTCCAGCGATCGCTCCATCCGCTGGAGGTCTCGGATCTTCTGTTCAACGACCTGAATCTTCTGTCTGGTTCTCCGTTCGACGGCATCGCAAGCGGCGCCATCGTGGACCCGCAGCCCGAGCAACTCCTGGATCTCCTGCAACGAGAACCCCAGCTCCTGCGCGTGCTTGATAAAGCGAATCCGACCCACCGCGTCCTCGGGATACTGGCGGTACCCAGCCGGCGTACGCCGAGGCTTGGGAAACAGCCCCCGTCGCTCGTAATAGCGAATCGTCTGAATGTTCACGTCCGCCGCGTTCGCGACCTGACCGATCGTCAGCGCCATCGTCCACCCTCGGTGCGCGTGATAACAGTATAGACCCTGTACCAAGGTATAGGGTCAAGGGGGTGGGGTCGATGTGGGGCGTTGGTGGAAGGGGCGACCCATCGACTCGCCGTGAGGGCAGAAACGAAACCAGGGAGCCGAAGGCCCCCTGGGGATGTAACGCTCGCCGGAAGGCCTTCTGGCGAGGGAATGTAGTGCGGATAAGCCTATCGGCAGTCAGCGCTATGTCAAGCGCGGTGACGGCACACCCGGACTCACCGGCAGGCGCTGGAAGTCATTGCACCACATTCGCCGGACCCCGACCCAGAGGCATGTGCTCGGCACTCTTGACTAAAGACGTGCTCACTCATCGATCCCCTCCTCTAGCACCTTGAGTTGCTCGCTGTACACGAACTGCCGATCGCGCGCCTTGCCCGTGATCTCCCTGGTGATGCCAAGCCCGCTCAGTCGCTCCAGCGCCGCAGTGACGGTTGGGCGGGAAAGACCGCTCGCTTCCGCGGCCCGCGGGATCGAGACGATGATCTTCCGCCGAAGGAACTCGTAGACGCTCAGAGCCGATGCTGCTCCCCGACCGACCTTCTGGACACGCGCTCGATCGGCTTCGAAAAGGGATAGGAGCGCGCGGGCGGTCGCTGTCGCCTGGGTTGCGACCTCCTCCATCCCGACCAGGTAGAAGCTGAGCCAGCCCTCCCAGTCGCCGTGGGTGCGGACCCGCTGCAAGGCGTCGTAGTAGTCGGCCCGGTTCTGCTTGAAGTAGAGGCTCAGGTAGAGGAACGGCTGCGAGAGCACCTCCTCCGCGCACAGCAGGAGCGTGATCAGCAGGCGCCCGACGCGGCCGTTGCCGTCAAGAAACGGGTGGATCGTCTCGAATTGCACGTGCGCCAGCCCCGCCTTAATGAGGGGCGGCGTCCGCTCCCGCTCATCGTGCAGGAACTTCTCCAGGTTGGCCAGCGCCGTCAGCATCTCATGCGGTGGAGGGGGAACGAAGCGCGCCTTACCTGGGCGCGAGCCGCCGATCCAGTTCTGGCTCCGGCGGAACTCGCCCGGAGCCTGGTTGCCCCCGCGGCCGTCCCGGACCAGCACGCCATGCACCTCCCGAATGAGGCGCAGGCTGATGGGCATTCCGCCCCGCAGCCGGTCGAACCCATGCTGGAGCGCGGCGACATAGCGGGAGACCTCCCGTACATCCTCCTGGGGCACCCCGGGTGCCTCCGCGTTCTCGTATTGGAGCAGGTCGGTGAGGGTGGACTGGGTCCCCTCGATCTGACTCGACAGGACCGCCTCCTTCCGCACGTACATATAGAGGAGGAGATCCGGCTCGAGGGAGGCGGAGACGCCGTCCAGCCGGCCCAAGGCATGGCTGGCCCGTTCGAGCGCCTCCCGTAGCTCGGGATCGAAGACCAGTGGGGGGTCTGGGGGGAGGGGGGAGGGAATGAAGGCGGAGTAGCCCTCCGGCCCGCCCTGCTGGCGCACGAATCGCCCGGCCCGGCTGGACCCGGACTCCGGGCTGGCTGTCTTGGTGGTGCGCCGCCGTGCGGGCGAACCCTTCATAGCCGATTCCGCTCTGAAAGTTTGAGGCCACTTCTTTTCACAGCAGGCCGGCCCGGGAGGAACCTTTCATAGCTGGCCCGGAAATGAAAAGATAGCTGCCTAAGTTTTCATAGGCAAGCCCGGCTGCGAAAGGCAGAGCACAGGCCCGACCCGCGGCGCCAGGATGAGCCGGTAGGTATTCACCCGCCCCCGCTTGGGCCCGCGCTCCAGGTACCCGATCCGCTCCAGCCGCCGCACGGCGCGCCGGACGTTGGCAGGGTCCACGCGGCGGCCGGCAGCGACCCGGAGACGGGCGAGGAAAGCGGCCTGCTTCAGCTCGCGGTACTCGTAGACGTCGAGGTATCCCCAGAGGACGACGAGCAGGCACACATCGGAGCCCCGGAGCCGGCGGGCGATGCCGTCCACGGCTGCGTCGTGGAGCGCCTTGGGCAGCACGCTACCACACCCCGCGGGAGCGGACGCGGCGACCACCGGCCTCGGCGCCGGCGACCAACGGCATGGCACCCTCGCCCGCCGCGGTCGCCTGCTCGGCCAGCGCCCCGAGCGACGCAATCACCGCGGGGCCGAGACCGGCGAGCGCAGCCAGCGCGAGGACGGTGACGTCGAGCGCCTCGTTCCGCCGCCCTTCGATCGGCGTCCACTCCCGCACCGGTCGCCCCGCGCGGTACTTGGTGACGAGCCGCTCGGCGGTGAGCTGTTCGAAGAAGACGCGGTCGGTGGTGTCCGGGAAGTGCAGGTAGCCCGGCCCCAGCGTCCCGAGGCGGAGCCGGGAGTGGAGCAGATCCTTGGCACTGTCCACCCCCACGAGGACCAAGTGCCGGCTCTTCGCCTTCGTGGTCTTCATCGGCCCGGGCTGGGCCCAGAGCGGCCGACCGCGGCCGGGCACGCCCTTCGTCGCGTACACCCGCCGGCCCCGCCGCGGTTCGGCGAAGCGGTAGACCTGCTCGGTTTGGTAGCCCGAGTCGATCGCGGCGGCCACAATGCGGAGCTCGGCGCCGCCGGCGTGCCGCCACGGGCGGAGGAGCAGCTCGTCGAGGATCCGCCAGACTTCCGGGTGACCCGGGTCGCCGTCGAGCTGGGCCCAGCGAATGAGCCACCCCTCCTCGCCCGCACCCCAGCCGTAGACGCCCACCTCGAGCCGGTCGCCTTGCACATCCACGCCGGCGGTGAGGAGTCCCACGCCGCGCGGGAGCTCCGCCTCGTAGGGCTCGACCCGGGCCGCGAGCGCGTGGGGCTCGATCTCGGCGCCCTCCTCCCGCCAGGTCTCGCCCAGCATGGTGTTGACGAACCCCTGCAGCCGGAGGGGTGAACGCCGGGCCTCGAGGAACTCCCGCATTACCTCCGACCACCGCACCCAGGGCGCCACCAGGGCGTTCAGCTCGAAGCTCGCGATCCCATCGGTGGGCAGCTCGGCGATCCAGCGCGCCTGCTGGAGCATCCGCCGCTTTTCGGTCTCGGGGATCAGGGTGCCGCAGGCGATGCAGGCGTACCGCGCACTCGCGGGCACGGGAACACCGGCCGCGTCCCGCTCGCACACCAGACCGTAGCCGCCGTCGGGGCGGAGCCAGAGCAGTTGCTGCTCGTGCCCGCAGGCGGGGCAGGGCAGGACGTACCGCCGGCGGTCGCCCTCCCGGAACGCCTCGTCGATGCGGGAGAAGCCCTCGATCGTGGGCGTCGAAAAGAGACCAACCTTCCGGTTCCAGAAGGTGGCCGTCCGACGCCCGCCCAGGACCAGCTGGTCACCCTCGCGGCCAGCCGCCGGCGGGTAGCCGTCCACGTCGTCGAACAGGACGATCCGGCGGGATCGCTGGCGGAAACCGCTGGGTGCGTTCGCGCCGGTGATGCCGAGGTGCCCGCCGGCGAAACTCTTCGAGAGGAGGGTGTTGTCCGGGTCGCGGCCCCGCGGTTCCTGCACCTTGGCCGCAAGGCGGGGCGAGTCGCGGAGCATCGGGGCCAGCTTCTCCTTGCTCCACTTCTTCGCCTCCTCGAGCGAGACCTGCACCACGAGGATGGCGCACGGGTCCTGGTCGATGTGGTACCCGATGACGTTGTTGATCACTTCGGTGCCGCCCACCTGCGCCGGCTTCTTGAACACGACCTTCCAGATGGCGGGGTCGCTGAAGGTGTCCATGATCTCCTTGAGGTACGGCGCCCGGTCGGTGCGCCACTCGCCGGCCTCGGTGCTCGTGCCCTCGGAGACCACGCGGTACCTATCGGCCCACTCGCTCACGGAGAGCCGGGGCCGCGGCGCCAGAGCGTCGCGGAGGAGTCGTGCCTCGACCCGGTGCCAGGTCCGAAGCGCCGAGGGATCAGGCGCGAGCAGCGGCGGCACCATCGGCTTCGGCCTCGACGGCCGTGGACTGGAGGTCAGTCATGAGATCGGTGACCAGCTCGTCGAGGGCGAGCTGCGCCTCACCCACCGTCGGGAGGCCGACGAGGCGCGGGGCGTACTTCCCCGGTGCATTGAGCAGGCGAGAGCGGAGACGGAATAGGGACCGGGCGACGAGCTTCCGCGCCACCCCGATCGGCAGGAGCTGGCGGCGTTCCCGAGCCAGCTCGAGCGCCTTGAGGTCCGCTTGTGCCTCGATAAGTCGGCGCTTCTCCCCCCGGAGGGCCTCGGCCTCAGGGGTCGCATGGACGCTCGGGGTCCGCCGCTCGACCTGCTCCTGCAGGTACCGGATATACCAGGACATGCAGACGCCCAGGTCGTACTTCCCCCGGTTGGTCCGCGGCATGCCTTCGGCCACCAGCTGCTGGACGCGGCGCGGCGTGATGTGGCAGGCTCGGGCGAGGACGGTGACGCTGACCTCCGCCACGCCCTAGACCTCCGCCCATCGCTCGCGGACCACGCGGTAGCCGGCGGGCGCGCCGGTGCCAAGGAGCGGCAGCTCCGGACGGAACACGGGGGGCCGATCCCACGACGGCTCCCAGGTGGCGAGCGCCTCGTCCTGGGGGAGGCGTACGGCCACACCGCGCGCGAGGTCGCGGAGCACCCGCTCGAAGAGCCGGAGGCCGAGTGGGAACAGGTCACGGCGCCAGAGGTCTGCCGGTGTGTCGCCCGGGCGCACGAGGCAGAAGTCCTGCGCGGCGATGTCGCCGGCGTCGAGTGAGTCGGAGAGCCAGTACACGGTCCCTCCGGTCACCCGGTCGCCCATCTTGATCGTCCAGCGCACGGCGTCGCGCCCGCGGTGGAGGGGAAGGAGGGACGGGTGATAGCCGATCGCGCCGAGGCGCGCGCGGAGGCGGGTGCGGCGACCGAGGTAGTCGTGCGCGTGGGCTGCGACGATGAGGTCGGTGCCGTCCGGCACGCGGTCGGCGCGGAGCTCGCCCGCGGGGATCCACGGCACGCCATCGTCCTCGGCCGCGGCGCGGAGCCGGTCGGGGAGGGGCTGACCGTCGGTCGAGGTCCTCGACGCGAGCGCGGGCGCCGCGACCGCCACGACCTCCTGCCCCAGCCGCCGGCAGAGGCGGTAGGTCTCCGCGCCGAACTGCTTCTGCCCGGCGATCAGGAGCCACACGCGGCCTCCCGACGCTCGCCCAGAAACCGGAAGCCCTGGACCGCGCGGAAGTGCCCGCCGTAGCCGGCCGTGGCCCCGCCTGAGCGCGCGATCGTGGCGGCCGACTTCCGCTTGTTGCCGCCGTGGAGCACGGCACTCACCTGGCGCCACTTGGGGTCGCGCCGGAGCGCGGCGCAGAGGCCCGGGTGCGAGGTGTGGAAGATCGTGGTGACGCGGCGGCCCGGGAGCCGGCCCTTCCCCTCAAGCTGGAGCTGGCAGACGGCGTTCAGGAACCGGAGACCGACGCCGGCGCCCTGCCACTCGGGCATCACCACCAGCCGGCAGGCCCGCGCCTCCACCCTGCGGCCCACGTTCTTGGTGCCGACCGCCAGGTGGCAGACGGGCTCGCCCTCGACGGCGCCCACGTAGCAGGTCGCCCCGATCATCCGCGGCACCTTCAGATAGTGATGCGGCTCAAACAGCGGCCAATGACGCCAGTCCGTCTGCCAGAGCTCGAGGTCGAAGCGGGGGCGACGCCAAAGACGCCTCCCGGCGTACTCGCCTGTGCGCGTGTCGAAGACCCAGTCCGGCTCGAGCCAGTCCACGATGTCGTAGTGACACGAGAGCAGCACCGCCTGCCCACCACTGCGCCGCCACGCCTTCTGGAAGGCAAGCGCACCCACCTGGGCGATCTGGCGGTCCACCACCGAGGTGAACTCGTCCACGACCACCTGCGCCGGCGCCTCGCAGATGATCCGCGCGAGGTCCGCGCGGAACCGCTCGCCGTTCGAGAGCACGTGATAGGGTCGGAGCCAGGCGGGCACCGTTCCGAGCCCCACCGAGGCGAGCGCAGCGGTCACCGCGTCGAAGTCACCGGCAGGCGCGATCGCGTCCACGATAGGCCGGTCGCCCGGCCAGCCGTCGGCCTGGTAGAACGCCGCCTCGCCGAAGAGCTGGCGGCCGAGCGACGTCTTCCCGCTCCCGCTCGGGCCCACCACGAGCCCGACTCGCCAGTCCCCGTCATCGATCGGCAGGTCCGCCACCAGGTCGAAGTTGCAGCCCGAGTCGGCGTTGAAGAGCGACTTGACCCGGGCGGCGCGGTAGCTCGTGTAGTCCGAGCAGCGGTTGTGGACCTCGACGCGCATCAGGTCACCACCACCTTGACGGTGTAGCCCTCGGTCTGGAGCCGTTCGTAGACGGTCTGCTGTTCCGCCTCATCGCGGCAGACGACGATGACCCCGTACTGCTCCTTGTAGCGGCCCTCGCCGGGGTCGAGGTCGGCCGGGTCCACGTTCCCGAGCAGGGAGGCGAGCTCGTCCTGCTCAAACCCGGTGTGCGCGGCGTCGTAGCCGAGCCCGCCCAGCTCCTCCACCTCGAGCGCCAGGAGCGCCTTGTCCCACTCCGCCTCCTCGTGGGTGCGGTTGTCGGCGATGCGGTACGCCTTCACCTGGGCCGGCGTGAGGCCGGTCGCGACGTGCACTGGCACCTGGGTGATCCCGAGTTGCCTCGCGGCCTCGAGCCGGGTGTGGCCCACGATCACCACGCCCTCGGCGTCCACCACGATGGGCTGGCGAAACCCGAACTCCTTGATCGAAGCGGCCACCTTCGCCACTGCGTCCCCGTTCTTGCGCGGGTTGCGCGCATAGGGGACCACCCGCTCCACCGCCCAGAGCTCGACCTGCACCACTCCTCCTTTTGCGAAACGAAGTCCCGAAACCGCCGAAGCCTTTGCCTAGCGAACTCCCGCACTCGTGCGACCCCCGCGGGTCTTGGCTGTGGAGGTACCTACGTAAGCCCCGACGGCACGCAGAGTTTGAGGGTCACCGCGCACCGCGAAGCGCCTCGACGAAGGCGCGCTGGAAGTTTGACGTGAAACGCGTCTGGCAAACTTTCCGCGCGGTCTCGACAAAACGGAGCTCGGCCTCGATGGGCACCGCGCGGGTGAACAGGTAGAGGAGTCGGACGGTCGAGCGCCGGCCACGGCCCACGCGTTGGAAGATCCCGCCGCGCAGGAAACCCTGCTCGAGGATGAAGGTCCGCTTCTCGCCCTTGAGCTGGACGGCGCCGCGCTGGGTGCGGTGCACCCGGAAGTGGAACGACCGCGGGCGGCGGCTCTTGGGTATGACCTCGGTCCGGCTCCGCCGCACCTCCTGCGGCACGGCGAGGGCTCCGCCACCCCGCGCCCGCTTCACCCCGCCCGGCTCGAACTTGGCCAGCAGGTCCCGCCTGGGGTCGATGCCCACCTCCGCGTACAGCTTGCCCCGGCGGGCGAAGCCCGCCCGCTCGATCTTCACCGTGCGGAGCACGAAGTCCCGCCGGCGCAGGGTGAACCGCGCCTCGATCCGCTGGCGCTCGGCCACCTGGAAGTCGGTGGCCGTGAGGTTGAGCGCCCGGGCCACGGCGTACTCGAACTGCCGGAGCACGGCACCGGTGAGCCGGAGCGCGGGCCGGGTGTCCACGGTGGCAGCGATCCTCACGCGGCGCTCTCCGCGAACGCGCGGATCACCACCTCGACCCGGGGGTTCCCCCGGTCTACCCCCGCCCGCTCCCACACCTCACGCCAGAGCTGGGCGTCGTCGGCGTAGCAGACGGTGGTGAGGGCGTCCGTCAGGGCCTTCCGCAGGTTGCCCGGATCACGGCGCCGGTGGTCGGGGAAGAAGACCCGCGCGCGGAGTTCGAGGGGGCCGAGCATCGGCCGGCCGCGGTACTGCGTGCGGGCAAGCAGGGTGATGGCCTGTTTCCCCTCGCGGTAGCGCGTGGTGAGGAGCACGCGGCCCTTTGCCGTCCGGGTCACTCGGCGGTTGTCGGGCACGAGCACGCCGAAGGGGAGCACCAGGAGGGTCACGCCGTCGCCTCCGCCGGCCGGACACGCCAGCTCGCGTCACCGAAGCGGACCACGCCCCCCGATCCCTGCAAGCGGTCGAGCAGGGCGGGGCCGAGGATCTCAGCGATGCCCGCGTCGGTCTCGTTGGTCGTGAGGATCGTGGGCCGCTGGTGCTCGAGCCGGTCGTCGAGCACGTCGTAGAGGTGCTGCTGCACGCTTTGGCCGTAGAAGGCGTGACGCGACACCTCGTCAATCACGAGCAGGTCCGGCACCCGGTACGCGCGGAGGCGCCGCTCCTCGCCAGCGCCCTCCTTGCTCCGCCACGGCTCCCGCAGGTCGCGAATGAGCCGGGCGAGCTTGACGACCCGCGCCGACCCGCCGTGCTCGGCGACCACGCTCTTGGCGAGCGACCACGCGAGGTGGCCCTTGCCGGTACCCGGGCTGCCCTGGAACAGCAGCAGCGTTTCGACCTGGGGCCAGGCGGCGAGGTAGCGCCGCGCGATGCGGAGCGCGGTGGCCTGCCGAGCCTGGGCGGCGCGATCCCCGTGGAGCCGGAAGGCGTCTAGCGAGACCTCGGCGTAGAGCGGCGGAACCGCGAGCTCGGCGAGCCGGCCGGCGCGGGACGCGGTCTCTGCCGCGGCCCGCCGCTCGCGCTCCCGCACCTCCTCGCGCTCCGCCTGGGCCCGAAGGCACACGGGACAGCGCGTCGGCGTGGCGAAGAGAGCACGGCCCTCGAAGAGTAGGGCGCGCTGCTCGAAGGTCGCCCCGCAGGCGCAGACGGCCGACCGCATAGTCTCCTCGCAGCCCGGACGGGTCGGGGCGCTCACGCGATCACCTCGCGGAGCACTGGCGCGGTGGAAGGGAGCCGGAGTGTGGCCACCGCGGTGCGTTCCGCGTCGGCGGCGCGCACGGCCGCGTCGAAGTAGGCGAAGGACGCGATCCGCCGGGCGCGGGCGTTCGGCCGAAACCGCACGGCCACGTCCCGCACCGTCGAGCAGACCAGGTCTAGCGGGACGCCGGCCGCGAGCCACTCCGCCACCGGCTGTGTGGCCAGGTCCGCGCGGAGGGGATACAGCTCCGCCTCGGCGCCCAGGTGCGGGTTCGCCCGGAGGCCCTCGTTCGCCGCGCGGGCGACCTGGAGCGCCGGCTCCAGCGCGACCGGCACGGCCCTCCCCCCTGCACCCCCCTCCTGCTCTGGAAACTCAGACTGAGAAGGAGATAAAGACCCAAACGCGCGTAGCCGGAGAGATGCAGGGGGAGGAGCCGAGGAATCAGCCGGAGCTTGAGCCGGAAGCTCAGTCGAAAGCCCAGCCGGAGGCAGCGCGTCCGGCTGAGGGTCGGCTGAGTCTCCGGCTGAGCCGGGAGGGGAGCCGGGCGAGCGGCCGCGGAGCAAGTTCCCCCGTGCGGCGAGCCCACCCCGGCGCCGTGCGTCGCGGGCCGCCTCCTGCTCGGCGCGGATCTCCTCGAGCTTGGGATTCCGGCGCCGGCCGTCCGCGCTCGTGGGGAAGACGGGGAGCAGCTCTTCCACTGCGAAGGGCTCGACGCGGAGGAGACGGGCCAGGGCCACGGGCTCGGTCGGCACGGAGCCGTGGATCCACTGGTGCCAGAGGAGGCGGAGGTACCGCCCCACCCCGGCGTCGTCCATCAGCTTGACGGCCTCGTCGTCGAAGAACAGGTACCCGTAGAACGGAAACCAGGGGAGCTTCTCAGCCACGCGAGACCTGCCGGGGCCGGGTCCTTTCCTGGGTTCCGCAAAGGTTCCGCATCGGGGCCAAATCGCGAGGATTCTCGGCCCAAATCGCGGGAAGGGCGTGAGGCGTAAGAGTAGTTAGATTGCGCGCTTGGAAAAATCGTGATTTCTGAGATGCGAGCTGATAAGCGTGAGGTCCGAGGTTCAACTCCTCGCAGGCGCATGACGTCGAAGATCACGCCCCGCTTGAGCTTACGGCCCGAGCGGGGCGTTTCGGTTTCCGGGATTTCGGCCATGGTGTCGATGCCGCGCCGAGTTCGCCGGTCGATTTCGGGAGCCCAAGCCAGCGAGGGAAGGAACCCATATTAGGTGGTCCCGTTTGCTGAGGCTACGTCAGCCTTGACGGAGGAGCAGCGGCCCGACAAGATTCCATCGTCGACGAATTGAATCGGGGCGATGGAGTTCGCCCGAACCGCGACGCGCGAGCGCCGCTGATGACTCCTCCTTCCGGGCCATGCCCGCAGGGGGAGTTTTTTGTTTCGGTTCCCGGTCGCGTCGCGTCGGATTCCAACACTAGCGAGGCCCGTGCATGGTTCCTCTGGTGGTCTTCCTCGGCGCGGGTATCGGTGGCGTCGCGCGCTACGCGCTCGGTGGTTGGGTCCAATCGGCTACCGGCGCCGGCTTCCCGTGGGGCACGCTCGTCATCAATGTTTCTGGGTCGTTGGTGCTGGCCTTCCTCTACACCTTTCTTGAGGCTACAGCGGCGCCGGTGGAATGGCGCGCATTCCTGGGAATCGGGATCTGCGGCGGGTACACGACCTTCAGCACATTCAGCTATGAGACGGTTCGGTTGCTGCTCGAGGGCAATTGGATCGCATCCACCGGTTATGTCGCTGCCAGCATGCTGCTCAGCATTGCTGGTGCACTGCTCGGCTACGGCCTGGCCAACGCCGCTCTCGGGAGGGGCTGACAGATGTCACATGGCTTCAAGGGTGAGCGCACCCTGATGCGCATCCATATCGGCGAACGCGACAAGTATGAGGGTAAGCCACTTTATCAGGCGATCGTGGAACTCCTGCGCTCGAAGCAATACGCTGGCGCGACGGTCTTTCGCGGCATCCTGGGGTTCGGCGCGACGACCCGGATCCACACCGATCGGATCGAGATCCTCTCGCTCGATCTGCCGATCGTGGTCGAGTGCGTGGAGACCGAGGAGCGGATCAATGCGGTGCTCCCCGATCTGGATCAGATGATCGGCGGGGGGTTGATCACGTTGGAGCGGGCCCGGGTCATCATGTATCGGCCGGATCTCGGACCCGAGGAACGTACCGGCAGCTGGCCCATCGTGCATCCCGACACGTGACGGAAGCAGGACCCTCGTTGATGGCGGAGGAATCGGAGGCAACGCTCGCTATCCTGGAGCGCATCGCGCGCACGCTGGGCGACGAACGGTCTGCTCTGGACGCCGCGGCGCTCGCGGCACGAGTGAAGGAGGGGCGGTACTTTGTCGCGTGCGTAGGCCAATTCAAGCGGGGGAAATCGACGCTCCTGAACGCCTTGGTCGGTGAGCGCATCCTCCCGGTCGGCGTGTTGCCCGTTACCACGGTGCCGACGATCCTCCGCTACGGTGACCGTCTCCGTGCCCGTATCCGCTTCGGCGCCGGCTCGTGGCAGGAGGTCGATCCGCGCTCGATCGCCCAGTTCACCTCACAAGAACTCAATCCGGACAACGTCCGTGGAGTGGCCGGGATCGAAGTGTTCGTGCCGAGCCCCGTCCTCTCCGGCGGACTGTGTCTCGTCGATACGCCCGGTGTGGGCAGTGTCTTCCGCAACAATACGGAGGCGACGCGCGATTTCTTGCCGCAGATCGATGCGGTCCTCGTCGTCGCCGGCGCCGATCCGCCCGTGAGCGAGAGCGAGCTGTCGCTCCTGGAGGAGATCGGACCGAACGTGGAACATGTCCTCGTGGTACTGAACAAGGCGGATCGAGTCACCCTCCAGGAGATGTCAGCTGCCCGGGACTTCACGGCGCGTATCTTCAGGGATCGCCTCGGCCGCGCCGCGGAGCCGATCTATGAAGTGAGCGCCATCGAACGGCTCGAGGGGGTGGGCCGGGCACGCGATTGGGGCCGGCTCGGCGAACGCCTCCGATCGATCCAGGCCGGTGCTGGCGCAGCCCTTCTCGAGGCGGCGCGCGAACGAGGTGCGACCCGACTCGCCGCCCGACTCGCCGCGGAGATCCAGGAGCAACGCGCTGCCCTCCAGCGGCCGCTCGCGGAGACCGCCCAACGGATCGAGCGGTTGCGCGAACTGACCGCGGCGGGGGAGCGGGCGGTCCTCGATCTTCGCGCGTTGTTCCAGGCCGAGGCGGACCGGCTCGCGGAGGAGTTCGGCGCTCGCCGGACGCGGTTCCTCGCCGAAGTTCAGCCGGTGGCTCGCGAGGAGCTACGCGCGGCGTTGGCCCGGATCACGTCGCAGGGACTCGCGCGGCGGAGCGCATCCATGGCGCTTGCGCAGGAGATCGGCAAGCACCAGATCGCGCCGTGGTTCGCCGTCGAGACGGCCGACGCCGGTGAGTCCTTCCGGCGCGGGGTGGGTCGGCTAGCGTCGCACGCGCGCGATCTGCTCCGGCGGCTTGCCGAGGAAGGGGATGCGTCTCAACTGATGCCTCTTGCGCACGAACTCGACGCGGCGTCGGACCTCACGGCGCCGCCACGATTCTTCTTCCATCCACTTGAGCGCGTGGCGGGCAGCGTCTCGATCTTCGGGGCGATCCGTGCGTTCGCGCTCGGCTTGCTCCGTCGGCGAGGCGTCATCGATCGCGAAGCGAGCCGCCTGCTGGAGCAGTTGCTGGAGATCAACAGCTCGCGAGTGGCCTACGGTCTCATCGACCGGATGCGGGAGAGTTGCCATTCGCTCGAGGCCGCACTTCGGGGCAGCCTCGCGGAAGCGCTCGTGGCCGCCGAGCGCGCGCGAGATCGCGCGGCGAACCGCTGGGCGCAGGGAGAGGCGGCAGTCAGTGGAGAGAGCGCGCGGCTCTCCGAACTCGGGGCGCAGCTCGACGCGTTGGTGACCGCGGATGCTGGCATTCCCCGGCCTTGACGGATGTGCTACCGAAGACGAGGATTCAGTAGCGCGACCACAACTCGATGGGCGATGGAGTTCGCCCTAACCGCTGTCGCAGCCAGACAGCTGATGACTCCTGCGTTGCCGATCGGCGGTGCAGGAGCCTTTCTTTGCCCGCCATGACCGCGGCCGGGATCCCACGATCCCCGGTCCTAGCCTTGGAGGCGCTCCGTGGAATCGAATGTCTGGTTGGTGGCGAGTGCGTGGATGGCCCTCGCCCTGCTCGCGAGTCTCATCTCGATCCGCTTCGGCATCGCCGTGGCGCTCGTCGAGATCCTGATGGGCGTGTTCGCTGGGAATGTCTTCCACATCACCTCGACGCCCTGGATCGACTTCCTCGCGACGTTCGGCGCGGGGCTGCTCACGTTCCTGGCCGGCGCCGAGATCGAGCCAGCATCGTTGCGCCGGCACCTCAAGCCGGCCTTCGCGATCGGGGCCGCGAGCTTCCTTGCGCCGTTCGTGCTCGCATTCCTCTTCGCACGGTTCGTGGTGCGATGGGACCTCAACGCCTCGTACATCGCCGGCATCTCGCTCAGCACCACGTCGGTCGCCGTGGTGTATGCGATGATGGTGGAGTCCGGTCTCAATCGCACTGAGCTCGGGAAGCTGATCCTCGCCGCCTGCTTCATCACCGACTTCGGGACGGTACTCGCACTCGGCATCGTCTTCGCCAATTTCAACGGATGGTTGCTGTTGTTCGTGGCCGTCACGGCGCTGGTGCTGTTCTATCTGCCGCGCCTGACGCGTCTCGTGATCGCGTCCGTGGGGCAGCGGGTCAGCGAGCCGGAGCTCAAGTTCGTCTTTCTCGTGCTCTTCCTCTTGGGTGGGCTGGCGAAGGTGGCGCAGAGTGAGGCGGTCCTGCCCGCCTACCTGGTCGGGCTCGTGATCGCGGGCGTGTTCGTGCGCGATAAGACGCTGCTGGAGCGCATGCGGGCGATCGCTTTCACGATCCTCACACCCTTTTACTTCCTCAAGGCGGGGCTGTTCGTGTCGGTGAATGCCGTGTCGTCGGGTGCCGTACTGATCGTCGGCTTCTTGGCGGTGAAGGTGGGGGCGAAATTCCTGGGCGTCCTGCCGCTCGCCAGAGTATTCGCCATGCCTCGTCGAGAGGGCATGTTCACGACGCTGCTCATGTCGACCGGACTTACGTTCGGGACGATCTCGGCGCTCTTCGGCTTGACGAATCACGTGATCACGCAAGACCAGTACAGCGTGCTCGTCACGACGGTGATCGCGAGCGCGGTCGTACCGACGCTCATCGCCCAGCGGTACTTCATGCCCCGGCCGGCGGAACTGACGATGGTGACCGAAGAGGAGCGGATCCCCGCCATCGAGGAGGCATCGGAGATCCCGTGAGTGAGGCGGGCGTGAAGTTCCCCCTCAGCGAGCCCCAGCGCCGGCACTTCGAGGTGATCCTGGCGTCACTGGAGAACGCCCTGCTCGAGGTCGAGCAGTTGGCGCGTGCGGACTCGCCGGATGCGCGTCGATTGACCCAGCTGGAAGACGATCTGCCCGATGGCTTTCTGGATCGAAGCCAAGAGGCCGTTGAGCGGCTGCGTCGACAGCTACGTCAACTTGCCGACCAGATGCAGCTGGAGGCTCAGCATCATTCGAAGGGGCGAACGATCGGCGCCATCCTTACCGCTCAGGTGACGCAGATCCAGGACAGCTATGCGAGGATGCTTCGCGGCTACGGCCATGTCGACCCGGATCTCGCTCCGCGGCTCGATCCGGAGCTGGCGTCGATGGAGGAGGAGCTGGCGGAGCTGCGAGCCATCCTGCGCGATCGGGCTCCGCGGCGCGAGAAGCGCGGCACGGAGACGGCGCCTTGAACCACTCGTGCGCCGGCGCGATCTCCGGTCGGCCAGGGTGGAGGGGCGCGTCTCCGCCGGCTCAGAAGGTGGCACCCCAGCTCACCGCGATCCCGCCGCGCGTCGGCGCGACGGACTTCGGCAGCAGCCACCTATCGAGTTTGTTATTCGGGTGAGCGCGGTGCCAGCGTGTCACGACGAGTCCGGAGAACGTTCCGACCATCGCCCCAGCGACCACGTCCGTTGTCCAGTGGTTGTTCGAGTAGATCCGCGCGGCTCCCACCATGGTCGCGCTTCCGTAGGTCAGGGTGGCCACCCACCACGTCTGACGCGGCCAGAAGTGTGCGGTCTCCTCAGTGACTGCAGAGGCGAAGGCGAAGGCCGCCGTGGTGTGTCCCGAGGGGAGGGAGGTATAGGCGTCATCGGTATAGCCCTTGGCGAAGACGAAATAATTCGGATCGTGGATATCGACGTACGGCCGCTGGCGCCCCAACGCACCCTTCACCACTCCGGTGATCGCGCTTCCGAGGATGATCGCCTCGGTCGCGCGGAGCCCGATCTCCGACACCGGGCGGGAGCCGGCGATACGACCCACCCCGTACGTACCCACCGAGAGGAGGATGACCCCGGGCCCCCCGAACCAGTTGAACGCGTCCGATACACTCGTCCGCGAACTGGTCTGCACCGAGGGCGACTGCGAGTAGACGGCGATCTTCTCGTCGAAGGGTACGAATGCGATGATCCCGACCGCGAACCCGGCCGCGAGCCACGCATCGCTGTGCGTGAAGAGGGGAGCCGCCGTCGCGGCGCTGTCGGACTGTTGTGCGGGGAGCACTGGAACGCCGATCATTGCTGCCATCAAAGCGGCGATGCATCGGAGCCGCGTCACAGAAGCAAGCGCCGGCGGAGGGTTAGATCGAGGGTGGCGTTGCGCGTGGGTCGCTTGCGGTTCGCTGTAGTACGTCCGATGCATCGTCTGGATCTCCCGTGTGCTGCCGTCTTCCCGGACGCGAAGCTACTCCGCTTGCCACCTGGAGTCCACTACTGGGCCCGCATCACGGAGGCCGTTCGCGATGCCGCACATCGGATTTGAAACGGCGTTAGTTGTCGGCGCCGTTGCACTGATCGCTTCGCTCCTCGCCGCGGTCACCGGCTTCGGCGGGGCCGCCGTGCTCCTCCCGGTACTGGTGATCGCCTTTGGGGCGCGCGACGCCGTGCCGATCCTCACGGTCGCGCAACTCATCGGCAACGCCAGCCGCGTCTGGTTCAACCGGCGCGAGGTCGACTATCGCGTTGTTGGGTGGTTCGCACTCGGCGGCGTCCCGCTCGCCCTGCTGGGCGGACTGCTCTTCGCTCGAGCACCCCTCACTGCTCTCACCCGGCTCCTCGGCGTCTTTCTCCTGCTCGTCGTGGCCTGGCGGCGATTGGGGCCGCGCACTTCGGCACGACCGCCGCTCCGCGCGTTCGCACTCATCGGTGCGGCAGGGAGTTTCCTTTCGGCGCTCCTGGGGAGCGTCGGTCCGCTCATGGCACCGTTCTTCCTTGCCTACGGGCTGGTGAAGGGCGCCTACATCGGCACGGAAGCACTCGCGACGGTCGTCATGCACGTCGCGAAACTTGTAGCCTACGATAGTGCACATGTGCTCTCGCGCGCGAGTCTGCTGACCGGCCTCGCGATCGGCCCGTGCATGATCGTCGGGTCCTGGATCGGGAAGCGCATCGTGGATCGAGTTCCCGACCGTGTGTTCGTGCTCCTCATCGAGTCCACGATGACCGTGGCGGGCCTGCTCTTCCTGATCCGAGGACATTGAGTCCCGCGCCATTCACTCGGGGCGAAACGGACACCCACCCAAGATGAAGCCCGCACTCGCGCACGGGCTCAGCGATCCTGAGGGGCCGGGAGGACATCGAATTCTCGATCGAAGCTCGGACTATCTTCCTACTGCCCTGGACCCCAACTGGACGAGACAGTTTGGGAAGCGTCGGTTGACTCCTCCTCCTGGTGGACGTGAAGGCCGGGAAGCCGACGAAGTTCACGCTCAACCGCTTCCGCCCGTGGTCGGCGACGCCCTTCGCCACCGTCGAGCTGTTCAAGTGACGGATCCGGTCTGGAGGCGGCCACGAAGCGGCCTGCCATTGCCCGCCGGGATCCTGCACCCGTTCACGGCAGTGGCGTCGCGTCCGAATCTCGGAGAGCGCCTGCTGCTCACCGTACCGCCCGGTGAGGACTGCAACCCAAGGCATGGAGAACGACCGAGTCTGGGAGACCGCGCGATCCGCCAATGCGCTGATGCGCGTGAGATCCGAGGCAGAGCTGCGCTCGGCGGCTCGGGAGTGGGTTGTCGGGCGGAGGGCTTGCGGCCTCGCCTTCCGGATGTCATATTTGCTTACCGACATATGACACTCGTGGCGGTCGGCGACAGCGCTCGTTCGGCGGCAACTCACCCTGGGAAGCAATGCCTTCTTCATCCCGCTCTCCCCTTCGCGTGCTCTTCCTGTGCACTGCGAAGTCGTCGAGAAGTCAGATCGCGGAGGTCCTGCTCACAAGGAAGGCATCCGATCTTTGCGTCCTGGGGGATGCCGGACCCCGCCGCCGCGAGTGGGTGAGAGGATGAGCGCGTTCGCGCCTTCCGCGACACGCTGCAATACCTGAGTCGCCGGATCGATCTCATGCTCGCAATTCCCATGGACAAGCTGGAGCGCACGGCGATCGAGCTTCGAATGCGCGCCATCCGCACGGCGAACGAGGTGGACGTGTCCCCTGTGGGAGGCTAGCGGCGGCGATGCGCTATGCGCTCATCTCCGACATTCACGCGAACCTGCCTGCACTCAAGGCGGTGCTCGCCGACATCGGTGCGCGAGCGGACATCGTCGCGACCTACCACCTGGGAGACCTCGTCGGCTATGCGCCGTGGCCGAACGAGACCGTCGCGCTGATCCGCGAGCGCGGCATCGCCGGGATCGCGGGCAACTACGACTCGACCGTCGGTACCGACTACAAGCACTGCGGTTGCAAGTACGAGGATCCACGGCAGGAAGAGTTGTCCCATCTCTCATTCGAGTGGACGAAGCGCCATACGTCTACCGACACGAAGCGCTTCCTCGCGGGTCTTCCATTTCGCATCGATCTCAAACCACTCGGCGGCCACACCGGCGGCCCGACGGTGATCCTGGTGCACGGGACGCCGACACTCAATACTCTGTACTGGACCGAGGATCGGCCCGACTCGTTCTGCCGGCAGATGACGACGATCGCCGGCGCCAAGCCCGGCGACGTGATCTGCTTCGGCCATACACACTTGCCGTGGACGCGGGTGGTGGATGGCATCCACTTCGTGAACACCGGGAGCGTGGGTCGACCGAAGGATGGCGATCCGCGCGCCGGTTTTGTCTTGCTCGATTTGAGCGAGGCGGGCCAGCGTTCCGAGCTTGTCCGCCTCGAATACGACGTCGAGCGAGCGATGCGCGGCATACGCGAAAGCGACCTGCCGGATGACTTCGCGCCGTATCTGGCGAGTGGCGGACGCCCGGGCGCTGGCCCTGCGGACGCTGGCAAGCGCTGATCTTGCTGAAGCCGCGAAGGGTCGCCCCGCCATGATCCTCGGGCAGCTGCTTCTGAGCGAGCGAGATTTCGCGCGCACCACGGGCGCTATCTCCCGCCGTGTCGCGCCTGCCGCCGCTCTACGACGGCGCTCGAACGGAGCGCCCTTGCGTATGGGTGACTCGACCGTGGCGCCACCCCGGTGGTTCCTCCTCGTCCTCGGATTTGTCGCCTGCGTCACCTGGAGCTGCGTGCGGGCTGACCGAGCCGATCCTGAAGCGACGGCTCGTTATGTGCGCCAATTCATATCCACAATCGAGAGCCGAGTCGTCCCTCCGGAAGTGACGAAGTTGAAGACGGACAGCACCGGGAGTCGCGGGTGCTCCATCGATCGCAGGTGGTCGTTCGTCACGCCGTGGAGTCGCGCGCGGTACCTTTCGTGGGTGAAGACGCAACTGTCACCGTCCTATGGCGCGGCGTTGGAGTCGCCCGACCAGCTGACGTTCTCGCGCTACGAGCGGGGCGATACCCAGTCGGTGGTCGTGGAGACGGCCCAGGCCGGCGGGAGCGTACAGGTGACGGTCCGGTTGTGTGTCCTGCCCGATTGAGAGAAGACTGTGAGGCTTTCAGTATCCGTTCTCGCGAAACCCGGAGAGCCAGGCCCGTGACCACCGCACTCGCCGCACCAACACTCACCGATCTCGACGCCCTCTTTAAAGGATTCGCTGACCCGTCCCGCATCCGCATCTTGAACGTGCTGACCGCTGGAGAGCTGTGTGTATGTGACGTGGTCGAGCTGTTGGACCTCCCGCAGCCGACCGTTTCTCGGCACCTGGCGTATCTGCGACGCATGGGACTCGTCGAGTCGACGCGCGAGTGGAAGTACGCGCATTACCGGTTGGCCGAGCCAGGGCACACGGTGCACGACAGCCTCATCCATTGTGTGCGCACCTGTTTCCGCGGCATCCCGAAACTCGACAAGGAGCAGGCGCGGGCCGTGGCCCGCGTGAAGGCGCGGACCACGAGCCCTTGTTGAGGCTGATCTCATGACGATGCCGGCGGCAGTTCCTGTCGGCGCGCGGCCAGCGCCGCACCTCTCGACCCTCGATCGCTTCCTTCCCCTGTGGATCTTCCTCGCCATGGCGGCGGGGATCCTGCTCGGCCGCGCGTTCCCCGACCTCGGTGCGTTGCTCGATCGCGTCCAGGTCGGCGGCGTGTCCGTTCCGATCGCGATCGGTCTCCTCTGGATGATGTACCCGGTGCTCGCAAAGGTTCGTTACGAGAGCATCGGTGAGCACATCGCGGATCGGCGGCTGCTCGGGACGTCGCTCCTCTTCAACTGGGTGCTCGGCCCGCTCGTGATGTTCGCGCTCGCGTGGGCGCTGCTGCCTGACCTGCCCGCCTACCGCAACGGCCTCATCCTGATCGGCCTTGCGCGATGCATCGCGATGGTGTTGCTCTGGAATTCCCTCGCGTGCGGCTCCAACGAACTGGCGGCGGTGCTCGTCGCGCTCAACTCCGTCTTCCAGATCGTCATGTACAGCGTGCTCGGCTGGCTCTTCCTCGATGTCGTGCCCGGCTGGTTCGGTGCGAGCGGCACGGTCGTGCACGTGTCCATGTGGGCGATCGCGAAGAGTGTGCTCATCTTTCTCGGCGTGCCGCTGCTCGCGGGCTATCTCACCCGCCGCACACTCGTCGCTCGTCGCGGGGAGGAGTGGTACACGAGCGTGTTCATGCCGAAGTTCGGACCGACGGCGCTTGTCGGCTTGCTCTACACCATCGTGCTCATGTTCGCGATGCAGGGGAGTCGGATCGTGCAGCTGCCGATGGACGTGCTTCGCATCGCGGCGCCGCTCGTGATCTACTTCTTCGTGATGTTCGGGCTGGCGTTCGTGGTCTCGAAGAAGCTGGGTTTCAGCTATCAGGAGACCGCATCGCTCTCCTTCACGGCGGCGGGGAACAACTTCGAGCTGGCCATCGCGGTCGCCGTGGCGACATTCGGCATCGGCTCCGGGGAGGCGTTGGCTGGCGTGGTGGGGCCGCTCATCGAGGTGCCGGTGCTCGTCGGGCTGGTGTACGTGTCGCTCTGGGCTGGCCGCCGATACTTTGGATTCGCGCCAGGCGCTGAATCGTCCGCCGGTGCCCCGGAGTCCACCCGGGCCTAGCCTCCCGCGCCAGACACCCCCCCGAGCGCTCGGCGGCCGCGTCGCCGATTAGACAGGTAGGCTATATATGCGCTTGACAGCATATGCGTTATGCGGTATATACAAGCATGGACCCCACCGACTTTCTCGCGGCCATCGCTGAGCCCACGCGCCTCGCGGCGATCCGCCTGCTCTGGGACGGACGCGAGCACTGCGTCTGCGAACTCATGGAACGTCTCGGCGCGTCGCAGTCGCGGATGTCGCGACACATGGCCCTGCTCAAACGGGCCGGCGTCGTCGTCGATCGCCGCGATGCGCAATGGGTTCGCTATCGCCGGAATCCGGACTTGCCGCGACCGCTCACTCGCATCGTCGATGCCGTACTGGCGAGCATGACCATCGGCCCGCAGAGGGCGGCGTGAGTGCGCACGGTTCGGTGCTCGTGCCGCCGCTGAAGACCGCACCGTCGCTGCCGAAGTGGCTCGCCGCGACGGCGGGCGCTGCGTCGCTCTGGTTCCTCACGTACTGGCAGCTCGTACCGCTCTCAGAATGGGTCGCCCGGGAACTCGGCCTCGAGCCAGGGACGCACCTCGAGGAGGCGGTGCGATTCTTCGCCTACGATACACCGAAGGTGCTGATGCTGCTCACCCTCGTCGTGTTCGCGATGGGGGTGGCCCGTACCTATTTCTCCGCAGAACGGACGCGCGCCCTGCTGGCGGGGAAGGCCGAGGGTGTTGGCAACGTGGCAGCCGCGGGACTTGGCATCTTCACGCCTTTCTGCTCCTGCTCCGCGGTGCCGCTGTTCGTCGGCTTCGTCTCGGTTGGCGTTCCGCTCGGCGTGACCTTCTCGTTCCTGATCGCCGCGCCGATGATCAACGAGGTGGCGCTGGGCCTGCTCTTCGCCTTGCTGGGCTGGAGGATCGCGCTCACCTACCTCGCCTTCGGCCTCAGTGTCGCCATTATCGCAGGCTGGGTGATTGGCCGCCTCCACCTGGAGGGCTGGCTCGAGGAGTGGGTGCGCAGCGTCCGTGCCACGGACGCCACCGTGCTGCCGGAGGAGCTGACGCTCGTGGACCGACTGAAGGCGGGCGTTGACTCCGTTCGAGAGATCGTCGAGAAGGTCTGGATATGGATCGTCGCCGGGATCGTGGTGGGCGCGTTCATCCATGGCTATGTGCCAGCCGAGTTGCTGGCGCGGATCATGGGCAAGGACTCATGGTGGTCGGTCCCGGCTGCTGTACTCCTCGGCATCCCGATGTACTCGAACGCCGCCGGGATCATCCCGGTCGTGGAGGCACTCCTCGGCAAGGGCGCGGCGCTGGGTACCGTGCTCGCCTTCATGATGTCAGTAACCGCGCTCTCGCTCCCCGAGATGATCATCCTGCGCAAGGTGCTGAGCACCAAGCTGATCGCGGTCTTCGTCGCGGTGGTCGGTTTCGGCATCCTCGCGGTGGGATTCTTGTTCAACTTCTTATTCACTTAGCCTTAGGCAGACCACTATGCGAGAGATCAAGGTCCTTGGCCCCGGCTGTTCCAACTGCAAGACCACCGCCGCTCTGATCGAAGATGTCGCTCGAGACAGAGGCCTGGAGATTCATCTGACGAAGGTCGTCGAGATGAAGGACATCGTGGCATATGGGATCATGTCCACGCCGGGCGTCGTGGTGGATGAGAGGGTCGTTCACGCGGGAGGCGTGCCTAGCCGGGTCAAGGTCGAGAGTTGGTTCGCCTGACCGTTCACCTTTCACGCGCGACCAGATCGCTCTCAGTATGTCGAGACGACTGGTCGCTCGGTGGGCGAGCGCTGAACCGTCTCGTCGACTGTTGCCGCTCCCAGCAAGCATTCCGGTCCGGCTCAACGCATCCATCGACTCCCGCGCCGTCGGGAGACCGCCGGACAACGCCGCTCATGGTGTAAGTTGTGGTGTAAGTTCACCCCGGCATTCCGCCGCATCCGGGATCCAAAGTCCGGCCAGGTCGCGCGATCCGCTCTATGAAACACGGCATCGTGCCGGACTTCGGCTCCCTATAGGATGGCCTGCTAAGCATGAGGTCCGAGGTGGAGCTTCGCTCCGCTGCGCGTCAACGCCTCGCCGGCCCATGACGTCGAAGATCACGCCCCGCTCGAGTCAGCGCTCGAGCGGGGCGTGTCAGATCGCGATGCGTGTCGATCTGTCCGGTGGTGCCATGCGCTCACCGCCTCCAGCGTTCGCCTCACATCTGCTTCTCCACGTTCGGCGGCGACCAACTCCCGTCGAGGATGGACGTGTCGGCCCAGTACGCCCGGATGTACAGCGAGAACTTCCCCTCCGGTGCCGGCACCCAATTGGTCTCCTTGTCCTTGCCCGGAGACTTCGCGCCGAAGTACAACGTGAGTGATCCGTCCGGGTTGTATTGCAATGACTTGCTCTTCGTGCCGAGCGAGTAGCGGTTCAGCGCGTTCGCCTGGAACAGGTGGTGCTCGTTGTACAACGTGATCGACCAGAATCCCTGCACCGGCGGCGTCTTCCCCTTCGGGAAGGTGACCGTGTAGAGATGCGTGCCGACGAGCTGCTGTCCCTTGCTGTCGTAGTCCCGGTAGATGTACTTGGTCTCCGCCGGCGTATTGTCGTACATGTTGGACTTGGACGTGCCGGTGCGATTGAGATAATCCGTCCCCCACTGCGCGTTGTTCACCGGCGAATACCAGCCATTGCCGGCGGAGCGCCCGTTGTAGCGCCATTGAAAGAGTGGGTCGACGAGTTCCCTGTCGGCGGCGACGAACGATGCGATCAGTGCCTTCTTGAGCTGCGGATCCTTGGCGGCCGCATCGAAGACGGAGCCGATCCACCCGTAGAGCGCCTCTTCGCCGGGAAGCGGCGGGACGAGTTTCATCACGCCGGGCAGTTGATCGTAGAACTTGTCCGGCACCACCCACTTGGTCTCTCCACCGGGACCGGCTGGAACCGGGAAGTGCGGCAGCGCGCTCCAGTCCGTGCTCCTCATCTTCCCGTCGAACTGGCTGAGCGGGTAGTACATGATCTGCCCGAGCACCGATTGCACGGCCTTGCTGTCCTCGGGCGTATCGTCCTTGAAGATGCGCGGCACGGTGAACACCAGTTCGGTCGAAGAACGCACGACCGACGTGATCCCCGGTGGCACATCGCCCTTCCAACTTCGGCCCGACCATCAGGTAGAAGCCGGGCTTGGTGCCATACGGCTTCCCGATCTGCGCAAACTCATCGGTGCGGGCGTCGTACAGCGCATACACCCAGAAGCGGTCGCCGAAGTCCGGCACCTGGAAGACGATCGGCTCCTTGTCGAGCGCGAAGAAGCCGGCGCCGTACACCACGTCCTGGTTCGGACACGCGACGAAGGACTGAGCCGGCTTGATGTAGTCGGTGAGCATCGCATTCATGCCCACCGGCGCCATGGGAATCACGCCGCCGTTGAGTCCGGGCGTCGGCGCCATCGCGAACGCCGCACGGCGGTTGTGCGAATTCACGAGCGCGTAACCCCAGATGTAGGCGATGCGGCCGACCGCCTGGACATACGCCGTGGTCATCAGCGTGCCGGCGGCCGGGCCGGGCACTTCCGCGGGCGTTGACGGGAGGCGGATCTGTTGCCCGGAGACCGTCGCGGATCCGAGCGCCGCGAGTCCTGCCACCGAAAGAACCATCACCCTGTGCTTGCTCATCGACTGCCTCGGTGTGGAGTGTACTGAACGACGCGCGGCGTCCTCACTTGACCAGCTCGATATCCCCGGGCTTCCAACTCTTGTCGATCGCCGCCTCGGTCGGACCGTAGAGCCGAAGAATGGCGAAGTACCCCTTGCCCGGGACGGTCGCGAGCCAGTTGTTCTCCTTGCCGACCGGCGCCTTCGGACCCAGGTAGATGTCCGTGCTCCCATCGGCGTTCTGCACGGGCTTGTCGCGGAGGCCGAGAGAAGGGAAGGGCTGGCCGTTGGCGAGACCAGAGGCATTCTCGGCTTCGTACAGCGTGACCGACCAGAAATTCCCGGCGGGGATCTTCGGCGGCAGCGTCAGGCGATAGCTGCTGCCACCGGAGAGCGCCGTCCCGTCGGCATCGGTGAAGCTGATCATGTACTTCGCGCCCTTCCCCGGGATCTGCGAGATCATCCCCGGGCTGATCGAGTAGTAGTCAGTGAAGAACCAGATGCGCGCGTCGACATCGAGATAGCCCTCGGCCGTTCGTCTCCAGCCCAAGTCCATCGGGCCACCGGGATTCGCGGGCGTCCCGTCGGCCATCGGATTGATCCAGCGGCGGTCGGCGTAGATGCGGAACGACCGGCCGCTCACCGCGTCCTGGAAGCCGATCACGCGACTCATCGCGTAGCCGGTCTTCGCCGCGCGATCGAGGATCTCGCGCGTGTGGGCGTCGGGGTCGAACGGCTGGCCCTTCACGATGCCGATCGCGGCGAGCATGCCGAGCCAATCGGCTTCGGCGAACTTCGGGGTCTCACTATCCACGAGGCGCTTGAGTTGCTCGAAGGCCGCGCCGTTGCTCACGGGCAACATGTTCGCGGGCACGCCCGACGCATCAGGAAAGACCATCTGCTTCGCCGTGGCGGCGCCGCCGAGCGGATAGATCTTCGACCGCTCGATCAGCGCGACGGCCGGCGTCAAGTTCTTCGGATCCTGATAGAAGGAACGCAGGAAGATGAAGACATTGTTCGTCGCCGATCGGTAGACGAAGTATCCTTTCGGCACCGCACCGTGGTATCCGGGAGGCAGCAGCAGGAACTTGCCGCCCTTGCCGCCGTCCGGTCCGGGCAGGCCGAGGTCGCCGAAGAATTTGCCGCCGTCCACCGGGATCGGGCGCTGCCAGAAGTCGAGCAGGATGCCTTGCAGCTGTGGCGGCACTTCGAAGACGAGCGGCCCGTCCTTGCCGAGGTCCACGTAGCTCATCGCGTAGATGACATCGGAGTTCGGCGTCGTCACGAGCGTCCTGGCATCGAGCCGCTTCTTCCACACCGGCAGCACATTGTAGCCGGCGCCGAAGACCTTCTCCGAGCCGTCCCGCATGCCAAGGGTGTTGATCAGGGGGAGCGCCCAGAGATAGGCCTGGGTCGCGCGCTGGAAGAGCAATTCGTCGCGGAGCGTCTGGGCGCTCGCCGCGGTCGGCCGGCCCTCGACGAAGGGGAGGTTGGCGAGCGTGTCGAAGCGGGTGCCTTGCGCGCGTGCTGGCGCGGCGAACCCGCACATGGCCATCGCGCCAAGCAGCGCGGTGGGGGTGAGACGTGCTCGGAGCGTGAGCGGCATTCGTGACTCCTGGTGGTGAGGCAGCGGCGGGGCACTTATCGGCGCGATCGAACGTGTGTGCAATTCGCGGAATCTAGTTGCGTGCACAGATGGGTGCCCTGGAGGAAGCACCGAAGGAACGTGGTGTAAGTTGTGGTGGAGGTTGGACTCGGCATCCTGCCGTATCCGGTCGCCAAAGTCCGGGCAGATCGCGCGATCCGCTCTATGAAACACGGCATCGTGCCGGACTTCGGCTCCCGACGGGGTGGCCTGATAAGCGTGAGGTCCGAGGTTCAACTCCTCGCAGGCCCATGAAGCCGAAACCCGCGCCCCGCCTTGACTTACAGTCCGAGGCGGGGCGTTTCGTTGCGCCCGTACGCGCTGTCGCGAGTAGCACGCGCATCCGGCCAGCGTTAGCTTCTCGCTGCCAGCCGGGAACGCATCCCGACGCTGCCCCGATTCTCGATCAACCCTTCTGGTGAGAGGCCCGCTCATGCGCCATATCCACCCCATCGCCGTGATCGCGGTCGGCGGCTGCCTCCTCGCGTCCTCCGCGCCCGCGCAAACGCTTCGCGGCGAAGTCCGCGGTGCCGGCGCGCCGATCGCCAATTCTACCGTCACTCTCTGGGCTGCTACCGCGAACGCTCCGGCGCAGCTCGGGCAGGCGATCGCCGCGGCCGACGGCAAGTTCGCGATCAGCTACAAGACGCCCGCGGCCGGCGCGGTACTCTACGTCGTCGCCACCGGCGGCAAGCCGACAGTGGAGAAAGCGGTCGCGGAGCACGCCGAGGTCGCGCTGCTCGCGGTGCTCGGCGCGAAGCCACCGGCTCGCGTCGTGATCAATGAGTTCAGCACCATCGCGTCCGTCTGGACCGGCGCGCAGTTCCTCGATGGGACGGCCCTCCGTGGACCTCCCCTCGGCCTCAGGATCGCCGCAGGCAACGTGCCGAACTTCGTGGATCTCGAAACCGGCGGCTACGGCGCCGCCGTCCAGAATGCGCTGAACGGCGGGCAGACGCCGACGATGGCGAACTTCGCCACGCTCGCGAACGCGCTCGCCGGCTGCATCGCGCGCCGGGCG
>Ga0315271_10000185_pt1 | contig 31497 bp, 34 predicted proteins | sample C3_top_MG_FD_204664 | JGI IMG/M metagenome (GOLD analysis project Ga0315271, IMG submission 204664) | Sediment microbial communities from Yellowstone Lake, YNP, Wyoming, USA - C3_top | ecosystem: Environmental > Aquatic > Freshwater > Lake > Sediment | place: USA: Wyoming | collected 2017-08-01
TTCGACGCGCATCACATCTTCGACCAGATCCCGAAGGGTACGTTGCAGACGCGGCCGCTCAAGATCGACGTGGCATTCTGGTGCTACAAATGCGGCGGCATGGCGTCGGGCCGCACCTGCCCGCACGACGACGCCGATCGGCTGCACGTGTCCGGCACGCAGCTGCGCAAATCGCTTTCCGAGGGTGCCGTGGTCCCGCCCGAGTTCAGCCGGCCCGAGGTCGTCGCCATCCTGCGCGCCTACTTCGCCGAGTTGGAAGCAAAGCCGAGCGGATTGCACGCATGAAGATCTGCATCGTCTCGGACAGCCACGACCGCGCCGACGGCCTCGCCCAAGCGGTTCGCGAGGCCAAGGCACTAGGCGCCCAGGCCGTGATTCATTGCGGTGACCTGATCGGCGCGCAGTCGCTCAAGCCCGCGCTGGCACAGGGACTGCCGGTGCACCTCATCCACGGCAACAACGTCGGCGATCCGCAGGCCCTGCACGGGCTCGCGAGCGCGAGCGCCGGGCTGCTGCGTTACCACGGCGCGGATGGCCGCATCGAACTCGGCGGTCGCCGGATCTTCCTGGTCCACTACGACGACTATGGCTACGCCATGGCCTGCACCGGCAATTGGGACCTGGTGTGCTGTGGCCACTCGCACACGGCCGAGGTACGCAAGGTGGCGAGCGTGAAGGACAACGCAACCTGGCTCGTCAATCCGGGCACGGTGGCCGGGCTGGCCGCGCCGGCGACATGGGTGCTGGGCGACTTGGCGGCGATGCACTTCGAGGTGCGCGAGCTCGACAACCAAGGCCGGCATTCCATTTTATCGGTGCCATAATCGTATGGGACAGTATACTGCGCCAGTTTGACCACCTGACTTCTAGAACTCTCGACGAGGCTGGTGAAGATGACGATCGAGGAGACTGCCGTAATGTTCGCCAACAATCCATTTGCTGCGTTGACCGACGTATTGCCCGCAAACGCCATGCGAATTTATCTCGTTCTGATGGTGCTCGCGGTATTCGCCGGAACCCTGTTCGACACCCTGCATAAGGGGAGCGCGAAGTACTTCTTCGCCAACTGGCGAAAATCGAAAGCGAAAGGGGCGCAACAAGTCGGCGGTGGTGAGATGGTGTCGCTCGCCGTCAAGACCGGCCTCGTGGATGTTCTGGCCTCCGGCGAATTCTGCAACGTGCGCCGCCGGATCGCGCATCTGCTGACCATGTACGGGTTCCTGCTCTACGTCACCACCACTGCCGTGATGGTGTTCGGCTATCCGACGCCCACGACCCCGGCGCCCGGCATCGTGCCGCTCCTGTGGTGGATCGGCGGCTTGATGATTTGCCTCGGTGGATACTGGTTCTGGTTCTTCATCAGGGTTGATGTCGCCGCGGAGGGCAATTCGCCGCTGCGCTTGATGCGCGCGGATCTGTTCGTTCTCTCGCTTCTGGGCAGCGTCACCTTGGGCCTGATCTGGGCCTACCTGCAAGCGAGCGCGAGTTCCTGGGCCACCGCATTCTTCGGCTTGTACATCATCGCCACCACGGTGCTGTTCGGCGGGGTGTACTGGTCCAAGTTCGCGCACATGTTCTTCAAGCCCGCAGCGGCCTTCGAAAAACGAGTCTCCAAGGCCAATGGCACGTTCGCCAATCTGCCCATGCAGACCCGGGACGATCCTGCACAACGGGAAAAGCACTCGATGGAACTATTGCGAGATGCCCCCATGGACATGGGGCTTGGCATCAAGCGCGAAGCACCGCGCCACTATTAGGAAACAGCCCGCAGGTTCTAGCGGAACACATCAAGGAGCCAGCCAATGCCTACCTTCGTCTATATGACAAGGTGCGACGGATGCGGACATTGCGTCGACATCTGCCCATCCGACATCATGCACATCGATAAGACCACGCGGCGCGCCTACAACATCGAGCCGAACATGTGCTGGGAGTGCTACTCCTGCGTGAAGGCCTGCCCGCAGAATGCGATCGATGTGCGCGGATATGCCGACTTTGCCCCGTTGGGCCACAGCGTTCGCGTTCAACGCGACGAGAAGAAAGGAACGATCGCCTGGAAGATCAAGTTCCGCAACGGCACGGAAAAGAACTTCCTGTCGCCCATCACCACCAAGCCCTGGGGACAGGCGATCCCCAAGCTCGCGGATGTTCCCGGACCCAGCAAGGAAATGCGCGACAGCGAGTTGCTGTACAGCGAACCGAAACACATCCGCATGGATGACGGCGGTCTGCGTACGCTTGAGTCCGCAGGTCTCAAGATGAAGATGGGGGTCTGTTACTAATGGCATACGAAACAATCATCGAAGACGGCATCGACGTTCTGGTCGTCGGTGCGGGCCTTGGCGGCACCGGTGCCGCCTGGGAGGCGAGATTCTGGGGCCAGACCAAGAAGATCGTCATTGCCGAGAAGGCCAATATCGATCGCTCAGGTGCGGTCGCCCAAGGTCTGTACGCGATCAACTGCTACATGGGCACACGCTGGGGCGAAAATAACCCGGAGGACCATGTCCGCTACGCCCGCATCGACCTGATGGGTATGGTGCGGGAAGATCTGTTGTTCGATATGGCCCGCCACGTTGACTCCACGGTGCATCAGTTCGAGGAGTGGGGCCTGCCCATCATGAAGGACCCGAAGACCGGGCGCTATCTGCGTGAAGGGCGATGGCAGATCATGATTCATGGCGAGTCCTACAAGCCCATCGTGGCCGAGGCCGCAAAGAAATCGGCGGACAAGGTCTTCAACCGCATCTGCGTCACCCACCTGCTGATGGACGACAGCAAGGACAACCGGGTTGCCGGTGCGGTCGGGTTCAACGTCCGCACTGGCAACTACCACGTCTTCAAGTCCAAGACCGTGATCTGCGGCGCGGGCGGTGCCTCCAACATCTTCAAACCGCGCTCGGTGGGAGAAGGTTCCGGCCGGACCTGGTATGCGCCCTGGTCGTCCGCGTCTGCCTACGGCCTCATGATCAATGCCGGCGCCAAAATGACGCAGATGGAAAATCGCATCGTGCTGGCGCGTTTCAAGGACGGCTATGGCCCGGTCGGCGCCTACTTCCTGCACCTGAAGACCTATACGCAAAACGGTGTGGGCGAAGAGTACGAGTCCAAGTGGTTCCCCGAACTGCAGAAAATGGTCGGCAAGGAATATCTCGATCCGGAAGCTTCGCACCTGACGCACCGGCCCATCCCGACCTGTTTGCGCAACCACGCGTTGATCAGCGAAGTCAATGCCGGCCGCGGCCCGATTCACATGGTGACCATGCGCGCCTTCCAGGATCCTCATCTGGAAGAGGTCGGTTGGGAAAACTTCCTCGGGATGACCGTCGGCCAGGCGGTTCTGTGGGCCGCTACCGATGTCGATCCCAAGAACGAGAATCCGGAGCTGACCACATCCGAGCCCTACGTCATGGGATCCCACGCGACCGGTTCGGGTGCCTGGTGCTCCGGCCCCGAGGACATTTCCCCTCCCGAGTATTTCTGGGGCTACAACCGCATGACGACGATCGAAGGCCTGTTCGGCGCCGGTGACGCGGTCGGCGGCACGCCGCACGCCTTCTCGTCGGGGTCGTTCACCGAAGGCCGTCTCGCCGCGAAGGCCGCCTGCAAGTACATCGACGATGGGAAGGCCGAAGGCATTGTCGTATCCGATGAGCAGATCAAGCGCCGCAAGGAGGAGATCTACAAGCCCGTGGAGCACTACAGGGTCTACCGCAATGAGGTTGTGGCGGGCGATGTCAACCCGAACTACATCAATCCCAAGCAGGGCCTGGAACGTCTGCAGAAGCTGATGGACGAGTATTGCGGCGGAGTGACCGTCAGCTACATGACCAACGAGAAGCTCCTGAATATCGCTCTCAAGAAGCTCAAGATCATGGAGGAAGACCTCCAGAGCCTGGCCGCAAAGGACATTCACGAGTTGCTGCGCGCGTGGGAACTAATGCACCGTCATCGCGCTGCCGAGTGCGTCACGCAGCACACGCTGTTTCGCAAGGAGACCCGTTGGCCGGGTTACTACTACCGGGGCGACGCCATGAAGCTGGACGACGAAAACTGGCACGTGCTGACGGTTTCGCGCCGCGATCCGAAGACCGGCGAATACACGATGGAGAAGGCGCCTTGCTATCACCTGGTTGGGGACGAGAAGTAGCAAGATCTCCGGACACGCGCGTGAACATCACTGAAAAGACCGATGACGAGATCTTGGCCATGGCCAAGCCCTTGTGGCGCGACCTCGTCAAATATTCGAACGAAGGCAAGTATGGAGAATTCGCAAGGAGCTTTTCCAGCTCCCTGGCGCGTGCCATCGATCAGGTTGTTGCGGGCCACCAGTTTGCGAACAGCGAGCTGGCGAGAAATCTGTCTGAAGAAGTCGACTCACTCGGCATCATTCGCCGGGGCGAGCATGTGACTGTTCTTTACCGCCAGCGCAGCACCAAGAAGCAGGGCGAATGGCTTGGCAGACTTGTCCTCGGCTATGAGGATGGAAAGGTCAGGATTTTCGGTGCATCCATCTTCTGAGCAATTCGTCCGGGACGGCAAGTTCGTCGAACTGACCTACAAGGTGACCGACAGGAGGTTGGGGCACGTGCTCACCAGGGTCGAGTTCCCGTTGGGCTACGTTCACGGGCACAATGAAATCTTGGCCCCTTCGGTCCATAAGGAGCTCGAGGGCAAGTCCGCTGGCGACGTCATCGAAGTGATCATCGATGGCAACCAGATCTTCGGCCCCAGAGACGAGTCGCTGGTTTTTTCCGACGACATCGAAAATGTCCCCGAGGAGTATCGGCAAGTCGGCACCTCCATCCTCATGGAGAGCGACAAGGGACAGACCCGCAGCTTTCTGGTGACGCATATGGACGACGAGAGCCTGACGGTCGACGGCAACAATCCGCTTTGCGGCAGAGAGGTCGTCTTCACGCTCCAGATATTGACCGTGCGCGACGCAACTGACGTAGAGACAAGAGTGGGCGGGGCGATCAATGCGGGCGCCGATATCGACCCGTTGCTCTTGAGGCCTGTTTGAGCGGCGGTGTTGAATGGCATCGGACGAACTTCGGGCACAGTTGACTGCACTTGCAGTCCTCACTTCACGGCAAGAAAGGTGACTTATGAGCGAGCAGAAGCAGCCCCCCACCAAGGTTCCTGACGGCCAATCACGTTTTCTGACAACGCGTCAGATGCCGCCAAACGAAAAGGGGTTCGTCGGTTACGAAACCGTCTGGGTACCGTTCCAGAAGGAAGTCGAGTACAAAACACCGAAGCGGCCGTAGGGGTCATGCCGGGACATGGATGTATGGCTGGAATCACCGTAAATCCAATGTCAAATCGGAGTACTTCACGATCAGTTCCGCCCGCCCCATCGCAGAAGGTCCAATTGCCACACGACACGCGCAACGGTCAGGGATTGCGTTGACGGCAGCGCCGCTATCGCGCGCGCTTCCGCCTATCCTGATCGTCGCGGCGCCTGCGGGTGTGGGTGTGGGTGCTAAGATGATGCGGTTGCAGTGACGGCGATCCTCGACGACCACCCCTTCGACAGTTGTCGCCGGTGGGGGGCGAACCAGCGATGAGTACCTCCCCATCCGTCCTTGCCGGCGAATCCCGTCTTGCGCGTTGGCTGCCGTTCCTCGCTTGGCCCCGCGTCACGCCGACGTCGCTGCGGGCCGACCTCGTGGCTGGCATCACCGTCTCGCTCGTCGCCATTCCGCAGTCGCTCGCGTACGCGCAGCTTTCCGGCGTTCCCCCTCTTTACGGACTGTACGCGGCGTTCATCCCCTCGATCGTCGGCGCGTTGTTCGGTTCGTCGGCGATCCTGTCGACCGGTCCCGTGGCGATGACGTCGCTACTAACCGCAGCGAGCGTCGGCGCGCTCGTCGCCCCCGCGACCGACGCGTTCTATGCCTACGTGACGATGTTGGCGCTCCTGTCCGGACTGTTTCAGCTCGGCTTCGGGCTTGCTCGCGTGGGCGTGCTTCTGAGCCTCGTCTCGCAGCCGGTGCTGGTGGGCTTCATCAACGCCGCAGCGCTGATCATCGCGCTGTCGCAGCTGCCCGCGCTCATGGGCATCTCCGTCCGGCAGTCGCAGCACCTGCTGCTCGACACCTGGAACGCCGTGTCCCGCCCGGACCTCATGCACGAGATGTCGCTCGCGTTCGGGGTTGCCGCCATCGTCCTGCTGGTTGCGTTCCGGCGGTTCGCGCCACGACTTCCAGGCGTGCTGATCACCGTTGCGCTCTCGATCTGGGTAAGCCACGCTGTAGATTTCGCCGGTCGTGGGGGCCGGGTCGTGGGTGAAGTTCCGTCCGGCCTGCCTTCACTCGTGATGCCAACGCTCGATTGGGCTGAGATTCGGGCGCTGATACCCGCCGCGTTCGTGGTGGCGCTGATCAGCTTCATGGAAGCGATGTCGAGCTGCAAAGTCATCGCCATCCGCCGGCGCACGCGCTGGGACGAGAACCAGGAACTTATCGGGCAGGGCCTCGCGAAGATCGCGGCCGCACTATGCCAGTCGATGCCGGTCAGTGGATCCTTCTCGCGCTCGGCGCTGAACCTCACCACCGGCGCGGTGACGGGGCTTGCGTCGGTCTTCGCGGCGGGCTCGGTCGTCGCGACGCTGCTTTTCTTCACCCACTACTTCTACGACCTGCCGAAGCCGGTCCTCGCGGCGATGATCATGTTGGCAGTGCTGAACCTGATCGACTTTCGAGCCCTGCGCCAGGCGTGGCGGGCAAGCCGGGACGACGGGATGGCCGCGACGGCGACGTTCGCCGTCACACTTGCGTTCGCGCCGAACATTCAGATTGGCATCCTCACGGGCATTTTCCTTTCGCTGGCCTCCTTCCTTTATCGGCGAATGCGGCCGCGGGTCGCGCTGGTTAGTCTGCACGAGGACGGAACGCTGCGCGACGCCGAGCGTTTCGAACTGCCGCCGCTGCACGCCCGGATCGGCGCCTTGCGCTTCGACGCCTCGCTGTACTTTGCCAACGCGGCCTATTTCGAGGAGGCGGTGCTGCGGCTCGAGCGCGACCGCCCCGATGTCGCCTTCATCCTGGTTGCAGCACACAGCATCAACGACATCGACGCGACTGGTGTCGAGACGTTGCGCAATTTGGCACAGCGGCTGCGCGAGAGCGGGGTGACGATGGCGCTGAGCGGGGTCAAGCGGCAGGTGTTGGACGTCCTTGAGCGAACCGGCGCAATCGACGTGCTGGGAAGGGAGAACCTCTTCAGCAACGACCACGCGGCCATCGCCGACCTGCGCGCGCGACTCGATGGCGCAGACGGTCAGGGCGCGCAGGAGTCGGCGCAGGGCGCGCCGTCGTGAGACCCAAGTCCAGGTTATCGCTACGCGTCGAATCGGGCGCCTGACCGTAGCGCGCATCGGCACTACTTCATCGCGAAAAGCTTCACCACGTCGGAACGCGACACGATGCCGCGGATCCTTTGCTCGGGGTCCGTGACGACAAGCCGCTTGATCTTGTTCCTGTCCATGCGCTGGATGGCGTGCTCCAGCGTGTCGTCGGCGCGGATGGTGATCGGCTTCGGCGTCATGATGTCGTCGACGATCGTGCCCATTCCCTTGCGCGCGCGACGCTTGCGCATGAGGGTTTCCAGCGCATTGGCGACCACGCCGCTGTCGAGATTCATCGCCGACATGAAGTCCGCGCTGGTCAGAATCCCGACCAGCCGGTCCTCCGCGTCCAGCACCGGCAGACCGCTCACCTTCTTCGCCACCATCAGTTCGGCCGCGGCCGGCAACGCCGTGCCTTTGCGGACGGACACGACGTCCTTGGTCATCACGTCGCGGACATGCATGGCCCGCGCCACGCGGATCTGTGGCGCCGTGTTGAGGTCCTTGCCCATGAAGCTCATGTGCGCAGGTAACAGAGGGACGTTGGGAAGGTGGCCGGGCAGCAGCATGTTCCAGTACACCCACTTGAAGGCGAGCTTGCCCAGGTGGTTCAAGTGGCTCTCCTGCAGCAGCGAGAACGGACCCGCAAGCGGCAGCGGGAACGAGCCTTCGAGCGGCTCTATGTCGTAGTTGAAATCGAGCAGCATCGCCTTGTGGTGGCCGGTCTCCACAAAACAGTTGGCATGGCCGTCGAAGGTCTGCAGCGCGGGCTTGCCGTCGATCTCGCGCAACAGGTTTTCGACGACCGTTTCCGCCTCGAAGTGGGCGACCGAGCCCGCCTTGGACGTCGCGACATTCGTGTTGTCGCCGAGCAGATAGATGCGCTCGGCCTTGCGGCTCTTCAGCGTCCTGGGGTCGGTGAGGGCGTAGCCTGCGCCATCGCCCAGGTCCGAACCATCGATGACCGCGGGTCCCAGGTTGGGCGGAATCGCGCACAGCAGGTCGTAGTCGACCGTGCGACCGTCATACGTGCGGATCAGCCGCTTCTCCGCGTCGACCGCAGACGTTGCGAAGTTCGGTATCACCCGGATGCCCTTTTCGTCGGCGACCTTGGACAGGATGCGATTCGCGTTCGGCTTGGTGAACGCACCCGTGTAAGGCGTGACCAGCGAGATCTGGATGCGGTCGCGGATTCCCTTTTCCCGGAAATAGTAATCGGCGAGAAATGCGAACTCCAGCGGCGCGACCGGACACTTGATCGGCATCTCGCAGATGTCCACGACCAGGTGTCCCTCGCGCATGCCGGCGATTGCGTCGCGCATCGCCAGTGCCCCCTCAAGCGTGTAGAACGTGTGCACGCCCTTGCCCATCTCCACCGCCATGCCTTCGATTTCCTCGGGTGCGGCGCGGCAACCCATGGCGCTGACCAGGAAATCATAGGGAAACGTCCCCTCGTCGGTGAGTACTTCGCGCTTTGCATGGTCGATCAGGACAACCTCGGCGGCGACGAATGCGACACCCGTCGGCAGCGGCGCGGTGATAGAGCGGACGACGTCCTCCTGCTCGTGGTAGCCGTACATGCCGAACGGAAGGAAAAGGAGACCGGGCTGGTAGACGTGCAGATCGGAGCGGTCGATGACGGTGATCGTCCATTCCTTCAGATTGAGGCGATGTGAAAGCAGGTTGGCCGTCAGCGCGCCGCCCGTGCCGGCGCCGAGGATCACGATGTTCTTCATGAGGAAACCCCTTGCCATGCAGGCGCGAGGTCTCGCCGCCTCGCGGCGGACGCCTGCTCGAAACTAGTTTGCGCCGCGGGAATGGCAGTCGCTTGACGTGCATCAAGGGACCGCGCGGCGGGCTGCCGCTACCAGAACACAAGCAGCCGCTTCTTCTCGACCTTGTGCGGAAATTCAGTGAGCGGCCGGTCGCCTTTCGCGACGCAGCGCCCTGTTTCGATGTCGAATGCCCATTCGTGCTTCGGGCAGGTCAGCCTTGTCCCTTCCAGGGCGAGGTGCGGGATGTTGGTGACTTGGTGCGGGCAACGGCTGTCGTAGACCTTGAGCACGGCGCCTTTCCTGAACACGAACAGGTTGCGTCCGTCGCAGTCGAAGTAGGAAGTCGTGCCGGATTTGACCGCCGTCAGCGGCGCAACGTCGTGCCAGTCGGGGACGACTTCCGTTCGATCCAGGCGGAACGCCGGCAGGTCCATGGCCAGGATCACGTCGATCGCCCACACGATCTTGGCTAGGCCGAGCGCAGGAAACGCCATCAACAGCGCGTCGAGGATTTCATCGGCAGAGGCGCCCTCGCGCAGTGCCCGCGTCAGATACTGGCGCAGCCCGTTCTCGGTTTGCGCGTGCACCTTCGTGATCACCGAGATCAGGTTGCGCGTCTTCGGATCGAGGTGCGCGCCGGCGCCCTTGAGGAACTTGAAATACGCGCCCATGGCTTCCGGGCGGGCCTTGACGAGATAAGTCAGTGCATCACTCATGGTCGTTGCGCCGTTGTCGTGGAGGGTGCTTCGCCAGGGAAGCCTTCTGCCGCAGTATACAAAGGGTGACTTGAGTCGGTACGTTCATTGCACCTCGCGTACGTGGTTCTCAGTCGCGCGTCAGGTTGGCGTTGACCGCGCGCAGTTCCTCGATGTCGAGCTTGCCGACCGCCTTGGCGAGCGCGAGCCGATCGAGCAGCACCTGGCATTTTGCCTGCTGCAGCTCTCGCAACGCCCGGAAGAGGTCCGCCTGCGCGTTGAGGAGGTCGAGCGTCGTGCGAGCGCCGACCTCGTGACCGGTTTCCGTCGCATCGAGGCGGGAGCGCGCCGACTCGACTGCGCGCTCATACGCCTGGATCCGCGTGAGGCCGCTGGTCGCGCCCAGCCATGCGCTGCGCGTCTGCAGCTGTACAGCCTTGCGCGTCGCGTCGACGTCGAAGCGCGCTTTCTCGGCCAGGGCCACGGCCTCGTCGCCGCGTGCGCTGCGCATGCCGCCGTTGTAGAGCGGAATCGTCAGTTGCAAGCTTACGACGCTGTTGTTCGAACTCACGCTGGCCGACGTTCCGAAGCCGCCGTTGCCCGACAGCCGGTCGCCGCCCGCCTGCGCGACCAGCGAAACCGTCGGGGTTGCCGCGGCGCTCCATTTGCTTATTTCCTGCGCAGCGATTTCGCGGGCGACCGACTGAAGGGCGATCATCGGGTTGTTTTCGCCGGCCTTGGCGAGCCGCTGGTCGAGGCGCCCGGCGTCGAACGCCAACAGCGACGCACTCGCCGGCATGCGCTTCAGGTTTTCGGCCGGGATGCCGGTCAGCTCGAAGAGAGCGGCGCGCCGCAGTTCGAGATCATCCCGCGCCATGCTTTCGCGCGCGATGATCCCGTCATAGCGTGCCCGCACCTCGTTGCGATCGGTGATTGGCGACTTGCCCTCGTCGTAGCTTGCCTGCGCTACTTCGAGCGCCCGCTCCGCCGCTGCCTTCTGGCGGCTGATTTCCTCGAGCGCGTCTTCGGACAGCAATACGTCGAAGTAGATCTGCGCCGTCCGCAGCATGAGCTCCTGCCTTGCGGCGCGAAGCTGGATCTCGGAACGATCCGCCTGCATTTCGAGCTGGCGGGCGTTGGCGCTGCGCTCGGCGTTGTAGATTGGCTGCTCGGCCGTCACACGCCATCCGGTCGCCGTGCCATCGCGGATGTCGGTGCGAAAATCGACGCCGTTGACGGTACCGAGCCCTGGCGCAGTGAATTGGGCGCCGGTGCTGTTCTGCGAGCCGGCGCCATAACCGGCGGACCCCGAGACCGTCAACGTGGGCAGCAGCAGAGCGCGTCCCTGGCGACCGCGGGCCTGACCGGCATCGAGATCAGCGCGTGCGGCTGCGAGCGAGGGATCCTGCTGCTGCGCAGCCTCCCACGCCGTCATCAGGTCGACGGCCGCGTGCGCTGCCGGCGACGCCGCGACAAGCAGCAGCGCAAGGAGGCCCAGGCGCGGCTTCATATGCCGGGGCGCATGCCCAGCTTGCGCAATATCGACTCCATCAGGCACCAGTGCGTGAAGCCGCTTTGCAGCATGTTCACGCCGACGAACGCAGTGAACGCGAGCCACCATGGGCTGACGAACACCGGGCTGCCCGGAATGCCGAGAGCGAGTGAGAGCAGAATGAAGATTCCGGCAAAGACCCGGACGAGTTGCCAACTGGTCATGATGCTTTCTCCGAGGAAGCCGCGTGCTCGCGGCGGTAGGCGACAAAGTAAAGAAGCGGGATCACGACCAGGGTGAGCAGGGTCGAGACCAGTATGCCGAAGATCAGCGACACGGCGAGCCCGTTGAAGATGGGGTCGTCCAGGATGAAGAATGCGCCGAGCATCGCGGCGGCCGCCGTCAGTGCGATCGGCTGCGCTCGGATGATGGCCGAGCGCACGACCGCGTCCTTGAACGGCACGCCGCTCCGGATCTGCAGATTGATGAAATCGACGAGCAGGATCGAGTTGCGGACGATGATGCCGGCGAGCGCGATCATGCCGATCATCGACGTGGCGGTGAACTGGGCGCCCAGCAGAGCATGGCCCGGCATCACACCGATGATCGTCAATGGGATCGGCGCCATGATGATGAGCGGCGTCAGATACGAACCGAACTGCGCGACGACGAGCAGGTAGATCAGGATGAGGCCGACGGCGTAGGCCAGCCCCATGTCGCGGAAAGTTTCGTACGTCACCTGCCATTCGCCATCCCACTTGATGCTGTAGCCGCGGTAGGGGTCTTCAGGCTGGCTGATGAAATGCTCGGCCAGGGTGCCGCCGCCCGGCATCGGCAGAGCGAGAATGGCCGACCGCATCGAGAACATCCCGTAGAGCGGGCTGTCGATGACACCAGCGGTATCGCCAACGACGTAATCCACCGGCAGCAGGTCCTTGTGATAGAGCGGCTGTTCGCGCAGCCCGCTGCGATCCACGGTCACGACTTCGCGCAGCGGAACCGGCTTGCCGGCGGCGGTACGCACGGTCAGTTGCAGCAGCGACTCAAGGTCCCCTTGTGCCGAAGCGGGAAGCTGCAGGCGGATGGCTGCCGGATACTTCGACGCGTCGTGCAGATAGCTGACATCCTCGCCAGCAAGTCCCGCGCGCAGCGTCGCGACGATGTCGTCCTGGCGAACGCCGAGCAGCGCCGCCTTCGACCTGTCCACATTGACCATCCAGCGCGGCGCGTCGGCGATCGGGCTCTTGTCGGCATCGACGACTCCGGCCTGCTTGCGGAACGCAGCCTCGACCTGCTTCGCGACCTCGATGCGCCCCGCGTCGTCCGGACCATAGATCTCGGCGACGATCGGCGCCAGCACCGGCGGGCCCGGCGGAACCTCCACGACCTTGACCTGCGCGCCATACGTGTCGCCAATCCGCTTGAGTTCCGGGCGGACGCGCGTCGCAATGACGTGGCTCTGGTCGTGCCGGTGCGCTTTGTCGACCAGATTGACCTGAAGGTCGCCGACATCGCTTCCGCGGCGCAGGTAATACTGGCGCACGAGGCCGTTGAAATTGATCGGTGCCGACGTTCCGGCGAAGGCCTGGTAGTTGGCGACCTCGGGAACCTTCGCAAGATAGGTGCCCATTTCGCGCAGCGCCGCCGCCGTGCGTTCGAGCGACGTTCCGGCCGGCATGTCGACGACGACCTGGAACTCCGACTTGTTGTCGAACGGCAGCATCTTCATCACGACCAGCTGGAACGCCGGCAGGGCAAGCGAGATCGCGATCAACGCCGCGATGCCCAGCCAGAGCCGAAAGCGATTGCGCCCGCCCGAGGCGTCGTCCAGGAATGGCGAGAAGATTTGCTCGAAAGCCGATCCCAGCCGCGATACCTTGGCGCCGGATGCGTGACCGACGTGCACCTTGCCGAGCAGGATCCGCGCGAGCCATGGCGTGATGACAAAGGCGACGGCGAGCGAAATCAGCATGCCCATGCTCGCGTTGATGGGAATCGGGCTCATGTACGGGCCCATCAGGCCGGAGACAAAGGCCATCGGCAACAGGGCAGCGATCACTGTCAGCGTCGCGAGGATCGTCGGGCCGCCGACCTCGTCGACGGCCTGGGGGATTATGTCGACCAGCGCGCGATCCGGCTCGAGCTGGCGATGGCGATGGATGTTTTCCACGACGACGATCGCGTCGTCGACCAGGATCCCGATGGAAAATATCAGCGCGAACAGCGATACGCGATTGAGCGTGAATCCCCACGCCCACGATGCAAACAGCGTCGCGGCGAGCGTCAGGATCACCGCCGTGCCGACGATCACGGCCTCGCGCCGCCCGAGCGCCACGAGGACGAGGATCACGACGGAGAGCGTCGCGAAGGCCAGCTTTTCGATCAGCTTCAATGCCTTGTCATTGGCGGTCGCGCCGTAGTTGCGCGTGACGTCGACCATCACGTTCGGCGGGATGACGGTGTTGCGAAGACTGTCGAGGCGCGCAATCAGCGCGTCTGCCACCTGGACGGCGTTCTGCCCGGGCTTCTTGGTGACGGCGACGACCACGGCGGCGGATTCGCGCCCGTCCTTGCCCGACGTGCCGTACCAGACGTATTGCTCGGGCAGCGGCGGTCCGTCGTCGAGGGTCGCCACCTGCTCCAGGAACACCGGCGCGCCGCCGCGCGTGGCGACGATCATGCTGCCGATATCGCGGGCATCGCGGAAGAACGGGCCCGCGTCGATCAACACTGCGCGGTTGTCATTGTTGATCTCGCCGATCGGCGAACCGTTGTTGGCGGACAGCAGCGCGTTGCGGATTTCCGCCACCGTCACACCGGCGGCACTCATTCGGGCCGGGTCGAGGCGAACGTTGATCGCGCGCCGCGGCCCACCGATGGTCTCGACTTCGCGCGTGCCGCGCACGCGCTTCAGATCGGCCTCCAATGCGTGAGCGACCCGCTCGAGATCCGCGGGGCCGGCCGTCGCGTCTTTTGCGAACAGCGCCAGCGTGACGATCGGCACGTCGTCGATGCCCTTGGGCTTGATGATGGGCTGGAGCGTGCCGAGGTTGCGCGGCAGCCAGTCCTGGTTGGACAGGATCGTGTCGTACAAGCTGACCAGCGCCGTGATCCGCGGGACGCCGACCTCGAACTGGACAGTGACCACGGCCAAGCCGGGGCGCGAAACCGAAGTCACATGTTCGACATTGACGATCCGGCTGATCACCTGTTCCGCAGGCGCCGCGACCATTTGCTCGACATCCTTCGCCGAGGCGCCCGGGAACGGGATCAGGACGTTGGCCATCGTCACGTTGATCTGCGGCTCTTCCTCGCGCGGCGTGACGAGCACGGCGAAGACTCCGAGCAGCAGGGCGATGAGCGCGAGCAGCGGCGTGATCTGCGCCGACTGGAAATAGCGGGCGATGCGCCCGGATACGCCAAGCGCCGGTTTTGCCTGGTCGTCGTTCATCGTCATTGCTTCGCCGCGGCAACGGGATCGACAGCGACCCGGTCTCCGGCCTGCAGACCGGCAAGGACTTCGATGCTGTCACCGGACGCGCGGCCGAGCCGGACCTGCCGCAGCTGCGCACGGCCGCTGGCGTCGATGACGTAGACCGCGCTGAATTCTGGCCGGCGCACCAGCGACGAGGCGGGAACGGTGATTCGGGCGGATTCCATGCCGGTCAACGGAAACGCGGCGCGCGCAAACATTCCTGGTGCAAGTCCCTGCGTGTTGGGGGGCAAGGTGAGCCGGACCTGCCGGGTATGGGTTGCCGGATCCGCCGTGGGCAGCAGCACCATTCGCGTTGCGTCGAGATACCGCGGACCGTCTTTGGTACCGGGGAGCGCAATGCGGATCGGCCGGTTGGCTGCGAGATTCTGGGCGTAGCTCTCCGGCAGCTGCGCCACGACGCGCAGTTCGGTGGGATCGTAGATCATCATTACCGGCAGGCCCGGCGACGCCATGTCGCCCACTTCGACGCTGACGCTGGCGACGATGCCGGAGAAGGGTGCCACCAGCGTCGTGAACGACGACTGCGTCGTGGCCACGCCGGCCTGCGCTGTCGTAGCCTTGGCCTGTGCCTGGGCCGCCTTGAATTGCGTCTCGGCCTGTTCCATCGCGGCCTGGCTGATGTACTGCTTCTCGAACAGGCGCCGGTTGCGGTCAAAATCCTTGCGCGCGGCGTCCAGCTGCGCCTGGGCGGCGGCTACCTGCGCCTGGCTCGAGGCGAGCTGGTCGGCGGCAGTTCTCGGATCGAGGCGGACCAGGACCTGTCCTGCCTTTACCGCGTCGCCGGCGCGTACGTGCATTTCCGTGATGCGGGCCGGAACCTGGGCGGCGATCGTGCTCTGGCGCGTCGCTTCCACGACGCCTTCGGCCTGATACAACGGGTCCGAGGTGGCGGCCGAAACGGTGACCGTCTGCAGCGGCGCTGCGCCTGCCGGGACCAGCATCGATCCCAACAGTGCCGCGAAGGCGAATCTCGTTGCGTGTCTCATCCGTAATCCCCAAAGGTGGAGCCGCGGCGGTTGCGCGTCCGGCCCGTCCGGATCCGTTCGAGGCGGCATCCTTCCGCAACGGGGCTTTCCAACGCCAAAGCGAATTGGTACTATATCGCTAAACAGTTATGCAGTCAAGCAATGCCCAGGCGATAGAATATGACCCTTGCCGACTACACAGGATGTTCACTGATGGAAAATCTTGACGATCGCGCGATCGAGCAAGTTGCGGATTTCTTCGGCGCATTCTCGGTGCCGATGCGGCTCAAGATCCTCAACGCGCTGCGCGGAGGCGAGCGCAACGTCGGGGACCTCACCGCCGAATTCGGCTGCAGCCAGGCCAATGTGTCGAAGCATCTGTCGGTGCTCGCGCACAAGGGGCTGATCGCCAAGACGCTGCGCGGCACCAGCGCGTACTACCGCATCATCGACCCCCGCATCTACCAGCTGTGCGACCTCGTGTGCGTCCAGATTGGCCAGCGCTTTGCGCACCAGGCCGACATGAAGGATGTGTTCCTGAAGGCCGCGCGGACCACAGCGGCGCCGGTGCGAAAGGCTTCGGGCCGGGGGCGGTAACGTTCGCGGGCGATAGTTCCGACGCGAGGTTGACTTGGGCGTCAGCCGGCGATGACGACGTCGGCAACCAGAGTGCGTTCCCCGCGCAGTGAATTGGAGACCAGGCACACGCGCTCGGCCTTTTCGAGAAGGCGCTGCCCGGTTTCCGTGGCGGAGTCCGTCGGCACCACCAGGCTTGCGAACGTTCTGAATTTCGTAAACTGAGTGACGCCGTCGACGCGCTCCAAAGTGCCTTCCACGCGGCATGCCAGCTCGCTCCAATCGAGTTTGGATGCGCGGGCAAGTGCGCGAAAGCTCAACACGAAGCAGTCGGCAATGGACGCGCACATCAGCGCTTCCGGCGACCATGCGCCGCCCGGCCCGTCGAACTCAGGCGGCGCGGCGGTTGCGATTTCGGGAAAGTCGGCAGACGTCAGGGCAATGGTGCCCTCCTGTCGGCCGCTCGCAGCTGCGGTGTAAACGTGCGGAAACGGATGCATAGTGGGTTGAGTCCATGCAATGGGACCGGACGGGCATCGACGCCCGCCACGTCCCGGTAATCAGTTACGGTGCAATCAGGGCTTGCCGGTTGGGCAGGTGCTGATTCCGAGCAGCGAATACGCCGGGCACACGCGCACGAATCCTGTCAGGAGAAGAACGACCCCGACGTAGCCCCAGACGCCAATTGTTCCGGTGAAGGCCAGTCCGATCAGAACGAGTCCAGCGAGGATGCGCAAGGCGCGATCGATGGTTCCGATGTTTGTTTTCATGGCGAGGGTTCCTTTGCGGGTGATGGGGTTGGTGGTGCGGAAACTGGCCTGGTGAAACGACTGGTGCTGCGGATTCAAGTGCTGTATTATTTAGCAGAATAACTAAATAGTCAAGTAACGGCACTACAAACCCGACCCGAGCGAGAAACACCAATGGACCCGCAATCCCACACACGCATGCGCATGGAAGGGATGCCCAACGAGGCGCTGGACCAGGTCGCCGCATACTTTCAGGCGCTATCGGAGCCGACTCGTCTGCAGATCCTCAATTTCCTGCGCCAAGGCGAACGCAACGTCGGGGAATTGGCGACCCTGTGCGGTTATACGGCCGCCAACATATCGCGGCATCTCGCCATGTTGGCCCAGTACGGCCTTGTTTCGCGTGAAAGCCGGGGCACAAGCGCGTACTACCGCATTGCCGATCCATCCATCTATGAACTTTGCGACATGGTCTGCGGCAATGTCGCTCGCCAGGTCGAGCGCACGGCCAGGGATGGCGAGGTTTTCGTGCAGTCGGCCTTGCGTTCCGACCCCGGCAGGCGTGGCTAATGGCTCGAGTGCAGCGAACTTGCGAACAATGAAGATAATCGCTCCCCTTGCAGCGCAATGACCGGATTCGACAGCCCGCTGGCAACCTGGAACGCACGGTATTCGCGCGAAGAATTTCATTTCGGGGAGGAGCCCAATGCGTTTCTGCGAGGCCAGGCCCGTCGCCTGCAGGCCGACCAGACTGTGCTGTGTGTCGCCGATGGAGAAGGGCGCAACAGCGTGTTTCTGGGCGGACTCGGCTTGAAGGTCACGGCCTTCGACTTCGCGCCCAACGCCGTCGCAAAGGCCACGCGGCTGGCGCTGTAGTTAACTGACTTGGGAGCCGCGCCGGCCAGCCTGACCGGATGGGAAAATGCAGGGGTCGCCGCGCGTCAGCGAGGACCCTGTTCAGCGGCTTCGGCCCTGCGCACCATCGCCCGCGTCATTCCCTTGAAGATGAACAGGTGGAAAGGCACCAGCACCGCCCAATAGAGCAGGCCCCACACGCCCTGGGGATGCCAGTACGCGGTCACGGTGAGTCGCTGGCTGCCTTGGGGTTGTGGCTCGATTTCGAATTCGAGAATGCCCGAGCCCGGCGCACGCAATCCGAAATGCAGCGTCAGCCGGCGTTCGGGCTCGACGCCGACGACGGTCCAGTAGTCGATGTTGTCGCCCAGTCGAACGTTCACCGGGTCGCGTCGGCCGCGGGTGAAGCCGGGGCCGGCAACGAGCCAGTCGAGCGCCTCGCGCAGCGTCCATAACCAGTTGCAGTAGAAGTAGCGATTGGCGCCGCCCATGCTGGTCACGACGCGCCAGACGGCGTTTGCCGATGCGCGAGTGTCGGCGCTGCCGGCGGCGCGCTTGGCGTAGAACGCATAGTCGGGGCGGTAGGCGCGGTACATGAGCGCGCCCTCGGTCCAGCGTGCGGCGACCGCGTTGCGTCGCTCGGCGTCGAGCGCCGCCTCGACGGACTGCCGGAAGGACAACAACGATTGGGGCACGAGTCGGCGGAGTTCCGCGTCGTCGGCGGGGATGTCGTGCTTCAGGCCGCCAATCAGCGCACGCGCAATGTTCGCCGGTACCGACGTGACCAGGCCCAGCCAATACGACGACAGCCGCGGCGTCAGCACCGGCACGCGCAGGATGCGTGGGTGCCGACCGACGACGTCGCCGAATTGCATCATCATTTCCTCGTACGAAACGTAATCCGGCCCGCCGGCATCGTAGATCTGCCCGGTCGCCTCCGGAAGCGTCGCCACCGCCAGCAGGTACTGGAGCAGATTCGACAGGGCGATCGGCGAAGACTTCGACTGCACCCACCTGGGCGCCACCATGAACGGCAGGTGATAGACGAGGTCGCGCATCACTTCATACGCAGCTGAACCCGGGCCGACGATGACGCCTGCGCGGATTTCGGTCACGGGAACGGTGCCCGCGCGCAGCCGGTCGCCGGTCTCCTTGCGCGACATCAGATGTTCCGAATCGGCGCCGCGCGGGACCAGGCCGCCAAGGTAGACGATGCGCCCGACGCCGGCAGTGGCCGCCGCGCTCGCGAAATTGTCGGCGGCTTCGAGGTCGAGGCGGCCAAAGTCCTTGCCTGCCGCCATCGAGTGGACAAGGTAGTAGGCGATGTCGATGCCGGCAAGCGCCGTGGCGAGCGTGTCGGGCTTCAGCGCGTCGACTTCGACGAGCTCGACGCCTTCCCAACGCTGCGCTTCGAGCACCTTTCGGTTGCGGGCGGCGGCGCGCACGCTTCCATTGCCGGTGGCCAGCAGCGCGGGGACCAGGTTGGTGCCGACATATCCGCTGGCGCCGAACACCAGGAAGCGTGGATGCGCGGGAGGCGAGTCAACAGTCGTCGCTGGCATCACGTCAATGGCCACGGAGCTTGGCCCGCGGTGGCCTGCTGCGCCGGGCGACTTCTGCCGCCACGGCTTCGAGCTGCGCGGCGAGATTCTGGCGCACGGCCATGCTGCCGATAGAGGGGGGCGGCGGCAGGCGCAGCCCGATCAGCGCGGTGTAGCGCAGCTGTACACGCGGCGCGCCGCGGTGCCCGGCAGCCGCCATCAGCTCGTAGCGGCCCTCGAAGACGTCGATTGCGCGGCCCTTGAGCAGCCCCAACTCGAAGCGCACGGCCTTCGCTTCGGCGACGTGCAGCCTCTGGTGCTCGATGTTCAGCAGCACTGTCATCGGCTGTGCGAAGAGAAGGAAGCGAAATTCGCCCAGCTGTTCGACCACCAGGTGCTCGACGTCTTTCGCAATTTCCTTTCGCTCGATCACGCGGCACGCGCGAATGCCGGGCATGTAGCGCGGCAGAGCGCCGTAGTCCGTGATCGTCTCCCACACGGTCTCCGCATCGGCGGCGAGGTCAAGCATTGCCGTAGTCTCGAACTTTCGGCCGGTGCGGCGAACGTCCACTTTCACGCTGCCGGTCATCGACGGTCCGTCATCGTCCCCCGACGCACGGCGGCCCCGCGGCGAGTTCGATCAGGACAATGTGGTGGCAATGTCATGCCACAGGATACAGGCCGCCAACCGCAGGGAGCTATGGACAAACGTCAGTTGCAACGAAAGCCGCAGGCTGCGGCGCGACGAAATACCTGCGCTGGAAGTAAAGCGAGACATTCACAAGGAGGATCAGCACCGGCACCTCGACCAACGGGCCGATGACCGCGGCAAACGCTTCGCCGGAGTTGATGCCGAAGACGGCGATGGCAACCGCAATGGCGAGCTCGAAGTTGTTGCTGGCCGCGGTGAAGGAAAGCGTCGTCGTCTTGGAGTAGTCCGCGCCGATTCTATGCCCGAGCCAAAAGGAAACCAGGAACATGACGACGAAATAGATGACCAGCGGAATGGCGATGCGCACCACGTCGAGCGGAATCCGCACGATGGTGTCGCCCTTCAGCGAAAACATGACGAAGATAGTGAAGAGCAGGGCGATCAGCGTGATCGGGCTGATCTTCGGCACGAAGCGGTCGTGGTACCACTCCTTGCCCTTGGCGCGCACCAGCACGTAGCGCGTGATGGCGCCGGCGAGAAAGGGTATGCCGAGGTAGATGAATACGCTCCGCGCGATGTCGGCGATTCCGATATCGACCTTGAACGATTGCAGGCCCAGCCAGCCCGGGAGGATCGTCAGGAATACGTAGGCATAGAGCGAGAAGAACAGCACCTGGAAGATCGAGTTCAGGGCGACCAGCCCTGCCGCGTACTCGGTGTCGCCCCGGGCAAGCTCGTTCCACACGATGACCATCGCGATGCAACGCGCGAGCCCGATCAGGATCAGGCCGGCCATGTAGTGCGGCTGGTCATGCAGGAAGACGACGGCCAGCACGAACATCAGCACCGGGCCCATTACCCAGTTCTGTACCAGCGACAGCACCAGCACGCGGCGGTTGCGGAAGACGTCGCCCAAATCCTCATAGCGGACCTTGGCCAGCGGCGGGTACATCATCAGGATCAGCCCAACCGCAATCGGGATGTTGGTGGTCCCGCTCTGGAACTGGCTCCAGAATCCGGTCACGCCGGGGTAGACGTATCCGACCAAAACGCCGGCAAACATGCCGAGGAAAATCCACAGCGTCAGGTAGCGGTCGAGAAAGCCGAGTCTGCGGGTGAGGGCCATTACGGCAATTCGGCGTTTGCCGGCGACTTGCCCATCTCGTCGAGCTTGCGTTGCAGGCTCAAACGATCGAGCTTGTCGAGCGGCAGGCTGGTGAAGATCCTGATGCGGCTCAGTAACGTCCGACTCGCTTCGGCAAACGCCTTGCGCTTGTCGTCGTCGCTTCCGTCGGCCGCCGCGGGGTCGGGGATGCCCCAATGCGCGGTCATCGGCTGGCCGGGCCATGCCGGGCAAACCTCGCCGGCCGCGTTGTCGCACACCGTGAACACGAAGTCGAGCCGCGGCGCATCCGGTGTGGCGAATTCATCCCAGTTCTTGCTGCGCAGGCCATCGGTGGGCATCCGGTGGTGCTGCAGCAGCTCCAGCGCGAACGGATTTACGCGACCCGCGGGTCGGGAACCGGCGCTGTACGCATGGAAGCGATCGGCGCCGACTTGGCGCAGGATCGACTCCGCCATGATGCTGCGGGCGGAGTTGCCCGTGCACAGGAACAGGACATTGAAGATGCGTGTGCTGTCGCGGGTATTGGACATGATGGAAAGTTGTCGACGGCGATGGGTCAGCCGCAGCAACGCGCTGTCGGCTTGTCGGCTGCAGGCGTGCAGCAGGAAGCTTTCGGCTGCGTCGTCGTCGCTTGTTCCGGCGTACCGCAAGCGGACTCGGCCTTTCCCTCCGCATGGTCGCTGTTGAAATAGCGCACCTCCCCGAGCGTGTGATAGCCCTCCCAGGCGATCCCCTGCGGATCGGTCACCCAATGCTTGTCGGATTTCGCGTAGCAGCAATTGGCCCCCGGTTCGTCCTGCAGCGACGCCTGGTCGGCAGCAGCGAAATGCTCGCGGATGCCAGTCAGTTCGTCTGCCGAGTCGGCCTGCAAGCCGAGATGGTTGACGCCGACCTCGTCGCCACGCGTCGAGATCGCGAAATTGATACGCGGGTCCTCGATCATCCACTTGGCGTAATCATCCTTGCGGACGGTGGGTGGCGCGCCAAACAGACCGGAATAGAAGCGGATGCTTTGATCGAGGTCAGCGACTCCGAGGTGGACGTGAAAGCGTTTCATGCGGATTTCCTCTTGCGTCGAGTGGGCAACGGAGCCGCAACGGGGCGTGGCGCGCCGGCAGGCACGCATGCGGCATCGCAGACAGAGCTGGCGCGGCAGCAGTTTTCGGTGAGATAGCTCACCAGCCCATTCATTGCTTCGAGATCGGCGCGATACCAGATGAAGCGGCCGTCCTGGCGCGATGCGATGAGACCTGCGTGCGAAAGCTCCTTCAGATGGAACGAGGCCGTTGCCGGCGCAAGCGACAAGCGCTCCGCAATTGACCCGGCGGGCAGCCCCTCTGGGGCGTGTTCGACCAGCAGCCGGAATATGGCCAGCCGGTGTTCCTGCGACAGGGCGGCCAACGCGCCCAGAACACGCAGCGTTTCCATAATTCAAATAATATCGAAATAGGGCCGGCGTTGTCAAGAACCGTTTACCGTTCCAAGACGGGTGCGGGAGCATCGACGCTGGCGTCGGAAGTGCGAAAGCGGCCGGCGGGTTGTTCAATTTGGATTGAATGGACGAGCGTGTAAAATTTACAATTTACCTTGGTCCGCAACACCACTGGGCCGAAATTCACTGCAGAGGAGATTCGGATGAAGCGCGAGAAAGCCGCGTTCGGACTTGCGGCGCTGGCCGTCGCCGTGGGCACCGCCCTAGTTCCCGCATCGACGTTGGCGCAGCAGGTCACGGGTGTCCTGGGTTCACCCGGCGCCACGACGACTGTCCCCAACGCCCAGATGCCCCCTCCCGATCCGAAGTTCGGCGGCGTGATCAAGGACGGCGCGCTGCAATCCAAGCCGTGGTGGGCGCCACGCGTGGTGCCGCCCAAGGGCGCGCCCAATGTGCTGCTGATCATCACCGACGACGCGGGCTTCGGCGTGCCGAGCACCTTCGGCGGGGTGATCCCGACGCCGACGATGGACCGCATCGCCAACGAGGGCCTGCGGTATACGCGCATGTTCTCGACCGCGCTGTGCTCTCCGACGCGCGCCGCGCTCATCACCGGGCGCAACCACCATTCGGCAGGCTTCGGCGTGATCTCCGAGCAGTCGACGGGCTACCCCGGCTATAACAGCATCATCGGCCGTGACAAGGCGACGATCGGCCGAATGCTGGTCGACAACGGCTACTCGACAGCGTGGTTCGGCAAGGACCACAACGTGCCGGCGTTCCAGGCGAGTCAGGTCGGTCCGTTCGACCAGTGGCCGACCGGTATGGGTTTCGAGTATTTCTACGGTTTCGTCGGCGGCGACGCCAACCAGTGGCAGCCGAACCTGTTCCGCAACACGACCCAGATCTATCCATTCGAGGGCAAGCCGGGTTGGAACCTCGTGACGGGTATGGCCGACGACGCCATCGAGTACATGTCGCGCATCCACCAGATCGACCCGGGCAAGCCGATCTTCATCAAATACGCGCCGGGCGCCACCCACGCGCCGCATCACCCGACCAAGGAGTGGGTGGACAAGATCCACGCGATGCACCTGTTCGACGACGGCTACGAGAAGCTGCGCGAGCGGATCTTCGACAACCAGAAGAAATTGGGCATCGTGCCCAAGAATGCGACGCTCACGCCGTGGCCGAAGGACGTTCTCAAGCCCTGGGACGCGCTGACCGCCGACGAGAAGAAGCTGTTCATCCGGCAGGTCGAGGTGTTCGCCGCATACGCCACATACAGCGACTACGAGATCGGCCGCGTGATCCAGAATTTCCAGGACTTGGGCAAGCTCGAAAACACGCTGGTCATCTACATCAACGGCGACAACGGCACCAGCGCCGAGGGCGGACCGCTCGGCACGCCCAACGAGGTCGCGTTCTTCAACGGCCTCAACATGCTGCCCGCCGAAGTGCAGCTCAAGTTCTACGACGTCTGGGGCACCGAGGCGACCTACAACCACATGTCGGCCGGGTGGTCGTGGGCCTTCGACACGCCGTTCGACTGGTTCAAGCAGAACGCGTCGAGGCTGGGCGGCATCAATCAGAACATGGTTGTCTCGTGGCCGGCGCGCATCAAGGACAAGGGCGGCTGGCGCGAACAGTTCGTGCACGTGATCGACGTGGTGCCGACGATCCTCGAGGCGGCCGGCCTCAAGGCGCCGCTGGTCGTCGATGGCATCAAGCAGGCCCCGATCGAGGGCACGAGCTTCGTCTACACGTTCGACGCCGCCAACGCCAAGGTGCCGACGCGGCACAAGACGCAGTACTTCGAGATGATGGGGCAGTACGCGCTGTACGACGACGGCTGGCTATTGTCCACCAAGGTCAACCGCGCGCCGTGGGAGGCGTTCGGACCGGCTAATCCCGATCCGCTCAACAACCAAGCCTTCCAGCTCTACAACCTGAACAACAACTGGAACCAGACGGACGACATTGCGGCGAAGTATCCACAGAAGGTGAAGGAGCTGAGAACGAAGTTCGTTGCCGAGGCGAAGAAGTACAACGTCTTCCCGATGGATGCCTCCGTGGCGGCACGCATCGTCGCGCCCCGGCCGAACATCACGGCAGGTCGCAGCGAGTTCGTCTACACGCGGCCGATGGTCGGACTGCCGCAAGGCGACTCCCCGAACATCCTGAATGCCTCGTACACCTTCACCGCGGACATCGACGTGCCGCAGGGCGGGGCCGAAGGGATGATCGTGACTTCGGGCGGCCGCTTCGCCGGCTACGGCTTCTATCTTCTCAAGGGCAAGCCGGTGTGGCTGTGGAACATGGTCGATCTCGAGCGTCTGAAGTGGGAAGGTCCGGACGCGCTGACGCCCGGCCGGCACGTGCTCGAGTACGACTTCAAGTACGACGGCATGGGTGCCGGCACGTTGGTCTTCAACAACTTCAGCGGCGTCGGCCGGCCGGGCGTCGGCACGCTGAAGGTCGACGGCAAGGTCGTCGACACCAAGCCGATGCCGCGCACGCTGCCGATGATCCTGCAGTGGGACGAAAGCTTCGACATCGGCTCGGACACGCTGACTGGCGTGAACGACGCCGACTACAAGCCGCCGTTCCCGCTGACCGCGAAGCTCAACAAGCTCACGATCAAAGTGGACCGCCCGCAGCTGTCGCCAGCGGACATCAAGAAGCTGCAGGACGCGATGCTGGAGAAGGCGAAGGCCGACTGATCGAGCATTTGGCACGACGCGCATGGCATGGAAACCGATCCAGGCGCCCAAACACGTTTTCAACGTTTGAAGGAGATGACAATGAACAAGAAGCCCTTGCTGTTCCTGGCCGCCGGTGCACTGATCGCCGCCGGAGTCGCCTACGCGCAATTCCCGATCATGGACAAGGTGGCCGACAAGGTCATCCAGAAATACCAGTCGTCGTCCTGCCAGCAACTGTGGGCGGAAAAGGCGGCAGGCCAGGGCCAGCCCAAGCCGGAGATGGAACAGCGCGTGGTGCAGATGCTGCAGCAGGACCCGCAGATGCGCCAGGCGTTCTTCGCCAAGGTTTCGGCGCCGATCGTCAACAAGATGTTCGAATGCGGGATGATCCCGTGACAATTACATCAGGGCAAAGCATGACCACTGAACGTGGCGGTGCAGGTTGGGGTGGAAAGGCCGTGGCGCTGATGGTGAGCCTGTTCGTGGCCGTCGGCGCCGTGGCACAGACGCCGGCGCCGGCGGCAAAGGACGCCATGCCGACCGCGAAGGCGGCCAAGCCTGCCAAGGCGGCGAAGAAACCCGCGGAGGCGCCGTTCAAGCTGATCCTCGAACCCAAGGCGATGGAACTGCTCAAGGCGACGAGCGCCCGGATGGCGGCGGCGAAAACGATGTCGTTCACGGCCACCGTCGGCTACGAGTATCCGAGCAAGCTCGGCCCGCCGATTCTCTACACGTCGCGCTACGACGTGACGATGCAGCGCCCGGACAAGCTCAGGATCATGATGCCGGGCGACGGACCTGCGTCGGAGTTCTACTACGACGGCAAGACGATGATGGCCTATGCGCCGGCGGAAAACCTGGTCGCCGTCGCCGAGGCTCCGCCGACGATCGACGCGGCATTGGTGGCCGCCTACAACCAGGCCGCAACGTTCTTTCCGTTCACCGACCTCCTCGTGACGGATCCCTACAAGGTCATGACGGACGGCGCGATCCTGGCGTTCTACATCGGCCCGTCCAGCGTGGTCGGCGGCGTCAAGACAGACATGGTGGCGTGGGCCAACAAGGACGTGTTCCTGCAGATCTGGATAGGCGTCGACGACAAGCTGCCGCGGCGCGTTCGCGCGGTGTACGCGGCTGACCCATTGCAACTTCGCAACGAGCTTGAACTGTCGAACTGGCAGATCGATGCGCCGATTGCTCCCACGACGTTCACGTCGCAGAAGGCGTTGGCCGCTCCGCGCATCGCGTTCAAGCGCCCGACTTCGGGACCGCCGTCGAACGTCAAACCGCTGGTCAAGATGACGCCGGCCGCGCCGGCAGCGAAACCGCAGTCAAAAGCACCCTGATCGGAGGTTTGCGATGAACACGAACGTCAAAGTCACTGCCGCGTTGCTCGTCGGCGCGGTTGCGGTGTGGGCCGGTCCGGCAGCCGGTTGGTCATCCGCCAATCGCGCTGGAGGAAGCACGAGCCATAGTGCTGGATCGACCAGCCACACCAATGCCTACGGCGGAAGTTCCTCGCACGAGGCGGGCGAGGGCACCGAGCACACCAACACGTACGGCGGAAGTACGGCACACGCGGAGGGTGGCGGCACGGAGCACACCAACGTGTATGGCGGCACCACGGCCGGCGCCGCCGGCGCAGGTGCCGTGCATACAGGCGCATACGGAACGACCGCGTATCACCCACCGGCAGACGCGTACGCCGCATACCATCCGCCGGTCGCGGTGCCTTACTACGCCGCCGGTTGCTACGGTTGCGCGGCGGCCGCCGGGGCTGTCGTCGGAGTGGCAGCAGGGGCGGCGGTCGCGTCGGCCGCGTCGGCAAATGCTGCAGCCGCATCGTCGAACGCCTATGCCGCGGGCGTGGCGACCGGCAGCGCCAACACGGCGGCGGCGACCAGCGCTGCCTACACCGCCGGCGTGGCCACCGGTGCAGCTGCCGCGAGCGCGCCTGCCGGAAGCTATGCGATGGGCGTCAACTATGCGGCGTTGCCGGCTGGTTCGATGGTGATCAACAAGAACGGCACAACGTACTACCTGAACGGCAATACGTGGTTCCAGCCGGCCTACGGTGCGAACGGAGTCTACTACCAGGTGGTTGCTGCGCCCTGATGCGGGCACGTTGTCCATTACCAGCGAAATGACATTGCGTTTCGCCTACTTGCAGTTCACTACCACGAGGTACGAGATGACGTTTTCCAATTCCCTCCGCGGTGCAACGGCGGCGCTTTGCGTCGCCGCCGGCACGCTGCTGCCTACCGCTGCCCACGCGCAGGCGGCGCCCTCCGGCGGGCTCGCCGAAAAGTGGATGTTCACGGCGACGATCTACGGCTGGGTCCCCACCATCGACGGAACGGTGAATTTTCCCGGTGACAGGGAAAGCACCAACATCCATGCCAGCATGAGCGACATCCTCAACCACCTCAGGATGACTTTCCAGGGAACGTTAGACGCCCACAACGGCCGCTGGGGCATGTTCACCGACGTCGTTTACGTCGACGTTGGCGGCGTCAAGTCGCGCGAGCGCGATTTTTCGATTGGCAACATCGGGATTCCGGTTACCGCCACCGCGGACCTCGACCTCACCATCAAGGCGCTGGTCTGGACGTTGGCTGGCGAGTACCGGATCGCGTCAGACCCGGCATGGACCGTTGATCTTCTCGGCGGTGCGCGCATGCTGCAGATGAAGCCGAGGCTCGGGTACTCGATCACCGGCGAAATCGGCCCCATCGTCCTCCCGGGCGGGCGCAGCGGCAGCAAGCAGGTCGACGAAACGGTCTGGGACGGCATCGTCGGGGTCAAGGGACGCTACGCATTTGGCGACGACCGCAAATGGTTCGCGCCGTTCTACCTCGATGTCGGCACCGGCCAGACACAACTGACTTGGCAGATTTCCGGCGGCGTCGGATACAACTTCGATTGGGGTTCAGCATTCGCGATGTGGCGTTATCTGGACTATAACTTCCAGTCCGGCAAGGGGCTGAACGACATCACCATGAACGGCCCGATGCTCGGCGTCGCCTTCCGCTGGTAGGCATGATCCGGCGCGCGGTGGGCGAGCGGAAGTATGCGCTGCTGCTGGTGCTGCTCCTGGTCTCCCTCGCGTTCCAGTCGTTCGCCACTCGGCCCGGAAGCGGGACCATTCTCGCCGATGCGCTTCGCACGCTGCTGAGCGTGGCGATCCTGCTGGTCGTCTTCGAGAAACGGCGGGAGCGCACCGTCATGGCGCTCGTCCTGGCCGGCGCGCTGGCCCTTGCCTGGGGACGCGATTTTTCGGCCGACAACGGCGACCACACGACGACGGTCGTGTTCTACGCTCTCACGGTGCTGTTTCTGTCGGGTGCCGTCTATGTGATCCTGCGGCAGTTGTTTCGCGCGCCCGCCGGAGGCGCGGACCAGGTGCTCGGCGCCATCTGCGGCTACCTCATCGCCGGCGACGCCTGGGCAGGCGTCAACGCCATCGCGTTTCACCTGCTGCCGGCGACCTACAGCATCAATCCGGATGTGGCCGCGCTGCTGGCCGATTGGCACGGTCGGATGGCGCTGTTCTCGTACTACAGCATCGCGCAGATGCTGACGGTCGGCTACGCGGACGTCACGCCGATCCGTGCGCCGGCGACGACCATCAGCCTGTTCAGCACGCTGTTCGGCGTGTTCTACACGGCCATCGTGGTGTCGCAGTTCGTCGGCCTCGCGCAGGCGCGCAAAGGCGCCGGCCCGGATTGAGCATGAACGCAGTCCCGGCAGGGACTCACTGTCCGGCCGTGCGCCGCAACCGCTCCATGTTGGGCACCGGGAGCGCCCGCCGCAGCACCGTTTCCACGAGCCACTCCGCCGCACCGCGCGCCCGGTCGACGACGGTGTCAGGCGGCATCTGCTGGTAGTCGTCGTTGTAGACGTCGAAGCTGAAGTTGCCCATGTACCCGATCGCGTCGAGCTTGTTGACGAACGCGGCGAGGTCGTCGCTGTGCAGGCATTTGCGTCCAGCCTGATGAGGGGATCCCCGGTCGAGGATACCGTCGCAATAAACCTGCGCTTCGCCAACGGAGCGCTCGGGACGTTCCTGTTGTCCGACACCGCGGCCAGCGCGCGGAGCTGGGAGCAGACGTCGCAGGAGAACAAGAGTTATCCGACCTATCCGGACGAGGATTGCTACACGATCATCGGCACGAACGGGTCGCTTGCCTTGCCGACGATGCGGATCAAGTACTACGAGACGAAGGAAGACCGGTCGTGGTGGAAGCCGTTCCGGACGCGCGTGGTCGCGCTGGAGCGCCTGGATCCGCTGGCCGAGCAGATCGAGCATTTTGCCGCGGTCATCCGCGGCGAGGCCGAGCCGCTGGCCACTGCGCGCGACGGGTTGCAGAACCTGCGTGTGACCGAAGCGATTGCCGAGGCCGCAAAAACCGGCCGAATCGTGAATATAGACTGAGCAAACTCAGCAAACTGAGTGAACCGAGGAAGCTAAGCGATGCCTGCATGCCAATTCCGCCGCACCGCGTTCGACGGTTGCGCGCTGCGCCCGAAACATGTTTGTTCGAGGTCGTCATGATCAGCGGCAAGACGCTGCTGCTGGCGCACATCGGCTACCCGACCGAGTCGTTCAAGGCTCCGCTGATCTACAACCCGTGGTTCGACAAGGCAGGGATCGATGCCGCTGTCGTGCCGATGGGCGTGAAGGCGGAGGATTATCCGGCCACGCTGAAGGTGCTGTCGCGTTTCACGAACCTTCGCGGCGCGCTGGTGACGATGCCGCACAAGGTCACCACGGTCGCGCTGGTCGACGAGTGCACGACGACGGTGAAGATCGCGGGGTCCTGCAACGCAGTGCTCCTGCGGCCCGACGGCACGCTGTTGGGAGACATGTTCGATGGGACCGGGTTTACGCGAGGGTTGAAGCGCAAGGGGTTCGCGCTCGCTGGTGCCCGATGCCTCGTGGTCGGGTCGGGTGGCGTCGGGTCGGCAATCGCGGCGTCCCTTGCGGCAGAAGACGTGGCGTCGCTTTCGCTATGCGATTCCAATGCCGATTCGGTCGAAGGACTCGCCGCACGCCTGCGCCAGCACTACCCGAACCTCGCCGTCGACATACGCTCCAGCGATCCGGCCGGTTACGATCTGGTCGTGAACGGCACGCCGCTCGGCATGAACCCGTCGGATCCACTGCCGTTCGACGTCACGCGCCTCGCGCCGTCGACGTTCGTCGGCGAGGTCGTGATGAAGCAGGAGATCACTCCGATGCTGCAGGCGGCGCAGGAGAAGGGGTGCCGCTACCAGGTCGGCACCGACATGCTGTTCGAGATGATTCCCGCCTATCTCGAGTTCTTTGGCTTCGGCACCGCAACGCCGGAACAGCTGCGCGCGGTGGCCAAGGTCGCGTATTGAGTATCATGCATGGCTCAACCAGGGAGCAGGATCGATGAAGCCGGGCAAGGTGATTGAAATTCGCGGCAGGACGATGGGTGGCGGCACGCCGCTGATCTGTTCGCCAGTGGTCGGGCGTACGGCTGCGCGCGTGCTCGCTGAAGCGGCGAACGTGATTGCGAAGAAGCCGGACGTCGTCGAATGGCGGGTCGACTATTTCGAAGGCATCGCTGACACGGCAGCCGTGCTGGACCTGGCGCGCGCGCTGCGCGCTTCCATCGGCGACGCGCCGCTCATCTTTACCCGCCGTTCCATGGCCGAAGGTGGCGAGCCGATCGCCATCGGCCATGAGGAGGTGGTGCAGCTCTACGATGCGGTCGGCGCGAGCGGCTTGGTCGACTTCCTCGACTTTGAAATGGGCAACGACGCGGGGCAGGTGCAGCGCGTGCGCGAAAGCGCGCAGAAGCACGGCGCACGGGTCATTCTTTCGTATCACAACTTCGGCTACACGCCCGGAGTCGAATTCCTGGTCCAGCGATTCCTCGAGGCCGAGCGCCTGGGCGCGGACGTGGCCAAGGTCGCGGTCATGCCGCGCGACCGCGCAGATGTGTTGAACCTGCTGACGGCGACCGCGCAGGCCGATGCCAAAGGGCGAATTCCGCTCATCAGCATGGCAATGGGCCCGCTGGGATCGGTGACCCGGATGATCGGAGGCGAGTT
>Ga0315271_10000187_pt1 | contig 31444 bp, 24 predicted proteins | sample C3_top_MG_FD_204664 | JGI IMG/M metagenome (GOLD analysis project Ga0315271, IMG submission 204664) | Sediment microbial communities from Yellowstone Lake, YNP, Wyoming, USA - C3_top | ecosystem: Environmental > Aquatic > Freshwater > Lake > Sediment | place: USA: Wyoming | collected 2017-08-01
TCCAGGTCCAGGACCTGCGCTACTCGGCGGCTGTTGCTCTGGATAAACAAGACTACGACAACTGGCAAGGTAACCTACATCTTGTGCACCGCGTGAGCCCCCAGACCGAACTTTCTGCCGGCGGCTATGTGGGGCGCTTCGAGACTAAAGACGGATTGAATAAGACCAATTCGGTCGGAGCCTTGTTGGGGTTGTCACACAATTGGAGCAAGGAAAACAGCAGCGCATTGTCACTGGTCGCGGAACGCAATAAGGCGGAAATCCTGGCACCTGTGCCGAGCGAAGAAACCAGCACGGACTGGGGCGTGCAATTCTCGACGCTGCGCCGTGGTGAGGTAAGCCGTCTGCGCTTCGCTATCGGACGCCAGTTGACGCCTTCCGGTTCTGGTGGGCGGGCATCCAGAGACGAAATTCGGGCTCAGTACGATCGTAACCTCTCGCAGCGGCTGGTTTTCGCGAGCGCATTGCGTGCATTTCAACAGCGCGCATTGTCGGCGAAAAATGGGAATTCTTCGTCGAATCGGGACGTGGTCGCGGTCGAGCTTTCACTGAATTGGGCCGTAACCCCTACCTGGTTTTTTAGCGGCGGTTATGCCTATAACTGGCAGGACGTCGTGTCAGCAACCGGATCGGCCAACAACAACCGCGTGTTTGTGACGTTCGGCTATCGGGCGTTGGATTCGACGCGCCGCCAATAGTTGTAAAGAGTATGGCCACAATCGACAGTACGAAGAGTATGGGGGACTATTTTGCGCTGTTGCGGCGGCGCAAGGCCTACCTGGTCACCATCATACCAACGGCTGTATTGCTATCCGTCTGTCTGGCGTATGGTCTGCCGGCTGCGTATCGGGCGACGGCCACCATCTTGATCGAGCAATCCGCGGTGTCGCAGACCATGGTGGCGACTACCGTGCAGAGCACCGCTCCGGATGTGCAGATCGAGTTGGTGCGGCGGCGCGCGCTGTCGATCGACGAGTTGAAGAAATTGGTTGCAAGAGTGGACCCCTATCCGGACGAGCCGGATCTCACTATCGGTGACAAGGCGCGCATGGTGCTGGAAGACACAGCGGTCGAAAAGGTGGATCCGATAACCTTCAAACCGTTGGTCAACGGCAATGCCTTCTCTATCTATTACGATAATCCCAATGCGGTGCTCAGTTCGCAGGTTGCCGCGGAATTGACCAGGATATTCCTGGATTATAACCGCAAGACCCGAGTCGAGTCGGCGGAGCAAACCTATCGCTTCCTGCTCGAGAAATCGCAGGTAGTCGAGGCATCGATGCGTCAGGCCGAACAGAAGATCGCCGACTTCAAGAGACGTTATGGCGCCGCACTGCCCGAGGACCAGCTGCGCAATCAGAGTGCCTTGGACCGAGCACAAATCGCCCTGGATGACACGGGGGGACGCATCCGACTAGCTGAACAGCGGGAGATCGATCTGAGTCTGCAGCTCAGTCAAATCAGCCCAACGCTGATCGGCTCGGTGCTATCCACGCCTAACGATATTGCCACCTTGAAAGCGCAACTGGCTGATGCCGAACTGAAGTACAAACCCGATCATCCAGATGTGAAGCGGCTGCACAGGGCCATCGAGGAATTGCTTGCCCGTCGCGGCAGCGTTGCCGGAACCGGCGCGCCGCGTCCCGACAATCCGGATTATCTGCGCACGGCATCGGCGCTGCAGGCCGCACGTCAGGAACTCGCCGCATTGCGTGGTATTGCTGCGCGCGGCCAAGCCGAGCGCGAAATGCTTCAATCCCAGCTCGCCATCGCACCCAGTGTCGAAAAGGATTATGCGCAGTTGGTCCGCGATCGCGATTTGCTAAAAGACCAGTCCCGGCAATTCGAGGGTAAATTGCAGGAGGCGGATATTGGTAAGGCTTACGAGAATGAGCAGCAAGGTGAGCGATTCACCCTGATTAAAGCGCCATTCGTCCCTGATTCGCCTTTTAGCCCGAATCGGCTGGGTCTAATCCTTATCGGCTTTGTCTTGGGCGGTGCGTTGGCTGTCGGTCTGGCGGTGATGGCGGAAAATGCAGATCCCACCGTGCGCAGTTACCTGGACGTCAGTGAATTGACTCAAGTGCCGATGGTGGGTGCCATTCCGGTCCTGCTCAACCCGGCGGACCGGCACCGCGATCGGCGCATGTTGATCGCGGGCGTCGCGGTGCTGGCGATCACGGTCACGGCAACCGGCTTGGTCGTGCTGCGTTCCGAACGGATTGCCCACGCGGCCCTGAGCGCTTCGCAAGCAACGAGTAACACCAAGTGAGCATACAGCGATCCATCGAACGGGCCATAGCAACCGCCAAAGCGAAGGCGAAGGAACAAGCTGCGCACCCTGACCTGTCGGTACCCGTCCAGGCGCACCAGCGCGCTGTTGCCGAGACCGCTTCCGGCGCTGCGCCGGCGATACATCGCAAGCAGCGCTACGCCGTGGCGCAGCCCTCGGTGATGAGTGCTTCGTTCCCGCAGATCGACTTCAATTTGCAAACCTGCATCCAGAACCGGGTCCTGATTCCAAGCGGTGATCCGGCGCTCGAAGCGCGGGGCGCGGCGTCCTATCGCATGTTGCGCACGCGCATACTTCACCGCGTCAGGAGCAGTGGGTGGACGGCGATCGGATTCACTAGTCCCGGACCATCGGAAGGCAAAACGTTGACGGCGCTGAACCTGTCGCTGAGCGTCGCCCGGGAAAAGAACAATAACGTCTTCTTAGTCGATCTCGACTTGCGCAATCCCAGTGTCGCACGCTATCTGGGTGTAACGCCGCCGCATAGCATCGTGGACTTGTTGTCCGGTGCTGTTGAGGCGAAGCAGACGCTGTTTTCAATCGGTGTCGACAATTTTCTGCTCGCCGGGGCCGGCGCGAGCACGCCAGACTCTTCAGAATTAGTGGCTGCAGGTCGCCATATGGAGTTGTTTGCGTATATCGCCTCCATTTCACCGCAGCCTCTCATCGTGGTCGATCTGCCGCCAGTGCTGAGCACCGACGAAGCCTTGGTGGTCGCCCCTCAGTTGGACGCCATTTTCCTGGTAATCGGCGAAGGTACGACGCGCCGCGATGGTCTGGCGCGCTCGGTCGACCTAATGTCCGAGTTCAATCTGGCGGGTGTCATCTTGAACAAGTCGCGGGGCGTAGGGCAGGACTATTATTCCGGCGCGTATGATGCGCCCTAGCGTTGGCAGCGGGCGCACAATCACCTCTGAAGCGATAGATCCAGCCCAGCAACTGGTCATTGCTCATTTCGACTACTGGACCAAGTTTCGAAGTGGGCCGCGGCGAAGCGGCGGTGCGCTGCTGCAGAAGCTTACTCGGTACCCTGATTGCGTGCTGGTCGCGGGATGCCAGCGATCTGGAACTACTATGTTGACGCGGTTGATTGCGAGCGCCGATCATTTCTGGCGGCTGTCGATGACGCGTGACGACGAACTCGATGCGGCGTTGATACTCTGCGGGCAGGTCGACGTTCCCAACGACTGGGGGCGTTACTGCTTCCAGACTACCTACCTGAATGCCAGCTACCCGGAGTACCGGGCCATCGGACCTGCTCAACGACTGATCTGGGTATTGCGAAATCCATTGTCGGTTATTTACTCGATGGTCTACAACTGGCGGCGCTGGGCCCTCAATGAATTGTATGAAGATTGCGGAATGACTCTGTCGCCGGCTGGACGTCTGCGCCGATTTAAGATTCCCTGGCCGTTCGGGCCGTCGCCGATCGAGAAGGCCTGTCTGTCGTATGCAGCGAAGACAGCGCAGATCAAGTTGATCAGGGATTTGGTCCCTCGGAATCAATTGATGGTCTTGGATTACGATGAATTAGTTATGGCGCCGGGCGAGTGGCTGCCTAGGATTTTCGATTTTATCCGCGAGCCCTACAACGCGGAGCATGAAGCTGGGGTGCGTGTCGACAGCATCAAGAAGGCGCAGCGGCTGTCTGCATCGGCGCGGGATCTGGTCAATCGGCACGCGATGCCCGTCTATGAGGAGTGCTTGCGCTTCGTAAGCCGTTAGCGCAGTTTAGCGTTCCCATGCCGCTTTACAACAAAACACGCGCCCGGCGATCGGTCATGGATACCGTGCGCTATCGTGTCATTTCGCAGATTGCGACGTTGTCCAGTTACGTGGTGCTCGTTCGCGGCTTGAGCGAGCATGAATTCGGTGTCCTGAGCTTGTTGTACGCGCTGATCCCGATTCTTAGCACACTCGCGTCCTTCGGTGTCGAGCAAGTTCTGCGGCGTTACGAGCCCGAATATCTGCGCGCCGGAAAAATCGATGCAGCAGCGTGGCTGGTGCGCGTGGTGGCGTCCATCCGGTTTTTGTCCAATGTGGTATTGTTGACGCTAATCGGTGTGCTCTGGAACCTGATCGCTCCTGTATTCCAGCTGGCTCCGTACCGGATCGAGTACATCTACTTTTGTCCGCTGTTGTTGATGCATTTCCAAGCCAACATCCTGCAGCTGACCCTGTCGTCCCATTTGATGCAACGATACGCCATTGGAATGACGGCGGCGCAGTCGGCGGCGAAATTGATCTTCTATTCCGTCTGCCTTTGGCTTGGATCGCTTACGTTAAATCTCGCGATCATTGCGGACACCATTGGCTATGCCATCCTGTATGGGGGCACTAGGTTCGCCTATCTCCGATTCTGCAACCCCCCCAAGAGCGAGACGTCGTTCCGCGTCGACCCGGATGAGCGGCGGCGCCTGTTGCGCTACGGGTTCTACAACAATTTCAACGATGCCGGAACCTTGATGTTGAGCGGCAAGAGCGACAACTTGTTCATTGCCGCCTACATGAGTCCCGTTGCTGTGGGGGCTTACTCATTTTACTCTAGATTGAATGGAATGCTGTTGAATCTGCTGCCAATGCGGCAGTTCAGCAACGTGATCCGGCCGTTTTTCTTCGCGGTTCCCCCGGAAAAGGCTGCCGAGCGCTTGCCGCGCTATTTCACTTTGCTAGTGAACCTGACACTGTGCGTGCAGTTGCCCATTGCGGCCTTCGCGATTTCTTATCATGCGGAAATCGTCAAGGTGTTGTTCGGCGGGAAGTTCTTGCAATATTCAAACCTATTGGCGGTTGTGGTGATGTTCTCAATCATCGATGTGATGTCGGAGCCCGCCACGCTGGTGGCGCAGTATGCGGAGAAGGCGGCAACCGTGCTGTTGAGCAAGCTGTTTCTTGTTTACAACGTCGTGGCGCTGCTGACGCTTGTGCCGCTGTTCGGACTTTATGGTGCGGCGGTGGCAACGGGTTCGGCGTCGATGATGAAGAATTTGTTCATTTGGTGGCATGTACGGGACAAGGCGCAGTGGATTAATTTTCGCTCTGTAGCCGGTTGCGCGACCATTGTTTGGGGAGTCATGATCGCAGCGTGCTATGGGATCAAGGTCGTGTTGCCAGCGCCACCGGTGGTGCAAATGGCAATCGGTGCAATGCTGACCGTTGCCGCAGCCGCCTTGTATGTGCGCGGCCCCGGCGTCGCAGACTCCGACCGACAACTCTTGACGCAGGTCATGTACGGGAAGGAGACTAGGATACTACGCATTCTCGGTGTCGTGCGGCGGGTGGGTAAGCCCTCGCCGCGGCCTGGAGAGATGTAGCGCATGCAGGCTTTCCTCCTCGCAATGCTATTTACCGCCACCACCGCCGATTACTTCGTCTCGGAGGGGTGGCTACCGGGTTTCACCAAGTATCTGATCGAGATCATGAGCGCGGGAGTGTTACTGTATGTCGTTGCTGCGGGCGCTCAAGACCGCTTCAGATACGTTAGGTCCGCCTATTGGCTGGTGTTCGGCAGCATCGGGTTGACGATGGCCTGCAGCGCCGCGGCTAATCATGTGCAGGCGGGGCCACTGTTCGCGGGCCTACGTAATTTCCTTCAGGCTATCCCGCTGTTCTTACTGCCTGCCGTGGTGGCGTTTTCCGATAAGCAAATCATGACGCAGCTGAAGCTGCTTCTTGGGATTTCGCTACTGCAGCTCCCCTTGGCCGTTCATCAGCGAATGGCGACCCTGGCCCGCGCCGGTGTGACCGGCGATCAGACCTATGGCACGCTGATGATCTCGTCATTTCTGTCCATATTCCTGATATGCGGCATCTCCTTGCTGGTGGGGTTGTATCTTCGCAAGCTGATCTCTCTGCGCACTACGATCTTATTGTTCTTGATACTTATCGTTCCGACAACCATCAATGAAACAAAAGGTACCTTATTATTCTTCCCGATCGCCGTGATCACGGTATTCCTGGTCGGTGCAAAGCCGGGTACACGATTTAAGAATGTCATGCTTGCGATTGTCTTCCTGCTATCCTTCGTGGCCATTTTCATTCCAATTTACGACCGGCTCATCCAGGTGCGTGCCTATCCCACGACGATCTCAGAATTCTTTTCGACCCCAGGTCGTTTGGAAGGCTATTTGTTCAAGCGAAATGCGCAGATTGGCACGACCGAAGAGGTCGGCCGCATGGATACCATCATCGTACCCTTAGTTGAATTGGCCAAGGATCCCGTGACCTTGGCATTCGGGGTGGGGCCGGGCAACGCCAGCAAGTCCTCGCTGGGCCCGAAATTTACGGGTGCGTATTTTTATCTGCTTGGGCCATTCTTGTTCACTGCGTTCGCACTTATTGTCTCTGAACTGGGACTTTTTGGACTGGGATTGGTAATCGTCTTGTTTGCTCTGATCTTCGGCGATTGCCGGCGTGTAGCGAACTCGGACAATCCGCTGCGCAGCGCGATTGCGCTCGGATGGTCTGGGGTCACCGTAACAATGCTAGTCGGTATCACATATAAGAACATGATCCCCGCGGCCGGCCTTTCTTACCTATTCTGGTATTTGTCCGGTCTCATCGCGGCCGAGCGGATGCGTATGGTCTCCGCTCAGTCGAGAATGGGGCCGCAGGTCTAACAATGCCCTCGCTAGCCTGGTACGCGAACCGGTTGCGTTCGATGTCATTGCCGGAAATTGGCTGGCGAGTGACCACCACGGTAGTGGCGCGCGTTGACTACTTGTTGCCAATCCGAACGCCACTTTTGAAGCGTGGTTCGGCGCCTGATCTTCGACCGTGGACGCCGCCGGCCGCTCTCGATGCAGCCCCCTATATCGAGGCGGCTCAACGCGTGTCGCGAGGCGAAGTGGACCTGTTTGGACGTACGTACACAGTCGGAGATGCCGATTGGAATCAAGACCCTGCCACTGGAACCCGCGTTCCATTGGTGAGGGGAACCACCTTGGATTGCCGTGATCCCTCCCTGGTCGGAGATGCGCGCAGCATCTGGGAGTTGAACCGACATTTCCAATTGGTGACACTTGCACAAGGATGGGCGTTGACAGGCGACGATGCGTACCGGTGCAGGGCGGAGACTCTGCTGTCGTCATGGCTGGAAGCATGTCCCTATCCACTAGGAATTAATTGGGCCAGCGCGCTTGAGCATGGTATACGCCTCATTAATTGGTACCTCGCAGGCCGCCTTTTGGGCGGACGGCTAACCGATCAGGTAGCTTCCACTAAGTGGCTGGAATCGATCTACTGGCATTGTCACTTCATCGCTCGGCACCGATCGCGATATTCCTCGGCGAACAATCACCTGATCGGGGAAATGGCGGGGCTATACGTCGGCGCCATTGCCTGGCCGGTATGGTCCGAAAGCAAAGGCTGGCAGCGATTGGCCAAGGAGAAACTGATACATGAAGTAGAACTCCAGGTGCATTCGGACGGCGTCAGCCGTGAGCAAACGGTCGGTTATCAGATCTTCGTTCTGCAGTTTCTCATTGTCGCAGGATTAGCAGGAGAACATAGCGGCGATCCCTTTCCCGCCCCGTATTGGTCTGCGGTGCGGAAGATGATCGGCTTTCTCCGCGCAATCGCTGATCGAAGCGGCAATCTGCCCAATTTTGGCGACTCGGACGATGGTATGGCGTTCAAATTATCTCCGTCCGCCTTGCCGCGAAGACTGAGCGACTTGCTCGACATCGAAACGTTGTTCTCGGAGGGACCGGGGTCGAGATTCGATCCAAAATCCGCTGCCGCCTGGTTGCAGACAAGTTTCTCCAAGCCCCGGCATTGGCCTGCCGAGCATGCTGAACCGGCGGCCTCGTTCCCGGAAGGCGGCTACTTCGTATTGGGTCGAGATTACGAGGACGTTGGCGACGCTCGGATCGTTTTTGACGCGGCACCCTTGGGGTATCTGTCGATTGCTGCTCATGGGCACGCCGACTGTCTGTCATTCGTGCTGTCAATCGGAGGTCAGGAAATCCTCGTAGATCCTGGCACTTATTGTTATTTCGGCGACTCCCAATTCAGAAACTACTTTCGCGGTACGGCAGCCCACAACACGGTGCGCGTCGATGGCGAAGACCAGTCCGAGATGGCGGGACCATTCATGTGGCTTACCAAGGCGAGACCAAAGGTGTCCGAGTTCGATTCGGACGGCGCAATTGTGGGCATTCGAGCGCGTCACGACGGATACCAGCGGCTGTCGAACCCAGTGGTGCACGAGCGGCAGCTCACCTTCGATCGCGAAGGGGCGTCGATCACAGTTGTGGATCGGCTGTTCTGCGGCGCGAGTCACGAGATTGAGCGCAATTGGCATTTCTCGGAACAATGCGAGGTCACCGTCACCGGGCCGGGCAGCGCGCTGATACGCCGCGGTGCGCTGCGGCTCGAATTCAGAACCGACGCGGACACCCAATTGATCTTGCGCAAAGGTAGTTTGTCCCCACCTGGAGGCTGGATTTCACGGCGATTTGGCTCGCGTACCGAGACTTGTACATTGGTGGCACAGGGCCGTATCGAGGGCGACAGCGCCCTTTCCACACAATTTCACTGGAAGATGGCACCCTGATTGCAGTAATGCGTTACATCTATTTTAAAAACGGAGATGCAGTCGCGCAGGTTCACCGAATCCTCGGCGGAACGGTCGATCGAAGCGGACCGGATGCGTTCATCAGCGATTTTCTCCGGCGCCACGTGGTCGATTCTGTTCTCGTCGTGTGTCAAGCTGAGCACTCATCACGATACGTCGATGGCAATGTATGCGCGATGGCACTTTCAATAGGGAAGATACGGGTCTTGCACCCGTTGATGCGGATCGTGACGGCGCTGCGCGCCGGATGGCTGATCGCGCGGGAGCGTCCGGACCGCATCGTGTGCGGAATGGGTGGGGAGCTTCTCTGGACGGCCGCCTTGGCTGCGACCCTGTTGCGCATTCCCATCGTTTGCACCCGTCATAGTGGCTTGGTTGAGCGCGAGGGCGTCGGCGGACTCTATTCGGTGTTGTCCCGCGTCAGTCTTCGAACATGTGCAGGCGTCGCATGTCATGGTCCGTTTCTTGCTAATCAGGTCCGTGACATTGGTATAGGCACGGATCGAATTTTCGAATTCGAGGCAGATCTCTCAGAGTTTGCATCTGAACCCGGCGATTCCGGAGCTCCGGCCGAATTCACTCGATTTGCCGGCCAATTCCAGTTTGTTGTCCTGTATGCCGGCCGCATCCAACGCAACAAGGGTGTTTTCGACGTATTGACTGCCTTTTGCACAGCGGCGGCAGCGAGCGAGACGGAGATGGGGTTGGTATATGCGGGTGGAGGAACCGACCTCGCGGGCTTGAGGGGTGCCGTCAACGACTGTAGCGCACCGCAGCGCGTGCTGTTGCTCGGCCACGTCGATCATCGCGCGCTGCCGGCGGTCATGCGCGCCGCGACGGTCTCAGTATGTGCAACGCGCCCGCCTTTGCTGGAAGGGCGGTGCATGGCGGTATTGGAGTCTCTGGTCGTGGGGTTGCCGGCCGTTGCCCCGGATTTTGCCGCGTTTCCATATGCGGTTCGCCACGAAGGTAATGGTTTGTTGTTCCGACCTGGAAGCATAGAGGACCTGGGGCGAACGCTGGGAAGATTGGCATCCGATCGGGTTCTGTTGGACAAGATTCGGGCCGGGGCAGCGGATAGCGGGCGGGAGATCAAAGAGTCTAGGTGCAGCTTTGCAACGGCAGTGGAGCACGCATTCCTGGCCGGCGCACGCCGCTCTTCCCTGGGCACCGCCGTACAATGAAGTGATGCCCATGACTGAGAAAAGGACACGTGTGTGCGTGGTGCTGGGCGGTCACTGGGACGTACAGATGGGAGGTGCCCAGTTCCAAGCGAAGTGCCTGGTCGATGTTCTTAGAAGGCGTCCTCAGTTCGAGACGTTCTACGTCGCGCACGCCGCTCCGAAGAAACTGCAGCAGGACGGCTACCAGATCGTGCCTTTTGGCGCCGGCCATGGTACGAACATTTTCTCGCTGGTGCTTCAGTTACCCTCCCTGTACCTAACCTTGCGTCGATTGCAGCCGGATGTCGTGTATCAACGATGCCTGATGCCGTATACAGGAGTGTGTGCGCTGTATTGTGCCCGACATGGCGCAAAGATGGTGTATCACATTGCATCGGACAGCGATGCGCGACGGCTCAAGTTGGGAGGGTGGACTCCGCGCCGGCTGCTGCACCGCCTGTCGCGGTCGATCGCCGAATATGGCCTCAAGCGCGCGGATGTGATCGTGGCACAAACCATCGACCAAGCACGATTGTTGAAGACAGAGTTCGGACGTGATGTAACGGCTGTGGTTCCGAACTTTCATCCGGCACCCGAAGTAGCGGCAGTTCAGCGGGATCCCCGGCGGCTGCGCGTCATATGGGTTGGCAACTTCAAACCCGTCAAGAATCCGGAGCAATTTGTCGCACTTGCGGAGACATTTCGCGCCGTTCCCGATGTCGATTTCATCATGATCGGCCGGCCCGGCGGCTCGGACAGCTATGATGCGTTGCATCAACGAATCGTCGGCCTGAGAAACTTGAGGTTTTTGGGAGAACTTCCCCTTGTCGAGGTCAACTCGGAGGTCGCGCGCAGTGATCTGTTGGTGAACACTAGTTCGTTCGAAGGATTCCCCAACACCTTCATCCAGGCGTGGCTTAGGCGGGTACCAGTGTTGAGCGTCGTCGTCGACCCTGACGCATGCCTATCAAAAGGGGGGGCGGGAATCCGCGCCGGAAGCTTCGACAAGCTGGCCGGGTACATCCATGAGCTGAAGTCTGACCGGCGCCGGTTGGCCGCGTTGAGCGACAATGCGAATGCCTATGCTCTTGCCAATCATCATCCGGATAGAGCTGAGGCCCTGGTTAGGCTGCTTGCGCCCGGTTCCTGAGTCACCATCATCGCGAACCTGACGCCGGCAGTTGCGGTGTGCCTACATAGACGTAGGCATCGAAGGCGGACACTTGCTTGAGCACCACGGACTCGCGGATATGCGAGACGTCCATGTAAAGCGGATTGCCGGCGGAGTCTGTCGCCGGACAGTCGGTGCTCGAGCATATGTAATCCAACGGATCGACGATTTCCGCACCCAGTCGCTCGGCAACGCTTCTCAAGCGGTCGTCGATCACCGCGCTGCCCGCTGCCACCGTCGTGCGCGGTGTCGGTGCACTACGCCGAATCTCGAACCCAAGGCCCACACGTTGCGCCATGGTGCGCGGGTCAAACTCCTTCCCTCGCGGACTTGAAAGCACGAGGGCGACGCGCTTCTTATGTTCGATCAATTCGGCGACCGCACGTTCGAGATTCTTGAATACCAAGTCTTGAGTCGCCGGGTCTTCAAGGTTGAGCGGACGATTCGAGCCTGCCATGACGTAGTCCGTCCGGTTCGTAAAGCCCATCCAGGATGCTCCGATAACGACTACCTTGATGTCGGATTGCAGGGCGCGTTCAAGACTCTTATCAACGAACTCCTTGCAATTGTGTCCAATCCGTTCAATGCCGGGGATGGGAGCGCACCCGCCACGCGTTCTGAAGATGACCGTATGCACCGGCTTGCGGCGCTCCGAGGCAGTCTTGGCGATTCGCGGCAGATACTGCTGCATGTGGCTGTCGCCGAAAAACATGACGGTGTCCGCGCTGTCACCTGCAATGACCTCGTCGCCCAGGCTGTGCCAGTCGTGAATCGCAACTGAAATGCTGTCAAGGCCGGGGGTCAACGCGGAGCGGGCGCCAAAGGAGCCGCGATAAGCAAACAGGCCCAACAGGCCGAGCGCCGCGATGCAGGATGCAAGAGCGTACACGGGAGCATTTGGTAATCCGGCTGGCGCGCGCCGCACCTTCGTTTCAAGAAGTTTGTAGGTGAGCCATGCAAGGAGAAAGCTCAGGGCGATAGCCGCGGTGCGCATTGCAACGGGAGGCTCGCGCTCGCTAAGGATTCGGGCGTATGTCAGCAAGGGCCAATGCCACAGGTACAACGGATAACTGATTAACCCGATAAAGACCAGAATAGGGTTCGACAGCACAATCCGGTTAATTACGCCCAGCGGCCCCGCTGAGATGATCAGCGCGGCGCCGGTCGTGGGCAGAAGCGCCCACCATCCCGGAAAGAGCCGCTGCTCGTTGAGGAGCAGGAGCGATGCTGCAATAACCAAGGAGCCTACAATCGAGGCACACTGGGACAGTCTGCGCGCCACGCGCGGGCTGCGGAGGATCGACGCGTAACCCGCCGATGGCCATGAGCTACGTCCATGCAGGTGGAACAAAGCGATGAAACTGCCAAGCATCAGTTCCCAGGCACGCGTAACTGGGAGATAGAACGCCGCGGTGGGCGACCGGCTGACAAAAAAGACGTTCAGCGCGAACGATATGCCGGCGATGGCCAAAATCATAGCGAGAATGGATCGGGCATTGTGCCGCACCAGGAATAGCAGCAGCGGCCATGCCAGGTAATACTGCTCCTCCACACCCAGTGACCAAAGGTGCAGCAGCGGTTTGACCTTCGCATCGGCATCAAAGTAGTTTCCTGACTCACCCCAGAGAAGCGCATTGGACAAGAACCCGGCGCCCGCTGCGACGTGCTCGCCCAATGCACGGAAATCAAATGGTAGCAGCACCGCCCAGCCAAATGCGAGACATGCGGCGAGAACCACGGCAAGCGCTGGGAAAATCCGCCTTACGCGGCGCGAGTAGAACTGAAAGAAACTGAATTTTCCAGCGTGCAACTCGCCGAGGATGATCCCTGAAATAAGGTAGCCCGAGATGACGAAGAAAATGTCGACGCCCACGAATCCGCCGGGGTTGCTCGCGGGATACGCGTGACCGGCCAGCACCGACAGCACGGCAACCGCGCGTAGTCCATCAACATCGGGGCGATAGCTGAAAGGGGCGAGTTGACGAGTCGGGGAAGCCAAGTAATTTTTAGAGCAGTGAATTACAGGCCCGAGCGGCGCCGCAATGACTGAACGCATCGGTCTGCGACGTGGCCGTCCCAAAACTCCGGCCGGCGTGAGACTGGCCAACGCTGCGCCACTACGTCCGCCAACGCGTCGAGCATGGCTTCCGGTTTGACGAGGCGATTCGAGCCCTCGGCGACAGTGATCGGTCGTTCGGTATTTTCGCGTAGCGTCATGCAGGGAATCCCCAGATAGGTGGTCTCTTCCTGCACGCCGCCGGAATCCGTGATCGCAAGCTTGCATCCACTCACGAGATTCATGAATTGAATGTACCCCAGCGGATCGGTCACCTTAAGTCCGGCCGCAGACTCGAGCGCTTTCAGAAGATCGAACTCGGCAAGCCGAATTCGCGTTCTGGGATGAACCGCGAACACGAGCGGGATGGATCTCGATATCTCAATCAGCTGATTCACCAGCAGCTTTAGTATGGCGTGATCATCGACATTGGAGGGTCGATGCAGAGTCACTACGCCGTAGGCGTTGGATTGCAGTCCGAACTTCTCGCGCGTGCCATCAATTTCTATGTGGGTTCGCAGCATTTCGTAAGAATCAATCATGATATTGCCGACGCGTTCGATCCGCTTGGGATCTGCGCCTTCGCGCAACAGATGCTTATCCGCATCGGGTGAAGGTGTCCAAAACACATCCGTGATGGCGTCGGTCACGAGCCGGTTGATTTCCTCAGGCATCCGCCGGTCACCGCTTCGAAGACCTGCTTCGAGGTGAACGACAGGGATTTGCATTTTCGCGCCGACCATGGCGCAAGCCGCAGTGGAGTTGACGTCTCCCACCACGATGATCCAGTCCGGCCGCTCCGCCATACATCTTCGTTCGTAGGCGATCATCACGCCGCCGGTCTGCTCAGCATGCGTGCCGCTGCCGACGCCGAGGTGGATGTGCGGATCGGGCAATCGTAGGTCCCGGAAGAAAGCGTCCGACATGTTGGGGTCGTAGTGTTGTCCGGTATGCACCAGCTGCGGCTGACACCACGCTTCGCGAGTCAACGCGTGATACAGCGGCGCAACCTTCATGAAGTTGGGTCGCGCAGCGACTATGAGGTGAATTGTCAGTTGGTGAGAGCTTTTCTTTAGAATTGCGTTCAATGCATTCTTCCAATGTGAACCGATCAAGTGCTGTGACGTGATTTTCGTGCAGCCGAGCCGGTCAATTGTCGCCACAGCTCGGATACGACCATCGCGCAAAAAATCGTGTTGGTCGTTAGGTAGCGTCGCCAGAGGCGCCCCGGTTCCTGCTTCAGTCGATATAGCCACTCCAGGCCCATGCGTTGCCATATGGCAGGGGCGCGCTCAACCTTGCCGGCGAGGACGTCAAATGAGCCGCCAACGCCATGACAGACCGGAACGGCGAGCTCGTCGATCCAGCGAGCCATGAAAGTTTCCTTCTGCGGCGAAGTCATCGCGACGAACAAGACGTCCGCTCGAGCGGCCGCGATCCGTTCGACCAAGGCAGGCTCCTCAGATTCGGAAAAGTATCCGTCGTGGCGCCCGGCGATCCGTATCTTGGGAAATAGCTTGCGAATTTTTTCCGCGACGGCCTTCGAAACCTCCTCGGTCGCGCCCAGGCAGTACACCGAATATCCCCTTGAATTGCCGTTTTCCAGAATTCGCATCATCAAGTCAATGCCCGTGACCCGTTCCGGAAGCGGTCGGCCAAGTATCCGGCTCGACCAAACGACCGCTATACCGTCGGCGAGAATCAGGTCAGAGGCGTTGACGTCATCGCGCAATGCCTGGCTGCGGGCCATATTGGCCAGCTTTGCCGCGTTGACAACGCCGATCTGCAGGCGCTCGCGACGGGTGACGGCGTGGTCGATGATCTGCAGCGCAGTTTGCATTGTAACCGCGTGAATTCGAACATCAAAAAGCTGCACCGCCGGCGCCTGAAATTCCAGAGCTTTCATTTTCCGCTCCGGCCGCACGCCGCTTCGCCGAGCCTTATGTGGGGCAAGACTACAGCATTTTGTTGCCCGCAATATTGGCCCTCTTCTCGCATTTCAGACGGCATTTAAGGTTCCGAATTCGTGAGACGCAGCTCACATTCCGCGCATTGTCGCTGAAAATCTACAGTTGTTACAGATTATCTGGTGGGTTACAAGTTAGCTTGTGCTTTGGTGCTCTGGAGTGCTGGTAATGGGCAAGAAAGTCGCTGTGGGCGTTGCAGTCTATTTTGGGTTGCAGATTGTATGTCTTGGGTTGGCAATTGCCGCGGGAGCGGGCGCGCCGATGGTTTTCCAAGACGATTTCGAGAGCGGTAAGGTGGATTACGAGTCCAAGTATTCCCAGAGCGGGAATGCGCCGGCGATCTCGACGGAACGGGCCCGATCGGGACGTTACTCAATGAAGTCGTATCTGAACCGTGCGAATTCGTCCGTCTCGAAGCGTACTGAGGTGTCCGTTAAGGCGCCCCTGACGCATATCGGCAGCGAATTGTGGTATGGCTTCAGCATTTTTCTACCCAAGTCGTTCGTTCCGGGTAACGTGTGGGAGATTCTGGCGCAGTGGCACGGCACACCCAACTATGGAAATGAATCTCTAGGCCGACTCAATCCGCCGCTTAGTCTTGCTACCTGGAAGAGTGACGTTCCAAGAGGTCATTGGTCCTTGTTCTGCCTATGGGATGCGGACCCGCTGACATCCCCGGGCGATTATCAAATTGATGGATCGAAATTATGGGATCTCGGTCCCTGGGCGACCGACGAATGGACCGACTGGGTGTTCCACATCAAGTGGTCGTATTCCTCGGATGGCATCCTGCAGGTCTGGAAGAACGGCATTAACGTCATTGACTACAGGGGTCCCAACACCTACAACGACAACACCGGGCCGTACTTGAAGATGGGCGTCTATAAGGGTTGGGGTGACCGCAATGCGCCTATCGATATCGTCACAGAAAGAACGCTTTGGCATGACGAAATACGCATTGCGGGGGCTGCCGGCTCCTATGACATGGTTGCGCCTCCCGGCCCGCGCACCGGCGCGACTGGCACCGTGGTTGATCCTAATCCACCCGCGAACGTGGTTGTCGAGTGATCGGCGTTGTTTAGGGACGGCGTTTGATGGTGTTCACGAGCTCCGTTTAGGAGTCACGCAACAAGTGCCTGGCGTTCGTTTCCGAGATAAGAAATTATGAACGCGCGGTCGCGGGCGTTGGTAACCTAATCAGCTGCTGGCGTAAGTAACCCAGTCGATAAATCTCGTGTTTGTTGCAGGAGGCGCTAGCGTTCGACACGGGCGTACTTAGAAAAATCTTGATCGGTGACTGTAACCTTACGCGCGCCGATTAAAAACGTTTACCAGCTCCGCAATCGGGTCGCTAAGGATAAATGCCAAATCGGTTTCCGCAACGCGAAAACCGCGACTTGAATAAACAGCTGGTTTCCCGAATATTTGCTTGGTGAACGACAGTGCATCCATGAAGCGTGTGTTCCGGTATGTCGAGGCGACGAGTTCTTCACCCAGTGCCCAACGGCACGCCAGATCGGGGAAGTTGATTCCGGCCTTCAGCGACGCCACGAGGCTGCCCCAATACCGCGCGTTGATCTCGATAATCTTGAAGTCGTCGGCGTCTTCATCGTAGCGGGCGTCAATATGAGCGATACCGGAATAGTCGAGCTGCCTTAACATTCGAGCCACGATGCTCAATAGGCGCGGCGCTTCCAGGAATTCTACGCCCGCTGAGGCGGCAAAGTTTCGAGTGCGGGCAACGACTCCGCGCTGAATGGTATACGCGACGATTTCGCCCTTGACGCACAGTGCGCTCAGATCAATGTCATGACCGCGAATGAATTGCTGCAAGATGTAACGACCGAACGGCGCTCGGTGTGGATTCGCGATGAATCTTCTCAGTGCATCTTTCGATTCGATAATTTCGATGCCTTTTCCGCCATTGCCGCACGCCGGCTTTGCAATGAGCGGAAATTCCAAATTAATATCCAGTTGTTCTTCGAGGCCAGCTAGGTCAATAGACACTGTTCTTGGCGCTGGAATCCTCTCGGTCGCCAGAAAGTGTGCAAGCCGATCCTTATGCGTCGCTATTCGGAGTGCGTAGGCGGAAGCTAACGGCGGCAGCCGAATAGATTGTTCCAGCTTACGGCGGTGGTTGATTGCGAATTCATGCGCACATTCGTCGATTGGTAGAAAGACATCAGATCGGCTTGAACGGATCTCTTTTTGGATGAACTCCATGGAAAAAGGGGCTGCGCCTAAGGTGTGGCCCAATTCACGCCGAAAATAGGCGGTACGTCGTGAAAAGCGCAGCGCAGCGCGGGGGTCTCGCGCAAGGGCACAGATCCGCGCACCGGCCTGTGCTAGGCACCGCGCCACGATGAGCGCGTGCCCGCTATCGGCATCCGGAATGAGTACTGAATAACGCAGTTTTGTCATATGGGCTTTCCAGATTGCCGGCTCATCGAGGAATTGGAAAGGAACTGGTTGGCATGCGACCCGTCTGTGACACCGATCTTGGCGGGCCGACGTTCAGTTTCGTAGCTTGATCGGGCGATCGCTGCCCCTGAATGCCGTAGAAGAAGCGCAGCCCTCGTGTATCCTTTATGTCCTATAGTAGGACTTGGTAAGAGGCGTATTTGTGACGCAAATCATTGTGCTGGTCAGCCGTCTGCGAGTGGGAATGGGCGGCGTGGCATCGTATTTTCGATGCTTGGAGGGCTACCTGTGTTCCCGGGCGCGCTACGTCTCCATCGGCGGTGAGCGCACGGCGCGCGGCATTGTGCAGCGCCTCAAACTGCTGATCGGCGATTACCGAAGACTCCGTTCCGAACTTCAGGGTTCGGATCTACAGTTGGTCCATTTGAATCCGTCGATGGTCTGGAAGGCGTTCTTTCGTGAAGCGGTTCACTTGTCCGCGGCTCGCGCGGAGGGTAAGAAAGTCGTGGTGTTTTGGCATGGCTGGGATTGGGTGTTCGCGCAGGGCATACAGACTGGAGTTCGCCGTCTGATATTCAATAGGACCTATGCGCACGCAGATTGCCACATCGTACTGGCTGAGCGATTTCGAACGCACTTACTTGCTTTGGGGTGTCGCGGTCCCGTGGTACTGGAGAGCACGGTGGTGGCCGATGATACTTGGGGTGTCCCGCTCCGCTTACCGCCCCGTACCGGTGAACCCGTCCGACTGCTATTGCTATCGCGTATCGTAAGAGAAAAAGGTGTGTATGTAGCAATCGATGCGATCGCGGCGCTACGTCGCGCCGGACATCCTGTGCAACTGACGATTGCCGGTGATGGACCAGAGCGCGTCCCGGCGGAGCAGTACGTTGCGAAGCATAAGCTGGAAGGGATCAGCTTCGTGGGTTACGTGCGCGGAGAGCAAAAACAACGCTTGCTGGCGGAGTCAGACATTTACCTGTTTCCCTCCAACCACGGGGAAGGCATGCCTTTGAGCGTGTTGGAAGCCATGGCGGCCGGTCTGCCTGTGCTTGGTACGCGCGCCGGTGGGCTGGACGATTTTTTTGAAGATGGGGTCATGGGATTTTCTGTCGACGATCCTAGCGCGGAGGTGTTCGTTACCTTGGTTGAGAAACTGTTGAGCAATCCAGAAAGTATCGTGCAGATTGGCGAGCATAATCGCGGCTACGCGCGGAAGTATTTTCCAGCCGAGGTGGTCGCTCACCGTCTGTTCGCAATCTACGACAGTGTCATAGAGGGCGCCGCGGCGAATAGGGCCCCGGTCGATTGGATGAAAGCGATTTATGCAACGCCGGGGGTCGAGCCGTGCACGGCGCAAAACATCTGATTCTCACCGTCGACTATGAGCTATTCGGCAATGGCAGCGGGTCTCTGCTGCACTGTGTGATCATTCCGCTAGAGCGCATGGCTGCCATTGCCGAGCGCCACGGCGCTAAATTGGAGATTTTCGTTGAAGCGCTGGAGTTTGCCGCGATCGAGCGGAGTGCGCCTCAGGCCGAGCGCATCGCGACCGTGAAGCGGCAACTGTCCGATATGGTGAGGCGCGGTCATCGACTGCAGTTCCATCTGCACCCTCAGTGGCACGAGGCAAGACTGCAAGATGGCAACTGGGTCCTCGACGAACGTGAATGGCGCACCGGCGATATCGGTGCTGCCCGACTGATGGATATGCTCAACAGCGCCCAGCAGTGGCTGCGCAGCGCTGTTGCCGATGTTGAGCCGGAGTATGGTTGCACGGTCTTTCGAGCCGGGGGTTCGTGCATCCAGCCGGCGCGAATTGCCTTGGCTGCGTTGCGTGCGCTGCGCATGACGATGGATTCGAGCGTCGCACCGGGGGTTTACAGTACCGATGCCGTCTCGTGGTATGACTTTCGCAACTGCCCGTCCGCGCACTGGTGGCGTGTGGAGGAGGAGGTGACTTGCGCCGGCAAGGGTGAGTTCCTGGAAGTTCCCATTGCCGTTGGCCGGGTCAATGCGCTGCAACACGTGCGCGCCCGGATGCAGCGCGCCCAAGAAGGGGAATTCTGCGACGGTTGTTCGGGTACCTACCGCAACCGGCAAAGCGTGATGCGGCGTGTAGTGGACTTGCTGCAGAAGGTATGGAGTGCCAGGCGCGCGATGCTCGACTACTGCGCGTTGCCCGCCGACCTGATGATCGACGTGACTCGCGATTGGAGTGGCCGGTTCAGCAGCGGGGACCTCGCCATCCCCGTGGTCGCGATCGGACACACGAAGAACTTTTCGATCGCTGCAGAGCGTGAGTTCGAGCGCTATCTGCAGTGGGCGAAGAATGAGCCCAGTCTGCAGTTTTCCAGCTATGACGCCTGGCGTGTTAGTGGAACAGCTGGTGGCGCCAGCAGATGAGAAAGATGCTGCGTAGCCTTGCGAAACGGGCCATGCCGCCCGGAATTAGGCAACGACTGAAGAAATACGCACGTCGCGAGGAAGCTGCCAAAATCAGCGGGCGGCTCGATGCCGCGGCGTTTCGTGAGGTCGTGACCCGCGATTTGGGGGTGGCAAGCGGCGACTCCATCCTGGTCCACGCTTCCTACGGCAGGATCAAGACCGATTTCTCTCCCGCGGTTGCAGTGGAAATTCTCCAGGGCATCGTTGGGCCGAACGGAAATATTCTGATGCCGGTATATCCCGGCAATGGCGATGAATGGCTGGCTTCCAGCCAGATATTCGATCCCCTGACCAGCTCGATATCGACAGGCGTGCTCGCAGCACAATTTGCACGTTCCCCTGATGTGCAAGTCAGTGTTCATCCCATCAAGGCGGTCGCGGTTTGGGGCAGGGACCGGGCTTCGTTGACTGACGGACATGAACTTTCCGTCACGCCCTACGATGCGCACAGCCCATATGCCAAGCTGATGTCTCTGCGTAAGGCGAAGGTCTTAGGCTTTGGTACTTCGTTCATTTCGTTCATTCACTGTGGCGAAGATTCGGTGCCGGGATACGTCGAGCGCGTCTATAGCGCGCACTCCCTGGCGGGTCAGTGCCGCACGCGGAGCGGGGAAATCGTGACCGTGAATACCCGTGTGCACCGCAGCGAAGTCATGCGCGACACGCCGGGCGCAGACTTTCTGGAGACCAGACACTGTACCGCCTGCCGGAAGCTTACGATAGCTGAACGCAGCTACTACGTTGGCGAGGTGCCGGGTATCTACGAGCATATGCGCGACTACGCGCTGCAATCAGTTCAGTAGTTGCTGGTACTTCTTTTCCAGATCATCCGCGATGCGCGCATAGGTGCGATGCTGGATCACCCAGTTGCGGCCGCGTGCGGCCATCTGCTGACGCGTCTCGGTTGATTGCCTGGCAAGCCAGATGACGCCCCGCGCGAAATGTCGCGGCCGCCATGGAACGCAAACCCCGGCACGCGTGGCGCGCAATACTCGCCGTTGCTCCGGATGGTGGTTCGCGACCACGGGCAGCCCCAGCGCCAGGTATTCCACGAGCTTGGTGGGCGATGTCGACTGCAACACCAGCGTTGGAAAAAACGGTGACAACGCGATGTCGGCCTGCAATATGCGCCGCAATGCCTGCTCGCGCGGCAGCATGCCGGTGATCTCGATGTGCCCCTGCAGGCCCAGCGCGGCGGCGCGGTCGAGAATGCGCTGGCGGTCGCCCGGTTTGTCCCCGTCGCCGACCAGCAGGAGCCTGGCATCGAAACCTTTGCTTCTGACGATGGCCAGCATGTCCACCAGCACATCGAGCTTGCGTTGCCGGTTCAGCGTACCGAGATAGCCGAGAACCAGCGGGCTGTCGGGCGATACGCGGGAGCTGCTACGCGTGCCCGCAAATTTGGCGATGTCGGCCAGATCGATGCCCATCGGCACGGGAGTCAGTTTGGAAACGTCGATGTTGCGCCGGCCCAGATCGCTTCTCATCTGCTCGCTTTGCACGAACGCGTGGTCGCAACGTGGCAAGATCCAACGATACAGCAGCCAGTCGAATATCTGGCCGCGCACCCGATTGACTAGCGGAAAACGCGAGCCGCCTTCGCAGCCGCCTTGTAGTTGCGCCTCCGGCTCTGGAAACGACAGCCAGAAGAAGAATTTCAATCCCCGGTAATGCGCGAGCGGCAGGGCTACTGCGGCTGCGACAAATTTGTCGCGTACCTGGACGGCATCGTATCGGTCAGCGCGCACCAGACTCAGCGAACGCAGATCGTGCCACAGGCCCAGGCTGTACTTGCGTAAGCGGTGCCACTTGCTTTGGCCGATATCCGTGGGCCCCACGAATACGGTGCGGCCGCGCCATGGCGTGGCCCCGGGCGCCGATTCGGCTGAGGCAGCCTGCATGACGAAATCGATGCAATGGCCTCGCCCCAGCAGTTCACGGCCGAACAGGACGTCGACGTCGACGCGCGAGGTGGGAAACGCTTCGCGTACGAAGAACAACATGCCAATGGGTTTCGCCATCACGAGCCGCCGGCCACTTTGTCGGCGGCGGTTGCGGTTGCGCTGGGCGATCGTGGCGTGAAGCTTACAATGTAGATATCACCATCGACCGATTGCCAGCGCACTTGCGGCGCGTACTCCGTCAGTGGCGCGGTGAAATGCGCGAGGTCGCGTTGGGAGACGACCAAGAACGATCGGGCGTACGCGTTGATCTTGCCGCGCAGCGACGCGATCGTGGAGAGGAGCGGTAGGTTGCCCCATCGCTCGGTGGTATCGCGATTGCAGATATAGGCGCCAAAGCGCTGATGGTTCGCGTCGATATATGTAAAGCTAAAGCTGGTGTAGTAAAAGTCGACGCTGGGCACGGCATTGATGACCAAGTCCTGCGGCGTTCGCGCATTGACCTGCAGCCATTGCGCCGCGCTGCGTACATCGGTGCGGGTAACCCAATGCCCCGCCAGCGCGTGCGGCGCGCCGACACGAAAATTCGTGGATTGGTGGTCGATGTTGATCAGATGACGAAGGCTGTAATCCCCGCTGATCGCAAAGCCGGCGCTCGCCACTCCGATGGTCAGCGCCGCAGTTATCGCCGGGCGCTGTGAAATCGCTTCTGTCAGCCAGGCGATCGCGACCAGGCCGACCAGGATTAGCGTGGGGTACAAGAAGAACACATAGCGTGTTTCATGCCGCGGTGGGGCACTCGCGCCTGTCAGCGCCAGCATGCAGACAATCAGGAACAGCAACACACGCAGTGTCGGGTTCCGGTCGTTGGTTGCCGAAACGATGCGTAACCCGGCGCCTATCAACAGGACGGCAAGACCGAAGCCCAGCCGTGGAACCGCTCGGGCCCACGGCCAAATTACCTCGGTGGGAATGTCGGGGAAGCGCAGAAACTCATAGGCCAGGGTCAGCCAATGGCCACCGCCTTGCCAGGGTGTTTGCGTGTGCGCCAGCCATCCGGGCATAGCGATGGCATAAGCCGTCCAGGCCGCCAACGCCAAAGCGACTGCCGTGACGTAGGGCATTGCCTGGCGGGTTGCCAGCTCGCGCCAGTGCAGGTGCCGCGACAGCATGAGCAGTAGCAGCACGATAATAGCCGCTCCAAATTGGTGCATAAGTGCCGCGAGCAGCGCGGTGGCCAATCCGGCGACGCTCAGCCACCGCGGGCGCAGCACCCATAGCCATCGGCACGAGATTGCGGCCGCGGTCAGGGCGGGCAGGCCCAGGAGTATCCAGGGCCACCAGGAGGCGCCGTCCGGGTGTTGCGGCGCGATTGGAATCGACTCGACGCTCAGCGCAGGCTCCGGTTCAGCGCCGGTGCGAAAGTCGATATGAGTCAGCGTGTACAGGACGACGAACAGTGCCCCGGCCGCCGCCATGTACATCACGTCGCGGCGCGACAGGCGCACCGGGTCACTGCGCAGGAAGGGCGCCAGAATATTCGCAAAGGCCAGCAGCACGCCGCCCTCCCAGGTGAGGATGCCCACCAGGGTGAGCGTGAACATACCCCACAGCGCTCGCTGGCGGCCGTCCAGCACATGGCGCAGGAAGAAGACCAGGTACCACAGGAAAGCCGCCTGGAAGGGCGCGTACATGCGCCCAAAGCGAGCCACCTCCACCTCCCATAGCGACAGCGCCAATAGGCCCACGGCCAGGGTGCCAATCAGGGGTCCGTGCACGCGCCGGCCCAGCAGGTAGGCGGCCGGCAAGGCCGCCAGGCTGGAAACCGCAGCGATGCCACGGGTGGATAACTCCGGAGTCAGGCCGGCCAGCTGCAGCAGGGCGCCGACGTATTGCAACAGCAGACCGCGCAAGTACAGTCCGCCGCAGGGAAACTCAGGCCATCCGGAGTGCAGAACATTTTGAATGGAGCGGGCGAGATAGTACTCATCAACAGCGAACGGCCACATCCCCAGCCCCTTAAAGCGGGCATACAGGCCCAGGCACAGGGCCGCACCCACCGCCAGCAGCAATGCGATACGCAAAGGCGCGGGCGGATTCGACCCAGCGGGAGTTCGACTCATCGAACCTCGGTAGCCTCGCGAGTGATCTTGCGCGCGTCGGTCGATTCCTCGCTGCCGTTGAACTGTATGACGTCGTCGACCTGATAGTCTTTGATGGCGCCGGCGTGCGTGAAGATCACCAGTTCGCCCAGCAGACCCAAGGCGAACAACTGTAGGCCCAGCACCACAAGCAATGATGACAGCAGCAGGGCCGGTCTGTCGGCCAGTGGTTCGCCAAAAAACGCCCGCGCCACCACCAGATAGGTCAACAGCACCGAGCCAATCGCGAAGGTGCCGACACCCAGCATGCCAAAGAACCGCAACGGTTTTTTCGTGAATCGGACCAGAAAGAATACGGTGAAGATGTCGAGCATCCGGTGCGCATACTCGCGCGGGCGGTAAACGCCGTCGAAGCGGTCGTGCGGAGATTGCCGAATGTCGACCTCCAGGGCGCGAAACCCCTGCCGATGGGCAAGCACTGGTAGAAACCGGTGTTGATCGCCGTACACTGTTATCTCCTCGAGCACGCCGCGTCGCATGGCACGTGCGCCGCAACCCAGGTCGCGCAATTTCTGGCCGGTGACCACTCCGAGTAGACCGTGAAAGGTACTGCGTCGCAGTCGTTCCAGCCAGCCGCCGGCCCGCGGCGAACGGTGTCCGGTTGCAATGTCGCAATGGTCGAGCGCACCGAGCAATGCCCCGATGCCCGCGGGTTCGATCTGGAAATAAGCGGGCAGCGTCACAATGATGTCGCCCGTGGCAAGTTCGAAACCGGCCATCAGCGCCGTGGCTTCGCCAAACTTGCGGGTCAGGCTGATGATGGTGATGCGTTCGCCCTGATCGATGAAGGGCTGCAGGCCGGTGGCGACTTGCGCATGCGGGCCATCGAGCACGAAAATGAATTCGTAATTGAAGTGAGTAGCCGCAATCCCGCCACGGTATTCGGAAAACAGGGCGACAACATCGGCGTGGCGCTCGCCGACCGGGACGATTACCGACACTTGCAGGTTGGGAGACGTTTTACTCATTTGGGATGTGCCGCCTGTAGCCATGAACTCGTTGGGTGAGCCGGGTGAAACGGTGCGCCCGGACATCGCCGAGCCGGTACACGAGTTCGCCCAGCGCGCCGCTGCAAATCAATATGATAGCCGAACTCAAAAATATAAGCCCCGAGCCTGCAATGGGGAGCGATATCGACGCTCCGTTGAACAGCACTGACACCGCCGTATAGGTCAGAGCAATGCTGCCGATCAACAGCAAAGGTAACGACAGCAAGGTGAACCACAAAAGGGGCCGGGATGTGAACGAAGCGACCGTCTTGATCACCATCAGGTCCAGCAACACCTTGTAGACTCGCGACAGACCGTACTTGGATGCACCGAACTGGCGCGCATGATGCCGCACCTTGATTTCGGCGATGCGCGGGCCGGCAATGGAGGCCATCGCCGGGATGAAGCGGTGCATTTCTGAATACAGCGGAATCTCCTTGATCAGGGCCGCCCGATACGCCTTCAGTGAGCAGCCATTGTCCTTGATCGGAACACCCGTGACGTTGCCGATGAGCCAGTTGGCGATGCGTGAGGGGATCTTGCGGGAAATCAGTTTGTCCTGGCGGTTGAATCGCCAACCGACGACGATGTCGTAACCCTCGTCGATCTTGTCCAGGAAATGTCCGATGTCCGCAGGGTCGTTCTGCAGGTCGCCGTCCATGGTCACGATGATTTCCCCGTGGGCGTGCTCGATGCCGGCCGCCATGGCTGGTGTCTGGCCGTAGTTACGGCGAAAGTTGACCACGCGGACGCGCGGATCAGACCGGGCGATCTCGGTCGCGACCTCAAGGGTGCGATCCTTGCTGCCGTCGTTGACGAACAACATCTCGAACGGCACGCCCAGCGGCTCGAGCGCCGTCACTATCGCCGCATGCAGTGGCTTTGCACTGAGTTCTTCGTTGTAAAAAGGAACGACAATTGAGACTTTTGGGCGCATGTAGCTACTGTAACCCGGTGCGCCTGCGAAATGACAAGTCATCACGCTTCGCAGTGGGCGGCAAACAAGCATAATAGTGTCCTCGATGGCCGCAATCCAGGGATCTGGGTCACGGAATCTGGCGTCTTTTCTGCCGGTTCGGGTCATTTAGCGCGCAGTTCGCGAGCCGCGCACTGGCTATTGGCTGTGCGCATGAGGTAGGTTTCGGCTGCGTTTATTGGAGACAGTCTCGAGTGACAATCATCGATGCCCGAACGCTCGACATTACGGGAGATCTTGAAACTGAAGTTTGCATTGTAGGTGCGGGTGCGGCTGGCATTACGTTGGCGATGCGGCTCGCTGCCGACGGCCGGGACATCTGTTTGCTGGAGAGCGGCGGGTTCGTGGCTGACGAAAGCACGCAGTCTCTATGCGAGCTGGACAGCACCGGCTATCCGCAACGACCCAACTTCATGTCGCGCGCGCGCTATTTCGGTGGCAGCTGTAATTTGTGGGCTGGGCGCAACATGGCGCTGGGAAGGCTCGACCTGGAGCCGCGCGATTGGGTGCCGCATAGCGGCTGGCCCATTCCGTACAGCGAACTCGAGCGGTACTATCCCTCCGCAACGAAGGTCTTGCGAATTCCAGCGCTGCAGGCAATTTCAGCGTCGTCGCTCGACGAAAACATGACCCCCGCGGAAAGACGCCTCCTGGGTGACGAGGCGGTCGCGGCGACGCTGTCGGTCTGGGGACGCAGTTCCATGCGTTTCGGCGCGGCCTACCGCTCCGAGCTGCAGCGCAGCCCGGTCATCAAACTTCTGCTGCATGGTTCGGTGACTGCGCTGAATCTGGACGATTCGGCAGTCAGAATCGAGTCGGTCAGCGTCGCCTGCTTTACGGGGCGCAAGTTCAAGGTTCGGGCCCGACAATTTATCTTGGCTTGCGGCGGCATGGAAAATGCGCGGTTGTTGCTCGCCTCGAACGCCCGCCTGCCCGCCGGCATCGGCAATGGTCATGATTTGGTTGGCCGGTTTTTCATGGATCATCCGCGTGCTGTGTTCGGCAAGATGCGGATGCAGCCTGAGGCTCGATTGAAATTGATGCGCGGTCGGCCGTTGCCCGACGGGAAGCTGCAGGTGGGAATCGGCTTGTCCGCGCCAACGCAACGTCGCCAGCGACTGTTGAACCACTACGTGACCTTCGAGGCCGAGAACTCAAGTTATACGCAGAACCGCTATCAGTCCTTTGTGCAGACCATGCAGGTCGTGATGAAGCGGGGCCGGACGGGCAGCCGTTGGAAGCTGACGCGCGCTCAGCTCAGCGATCTGCCGGAAATGATCTATCTGCTGAGTCCGAAGGAGTTGATGCCGCATTTCCTGTATCGCACCTATGTCGCAGTCCGGGACGCCATTCCGGCGCGCCCGGCGCCGAAAACCTACGTCGCGGTATATTTCTGCGAGCAACCCCCGGACCCAGACAGCCGCGTGACGCTGGCGGAAGAGGTGGACGCGATCGGCGTGCGGCGGCTGTCGTTGAATTGGAAGATTGGTGAATCCGTCGCCGATAGCATGCGACGCATGCAGGAGATTCTGGCTGCGCATCTGCAGCGGACGGGATTAGGCACGTTGGAGAAAACCTCTGCCGAGATCCGGTTTACTGATGCATCCCATCACATGGGGACCACGCGTATGTCGCGCTCCCCGACCGAGGGCGTGGTGGATTCCAATTGCGCCGTGCACGGCGTGGAAAACCTGCACATCGCCGGTAGCTCGGTGTTCCCGACAGCCGGCCACGCCAATCCAACGCTGACGATCATCGCCTTGTCGCTGCGACTGGCTGATCATCTGCAAGCGCTACGGGCAGGGTAGTGCGCACATGATCACCGTCAGTGCAGTCATAGTGACCTACAACGGCGGCGAAAAAGTGTTGCGCTGCATTGAGGCGACCAAGGCACAAAGCCGTCCTTTCGATGAAGTCATTGTCGTGGACAATGCCTCTCAGGACGACAGTCCGCGCTTGATTCGCGCCGCGCATCCCGACGTGCGGTTGATCGAAATGCCTGACAATCGCGGGCCGTCGGTGTCGCGCAATGCGGGTCTGGCGGCGTCGGGCTGTGATTTTGTCTTTTGGATCGACAATGATCTGTACCCGGAATCCACCTGTCTCGCGCGCCTGCTCGATGCGCTGGCAGCCGATCCGGTCGCGGTGGTTCTGCCACGCATCATTCTGGTCCCTGACACGCACATTGTGCAGGCGGACGGCGGGGCCGCGCATTTTATCGGTACGCTCACCCTGCGCCACGGATTTACGCCACTGGCGCAGATCGCGGATCATAGGCCGGTAAGGGTGCGCGCGTTCCCGTCCGGGTGTGTGCTGATGGAACGCAAGGCGGCGCTCGCGGTTGGCGGCTTCGATGAGAGCTACTTCTTCTACTTCGAGGATTTCGAATTCAGCTTCCGGTCGAGCATATTTGGCATCAAGATGGTGAGCGATCCCGCGGCGATCGTCTACCATGATTTAGGCGCCGGCAAATCCGGGTTGGCGTTTCGCGGCTCGGGCCCCTACCCGCGGCAGCGTGCCTACCTGTTGTCGAGAAATCGACTGCGCACCGTGCTCACGCATTTCTCTCTGCGCACGCTGATCGTGCTGGCGCCGGCGCTATTGATTTATGAATTCGTCGGTTTGGGCCTGGCGGTGATGCGCGGCTGGACCGGTGCGTGGTGGGAATCGTGGGCCTGGATCGTTGCGCATCGCGCCGAGATTCGTGAGCGACGTCGTTGGGTGCAGGCGCGACGGCGTACGCCCGACCGCGAAATCTTGAGCGGTGGCCCCTTGCCCTTGGCGCCTGGGCTGTTGAACTCGCAGTTGCTGCGCTGGGTGGCGGCAGCGATCTCTGGCACACTTAATGCCTACTGGTACCTTGCCAAGCGATTGATCTAAGTATGGCCACCATGTTGCTGATTTTCATGGCGATTCTCGTCGGCTACTGGATAGCGCCGTATGCCATCAAGGTTGCGCTGGCCCGACAAATGCTGCGGCGAATCCGGCGCTCGCAGGCGGTGTGCCTGACGTTCGACGACGGACCGGATCCGCGCAGCACACCCCGGATTCTGGAACTGTTGGATGCCGCGGGTGCGTCGGCCACGTTCTTCATGTTGGGCCGGCAGGCGGCGTTGCACCCGCAGATTGTCCGGCTGATCGCTGCGTCCGGTCATGCAATCGGTGAACACGGATTTGCTCATCGCCACGCGTGGCGCACGGATCCGATCCGCTACAGCGTGGATTTGTGGCGGGGGCGACGCGCGCTCGACCGCATCACATCGACGCGACACGTACGACTGTTCAGGCCTGCGTTTGGTGAGATCAGCCTGCTCACGCTGCTCTACTTGATCTTCGGGGGGCGGCGTTTGGTGATGTGGGACTTGAATCCACGTGATTTCGACGCTGCGTCAGGTGCCGAAGTGGCGTCGCGGGTGGCAAACGAGATGGGTCCCGGCAGTGTCGTGCTCTTGCACGATGGACGAAGCGATGCGGCAAGTGATCCTGACGTGACGGTTGAGGCGGTGCGAATGATTCTCGAGCACGCCAGGCAGCGGGGGCTGCGGCTATTGAGCGTTCCTCAAGCCCTGGCGTATGCAAATTCCTAGCACGCGCTCGATACGGTTTCCGCGCGGGTTTCTGTGGGGCACGGCCACCGCAAGTCACCAGGTCGAGGGCGGCAATCGCTGGAATGACTGGTGGCAGCTGGAGCAGGCGGGTCGCCTGCCATACGCCTCGGGAGATGCCTGCCGCCACTACGAACTGTTCGAGCAGGATTTCGATCTGGTGAAATCCTCGGCGCAGAATGCGCATCGCCTGTCGATCGAATGGAGTCGAATTGAGCCGGCTGAGGGGCACTGGAATGTCGATGCCATCAATCACTATGTGAGTGTTGTCAGGGCGCTGCGGCAACGCGGTATCGAGCCGCTGCTCACCTTGCACCATTTTTCCAACCCGCAATGGTTTGCCGAACGCGGCGGCTGGCACGCGTCCGGTGCGGTCGGGCTGTTCAAGCGATTCGTCGAACGGGTGATTCCCCACCTGATTGGCGATGTCCGGCTATGGCTGACCATCAATGAGCCGACGGTTTACGTCAAGCGGGCGTATATTTCAGGCGTCTGGCCGCCGTGCGCGGGCAGGTCGCCCTGGAAAGCGGTGCGGGCGCTGCGCAATATGATGTCGGCCCATCGGGCAGCCTACGCCATCCTGCATCGTGCCCGCGCGGATGTGCTGGTGGGGTTTGCGCACAGCACACCCTGGGTCGTGTCCTGCGATGCGGACCGTGTCCTGGACCGCCTGGCGGCGTTCGCACGCGACTTCGTTCTCAACCGGCTGCCGTACCGGCTGCTCGACTGGTGGCGGCCAAGCCGCGTATTCGATTTCGTGGGAGTCAACTACTACACGCGCAGCGTCACGCGTTGGCGCCTCTCGGGACTTGCCGCGCTGGTTGGCGCTGAATGCCGCGAAGATCATCACGGTGAGCCGCGCTCATTCAACTCGTTGGGATGGGAGATCTATCCGTGCGGCTTGCGTGAGACCTTGCGCCGAATGGCGCGATTCGGGGTGCCGCTGATCGTCACCGAGAATGGTATTTCAACGCGCGACGAGCAGCTTAGAGCGCGTTTTCTGCAGCAGCACTTACGCGAGCTGGCGCTGGCTGTCGAAGAGGGCTTGCCCATCCTGGGCTATTTCTATTGGACGTTATATGACAATTTCGAATGGACGGAAGGCTATGAATCCAGTTTTGGCCTCTCGGCGGTCGATCGATTGACCCAGAGGAGATCGCCGCGTCCGGCGGCCGAGGCGTATATGCGCATCTGTACGGACAACAGTGTTACCCTAGAAAACCCTACGTCAATCGATTCATGATGTCTTCCATCTCCTTGGCCCCGAGTTCAGTTTTGGTGCGCAGGCGGCTCCGGATCGCGGTCGTAGCGGCATGCCCCATGCCCTCCAGGCGAGGCACGCCGCTGCGAATCGAACGGCTCGCGGAGGCGCTGGCCGCCCGCGGACACCAGGTGGAATTGGTCACCTATCATTTGACCGATGATGACGCGCCGCTCAGCCTGCCGGTGCACCGTATATTCAATCGCGAGGAACTCCGTCGCACGGCGGTAGGTCCGAGTTTGCGCAAACTCTTTTTATATGATCCGGCGCTCGCCTGGACGCTGTGGCGACTGCTGGCGAGAGAACCATTCGATGTGATTTACGCACATCATTTTGAAGGCGCGCTATGCGCCTTGCCCGCCGGTCGCCGACATGGATTGCCGGTGATTTACGATGCGCACACCATGCTCGCCTCGGAGTTGCCTTCCTACGCACCCACGTTGCTTCGCGGTGC
>Ga0315271_10000189_pt1 | contig 31218 bp, 22 predicted proteins | sample C3_top_MG_FD_204664 | JGI IMG/M metagenome (GOLD analysis project Ga0315271, IMG submission 204664) | Sediment microbial communities from Yellowstone Lake, YNP, Wyoming, USA - C3_top | ecosystem: Environmental > Aquatic > Freshwater > Lake > Sediment | place: USA: Wyoming | collected 2017-08-01
CGCGGCCTTCATCGTCCACCGCGACCTGAAGCCCGAGAACATCTTCCTCGCAAAGGACGGCGCCGCGCGGCTGCTCGATTTCGGCCTCGCCAAGATCGTGGGCGAGACCCGGGAGCGTGACGCCTCGCAGTCCGCGACCTCGCGGCCGGGCGAACTGATGGGTACCGCCGCCTACATGTCGCCGGAACAGATCCGGACCGAGCCGGTCACCGCCGCGTCGGACGTGTTCGCCTTCGGATCGCTGCTCCACGAGATGCTCGCCGGCCGGCCGCCCTTCCTGCGCGAGACGCGCATCGACACCATGTTCGCGGTCGTGAACGAGGAGGCCGGGCCCCTGCCCGTGGAAGCCGCGCCGCTTTCACCCGTGGTGGCGCGCTGCCTGATGAAGCAGGCCGCGGCGCGATACGCGTCGGCCCTGGAACTGCTGGAGGCCCTCGAAGCGGTCGGTCTCCCGCACGCGCACCGGTAACGGCGCGGATACGCCTCAGGCCGCGTAGTAGCGGACCGCGGTGAAGTGACAGAACGTGCCCGCGAGCACGAACAGGTGCCAGACCAGGTGGCCGAAGCGGAGACCCTTCGCGGTATAAAACACCACGCCCAGGGTGTAGGCAAGGCCGCCCGCGACCAGCCAGATGAGGCCCGCGGCGGGAAGGTGGAGCGAGAGGGGCCGGAGGGCGATCACCACGAGCCAGCCCATGCCAAGGTAGAGCGTCAGGGACAAGGCGGGATGACGAGGACCGCCCATCACTTCGAGGGTGATCCCGATCGCGGCGAGACTCCACACGAGCGTCAGCAGGGTCCATCCCCACGCGCCGAAGAGCACGCCCAGGGTGAAGGGCGTGTAGGTCCCCGCGATCAGGAGATAGATCGCGCAGTGGTCGACCACGCGGAACGCGCGCTTGGCCCGGCCCGGGGGCAACGCGTGATAGAGCGTGGACCCGAGGTAGAGCAACAGGACCGTGGCCGCGAACACGCTGGCTCCGATGAGGAAGGCGCCACTGCCCCTCCGGGCCGCGTCGGTGATGAGGAACGGCGTCGCGACCACGGCCGCGACGAGCCCCGCGCCGTGGCTCAGGCTGTTCGCGACCTCCTCCCAGAGGGACTCGGCGGGCCAGTCATGCGAGACGGACAACTTCACCCCTCCATGCTACGCCCCGGGCGTGGACGGAGCCCCTGGACCTCCACGGCATTTGTCGCTTGGTAACCTCGACGCGCGATGGCTCATCTCGTTCTCTACGACGGCGTCTGCGGACTGTGCGATCGCTTCGTGCAGATCCTGCTGCGCATCGACGGCCGCGATCAGCTCCGCTTCGCCGCGCTGCAGGGCCAGATCGGAACGAAGATCCTGGCGCAGGCCGGACGCACCGCGAATGCGCTCTCCACCGTGATCGTGGTCGCGGATTACGGGCAGCCGACCCAGCGGCTTCTCGATCGAAGCGACGCCGCACTCTTCGCCATCGCCTCGGCGGGCGGCGTCTATCGAGCCGCGAACGCTTTGCGCCTCATTCCCCGCTTCATCCGCGATGCGGTCTACGACCTCATCGCCCGCACGCGCTATCGAGTCTTCGGTCGCCTTGAGTCGTGCCCCATCCCCGAAGCCCGGACACGAGCGAAGTTCCTCGATTTCGACCGCACGGCGAGCGGACGTTGACTGCCATCGTGGGCCGTCCCGGCCCGGCCCTTCCGGTGGTCGACGCTCTCCCCGCGCTGCGCGAGGCCCTCGAGCGCGAGCGGATCGTGATCCTCACCGCGCCCCCCGGCGCGGGAAAGAGCACGCTGGTCCCGCTCGAGTTGCGGGCGGAGTCCTGGCTCTTTGGCCAGCGCATCACCATGCTGGAACCGAGGCGCCTTGCCGCGCGCACGGTAGCCGCGCGCATGGCTTCACAGATCGGCGAGCCCCTGGGCGGCCTCGTCGGCTATCGGATCCGGCGGGAGTCGCGCGTCTCTTTGGCCACGCGAGTCGAGGTGGTCACCGAAGGAATCCTCACCCGCGCGCTCCTCGCTCAACCCGACCTCGGCGGATGCGGCCTCCTGATCTTCGACGAATTCCACGAACGCTCGATCCACGCCGACCTCGGCCTCGCCCTCGCCCGCCGCGTCCAGGCCGTGTTCCGGCCCGACCTGCGGATCCTGATCATGAGCGCCACGCTCGACGAAGAGGCGCTCTCGCGCGCGCTGGGTGGCGTCCCGGTGGTGAAGAGCGCCGGACGCTCCTTCCCGGTCGAGATCTCCCATGCCTCCGACGATCTGAATCCCGATCGCGACCCCGTCCCCGCCGTGGTCGCGGCCGTCCGGCGCGCGCTCCGGACCGTCGAAGGCGACATCCTGGCCTTCCTCCCCGGCACGTCGGAGATCACGCGCGTGGGGACGAACCTTCAGGATCTCGCCTCAGACGGCCTCGACGTGCGCCCGCTCCACGGCGATCTCACCATCGAAGCCCAGCAGGCTGCGATCCTCCCCGGGCCGAGACGCCGCGTGGTCCTCGCCACCAACATCGCGGAGACGAGCCTCACCATCGAAGGCGTGCGCGTGGTCATCGACAGCGGCCTCGCCCGGGTCTCGCGATTCGACTCGGGCCTCGGCATGTCGCGGCTCGACACCGTGCGGATCGCGCGCGACAACGCGGATCAGCGGGCGGGACGCGCGGGCCGGCTCGGTCCGGGCGCCGCGTTTCGCCTCTGGACCGCGACCACGCAGAAGTCGCTCGCGGCTTCGCGCGCGCCCGAAATCGTGGACGCGGACCTGCTGCCCCTCGCCCTCGATCTCGCGGTCTGGGGCGAGGCCGACGCCTCTCTTGCCTGGATCACGCCGCCCCAGGCGGGACCACTCGCGGAAGCGCGACGCATTCTCGTCGGACTCGGCGCGATGATCGGCGACGCGGTCACCGCGCACGGTCGCGCCATCCATGAGCTGGGCGTGCATCCGCGCATCGGGCATCTGCTCATCGAAGGCCGCGGGTTCGGGCTCGGCGGGCTCGCCGCCGACATCGCCGCGCTGCTGGAGGAGCGGGACATCCTCGGGCGCGACGCGGGCGCCGACCTCAGCCTCCGCGTCGAGGCTCTCCGCGGTCGAGGCCGCGGCGCCTCGGGAGGAGGCGGAGCGGCGCGCGTTCGGGATATCGCGCGCGATCATCGGTCGCGACTGAAGCTCGATCCGGCAGCGTCGAGCGGAGGGGTCGAGGATGTCGGCCGGCTCGTGGCCCTCGCGTATCCCGAACGCATCGCCCAGCGTCGCGCGGGCTCGACCGATCGATATCGCCTGGCCACCGGCCGGGGCGCGAGGCTCGATGCCAAAGACCCGCTCACCCACGAGGAGTGGCTGGCCGTGGCCCATGTCGACGCGCGCGACGCCGAAGGCCGGATCTTCCTCGCCGCACCTCTGGACATCACGACCATCGAGCCGGAAGCCCGCGATGTCATCGCGTGGGACTCGGGCCGCGGGGTCATCGTCGCGCAGCGCGAGCGACGCATCGGCGAACTCGTGCTCGACGCGAAGCCGCGCGCTTCGGTCCCCGACGACGTGAAGATCGCGCTGCTGGCCGGCGCGATCCGATCCGAAGGACTGCTGCCTCAACTCCTCTCGGACGCCGCCCGCGCTTTCCAGTCGCGGGTGTCGTCGCTGCGCGCGTGGGGCCGCGCGGAGCGCTTCCCCGACGTTTCAGACGCGGCTCTTCTCGCCGCCCTCGAAGAGTGGCTTCAAAGCGATCTGCTGGCCTCACGCTCGAAGACCGATCTTCTGCGCCTCGACACCGGCGCCGCCCTGACCGCGATCCTCGACTGGAATCAGCAACGCGAACTCAACAGGCTCGCGCCCACCCACATCGAAGCGCCCACGGGATCGCGCATCGAACTCCAGTACTTCCCCGATGGCTCGCCGCCCGTTCTCGCCGTGCGGCTGCAGGAGATCTTCGGCTGGCTCGACACGCCCACGGTCAACGACGGCCGCACCCGGGTCACCCTTCATCTCCTCTCGCCGGCGCGGCGGCCGGTTCAGGCGACCCAGGACCTCCGCAGCTTCTGGACGAACACGTACCCCGAAGTCAGGAAGGAACTCCGCTCGCGCTATCCGCGCCATTCGTGGCCGGACGATCCGCTGACCGCTCCGCCCGTCCGCGGCCCGAAGCGCCGCACGAACTGAGTCTCCCCGCGGTCCGCGCGACCTCGCGTGTTTTGTACAAAGCAGCTCCAGCAGGGGCGCCAAGTCCTTCCTTTCCGCGGGGGCCGCGTGGCACGGATGCTGCTGCTCCGGATCGCAGGACTTTCCTGCGAGGCCACCCATGAAGACCAAGAAGAACCCCCCCGCCGGCTTGCGAAAAGCGAGCCCACCCCACAAGGACCCGACCGCGGTTCCCCACCGCCACGCCCGGCCCTCCATCGGCGATCCCGAACGGGAGCAGAAGGTCCCGGACGACGGCGATCTCCCCGATCTCGACAACGAAACCGTCCACAAGACGGAGCGTCCCGCGGGAGCGGTTCTGGAGGACGACGAGCTCGACGACGAACTCGCGGAGGAGCGCGAAGAAGACCGGCGCGAGGACGTCACCGAATCGAATCCGCTTCACGTCGGCCACTTCGTCGGGCGCTGAATCCACCCTACTCCTGCGGGTCCTTCCCCGACGTGAGTCGTTCAATGGCGTCGACGAAACCCCTGGCCTCGGACGGAATGGACTGAGCGGACTCGAGCAGGATGGCCCGGGGGTGCACGAATGCGCCATAGAGCGCGCGATTGGCGCCCTCGTCCTGACGCAGGGACGCGCCCTCGAGAGAGATCCCGGCAAAGATGCCGCGGCTCCGCGAATAGCTGAGGATCTCCGCGCGCATGCGGAGGTCGGTGCCCGCCTCCGCGTTGCGCCCGAGCGGACCGGCGGCGATGGAGGCGTCGGCGCCGAGCGTGAACTTGCTCTTGAGGAGATTGTCGACTCCCTTCTGGTTCATGACCAGCAGGACGAAGTCGGACGACTGGCCGCCGATCTGGAACCCGACGCTACCGCCTTTCAGCGACACCATGAGCGGGGGGCTCCAGGGGCCGGCGCCGTTCTCGGTGCGGCACACCGCGGCGCCGTAGCCGAAACGGCCGCCGACGCCGATCGCGGCCTTCTTGACGCTCGGGATCACGATGACGCACTTCGCCTTCTCCAGAATGTCGCGGGGCGCGCCTTCCTTCATCCCGGCCATCTCGACCAGGACATCGCGGCTCTCGTTGAGGCGCTCGAGTTCCTTCTCGCCGGCGAAGGAGAAGGAGAGGGGAAGGAGGGCGAGGCCAATCGCGAGCAGGCGGGGGACGGCGGGGGATGGACCGAGGTTGCGGCGGTTGTCGGAATTACGGTGTGTCATGGATTCACCTTAGGACGGAGGTACGTCTTGTCTGGACTGCACGACTCGTGCCACTGTGACCGGGGCCACAAACACGCTACGGGCCCTGCGGCGCAACGAACTTGTACCCGAGCCCGTGAATGGTCAGGATCATCGACGGGCGCGCCGGGTCGTCTTCCAGCTTGCGGCGGAGATTCGCCACATGCACGTCCACCGTGCGCGTGAAGGGCACGGTGCTGTAACCCCAGACCGCCCCCAGCAACTCCGCGCGTGAAATCGTGGCGCCCTGGTGCTCGATGAAGTAACGGAGGAGATGAAACTCCTTGCCGGAAAGCTCGACCGGAGCGCCGGACTTCGTCGCCTCGGCGCGACGGAAGTCGAGGTGGAGAGGGCCGAGCGTCACTACGGCGGGGGCTTTGAGCGCGGCCCCCGCCGGCGCGGCATCGCGCCGCAACCTCGCCTCGATGCGGGCCAGCAGCTCCGACATGTCGAAGGGTTTCACGAGGTAGTCGTCCGCGCCCAGCTTCAAACCCACCACGCGGTCGCTCACCTGGCCGCGCGCGGTGAGCATCAGCACCGGCGTCTTTACTCCCTTCGCGCGAAGCTCGCGGCAGACGTCGAATCCGGACTTGCGAGGCAGCATGCCGTCGAGGAGGATCAGGTCCCACGATTCGGCGGTCGCGCGGTGGAAGCCCTCGTCGCCGTCGCGCGCGACGCCCACCACGTAGCCCTCCGCGCGGAGCCGATCCTCGAGAGTGAGAACGAGGCCCGGCTCGTCCTCCACCACCAGAACCCGCGCGGTCATGCCGCGGGCAACTCGATGATGAAGAGAGCGCCGCCTTGGGCGCCATTCCCGGCGCTCACCCTCCCGCCATGACTCTCGACGATGCGCTTCACCAGTGCCAGGCCCAGGCCGCTGCCGGGTATCTGCGCCTCGCTCGCGCGCTGACCGCGGTAGAAGGGTTCGAACAGATGCGAGATCTCCGACGGCGCCAGGCCCGGGCCCTGATCCGCCACCGAGACCTTCACTCCTTCCGCGGCGCGCTGGACGCGGATCGACACCTGAGGAGCGTCGCCGCCGTACTTCAGCGCGTTGCCGAGCAGGTTCGAGATGGCGCGCATGAGATGCGACATGTCGCCATTCACCTTGAGAGGCTCGTCGGTCGCGTCCACCCCGACCCTCGCGTTTCGCTCCACGATGAGCGCGGCCAGGCCCGAGACCGCCCCGCGCGCCGCCTCGGCCACGTCAACCGGCCCTCGAGCCGCGCGACCGGGCGAATCGGCGCCCGCGAACTCGAGAACGTGCTCCACCATGTCGGTGAGCCGGACACTTTCGTCGCGGATGAGCGCGCCATATCGCTTCGCCTGGTCCTTGTCCTGCACGACGCCGTCGGCGAGGTTGTCGGCGGCGGAGCGGATGACCGCGAGCGGCGTGCGCAGCTCGTGCGACACCGCGGCCACGAACTCGACCTGCCGGGTCGCAGCCTGGCGCAGGCGGCGCGCCGAGAAGAACACGAGCCCCGCGGATAGACCGAGGACCCCGAGAATCGACGCGCTCAGCGCGGTGTTCCGCCGCTGCTGCGCCCGCACCGCCGCGTCGATCGAGCCCTCGCGATGCCGCACCATCAGCGTCCAGGGCGCGTTCGCGGGAGCAGACCCGTCGACGTGCACGGCGCCCCCGGGACCGGCCACCTGAACCACCAGGCGAACGGACGACTCCTTCACGACCTCGGACAGACCGGGCAGGACGCCGCGGAGAAGCGAGCGGTCGAGATCATCAAAGCGCAGACGCAGAAGAGGCGCCTTCGCGTCGGGCGCGGCCTTCGAGGAAGCCGCGGTCCCGGCCACCATCGAGCCGTCGGCGCTCTTCACCACCGACCAGGCGAAGGGCCCGTCGGTCCCGAGACGCGAGGACGCCACCGCGCGGACCAGTGTCTGCTTCAGATAGACGGGATCGAGCAGGAGGATCTCCACCGGCCCGCGGCCCGAGTGGCGCATCAGCATCTCGCGAAGCTGGGCGACCTTCGGCGGGGACGAACGATCCGTCGTCTCCGTCACGATCACGTTCATGACCGGCGCGAGCAGCGCGGGCACGTCCGCCATCACCGGAGGCAGGCTGAGAACCACCGGAACCGGCAGCGGCAGCGGGCTGTCCGCTCCCGCATCGACGGCCGCCCTCACCGGCGAAAGGGATTCGGGCCAGGCCGCCTCCACGAACGCGCGCGCGCCGGGGTCGAATCGAAGGAGACGGCTGGGCCCGGTGGCCGGACGTTCGGCGACGAAGACCTCCTTCACCAGGGCCTGATGCGCCGACTCCGCGCGGAAGCGTTCCAGTTGCCCCGCGAAGGCCGGGCCCGCTTTCGGCTCGAGCATCTTCGCGTCGATCCGGAGTTCGAGGAACGCGCGCGTCAGCTCCCGGTCCACATCCTGGGCAACGGCCGCGGCCTTCTCGGTGGCTTCCTCGGTGAGCTTCCGGCGCTCGGCTTCGGCGATGGCGCCGAGCCACTGGTTCTGAATCACCGCGAGCACGCTGAGCAGCGCGACCAGGGCGAGCAGGCCGAAGGCCTCGGCGCGCGAACGCCATGACGGTGTGTGTGACAAAGGTTTCGCCATCGGTGGATAGGACGGAAATGTAGCACTGCGGTTCGACGCACCCCGGCCGCCGGATCGAACTCGCCGCCACCTTCGCGTTCGCGTCGCGCCTGCGTTCGAACCCGCCCCGGCTTCAGGCTGCGCAACGAAACGGACCGGCGGCGCTCAGGTCAGGCACGCCACGATCTCCTCGGTCACCGCCCACAGCTTCGCGGCGGTCGCGGGGTCCGTGCCGTCCGCACGGGGCTCCGCGACGTTCGAGTCAACCCAGTACTTGCCGGAGAGGTTCGCGGCCGCGGGATGGACCGCGACGTAGCACTGCGTCGCCGCGCCCTCTCCGACGTTCTTCATCATCAGACTCCCGAGGACGCGAAACGCCACCCGCGCAACTGGATTCATGTGCCGGCTCAGGTTCGTGAAGATGACGCCTGGGTGAATCGCGTTCGCGGTCTTCTTCGTGCCGTCGAGACGCCGCGCCAGTTCCTTCGCGAAGAGGATGTTCGCGATCTTCGACTGGCCGTACGCCTTCCACGGCGCGTAATCGCGGGCGCCCGAGAGGTTGTCGAACTCGATGCCGCCCCGGGGGGCGCGGAGGTGCGCCCGGCTGCTCACCATGACCACGCGTCCCGCGTCGGCGAGATCGTCGAGGATGCCGGTCACGAGCATGAAGTGGCCGATGTGGTTGGTGAAGAGCTGAAGCTCCACGCCGTGCTTCTGCTCATTCGCGGGCAACGCCATGATGCCCGCATTGCAGATGAGCGCGTCGATCTTCGCGCCCGCGAGGGTCGCCTTCACCGCCTTGACGGCAGCGCGCACCGATTTCGGATCGGAAAGTTCACACTCGATGCCCGCCGTGTTCCCCCCGAAAGGGGCAAGGGCGGCGCTCGCCTTCTGCGCGGTCCGGGCCGTGCCGATGATCCGGCCGCCGCGCATGGCGAGGACGCGCGCGGTCTCGAGCCCGAGGCCCGAGTTGCAGCCCGTGACCAGGAACGTCTTCCCCGAGAGCGAAAGGCCGGCGGTCACGTCCTCCGCGGTCGACCCGTAGCCGAAACCGGACGGACCTTTGGGCTGGAGCTTCGAGTACAGGGACATGACTACACATTACCGCGCCAGCAAGGTGCGGAGTTACCCAGGTCGTGCAGCCTAACGTTCCACACTCACGTCATTGCGAGGAGCCAGCCCGTTGGTGCCGCGACGAAGCAACCCCGTCGAGCCACTACCAAGCCTGGTAGTTGGTTCACGGGGTTGCTTCGTCGCCGTACAAAACGGACTGGCTCCTCGCAATGACGTAGGGTGGTTCGTTACGTTGCGCGGGCTTGGTAGGGTGGTACTGGCTGGAACACGGCATGGCGCCTGCTCAGATCCCGCCCTGGCAGACGTACTTCATTTCCAGGAACGCCTCCATGCCGTGCCTCGACCCTTCCCGGCCGATCCCCGACTCCTTAACGCCGCCGAAGGGCGCCACCTCGGTGGAGATGATGCCGGTGTTGATCCCGACGATGCCGTACTCGAGGGCCTCGCTGACCCGGTAGATGCGGCCCACGTCGCGCGCGTAGAAGTACGCGGCCAGGCCGAATTCGGTGTCGTTCGAGATCTGGATCGCCTCGGCTTCGGTCTTGAACCTGAAGAGAGGCGCCACCGGGCCGAAGGTCTCCTCGCGGGCGAGGAGCATCGCGGTCGTGGCGCCCGAGAGCACGGTGGGCTCGTAGAACGTGCGACCCAGGGCATGCCGCTTGCCGCCGGCCAGGACCGTGGCGCCCTTCTCGATCGCGTCCGCCACATGGGTCTCGACCTTGCGCAGGGCGTTCTCGTCGATGAGCGGCCCCTGCTCGACACCCGCGTCGAGGCCATCGCCCACCACGAGGGCCGCCACGCGCGCCGCGAGCTTCGCCGCGAAGGCGTCGTAGACGCCGTCCTGAACCAGGATCCGGTTCGCGCACACGCAGGTCTGGCCGCTCGCCCGGTACTTCGAAGCCATCGCCCCCACCACCGCGGCATCGAGATCCGCGTCGTCGAAGACGATGAACGGCGCGTTGCCGCCGAGCTCCATCGACACGTTCTTCACCGTGTCCGCGCACTGCCGCAGCAGGAGCTTGCCGGTCTTCGTGGAACCGGTGAGGTCACCTTCCGGACCCGCGGGTTCGAGGTCATCTCGCCGCCGATCGCAACCGCGTCTCCCGTGACCACGTTGAAGACGCCGGCGGGAATGCCCGCCCGCTCGGCCAGCACCGCGAGAGCGAGCGCCGACAGTGGCGTCTGCGGCGCGGGCTTGAGAACCATGGTGCAGCCCGCGGCGAGGGCCGGGCCCACCTTGCGGGTGATCATCGCGTTCGGGAAGTTCCACGGCGTGATGGCGGCGCAGACCCCCACGGGCTCGCGCGTGACCTGGATCCGCTTGTCCGCGGCCGTCGCGGGGATGGTCTCGCCATAGACACGCTTCGCTTCCTCGGCGAACCACTCGATGAAGGACGCGCCGTAGGCGATCTCGCCCTTTGCCTCCGCGAGGGGCTTGCCCTGCTCACTGGTGAGGATGAGGGCGAGGTCGTTCTGGTTCGCCATGATCAGGTCGAACCAGCGCCGCAGCAGGCCTGAACGCTCCTTCCCGGTCTGGTGCCGCCATGCGGGGAACGCCGCATGCGCGGCCTCGATGGCGCGACGCGTTTCCGAAGCGCCCATGTTGGGCACATAGACGATCTGCGTTCCCGTGGCCGGGTTGTTGATGGTGGTCACCGACCCCGAGTCCGCCCCCGACCACCGTCCCCCGACGAACGCCTGGGTGCGCAGGAGCGAAGAGTCCTTCAGATCAAAGAACATGAATGCCTTTCTATTCGTCGGAAGACGCCCGTCCCCGATTCACCTTGCGCCGCGCGTCGAGCTTCTTGGCGTCAACCCGACGCGCCTTGGCGGCCCGGCTCGGTTTCGTGGGACGTCGCGTCTTGGGAACGATCAGCGCCTGCGCCACGAGAGCGCGGACCTTGCCCATCGCGTCCTCGAGATTGCGGCCCTGATCACGTGTCAGCTGGCTGGTGACGAGAACCCGCCCGGTGGCATCCATCCGGGAAGCCGTCAGCGCGCGCAGTCTCGCCCGCGCCGCGTCGTCGAGTCCGGCGATCAGCGAGAGGTCGACGCGCAGTTCCACCTTCGACGCGACCTTGTTGACGTTCTGGCCGCCGGGCCCGGACGCGCGCACGCCCTTCCACTCGATGGCCGAATCCGGAATCACGGGCTTCATCAATGGTTCGCCGCTCAACTCCCCGGGGACGACCTCCTAGAACGCGGGCCCGAGCAGGACCGCGTTCGCGAAGAGCAGCATCGTGCCTTCGGTATACGCGCGATAGTTCGGCTCCTCGGCGAAGGCGATCACGTGGCCCGCGCCCACCGACTGGTGGATCAGGAACGCCTTCTGCGCGAGCGCCGACTGCGCGTCCTCCCACACCAGCCCCGACATCCGCAGCTTGTCCTTCTTCGCGTAGACGCCCACGTTCTCGCCCTTGTCGAGGGTGATCGGGGTGAAGATCCGGCGGCTCTCGACGAGGACGCCCATCTCGAAGTCGGTGCCCGCGGACATCCAGTGCTCGGGATCGAGGATCACCCGGAGATACGAGCCCGGCGTGTTCTCGGGAGCTTCGCGCTCGGGCTGGATCGCCTTGTCGTAGTCGAAGGGTTTGGCGGCATCGGCCTTCTTCTTGTCGGGGTCGGCCGCGGGGGCGTCCTTCTCCGGCGACCCGTCGCGGTTCTCGGTGCGCGTGTCGATGAGCGCCACCTTCTCCTTCGCCGCCCAGCGCGAGGCCTCCCCGAGTGTCACCACCGTGCCGCCGGCGCGCGCGAAGTCCTTGAGCCGCTTGACCCCATCATCGCCGAGGGTCGAGTAGTCGCCCGAAGGCATGACCACCACGTCGTAGTCCGCGAGATTGGCGCGACGGAACGAGCTGACGCGCACCGCGGTGGTGCGCACGCCGATACGGCGCTCGAGGGCGAAACGCGCCCAGCCGGCGGAGAGGCTCGAGGTCGGCGCGTCCCACATGAGCAGGACGCGCGGGCTCTTCATGTTCGCGACGTCGCTGCTGCCGAGCGAGATGCCGCCCACGTCCACGAACGCAGTGTCGGTCCCGACGGGCGTGACGTTGTGCTTCGCGGCGATCGCGCCGAGTCTCGTGGCGAGGTTCTCGTTCTCCGATGTCCGGAAGATCGCGGTGCCGGTCGGGAACGTGGCGCCGTTGAGCTTGATGATGTCGCCGGCCACCCGCACGCGGATCCCGGCCTGGAGGGCTTCCGCCACCGCGGCCGCGGAGTTGAAGCCCCAGGGCAGGAGGTACGCCACCTTGGCCGCGGGGAGGGTGGTCACCGCCACGGCGGCAACTCCGGCGAGGGGCTGCGCCTTCACGGTCACGGGAAGGGCCGAGGGAACGCACTCCACGCCGAAGGCGATGGGCAGGCTCCACGCGGTGACGTCGTAGATCTGATCGCCCTGGCGGCGCTTGCGGCGCTCGTCCTGCTTCTTCACGAACGCGGTGTCCTGATCAACGTTGAGTTCGAGCAGGTTGCGGATGAGACGGCCGGTGGGCTGCGCCGCGGAGACGAGGTACGAGCCCGCGGGAACGCCGCGGATGCCGATCTTCGAGGCCTCCGTGGTCTGTCGCACCTCGATGCCCTGCCGCACGAGCAGGCGGGCGAGCCGCTCCGCGCGGGAAGGATCGGCCCCGGGCACGAGCGCGTATTCGATGGCGCCCTTCTTTCCTTCGTCGATCGCGGACTGGCGGTAGCCGGAGTAGTAGCGAAGCAGCTTCTCGCGGTTCTCGGCGGCGGTGCGCGCGGTCTGGATGGCCGAGGTGAAGTGATGCAGGACGCCGTCCTTGAAGGTGAGGAGCAGTCCGTCATCGCGCTTCCAGCCGAGGGCGCGGGCCGAGGCCTGCTCGTAGGTCATGCCGACGGCGCCGTTGAAGATCGGCCAGCTCTCGCCGTAGCCGGGATAGAAGGAGTCGTAGTTTTCGCGAATGAAGTAGCCGAAGCCGCGCTCATCGAAGCGCGCCGCGTTGTTCTTTCCAAACACCTCGAACCAGTCGCGCTGATCCCTGGGCACGAAGGGGTTGATGGGATCCGCGGGCGGAGCGAAGTAGTAGGTGCCGTTGCCGCCCATCTCGTGAAGGTCGACCGAGACCTGGGGGAAGAACTCCTGGTGCACCGCGATGCGGCCGATGGTCTCCGGCTGCGAGAGCGAGAACCAGTCGCGGTTCATGTCGAACAGATAGTGATTCGACCGACCGCCGGGCCAGGGCTCGTCGTGCTCGGCGGAGATCGGCTCGGGGTCGGGGGTCGAAGCACGGCCCTGGAGATTCTGGAAGAGAAAGCGCGCGCGGCCGTCGGGATTCTCCATGGGGTCGATCACCACGAGGGCGTTGCCGAGGATGGCGTCGACACCCGCGTCGTTCTTCGCGGCAAGCAGGTGATACGCCTCGGCGAGGGACGCGTCTGTGGACGAGATCTCGTTTCCGTGAACTCCGTGAAGGAGCCACACCGAGACGGGCAGCGTCCTGATGAGTTCATCGCGCTCGGCCGGTGTGGTCGCGCGCGGATCCGCGAGCTTCTTCAGGCCGGCCTTGATCGAATCGAGCTTCGCCACGCGGTCGGCCGAGCCGATCACGAAGATCCACAGGGGCCGGCCTTCCCAGGAGCGCGCGTACTCGACGAGCCGCGTGCGTTCGGGCGCCGCGGCGGAGAGCGCTTTGAGATACGCGGCCACGTTCTCGGGCGAGGTGATCTCGTCGCCGTGGTCGTAGCCGAGGACCTGTTTGATCGTGGGAATCTTCGGGTCGTAGGCGGTGTTGGGGTCCAAGACGCGCGGCGCGTTCAGGGCAAGGCCCAGGACCAGACTTGCGAGCATCACGGTGAATCTCCTCGGTTAAGGGGGGGAAGAAAGGCTAGCCCTTGAGTTCGGACTCGTCGAGAACCTCGTAGCTCACGACCTCGGGGTCCTCTTCGAGCATCGTCGTCGGCTCGCTCACGGAAGTCATGGCCAGCGAAGGAAGCGGACGCCCATCGCGCAGGGCCTTCAGGTCGGCCGCGAAATCGAGGGCGCTTCGATAGCGGTTGTTCTCGTCCTTGGCCATGCTGGTGCCGACGATCTCGTCGAGAGCTTCCGGGAGGTCGGGGTTGAACTTCAGGACCGAGGCGGGGATCATGTGCACGATCTGGTACGCGAGATTCGCGATGGTATCGCCCGCGAACGGCCGCTCTCCCGTGACCAGCCAGTAGAGGATCCCGCCCAGGGAGAAGATGTCGCTGCGGCCGTCGACCTTGCGGCCGAGGAACTGCTCGGGCGACATGAACGCGGGAGTGCCCACGAGGCCGCCCTTGGTATTGGTGTTGGTGCCGCCGCCCACTTTCGCGATTCCGAAGTCCGACACCTTGGCCCGGCCGTCCTTGCCGATCAGGATGTTGGCGGGTTTCATGTCGCGGTGGACGATGCCCTGCGCGTGCGCGTGGTCGAGCGCCTCCGCGGCCGAGATCATGATCTCCAGACTTCGCGCGAGAGGGAGCCGCTGGCGGCCGACGTACTGCTGCAGGGTCTCCCCCTCGACGAATTCCATGACCATGGCGGGCCGGCCGAGATGGTCCTCGATGAAGTCGTACACGGTCACGATGGCGGGATGGGTGAGCTTGCCGACCGCCTTCACCTCTCGCCGGAAGCGCCGCTCGTATTCCTCGGACGATTCATCGTCGCTGTGCGTGGTGAGGATGCTCTTGATCGCGACCACGCGGTCGATCTTCGGATCGCGCGCCTTATAGACGACGCCCATGCCGCCGCGGCCCAGCTCCTGGAGGATTTCATAGCGCCCGAAGATGGGCGTGTCGGAGGACGAAGCGCCTTTGGCGGCCTTCTGCCCATCCATGGTGGGAGCTTCCGTATCCACCGCCCCCGTCTTGGGGCGAGGAGCGGGACCGCGCCTGCGCGCGCCGGTGGTCGGCGGCTTTTCGGGGCGGGGTGTCCTGCCCACCATGGTCGGGGCGTCTGCGGTGTCGGCCCCGAGGTGAAGAAAGTCCGAGAGCGACGCCGATCCCTTGGAGGCGGTGATGGTGAAGGGAGGGGGTGTGCCGAGCGACAAGGCCGGGGCGGGCGTGGGAGGCGTCGGCGATGGAGCCACGACGGTTTCCTGGTTCGCAATCTCGGGCGCCAAAGACACAGGCGCCACCGGCGGAGCCGCGGGGGGAACGTTCGGCTGGGGCGGGGCGGGCGGGGGGTCCACTGGAGCCGGGGCCGGGGCGGCGGCCGGGACGATCGCGGCCTCCGGGGCGGGTGCCGCCGCGGCCTGCGACTGGAGGGTCCGTTTCTTCACCTTCACCGGTTTGCCGATGCGACGCTTGATGAAGGCGGAGGCGCCGTCGAGCCAGTGAACGAGGAGCGAGCGGAAGAAGAAGGCGACCACGCTCAGAACGAGGGGGATGAAACTCGGCTTATCGGAAGGCCACTTGAGGTCGACACCGGAAGCGATCTGCATCAGAAGGGGGTCCGCGACCTTGCGGAACTTCATCAGCAAGGCCATGTTGTCCCAGGCCGGGGGGTGCTGGAACTGAAGGCCGAAGAGGATGAACAGGGACGTGATCAACAGGATCCCGGCCAGGTCGACCAGGTGACGCAGCGCTCGGAGTCCGCCACCGACGGCGCGGAGGAGATCCTTCATCGGGCGTCCGGCACGGTCGATTCGCCCGCACCTGCGGTCGCAGGATCCAGAAATGGCATGGTTTCGCAGGGTATTCGATTACGGGCCCCCTGATCAAGGGGCGAATTCTCCCGGGATGTTGCCTTGCGATGCGGGGACGGCAGGGCTAGCATGCCGGAATCCCAAGAGCCGTTCGTATCCTTCACTTGAGTGTCCCTGGCCGCCCGCACTCGGCCGAAAGCTCCGGTCGGTTCGCTCGAGCCGCTGGTTCTTGCGCGTTTCAATTTCGACTACAAATTCAATTAGGAGTCTCTCCCTTTGGCCCTGACCGGACTCGAAGCTCTAGACGCCCTCGCTGGCGGGCTCGCCGATGACCGCGTGTACCTGCTTCACGGCCCCAACGGCGGCGGCAAAACGACGCTGGCTCTGCAGTTCATCTACAAGGGCCTGCTGGCCGGAGAAGAGGCCGCGATCGTAACCAGACGGCCCGCGCGCGCCATCTTCGATCACGGCCGCGCCTTCGGCTTCGACCTCGAATCGTTCGCCCAGGACGGGAATCTGGCGATCGTCGAGTACCTCCCGAAAGTCGTGGAGAACTCCATCCGCCTGCGCGACGAGGCCCGGCTGTTCCAGGAACTCCTTGCCGTGCTCGATGAATCCGAGCCGCGGCGGATCGTGTTCGATCCCCTGACGCCGCTCCTCACCACCGGCTCCGCGGCCGCCTCGATCTTCCGGGCGCGCACACTCGTCGAGTCCCTCGCCTCGATGGGAACCTGCACGCTGCTGCTTCTCGACACCCCCGAAGCGAACGAACACGTCGCCAACTGCAAGGACTTCGCGTACGGCATCCTGCAGTTCGTGCCCGCGGAAGACGGTCGGAGCCGCATCAACCTCGAGCGCTTCCCCGGCATCAAGGGGCGTCCTCCCATCATCGAATTCGAAGTGAGCCCGGGCCTCGGGCTCGTATCTCAACTGGTCTCTTCCGGCCCGTCGGCGGGAGCACCGGCGCGGGCCTGCAGCGTGCTCCTGGCCGAGCCCGACGCCGCCCAGCGGGAAATGCTCAAGGGGCTCCTGGGCAAGTCGTGCACGGTCATCGAGGCGGAGGACGGAGCCGATGTCCTCGCGAAGGTCGCGGTGGCGCCGCCCAGCCTCGTGATCATCGATGCCGACGCACCGGGCATCGACGGCGTGACCCTGTGCAAGCGCCTGCGCCAGAACGGTCTCGGCATGCCCGTGCTGCTGCTCTCCAATCCGATCCGGCGAACCCGCGACCGCGTCGCCATCATGGCCTCGGGAGCGGACGACCTCGTGGAGCGCCCGTTCGACAGCCGCATCCTCACCCTGAAGGTGCAAGCCCTGCTGCGCCGCACCCTCGGCGGCTCCATCGACCTGATGGCGGATGCCACACCCAAGCGCGACGCCACCGTGTCCACCGAGGATCCCGCATACTTCCAGCAGCGGGTCGAGGCGGAATCGGTCATCTGCCGCGCCCACGGCCTGAAAGCCGGGGTCGCGGTGCTGCGCCTGACCCCGGGCATGTCCTCGGGCGTGCCCGGCCAGCAGCTTCGGGACCTGGCCCTCTCCCTGATCCGGGAGTACGACGTGGTCCTCCTCGGGCGGCACCATGTCTCCGTCCTCCTCGCCGAGACCGACGAGACCGGCATCCGCGCCTTCCTGCGCCGTTTCGCCGAGGGCTGGAATCGAACCCCCGCGCCCATCGTCCACTTCCAGACCATGGACGGCCAGGACGTTCCGCTCGCCGCGGCGCTGGAGATCGTCCGCGGCGCTTCGGCCGAGGACACGGTTGTCTAGAAAGCGCGCGACCTGCCTGCTCGCCGCCGTTGCCACCGCCGCCGTGCCCCTCGGCCCGAGCACCGCGAGCGCGCAGAGCGCTCCCTCGCCTCGCGCCGCCCTCGTGGTGGCGCTCGAGCTGGTGCGCGCGAACGAGTGCGGCGCCGCCGAGCCGCTCCTTCGACAGGTGATTTCGAGCCAGCCCTGGAACGTGGCCGCGCGCCGGCTGCTCGGGCGATGCCTGCTGGACGCCGGACGCTGGGACGAGGCGCGGCCGCAGTTCGAAGCGCTCCTGCAGCTCGCGCCCGACGACGAGAGCGCGCTCGCGGGACTGCGCGCGGCCGTGGCCGCCGGTCAGAAGATCGAATCGGCGCGCCAGGTCGAGCAGATCGAGTCCCGCCGGACCCGCGCGGAACAACTGCGCGCCCAGTACGAGATGCGCGACGCCGAGCAGATGGCGGCGGAGGGGCGCAACGCCGACGCGGAGCAGGCGCTGCTTTCGATCATGGCGAAGCGTCCCGAAGAGATCTCCGCGGCGGTACGGCTCGCCGAGATCTACTCGTCCACCGGGCGATTCGTGGAGGCGGCGCGCCTCTTCGAGAAGATCTCCCAGGGTCCCGACGCCTCGGCCGGTCACCTCCTCCGGGCCGCCCAGAATTACGAGTGGAGCGGCGACGACGGGACCGCGGTGCTGACCTATGAGCGCTATCTGGACCGGGACAAGGGGGACCGCGCCGCCCGAACCGCCCTCGGACGCGCTCTCGTTCGCCTGGGACGGTGCGGCGAGGCGGTGAATGAACTCGCGATGGTCGCCGGCAGCACGGGAGCGCGCGCCAACTCGGCCGCGGTGGCCCTCGACCTGGCCCGGTGCTACGACCGCCTGAAGCGCTCCGATCTCGCCCTCGCGACTTACGAGAGCGTGACCCGTCTGGATCCGCGCGCGACCGAAGTGCAGCAGATCGTGGCGCAGCGGCGACGCGACGAGGAACAGGCGCCGCTCCGGCGGGCCTACGCCGCCCTCGAGGTCAAGGACAACGAGACGGCGGCGCGTGAATTGAGCGCCTACCTGACGACCCATCCCGAGGACGCGGACGCGCGCCTTCAGCTCGCGCGGGTTCTCTCCTGGTCGAGCCGGTTCGCGCCCTCGGCCGAGGCCTATGAGCAATACATGGCGACCCGTCCCGACGATTCCACCGCGCGCCGCGAGCTGGCGCAGGTCCTGTCGTGGCGAGGACTCACCACCGATGCCATCCGCCAGTATGAGGCCCTCGCGACGACAGCCGCGGACCCCGAACAGACGATCGAGGATCTGGGCTCGATCCTCAGGTTGCAGATCCAGGCAAACGATCTCGACGGAGCGAAGGTCACCGCCGAGCGGCTCGTGAAGCTCCGCCCGGGGCACGAGGACGCCAGCCAGGTGCTGACCCAGGCCGCCCTCCGCCGCCGCACCGCGGCCACCGAGGCGGCTCAGGCCCTCACCGCCCTCGGGCGCTACCCGGAGGCGATCGAGGCCTATCGACAGTACCAGGCGGAATACGGCACGGACCCGGCACTCGGTCTTCTCGTTTCACGCCTGCACAGCTGGGCCCGCGATTACCCGGGCGCCATCGCAAGCTATCGCGACTACCTGAAGGCCCGCCCCGACGATGCCGTCGCGCGCGCCGAACTGGCCGCGGTCCTGACCTGGGCGCAACGGACCGAGGAGGCGGAGCAGGAATATCGGACGATCCTCTCCCAGAACCCGGGCGACGCCGCCGCCACCCTCCGCCTGGCCCAGATCAGCGACCAGCGCGGCGACGACCCGGTCCGGGTGCTGAAGAGCTACGAGGGCATCCTGGAACGCGATCCGTCGAGCGACGAGGCCCGCAAGCGCGCCCACGATCTCAAGGGCCAGGTGGCGCCGCGCCCGTACATCCTTGGCGAGCGTTTTGAGGATTCCGACGATCTCATCCGCATCTCGTCCATTGCGGAGGTCGGCTTCCTTCGAGCCGGACGCCTTACCTTCTCGCCCATCGCCTCCTATCTGAGTTCCGAGCAGCGGCGAGTCGTGGCCGGTCAGGGCCTTGAGGTCGAGGCGCTCAACGCGGAAATCGCGAAGCGGAGCGGCCGCGTGGAGGGCGGCGGACTGGGCCTGCGGCTCAGCGCAGCGCCCGGGGCGATTCGGCTGGTCGCCGAGGCAACCGTCCTGCGCTTCGATACCAGGCGCACAAGCGTCAACGGCCGCGCCGATTTCTTCCTCGAACGTCCCGACCGGTTCGGTGTCGGACTCCAGTACTTGAGGCGCGAAGGGGTCTATGACCTAGGCTCCGGTGCGACCATGGTCGCGGGCATCGTGGGCGACACGGCTCTCGCGTCGGCGTGGCGCGCTTTTGGCCGCGCTCGGCCTCAGGGCGGGCCGCCGTTCCGGGTCTGGGTCGCGGCCGGAGCCTCGTTCTACTCCGCGAGTTCCTCCGGAGTTTTCGCGGCGAACCGGCAGGATCGCGTGTCCACGCGCGTGATCTGGGACGCCAAGCGCTGGGCGAGCGTCGCGTACACCTTCAGGTACAGCTCGTTTCAGAAGCGGTCGCCTCTCTACTACAGCCCGGCCAGCGACACCGTGCACGGGCTGAGCGCGTCCCTGACAAGCCAAGGTTCGAAGATCCGCGGATCCATCGTGCTCGAAGGGGGGCGCGAGGCCATCGAGGATCAGACCGTGACGCCCTTTCTCATTCAGCCCTCGGTGGAGTGGCTCGTGACGAAGCACTTCCCGGTGCGTCTCAGCTATCGCTACGCGCGCTCCGCGGCAAGGTCCTTCGGGTCCTCCACCTACATCGCCCAGACGCTTCAGATGACCTTCGGAGACCCGCGATGATCGGCGAAATCAGCCAGCGCTTCTACCGCGTCTTCTTCGTGCTCATGTGCGTCGCCTCCGGCATCGGGCTGCTGACCCTCATCTACTTCAACTTCTGGTTCAACCGCCTGGCCGCGGTGACGTTCCTGGTCGACTTCTCGACCTTCCTGCTCGTGGGCTTCCTGCTCCTTCTCGTCATCCGCTACACCCTGCTCATCGTCTTCGCGTTCCTCCAGCACCTCGAGCGCTCGCACGAACCCTGGCATCCCGCCGAGTATCCGCTCGTCACCGTCATCGTGCCGGCCTACAACGAAGGCATCCTCATCGCCGCGGCGGTCGAGCCGCTCATGGCCATGGACTATCCGCGCTACGAAGTCCTGGTCATCGACGACGGGTCGAGCGACGACACCTTCGAGCGCGCCCTCGAGCTCTCGCGGATCTACGGCCAGGAGCGGCTGCGCGTGATCACCCAGCCGAACGGCGGCAAGGCCGTGGCCTTGAACACCGGAATCGCGGCCGCGCGGGGCGAACTCATCTTGTGCATGGACGGCGACAGCGTCCTCGAACCCCAGACCATCCGCGAGGCGGTCAAGCACTTCGCCGACCCGGGCGTGGGCGCGGTCGGGGGCAACGTCAAGGTCATCAACCGGGTCAACCACCTGACCCGCCTGCAGGCCCTGGAGTACATCGAAGGGCTGAGCCTCGTCCGCACCGCGCACGCCTTCTTCCGACGCGTGGCCGTCATCCCCGGCCCCATCGGCATCTTCCGGAAGAGCGTCCTCGAGGAGGTGGGCGGGTATCAGCCGGGAACCTTCGCCGAGGACTGCGAACTGACCCTGCGCATCATGCTGGCGGGCTGGAAGATCAAGTACGAGCCCAATTCCATCGCCTGGACCGAAGCTCCCGAGGCCCTCGAGGCCCTCTTCAAGCAGCGCTACCGCTGGGCGCGCGGGATCCTCCAGTCGCTCATCACCCACAAGGCGCGCCTGCTCACGCCCTTTCCCGATCCGGCCGACTGGGCGTTCTTGTGGCTGATGGTCTTCGAGACCATGATCTGGCCCTTCATGAACGTGTTCGCCCTGCTCTTCTTCATCAACGTCGCCTTCTGGGCGGGTCTGTCGAACCTCATCGTCCTGTGGTGGGCCCAGCTCACCGTGCTCAGCGTGGTGGCCGCGCTCTTCTGCGTGGCCATGGAGCAGGAGGACATGCGCCTCACCGTCTATTCGGTCTTCTACACCGTGTTCTGGGTCACCTTCATGGACTTCACGAAGTTCTTCGCGACCATGGACGAGGTGTTCGGCGTGCAGATGAGCTGGCGCAAGGTCGAGCGGCTCGGAAGAATCTGAAAACATGAAACCACCCATACCCTTCGAGGCCAACCCATGGAACTGATCCCCCTTCTTTCGACGATCATCCTGTCCGCGACGATCGTCACCATCCTGTTCGCGGCCTTCTCGTACATCGCGTATCGCGCGCGCGACAAGCGGCGCCCCGTCGAACTTCAGGGCGGGGCCGAGGAACACCTCTTCTTCCGCCGGTACGAGCCATAAACCCGGTGCCTGAAGCCGGATCCGGGATGAAGGGCGAGGCGCGCGGTTGAAAGGCGCCGCGCTGCGAAGCCGCTACGGGCGAGACCACTCGCCGGGCGCGGTGGTGTACCTGGTCGCGGCCGCGCTCATCCTGGTCTCCCTCGAAGCCCTGATCTACCTTCTCCTTCTCAAGGACACCATCGGGCCCTTCGCGTTCTTCGGCTCGGTTCCCCGACCCTCGATCGATCTCACCCAGCCCGCGCGCGTCCGCATCCTCGTCGAATGGGCGCCTGGAGAGGGGAGCCCGGCGGCCGAGCACCGTGTCGCCCTGTGGGAGCGGGCCGCGGCCGCGGCCGGACTTCAGACGGAGCGTCTCCCCATCAGTCGCCTGGGCAATGCACCCGCCGGCAAGGATGTCCTCGTCCTGCCCGCCATCACGTCGCTCGACGAGGCCGGCCGCACGGCGCTGCTGCGGTCGGTGAACGCGGGTACGGGCGTCGTGGTCTCGGGTTCCCCGGGGTCGCGAACCGCGAACGGCGGGGCGCTGGATCACGATCTGCTGCAGAAACTCACCGGTGCCACCGCGGTCGAAACCGTGGCCCAGGGAGTCTGCTCGGTCACGTTCGCCGGAGGCCGATACTTCTCTGATCGCGTGCCCGCGGGGCGGAGGCTCGAACTGCCCGCGCAGGATCTGGTGGTGCTGCAGTCGAAGGCGCCGGACGCGTTCCTGAGCGATCATCGGCTGCGCCCGTTGCGGGGAGATTCCCCCGGTGACTCGGCCCTCGCGGTGCACACCACCCGCGGGGCGGGGCGGGTCGTCTGGTTCGGCTTCGACGAGACGGTGCGGCCGGAGCACCCCTACGATCAGCAGGCGCTCGAGGAGTACATGGCGGTGTCTCTTCGCTGGGCCGCGCGCCAGGCCGTGGCCACCCGCGGAGCCTGGCCGGGCGACAAAGCCTCGGCGGCGCTTCTCGCGGTGCAGCTCGATCGCGACAACGAGGGGGCGCAGGCCCTCACGGATCTCGTGCGCCAGGAGTCCCTTCCCGCCACGTTCTTCGTGGGCGCTCCCCTGGCGCGCTCATCGGCGGCGCTGGTCAAACGCGTCGGCGGCATCGGCGAGTTGGCCTCGGCCGGAGACTCGGAGGAGCCGCTCGTCGGCGTCCCGCCACAGCGTCAGGCGGATCGGCTCCGCCTCGCCCGCGAGCAGATCGAGGCGGTCTCCGGCAAGGAGGTGCGCGGCCTGTCGCCTCCCCAGGGTCTCGTGAACGCCGCGGTCATCTCGGCCATGAATGCCGCGGGCTACAGCTATGTCATCGGGGACCGCAGCGCGAGCCAGCTGGTTCCGGACATCGTGGAGTTCCAGAAGTCGGCTCTCTTCCCGCTGCAGAAAGCGGAGGTGACCAAGATCTACTGGAGCGGACCGGACGACCTCGAACTGCTGGCCGAGACTCCGGGCGATCCCGTTCCTCGATGGCTCAACGACTTCAGCCTGGTGCAGGAGATGGGGGGGCTCTATGCCCTGCTCGTCCACGACGATCTCCTCGGCGCCTCCGCCCAGAGAGGCAACCTCACCCGCATCGTGACCGCGCTCCGATCGAGCCCGGCCTGGATGGCGACCGGCGGCGAGATCACCCGCTGGTGGTCCTCGCGACAGAAGGTCGAGATCAACCTCAAGCCTCTGGGCCCGCGACGTCTCTACCTCGAAGTCGCCAACAAGGGACTGCAGGACGTGGTCGACATCGGCGTCTCGATCTACCTTCCCTACCGCCCCCAGAAGGTCGGCATCCGCTCGCCGGTCTTCCGCCTCGCCGCCCCCGAGTACCGGCTCGACGATCGCGAGGAGTTGCTGAGGCTGCGATTCGCGCGGCTGCCGCAGCAGACGAGCTACATCTACTACATCACCTTCGATGAATAGCCATGGACGCGCCCTCCTCGGTCTGATGATGGGCCTGGCCCTCGCCGGTCGCGCGCAGGCCGCGGGCCTGCAGCGCCACTTCTACGCCACCGCCGACGAGGACTCCCAGGCCTCGCTCCGACTGCACGCCGGCGACATCGACCTCGCCTCGCCCCCATGGTTTCAGGTCGACGCCTCGGGGCGTCTCGTCGATCAGACGGACGCGGCCATCGCCGACTGGGCGAGGGGGGCGAAGGTGCGCCTCATGCCACTGGTCCTGAATCAGGAGTTTCGGCCGGAGATCGCTCATCTCGTGCTCACCGATTCGAGGATCCAGTCCGACCTCGTCCGCGACCTGCTCGAAGCGGGCCAGCGCCTCAAACTCCGCGGCTTCCAGATCGACTTCGAGAACGTCCCCGAGGGCGACCGCGCCGCTTTCACCGCCTTCGTGGGGTCGCTGTCCGAGAAGCTGCGCCGCCGCGGGCTGCGCCTCAGCGTCGCGGCGCCGGCGCCCCTGTACGACGCCCCGGGATCGCTCAACGAAAACCCGGTCAACGAGCGCGCCCGGGCCTTCGACTACCGGGCGCTCGCGGCGGCGAGCGAATTCCTCACCATCATGATGTACGACCAGCACACCTCCAACGACAATCCCGGCCCGGTCGCCGGCCGCCCCTGGGTGGAGGCCTGCCTGAAGCTGGTCCTCGCCGAGGCTCCGGCGAAGAAGGTGATGCTCGGCCTGCCTCTCTATTACCGCCGGTTCCGGCCCGAAGGCGTTGTCGAAGGAACCCACGAGGAGGCGCTCGCGCTGTCGCGCGCGCGGAACGCCACCGTGAGCCGCGATGCCACGGAGGGCGAAAGCACCTTCACCTTTGATGAGGACGGGGCGAAGAACGTGGTGTGGCTCCAGGACGCCCTGAGCCTGCGCGAGCGGCTGGACCTGGCGCGACGCCTGCGCCTTCTGGGCTTCTCCGCCTGGCGCCTCGGTCACGAGGACCCCTCGGCCTGGCCGTACCTCAGCGGGCGAAAGTGATCTCGAGGGTCACGCGCCGACCCGGTTCCAGGCGAGGCAGATTGACGCGCACCCGGCCGCCCTCCAGATCCACGACCACCTGCAGCAGAGGCCCTTCGGGCGACAGGCGCGCCTGCGGCGTTCCCCGCATGACCCCGGGATAGACGGAAAGGGCCGCGTTCTCGATGGGCCGGCTCGCGTCGCTCGTGATGTCGATGCGAAGAGCCGAGGAAGAAGGCGAGGCCAGGGAAAGCCTGAGGCGGCTTCTGGAGGACCACCAGCCGGCGATGTCACCACCTCGCGCGACCCAGCTGTTCGACGCCGCGATGCGCGCGAGGACCGCGCGCAGGGCGGGAAGATATTCCGGACCGCCCAGACCCTGCGTATGCAGGGAGAGGACATAGAGCCCGCCCAGGCGTCCCACGCTGTCACTGTCGTCCATGAGACGTTTGACGATCCACTCCGCATCCAGACCCTCGAGCCCGAGGGGCGAGAGGTGGAGGTCGTCATCCGCGCTTCGACCCAGGGAGATGATGGAGCCTTCTTCCGCCCACGTCGAGGGAGCGCGCCGGACGCTCCTCACTATGGGCAGGACGGAATCGACGCCGCCCGCGGCGAGAAAGTAGCGAACCCCGGCCTCGGCCAGGAACTCGGTCCCCGGCTGGTCGAGAGTGTCGCCTTTCGGGCGCACCCCCCGCGCCCAGGTGAAGGCTCGGCTCCACAGGACGAGCCGAGCCCAGTCCATCCGGACCCGATCGAAGGCGTGACGTCCCCGTCCGCCCTCGTTCGTGTGCTGCCACTTGATCGCCAGCTCTCCCGCCGACCGAAGGTCCCTCACGAGTTCGCCGTCGCCCGCGAGCGCCGGATCGATGAAGAAGGTGGCGGGAACCCGCGCCTGCGCGAGTTCGAGAGCCAGCCGTCGCGCCCGATCGGGGAACTCGCTCACGTCCACCGCGACCATGGTCGACCGCGAGAAGGGCGACGGCCACGGATCGACGGCCACGATCGGGCGCCGCGCCGCCCAGGCCAGGGCATTGAGCAGAACGGCGGAGACGCGCTCCGCCTCGCCGGTCACCGAGGAATTCTCGTGGAACCCCAGCCAGACCAGGCGACCCTCATCGACCTGCTTTCGAACGATCGCCGCCTGGTAATCGGCGGGCAGCGCCGGGTCGCGGGGCCGAAGACCGGCATCGCTCCAGAAGGCGTCGGCATCGAGCGCGGTGGCCTCGAGCCGCTCCAATGACGTGACTTGAACGCGCGTGCCGCCCGGAAGGCCGGCGCCCAGCGGGCTCGCGCTCCGGACGCTCACGAACCAGGGCGCCTCCTTGCCGCCCAGCTCGAACCGGACGGCGCCGGTCAGGGCCTGCAGGAAGTCGTAACCGCGCCAAACGCCCCTGCTGTCCCGGGCGCCCAGCGCCCAGGTGGCGACGACGCCCCCGCCGGCCCGCAAGTAGCGCTCCAGCTCAGCGCGCGCGGCATCTCCGAGACAGACCACGGAGGGCAGGACCACCGCGGCATAGGCGTCGAGCCCGGACTCGAGCTGCGCGTCGCCAATCGCCTCCGCCTTGTACCCGCCCTTCCCGACGAGCTCAAGCCAGTGGTCCGCGTGCCGCGCGAATTCGGCGGCGCCGATGCAGCGGTCCGAGGCTTCGCTTCGAACGATCGCGACCTTGAGGTCTCCCGGGATGGTCAGGGCCCGGAGCGCCGGTCTCACCCCGACCATCGCGGGCCGGAAGGCCGCTTCCCATATTCCAAGCAGGACGATTCCCCCGGCCAGGGCGAGGCCGAAGATACGGACGCGGCGCAGGGCGGGCCCGAAATGGGGAGTGGCGAGCAATGGGGGAGTCTTCGCGAAGTCCGGCGGCTTTGGGGGAGGAAGCGATTCTATCGGCGTCTTCCGGGGACGCTGCCGGGCCGGGGCCGAATCGATGAAACGCCGGAATCCATCGCTGGCGCAACAAGGATTTCGTTTCGCGCCGGAAGGCCGGGGACGAAAAGGATGACGCAGGTAGGATGGCGGGCTGATCATGACGGAACCCCGACTGCCCCGCGCGCCCCGGCTCGCCCTTGTCGTCCTGGCCGCAACTCTCTCCTCCTGCGGGCGCTCGGCCGCGCCACCGCCGGCCTCGACCTCGGTGCCGGTCACGGTGGCCGCGGCGAAACAGAGTGACTTCCCCATCGAGTTGAGAGTGGTGGGTTCGGTCGAATCTCCCTGGACCGTCGACGTGCGGCCGCAGGTCGAAGGCGCGCTCGAGGCCATTCACTTCCGCGAGGGCCAGGACGTGCACGCGGGCGATCTGCTCTTCACCATCGATCCCAGGCCCTACCAGGCGGCGCTCGCCGCGGCCGAGGCAAACCTGGCCCGGGACCGGGCCCAGGCCCAGAACGCGGAGGCCGAGAAGAAGCGCGCCGCCGACCTCTTCGCCCAGGGCATCGTCTCGATCGACGTGAACGACAAGGCGGCAGCCGCCTCACGCGCCCTCGAGGCGAGCCTCAAGGCCGACGAAGCCGCCATTCAGACCGCGAAGCTGCGGCTCGACTACTGTTCGATCCGCTCGCCCCTGGATGGACGGACGGGCGCCATCATGGTGAAGGTCGGGAACCTCGTCCGCGCCCTCGACACCACCACCCTCGTCACCATTCACCAGATCGATCCCATCGATGTCCGGTTCACCGTGCCCGAGGCCCGTCTTTCGGAGATCCGCAAGGCGGGCGCTCTCGAGGTCATCGCTCGACGGCGCGGCGAAGAAGGCGACCCCGCGAACGGCTCGCTCACCTTCGTCGAGAACGAAATCGATCGCGCCACCGGAAACGTGTACCTCAAGGCCCGCTTCAAGAACGCGGAGCGAAAACTCTGGCCCGGCCAGTTCGTCGACGTCCAGATGGTGCTCTCCGTGCGCCGCGGCGCGGTCGTGGTCCCGAGCCCGGCGATTCAGGACGGGCAGCAGGGCCCCTTCGTCTTCGTGGTGAAGAAGGACCAGACCGCCGAGGTCCGGCCGGTCGTCATCGGGCCGTCGCGAAACGGCGAGACCTTGGTCGAGAAGGGCGTCGAAATCGGCGAGACCGTGGTGGTGGACGGCCAGGTCCGGCTCACCGTCGGGGCCAAGGTGCAGGCCAGACCCGCGGGGCCCGCGTCATGAACATCGCCGAAGGATTCATAAGGCGCCCGGTCGCGACCACCCTGGTCATGGCCGCGATCCTCCTTTCGGGGATCGCGGGCTACCGCCTGCTGCCGGTGAGCGATCTTCCCAACGTCGACTTCCCCACCATTCAGGTGGTGGCGACGCTTCCCGGCGCCAACCCCGACACCATGGCCGCGTCGGTCGCGACGCCTCTCGAAAAGCAGTTCTCGACCATCGCCGGCCTCGACACCATGAGTTCGGTGAACGCTCTCGGACTGACCCAGATCACGCTCCAGTTCGCGCTCGACCGGAATATCGACGCCGCGGGCCAGGATGTCCAGGCCGCCATCGGCAAGGCTTCGTCGCAGCTTCCGCCCACCATGCCGACCCAGCCTTCGTACCAGAAGGTGAACCCGGCCGACCAGCCCGTCATCTTCATGAGCATCCACTCGCCCACCCGGCCGCTCTCCGAAGTCGACAACTACGCGCAGACCCTGATCGCCCAGCGCCTGTCCATGATCAGCGGGGTCGCGCAGGTGGGCGTGATCGGCTCGCAGAAGTACGCGGTGCGCGTGCAGCTCGATCCCTCGGCCCTCGCCAGCCGCGGCATCGGAATCGACGAAGTCGCCTCCGCCATCCAGAAGGGAAACGTCAACCTGCCGACCGGGACCCTTTCGGGCGCCAATGAGGCCCTCACCGTCGAAGCGAACGGCCAGCTCACGAACGCGGCCGCCTACCGTCCCCTCGTGGTGACCTACCGCAACGGCTCTCCAGTGCGCCTCGAGGATCTCGGCAAAGTCGTGGACGGTGTCGAGAACGACAAGGTCGCGAGCTGGTTCAATACCGAGCACGGCCTCGAGCGCGCGATCACCCTGACCATCCAGCGTCAGCCGGGCGCCAACACCGTCGCGGTGGTTCAGGCCATCCGCGACCTGCTGCCCACCTTCCGCGAGCGGCTGCCCGCCTCGGTTCAGCTCGACGTCCTGTTCGACCGGGCGCAGCCCATCAAGGAATCGGTCAACGACGTCAAGTCGACCCTGCTCCTCACCGTGGCCCTGGTCATCCTGGTCATCTTCCTCTTCCTCCACAACCTGCCCGCCACCATCATCCCGAGCCTGGCCCTGCCCATGGCCATCGTGGGCACGTTCTTCGCCATGTACATGCTGGGCTATTCGCTCGACAACCTCTCGCTCATGGCCCTCACCCTGAGCGTCGGCTTCGTGGTCGACGACGCCATCGTCATGCTCGAGAACATCGTCCGCCACATCGAGGACGGCGAGTCGCCCATGGAGGCGGCCTTCAAGGGATCGAAGGAGGTCTCGTTCACGATCCTCTCCATGACCATCTCCCTCGTCGCGGTGTTCCTCCCCGTCCTTTTCATGGGCGGCCTGCTCGGAAGGCTGCTCCACGAGTTCGCGGTGACCATCAGCGCGGCCATTCTCGTCTCCGGCTTCGTGTCCCTCACCCTCACCCCGATGCTGTGCAGCCGGTTCCTCAAGCCGCAGCCCGAGGGGAAGAAGCATGACCATCACGGCGGCCGGCTTTTCGAGGCGGTGCGGCGGGGATACGAAAGGTCGCTGGCCTGGGTCCTGGGGAGGCCGCGCGCGGTGCTCGCGGTCGCAGGGGTGATCCTCATCGCCACCGGCTGGCTCTTCGTCCGGATTCCGAAGGGGTTCCTTCCCACCGAGGACATCGGCCAGCTCCTCATCTATGCCGAGGCGGCGCAGGGCGTCTCCTTCGACGCCATGGCCGCCCAGCAGAAGAAGCTCTCGGACATCCTCGTGAAGGAACCCGGGATCGAGGCGTTCAACTCCAGCATCGGCGCCTCCGGCACCACCAACACCATGAACTCGGGCCGTCTCTTCGCGCGCCTGAGCCCCCGCGGCACCCGGCCCTCGGCTCAGAAGATGGTCGAGAGCCTGCGCCCGAAGTTCGCGGCGGTCTCCGGCGTGCGCGCCTTCCCGCAGATCCTCCCTCCGATCCGCATCGGCGGACTGCAGACCAAGAGCCTCTATCAGATCACCCTGCAGAGCTCCGACACCGCCGAGCTCTATCGCCTGGCCCCGCTCCTCGAGCAGAAGATGCGGACCCTGCCCGGCCTCGACGACGTGGCGAGCGACCTGCAGCTCAAGAGCCCTCAAATCCATGTCGAGATCGACCGCGACCGCGCCATCGCCCTCGGCGTGACCGCCCAGCAGATCGAGGACGCCCTCTACACCGCGTATGGCACGCGCCAGGTCTCGACCATCTACGCGCCGGACAATCAATATCGCGTGATCACCGAGCTCATGCCCGAGTATCAGCGCGACCCCGGAACCATGCCCCTGCTGCATGTGCGCTCGTCGAGCGGCGCCCTGGTGCCCCTCGAGACCGTGGCTACGCTTTCCCGGAAGGTGTCGCCCCTGCTCGTGAACCATCTCGGCCAGCTACCCGCGGTGACGCTCTCCTTCAACCTCAAGCCCGGCACGTCGCTCGGCGAGGGCGTCGACCGGGTGAACGCGGCGGCGGCGGAGATCCTGCCCGCGTCCGTGAGCACGAGCTTCCAGGGCGCGGCCCAGGCCTTTGAATCGTCGATGCGCGGCCTCGGCTGGCTTCTCCTGCTCTCGGTGCTGGTGATCTACATCGTGCTCGGCATCCTCTACGAAAGCTTCATCCACCCCGTCACCATTCTCTCCGGGCTCCCCGCCGCCGGCTTCGGCGCTCTCGTCACCCTCTCGATCTTCGGCGAGGACCTGAACATCTACTCGTTCGTCGGCATCATCATGCTCGTCGGCATCGTGAAGAAGAACGCGATCATGATGATCGACTTCGCGATCGAGGCGCAGCGCCAGGGCAAGTCGGCGCAGCACGCCATCTTCGAAGGGTGCCTCGTGCGCTTCCGCCCCATCATGATGACCACCATGTGCGCGCTCGCCGGGACGCTGCCCATCGCCCTCGGGATCGGCGCGGGCGCCGAGTCCCGCCGCCCCCTCGGCCTCGCGGTCGTGGGCGGCCTGCTCTTCTCGCAGTTCCTCACCTTGTACCTGACCCCGGTCTTCTACCTCACCATGGAGCGAGTGAGTGTCCGGCTCGGCCGGCGGAAGCAGGAGCGCGCCCTCGCCGCGGCGTGATTCCAGAAATCAGGGCACACCCGGCAGGGAGCGTCCCCAACACGTAAGGACCAACATGATCACGAAACCACGAACCGCGTTTGCCTTGAGCGCCATGGCGCTGGTCGGACTCGGGTACGGCCTCGCCCTCGCCCAGGGCCAGAGCCAGAACCGCCGTCCGGGCGACGGCCGCACCCCCGAGTGGCCGGCTCCGTCCATCACGGAGTACAAGGCGAAGTCGCGGCTCATCGTGGCCGAGCACCCGACGCCCCGCGCCAAGTACCCGGTCATCGACATCCACTCCCATCAGCCCGCGCCCATCTCCCCGGAGCGCTACAAGGAAGTGGTGGATGCCATGGACCGGCTGAACCTGCGCACGCTGGTGAATCTCT
>Ga0315271_10000191_pt1 | contig 31058 bp, 26 predicted proteins | sample C3_top_MG_FD_204664 | JGI IMG/M metagenome (GOLD analysis project Ga0315271, IMG submission 204664) | Sediment microbial communities from Yellowstone Lake, YNP, Wyoming, USA - C3_top | ecosystem: Environmental > Aquatic > Freshwater > Lake > Sediment | place: USA: Wyoming | collected 2017-08-01
CGCGGTCGTGGTCCGGGGCATGCGCGATGGGGCCATCGAGCCCACCGTGCTCCCGCGCAACCCGCTCGACGTGCTCGCCCAGCAGATCGTCGCGATGGCGCTCTGGGACCGCTTCACCGTGGACGAACTGCTGGCCGCGGTCCGCCGCGCAGCGCCGTTCGAGACGCTGACGCGCGAGGCGCTCGAAGGCGTCCTCGGCATGCTGAGCGGTGCCTACCCGTCGGACGAGTTCGCCGAGCTCAAGCCGAGGATCACCTGGGACCGGATCACGGACGTGGTCGCGGCACGGCCGGACGCCCGAACCGTCGCCATCACCAGCGGCGGCACGATCCCGGACCGCGGCCTGTACCCGGTCTTCCTTGAGGGCGAGCCGGGCACGCCCGGACGACGGGTCGGCGAGCTCGACGAGGAGATGGTCTACGAGCTGCGAGCGGGAATGCACGGGGACGTGATCGTGCTGGGCGCGAGCTCCTGGCGCGTCGCGGACATCACGCCCAACCGGGTGACGGTCCTGCCGGCGCCCGGGATCCCGGGCAAGCTGCCGTTCTGGAAGGGTGACGCCGTGGGGCGGCCGGTCGAGCTCGGCCGGGCGATCGGAGCGTTCACCCGCGAGGCCGAGGCCGACCTTGCGAGGGGCGCCAAGGGGCGCGTGAAGGCCGCCGAGCGGCTGCGCCGCGACCACGACCTCGACGAGCTCGCCGCCGACAACCTGCTCGCGTACCTCGAGGACGAGCGCGAATCGGCGGGCGCTCTCCCGACGGACCGGCGGATCGTCGTCGAGCGGTTCCGCGACGAGCTCGGCGACTGGCGGATCGTGATCCTCACGCCGTTTGGCGGCCGGATCCACGCGCCGTGGACCATGGCGATCGAGGCGCGGATCGCGGAGCGCCTGGGCATCGAGATCCAGACCATCTACTCCGACGACGGCATCGCCATCCGCCTGCCGGAGGGTGACGGCTCGCTCGCGGGCGTCGAGGAACTGCTCTTCCCCGATCCCGACGATGTCGAGGACCTGGTCGTCGGGCGGGTCGGCAGCTCGAGCCTGTTCGCCAGCCGGTTCCGCGAGAATGCGGCCCGCGCCCTGCTGCTCCCGCGTCGCCGGCCCGGCACCCGCACCCCGCTCTGGCAGCAGCGCCAGCGCGCGGCCGACCTGCTGGCGGTGGCCAGCCGATACGGGAGCTTCCCGATCCTCGTGGAGACGTACCGCGAGTGCCTGGCCGACGTCTTCGACCTGCCGGCGCTGCGCGAGGTCCTCGCCGGCGTCGCGAGCCGGGACATCACCGTCCATGCGGTCGAGACGGCGCGCGCGTCGGCGTTCGCGAGCAGCCTGCTGTTCGACTACGTGGCCGCCTACATGTACGAGGGCGACGCGCCGCTGGCCGAGCGCCGCGCGCAGGCGCTCACCCTCGACCGCGACCTGCTCCGCGAGCTGCTGGGCCAGGAGGAGCTCCGCGAGCTGCTCGACCCCGACTCGCTCGCCGACCTGGAGCTCTCGCTCCAGCACCTGATCGATGAGCGCTGGGCCAAGACCGCCGACCAGGTCCACGACCTGCTGCGGCGCCTGGGCGACCTTTCCCCGGACGAGGCCGGGGCCCGGACCGACGGCGGTCGTGTGGAGGCGTCGCTGCACCTCGCCGAGCTGGCCTCGTCGCGCCGCGCGGTCCGGGCGAGGATCGGCGGCGAGGAGCGCTGGATCGCGATGGAGGACGTGGCCCGGTACCGCGACGGGGTGGGCGTTGCGCCGCCACCCGGCGTGCCGTCGGCGTTCCTCGCACCGGTCGCGGGCGCGCTCGATGGGCTGCTCGCCCGCTTCTCGCGGTCCCACGGCCCGTTCACGGCTGAGGAGCCCGCGCGTCGGTGGGGGCTGCCGGTCGGCGTGGTCGATGACGCGCTCCATCGGCTGGTCGCGGCGGGAACCGTGCTCGCCGGGGAGTTCCGGCCGGGTGGCGCATCGCGCGAGTTCTGCGACCCCGAGGTGCTGCGCTCGCTCCGGCGCCGGTCGCTCGCCCGCCTCCGCCACGAGGTCGAGCCGGTCGAGCCGGTAACACTCGCGCGGTTCCTGCCGTCGTGGCACGGCGTGGCGCCCGTGGCCGGCGGCGGGGAACAGCCGCGGTACCGCGGTGACGCCGCACTCGAGCGGCTCGCGCAGGTCGTGGACCAGCTGGCGGGGCTCCCGATCCCCGCGTCCGTGCTGGAGCGCGACGTGCTGCCGGCGCGGATCCCGGGGTACCAGCCGCGCCTGCTTGATGAGCTCGGTGCGATGGGCGAGGTGGCCTGGGTGGGGCGGGGGAGCCTGGGGCGCGACGACGGCCGCGTGGTGCTCTACCGGCCCGGCCGCGAGCTGCTGCGCCCGATCGGTCTGCCCGAGGGCGCGACCCGCCCCGACGGCCCGGTCCACGAGAAGCTCCGCGCACACTTGGCCCGTCGCGGCGCGTGCTTCTATCGCGAGCTCTTCACAGCGGTCGGCGGGCGCACCGATCGTGAGGTGCTCGACGCGCTCTGGGACTTGGTCTGGGCGGGCGAGGTCACCAACGACACCGTGGCCCCGCTGCGCGCCCTGCGCTGGAAGCGCCCCGCGAAGGACCATCGACCCAAGCCGGGCCGGCTGACCGCGCTCGGACCGCCCGAGGCGGCGGGGCGGTGGTCGCTGGTTGAGGCGCCAACGGCGGAGGACGACGACCCCGAGGCGGTGGCGGGCCTCCGGACGGGCGGCCCCTCGCGCACCGAGCGACTCCACGCCCAGGCGCTCGTGCTGCTCGAGCGGCACGGCGTTCTCACGCGCGAGGCGGTCGCGAACGAGGCCGTGGACGGCGGCTTCTCGGCCGTGTACCCGGTGCTGCGCCTGCTCGAGGAGGGCGGGCGGATCCGGCGCGGCTACTTCGTGGACGGGTTGGGAGCCGCGCAATTCGCGCTGCCGGGCGCTGTGGACCGGCTGCGCGCCCTGCGGAACCTGCCGGGCGACTCGGCGAACGACCACGACCGGGCCGTGCACCTGCTCGCCGCGGCTGATCCCGCCAACCCGTATGGCGCCGCCCTCCCGTGGCCCCGCCGCGACGACGCCGACCGCCGCCCGTTCCAGCGTGCCGCCGGTGCGTACGTCGCGATGGTTGGCGGCGAGGCGGCCGTGTACCTCGAGCGGGGAGGGACCTCGATCGCCACGTTCCCCGCCGCCGACGACCCGGCGATTCTGGACACGGCGCTCCGTGCCCTTGGCGCGCTCGTCGCCGACGGTCGCGTCCGCGAGCTCGTCCTGGCCAAGGTGGACGGCGAGCCTGTGGCCAGCTCGCCCCGTCGCGAGGCGCTCCTCGCTGCCGGGTTCATCGCGGGGTACCGCGGCCTCGTCTTGCGCCCGGCCGGGCTATCGCAGGAACGACTTGCCGCGCGGCCGACGGTGACGCGGCCGACCCGGTAGGGCGGGCTCGGCGCTCGACGCGCCGCCCGCCTACGATCGCGGCATGCCGGAAGGGGACACACTCGCGAGGACGGCCGCCGGGCTTCGGCCGTGGCTGGTCGGGCGGCCCGTGCTCGCGGCGCGGACCAACGGCCCGGGTGCCGTGCCCAGGGTGGAGCGCACCGTCGGCGCCACCGTCACCGCGGTCGTGTCGATCGGCAAGAACCTCGTCATCCGGCTCGACAACGGCCTCGAGCTGCGCACGCACCTGCGGATGCACGGCTCGTGGCACCGCTACCGGCCCGGCGAGCGGTGGCGGTTGCCGCCTTCGCGCGCCCGGCTCGTGCTCGAGGTGGAGGGCTCCGTCGCGGTCTGCTTCGACGCGCCGGTGGTGGAGCTGTTCGAGCGGCGGGCTGAGGCGCTGCACCCGAGCCTCTCGCGCCTGGGCCCGGACCTCCTGGCGCCCGACGCGGACCTCGACGAGGCCCTCCGCCGCCTTCGCGACCCAGCTCGCGCCAGCTGGGCCATCGCGGAGGCGCTGCTTGACCAGCGCGCGCTCGCGGGGATCGGCAACGAGGTGAAGAGCGAGGTCCTCTGGCAGGCGTCGTGCTCGCCGTGGACGCCGGTGAGCACGCTCGACGACGGGCTCGTCCGCCACCTCGTGGAACTGGGTCGCGACGTCCTGCGCGAGGGCGCCGCCACGGGCCGACGGCCGCGCCACGCCTATGGTCGCGCCGGCCGACCCTGCCCGCGGTGCGGGGTGCTGATCCGGGTCGCGCACCAGGGCAGCGAGCTGCCGCGACTCACGTTCTGGTGCCCCGGCTGCCAGGGCCCGGCGCCCGCCGACGACTGAGCCTCCGGCCACGCAACAGGGTTCGCTGCGGATCGTGGTGCTGGCCGGGGCTATGCTGCACCGCGTGACTCCGTCTCCGCGTCCGAGCCGCTTGCGCTGGCTGGTCGTCCTCGTCCCGGCGCTGGTCGTCGCGACGCTCGAGCAGTTCAGCGACACCTACCTCGATCCGTCGCTCCCCATCCCACTCGACAACGTCCTCGTGTCGGGCGCGGTGCTGCTGATCGGGTGCGTCCTCGCCTACTTCGGGTTCCGCCGGATCGACCATCTCACGGGCGTCCTGCGCGCCCGCAACGCCGAGCTCGAGGCTCGCGGCGCATCCGCCCGAGCGCTCAACCGCGTGTCGATGGCCATTGCCGCCGAGACCGGGCTCGATCACGTCCTCGACGCGGTGGTGACGTACGCGCGGGAGCTGCTCAGCACCGACGTGGCCGTGCTGCTGCTCGAGGGCCTCGACGGCCGACTGGTCCTGCGGGCCTCCGATGGGCTGCCTGCCGGCGCCGACGCGCCGCTCCCGTACGTCGACGCTGACACCGAGGCTGCCGACGCTGACGCGATCCTCGCCTTCGTGAACCCGCACCAGTCGGTTGCCCGGCTGTCGGCGCCGCTCCAGCGCGGCGGCTCCACGATCGGGGTGCTGGCGGTCGGCTGCGCCCGCGTCCGCGGCTTCGACGTTGACGAGGTCGAGACGCTCGCATCGCTCGCGAGCCAGGCGGTCATCGCCATCGAGCACGACCGGCTCGAGGCGCGGCTCCGTGAGCTCGCCGTGGTTGACGAGCGCGAGCGGATCGCCCGCGAGCTGCACGACGGCATCGCCCAGGTGCTCGGCTACGTGAACACCAAGAGCCAGGCGGTCGATGCATACCTCGAGGCCGGTCGGGTCGAGGAGGCCCGCGTCCAGCTGACCGAGCTCGGCTCGGCCGCGCGGGCGGTGTACGTGGACGTCCGCGAGTCGATCATCGGGCTGCGTGGGCCGATCGAGCCCGGCCAGGGTCTCGGGGCTGCCCTCGCCGCGCACGCCCGGCGCGTGGCGGAGGCGTCGAAGTTCGCCCTCGAGCTCGAGATCGATCCTGACGCGGAGACGCTCCGCCTCGACCCGGACGCCGAGGCGAACCTCTACCGGATCGTCCAGGAGGCGCTGACGAACGTGCGCAAGCACGCCGCGGCGCGACGCGTGCGGCTGACCGCAAAGGTCGACGGCGGGCTGTTGCGCGTCACGGTCGCCGATGACGGGCGCGGCCTGCCGCCGGGTGCGTCATCAAGCGACAAGCCCGGCTACGGGCTCCGGGCGATGCGCGAGCGTGCGGCGCGGATCGGGGCGCGCTTCCAGGTCATGGGCCAGGTCGGGGGAGGGACGCTCGTCCGGGTGGAGCTGCCGCTGGCGGGTCACGAGCCGGAAGGGGCGTCGCCGTCGCCGGCATCGTCAGCCCCAGCGCCCGAGTCCTCGTCCTCGGCCCCCGCCGAGCCAGCCGGCGTCGCCTGACTGATGCGCATCCTGCTCGCCGACGACCACGCGCTCTTCCGCGACGGCGTCGCATCGCTGCTCGGCGTCTGGGGTCACGAGGTGGTGGGCCAGGTGTCCGATGGCGACGCCGCGGTCGCCGCCGCTGTCCGGCTCCGGCCCGACCTCGTCCTGATGGACGTGGCGATGCCGGGCGGTGGGGGTCTCGCGGCCACCCGACGCCTCGCGGTCGAGGCGCCAGGGTTGGCGATCGTGATGCTGACCGCGTCCGAGGACGTGGACGACCTGTTCGCTGCCATCAAGGCCGGCGCGCGCGGGTATCTGCTCAAGAACCTCGAGTCGGGCGAGCTGCGCGGCATGCTCAACGCGGTCGAGCGCGGCGAGGCGGCCATCACGCCGGCGATCGCTGGTCGGATCCTGACTGAGCTCGCTCGTCCGGAACCCGCGCCGGTGCCGGTCGCAGACGCCGACCCTGACCACCTCACCGATCGTGAGCTCGACGTTCTGCGCCTCGTCGTCCGGGGCATGCGCAACAAGGAGATCGCGGCTGAGCTCGGCATCAGCGAGAACACCGCCAAGTTCCACCTGCGCAACATCCTCGACAAACTCCATGCCCAGAACCGCGCCGAGGTGGTGGCGCTGGCGATGCGGGGCGGCCTGGTCGGGGACGACTGAGGAGCGGGGAGGGGATCATGGGCGACGAGTCGGGACCGCGCGACGCCGACGAGGTCGATCCGCTCGAGGCCTTCATGGGGCAGTTCGCCTCCGTCCCCACCGGCGAGCTGCTCGCGGCTGCCGCGGAGTACAACTCCGCCGCCCCGGAGCACGTGGCCGCCTGGGCCGAGGTCCACCGGGTCGCCGCGGCCCACGGGATGGAGCCCGAGATCGACCGGCTCCGGCGTCGCGTGGGGCAGTGGGTGACCCACGGGACCGGCGTGACGGCCTGGCATCTGGGCGTGGGCCCTGCCGACGAGTTCAATCTGACTGCGCGTGCCGCCGCGGCTGGTGCCGTCGTCGATGGTGGCGTGGTCGAGATGCTCGGCAGGCTGCTGACCGACGATGCGATCCGGGCGCTGCTCCGGGCTTGGGGCCTGCCGGAGGTGGACGAGCCGCCCGAGCCAGACGCGCCCGACGAGCCGTAAGGGTTGGGCTAGGCGCGCCTCACCGCGTGACGAGCATTGGGTTCTCGGCGATCCGGACGGACGTGTCGGCGAGAGCCGCGGCGAGCTGACGTGCGAGCGCGACGTTGACGTTGTCCACCCCGTCGCAAGCCCGGTGATAGCAGACGTCGGCCGGCAGCCCTGCGATGGCGCCAGAACCCGTCGCCTGCGACTCGCTCAACGGTTCGCCGGCGCCCGCAAAGACGCCGCCGACCGGCACGCCGGCCCGCACGAACGGCGTGTGGTCCGGGCCTGCGTGACACCGATCCGTCCCGTGGGTCGGCTAGAACCCCCCGAACGGCGACCTCCTGTTCGCTCCTTGCGACAACGTGGCCCGGTCGCCGCGGGAGAGCAGCTGTGAAGCCGGCCCCGAAGCGCCGGGGTCGCCGATCGCGCAACGGCCCGATCCGTTTGGCCCCCGCGCCCTACCCGAAATGACGGGACGCCTACCCACCCGGGTGGGCGTGGTGCGCAACCTCGCCGCAACCGACGATCGCCGCAGCCACAAGGAGGCGGCGTATGGGCTATCGCATCGACATCAACCATGCAGGCTGCATCACATGCGGGATCTGCATGGACGTGTGCCCGGTCGAGGCACTGGACATGACACGGCCCGACCACCCCGGCATCGAGACCGGGCCGGTCGGCGGCAAACCCCTGCCCTGGATGGTCGAACGACCACTCCAGGTCGGCGAGTGCATCGGCTGCGGCATCTGCGTCCGCGAGTGCCCGCCGGCGGTGATCTCGATCGCAACGCTGCGGGGCGAGCAGGTCCCGCTGGCGCCTCGCCAGGGCCCGATCGAGCGGCCCTCGCCGTACGCGGCGGACGAGGTGTGGATGCCTCTCTCCGAGGTCACCCACGAATCCATGAAGCCCACCAAGCCCTCGCCCTGGGGCGACCTGTTCGCGTGGAAGACGCGGAGCCGGCCGAAGCCCTGGCAGGCGTGGATGACAATGGTCGACGAAGGCCCGGCCCACCCGATCGCGCCGTGCCAGGAGGCCTGCCCCGCAGGCACCGACGCCGGCCGCTATGTCGGGCTCATTGGCCAGGGCCGCTATGACGAGGCCTACCAGGTCGCGGCGGAAGTCAACCCCTTCCCGAGCGTCTGCGGCTGGATCTGCACCGCCCCCTGCGAGGTCGCCTGCCGACGCGGCGTCCTCGACGAGCCCATCAGCATCCGCACCCTCAAGCGCTTCGCCGTCGAGAACGGCAAGCTCCCGGCGGCGCCCAAGCCGTCGCGCAAGCGCAGCGAGAAGGTCGCGATCGTCGGCGGCGGTCCCGCTGGCATGTCGGCCGCCTGGTATCTCGCCCGCCTGGGCTACCCGGTCACCGTGCTCGAGGCCATGCCCGTCCCCGGCGGCATGATGGCCATCGGCATCCCCGAGTACCGCCTCCCGCGCGAGGTCCTCCAGGCTGAGCTCCAGCGCATCGTCGACGCGGGCGTTGACCTGCGGCTCGACAACGCGATGGGCCGCGACTTCACGCTGCCCGACCTCGAGCGTCAGGGCTTCAAGGCGATCTTCCTCGCGACCGGTGCGTCCAAGTCCCGTCGTCTGGGCGTCCCCGGTGACGACCAGAAGGGCATGATCCCGGCCACCCGGTTCCTCAAGGAAGTCAACCTCGGCGAGCACCCGACCCTCACCGGCGACGTCATCGTCGTCGGCGGCGGCTCCACCGCGATGGACGCCGCGCGGTCGGCCAAGCGCTCCGGCGCCTCGTCCGTCTCGATCGTCTACCGCCGCGGCCGTGCTGACATGCCGGCCCAGGAGGAGGAGATCCACGAGGCCGAGCGCGAGGGCATCGCGATCCTCGAGGGGCTCGCCCCGAGCGAGGTCGTGGGCCGTGACGGCCAGGTCGTGGCGCTGCGCTGCGACGTGACCGCCCCGGGCGCCAAGCCCGACTCGGGCGGCCGCACCCCGTGGACCCCGACCGGCGAAACCCGGGAACTGCCGGCCGCCGCGATCCTCGTCGCCATCGGCGAGGAGCCCGACCCGTCGATCCTCCCCGAGGGCGCCGGCATCGAGGTCAGCGGCTGGGCCGGCATCGTCGCCGATCCGCGGACCCTGGCCACGGGCCGTGCGGGCATCTTCGCCGGCGGCGACGTCGTGTCGGGTCCCAAGACCATCATCGAGGCCGTGGCCGCCGGACGGCGCGCCGCAGGCTCGATCCACGAGTACCTCTCGGGCGCCCGCAACGGCGAGGCCGAGATCATGAAGACCGTTCGCGTCCTGACCCCTGACGAGGCCACGCTGCGGCTCGACATCGCGAACAAGCCCCGCATCCACGCACCGCTCCCGGTCGTGGAGACGAGCCACTTCAAGGCGACCGCCCTGGGCTTTGCCGAGGACGCCGCCAAGGCCGAGGCGTCCCGCTGCTTCCGCTGCGATGCGGTCTACGGCTGCCCGACCGTGAGCGTGCTGGCCGGTCGCGGCCCCGCCGACTCCCGTGTCGGCGGACCCAGTGGCAAGGACGCCCCCGTCGCCGCCCCCGGCCCGCTCACCCCCGCCACGCCCCCGTCGCGCCAGCTCACATCTGGAGGAGCCCAGTGAACGCTGATCAGGTCTCAGGTCTCTTCGGCGCCAGCGAGGCGTTCGTCGAGGGGACCATCGCCGCCGCACTCGTGATCCTCTGGATCCTCACGGTGGCGCTGCATCTCGCCCGGCCGTACATGGCCAAGACCACGGGCAAGTTCACCCTGCGGCTCGGTGCCGACCTGTGGTGGATCATCTACTTCGGCCTGCGCGACATCATGCTGCTGCAGGTCTTCCTCGGCTCGTTCATCTTCTTCTACCCCGACGTCGTGAAGGGGCGGGACCTGCCGATCACCGGTGGCGTCGCGGCGTGCTTCGCCTTCGCTGCCCTGCTCATCAAGCTGATGACCAAGGGCGACGACGACCTCCGCGCCATGCGGGCCCAGACCCTGCTCATCGGCATCGGTGCCGCCCTCTACCTCACGCCGTACCTGTTCGGCGTGCAGTCGCTGGCGCTTGGCGGCTCGCGGCTCGAGCCCATCGCGCAGGCCCTGACCACCTCGCAGAACCCCGATCTCGCGCTGCCGCTCTGCTACATCTCCGCGGCTGTCGTTGGCGTCATGGGGATCATCGCCGTCGCCTACAACTTCCGGCTGTCCTACCGACTGCCCAAGGCCCACTGAAGGAGCTGTCCCCATGCTGACTGGCGACGATCTCGCAAACGCCATTACCAATGGCGGCGCCAACTGGATGGTCCTTTCGGTCGCGGCGATCCTCCCGATCCTCTGGGCCTTCACCCTGTCGATGCACTTCGCGCGGCCGTACGTGCTGCGGTTCCTCCAGAAGCTGACGCTCCGCTTCGGCGGCGACGTGTGGTGGCTCTCCTACGTGCTCACCCGCGACGCGATGCTGGTGATCACGCTCGTCCTGTCGACGATATTCCTCTTCCCGAGCATCTACCTGCGCGGTGATGGCCTGGGCATCACAGCTCCCGTGGCCGCGCTCGTGCTCATGTGGGCCGCCCTCGTGAAGCTGCTCGGCGACCCGGACGACAACGCGTCGCACTGGCGCCTGCAGAGCGGTCTGCTCGTGCTCGCCTCGGTGCTCTACATCGTCCCGCAGATCTACGGCATGGAAGCCGCGGACCAGGGCATGGCCTGGACGGGGATGCTCGTGTCGATGACCACCGTCACCCGCAACGGCGTGGACTTCGCGGTCCCGCAGCCGTACGCCCCGATGATCCTCTGGGGCACCATGGTCCTGTTCGCCATCACCGGCGGCCTGGTGTTCATGCGGTTCTTCATGCGCCTCGGCACCAGCGCGGCAGGCGAGATCTCCTCCCTCGCGGAGGGCTGATCCCGCAACTCTCGGCGGTCGCGCCCCGCGGCCACCACGATCGCTTGCTCCTGAGACGGCGCCACCAGTCTCCCCGGTGGCGCCGTCTCTTTGCGTCGATGGGGCGCCGGAACCCGATGGCGCGACCGGTCGAGGGTGTCGAGCGCGGTCGACCGGGTTCGCGGACGGCGGTGGCGTCGGCGGTGTCGGGCTGGCGGGAATGGGTGGTCGGCTGGCGTGGGTGGTCGGCCTCGGGGTCGGGGGGCGCGACGGGGGAACGGCCGGTGTCGGCCCCGAGCCGCCCGCGTACCATTGGCGCCCATGTGCGAGCAGTTCATTGCCCGGGCCAGCGAGCCCTTCCGCCTCGACGAGCTGTGGGCGTTCACCGAGCGCCTTGAGCGGTTCGGCCTCGGGGGCTTCGGATGGGGCGCGGCATGGGTCGCAGCCGATGGCACGCTGGAGACGTACCGCGACGTCCGCGCCTTCCGCGATGATCCGGCTCGGGACCGGGTCGGCGCCACCGAGACCACGTCGCTGCTCGTCCACCTGCGCCGCCCGTCGCGCCTGTCCACCATTGCACTGCCGGACACGCAGCCGTTCACCGATCCCGCGGGCCGCTTCGTGTTCAGCCACAACGGTGACCTTCGCGATTACCAGGGACCGCGCGCCAAGTACCGGCGCGAGGGCCGGATCCACGGCCGCGCGGACAGCGAGGTCGGCCAGCGCTGGCTCGAGGACGCCTGGTCCGACGCCGAGCCCGTCGGCCACATCCTCGGCGCGCTGCATGACGCGTTCGGCGGCGAGGCGAACTTCGGGATCCTCGCGGCCGACGGCACGCCGTACCACTACGCGGGCAACCCGCAGAACCCGGTGTTCACGTTCCGCCTCGGCCAGATCGGCTTGGCCTCGACGGCGATCTACTCGATCGACCGCTCGGTGTTCCGCTACACCGCCCCCGCCGCGAGCGAGCGCGCGTTGGTCCGCATGCACTCGACGATCGCGCTCGACCAGGCTGGCCGCCCCACCGAGGCGGTCCCGAAGCGCTGACGCCGCCGAGGCCGCGAGCCGACGCGACTCCGCCGATGCGGGCCGAGGCCGCCGCGGTCGCGAGCTCGTCGCCGACGAGGCCGAGGGCGTAGGCGCAGGCGCAGGCCGCCGATGCGGGCCGAGCGTCCCAGCCGCGAGCTAGTCGCCGATCTGGATCGAGCGGTGCTCGCCCGAGCCCGTTGATCGTCGCGTCGGCGCCGCCGGCACGAGACCGAGAAACCGAGACGCCGACTGGCCCAGCCGTTCGCGCGCCCGAATCGCCGTCGGCCCGGGAGCGACCCGGAAGGCCCGGCCCCATGCGCCCGCGCGTGCCCGGAACCGCGCCCAGGCAACCCTCCACGCGAAGGGGTCGAGGAACGCGAACGGGCGCTCGAGCCGCCACCACCAGGGCACGATCGACCAGACGTAGACGAGATAGTCGGCGCGGACGGGCCGGTGCCCGAAGCTGAACAGCGCCTGGAGCTGGATGATCGTGAGCGGCAGCATCACGAGCGAGAGCAGGCCCGAGAGCGCGAGCCACACGAGCCCCCACCCGCGTGCCTTTGCCGGCAGCACAGGCCAGACGAACGCGGGCATCCACTTCATCCAGGTCGCGAGGCCCCAGATCAGCCCGCCCACGCGCCCGTCGAGGAAATGCGCCCCGAACAGCGCGATTGCGAGCAGCAGGTTGATGTTCCCCGTGTCGATGTTCGCGCCGATGGGGATGTACAGGACCGCGACGAGGATCGCGGTGGGCAGCGGCCGGCGCGCGTACGCCCAGCGGATGGACCAGAGGAGCAGCAGGAGGCTCGCGCCGCGCCATGCGAACCACGCCACCTCCCACGGCAGCATGGCCCATGGCACGAAGAGGGGGAGCATCCAGGGCGAGTAGACGTAGGGCAGGAAGGGACCGGTGGGGTGGTACGGGTCCCCGCCGTCGAGCCAGAGCCGGACCGCCGCCCAATAGGCCCGCGCGTCCGAGCCTGCGACGTCGCCGCGCGCCCACATGCCCGCGCTGGCGAGGCCGAACAGGAGGATCAGGATCGCCATTGCCGCGATGCGCCGGTGGTCGCGCATGCGGACGACCTCGCGGTGCAGCGCGCGCCGAATCGTCCCGGCGCGGCGGGCGCGCGCGGTCGTCACGGCGGCGGAGGTACGCATCGGCCCATTCTCGCGCGCTCCGGGCGGGCGTGCGTCGGGCCGTCGCCGAGCCCCTGCTAGACTCGGGCACCATGCCGCAGGGAACCGTCATCGTCATCGGCGGAGCGGAGGACAAGGTCCGCGACCGGGTCATCCTCGGCCGTTTCGTGGCGCTCGCGGGCGGCGAGACGGCGCGCATCGTCGTGATCTCCACCGCGAGTTCGCTCGGCCCCGAGGCCGGCGCCCGGTACAAGGAGATCTTCACGACCCTCGGCGCGGCAGAGGTCGTGCCGATCCACGCGGTGACCCGCCTGCAGGCGAACGACGAGTACGTCGCCGGGAACATCCGCCGCTCGACGGGCATCTTCATGACGGGCGGCAACCAGCTGCGCCTCTCGTCCACCCTGGGCGGCACCCGCCTCGCGGACGCGATCGCCGAGCGGTTCCGAGATGGCGCCGTGGTCGCGGGCACGTCGGCGGGCGCGTCGGCCGTCTCGTCCCACATGATCGCGTTCGGTGCGAGCGGCGCCACGCCCAAGCACCGCATGGCGCAGATCGCCGCGGGACTGGGCCTGCTCCCGGGCGTGATCGTGGACCAGCACTTCCAGCAGCGGAACCGTCTCGGGCGGCTGCTCTCGCTGATTGCCCAGAACCCGTCGCTGCTCGGGCTCGGCGTCGACGAGGACACCGCGGGCGTCGTCGGGCCCGACCAGATCATGGAGGTCATCGGCCGAGGGTCGATCACCGTGATCGACGGCGCGGCGTCCGACACTGACGCCTGGGAGGTCCGCGGCCACGCGCCGCTCATGATCAGCGGCGTGGTGCTGCACAGCTTCCCGGCCGGCTACCGCTTCGACCTGCGCCGCCGGATCCGCGTGGCCGCACCATCGCTGACGGCCATCGACGGGGGCGCGATCGCCTCGTCCTGAGAGGCGCGCGCAGCTGGGACTGCCAGGACGCACGTGCGTTGCGCCTCCAGTAACGGCCGAGCGCTCCCGGCACCGATCAGTCGCTGGCCGCAGTGCGCGGCCGCCGGTCGGGGCGAGGCCGCGGGCCGAGATGTCCCCGGGTGCTCACGCGGCGAGCGGTGCGTCTCGCCTGAGGCCACGAGGACATCAGCGCGGTGCAGCCGATCGCGAGCCAACCGGGGAAAGCCCGGCCAACTTGTGCGAACCGCCGGATCGGCGCCCCTTTCGGCATGCCGGATCGCTGAGGCTGGCTGACTGGATTTGCCGGTTGCTGCCACTCGGCCCCACCCACGGGCCCGTCGGGCGCCATCTGGAGGGATTTGGCCGATCACATCGACCAGGTCGCCGAGGTCACGCGCGATTCGGCCGCTGCTGAGGGACCCTTTCTGGCGACGCGCCCGATCGCGGTGCGGCCACAACACCTCAGCCAGCGGGTCCCCCGCGTACACTCCGGGTCCAAGGCGCGGAGGAGGGCGAACGTGGCGCAGGCGGACGAGGCACCGCGGAAGCGGGCGAGCAAGGCGGCGGGCGAGGGCGACGCGAGCGGGTCCCCGGCACCCGAGGCGACGGCACCCGAGGCATCGGCACCCAAGGCGAGGTCGGCGAAGCCGTCGATCCCCAAGCCGACGCTGCGCCGGACGAAGGCCAAGGCCGACGAGCCCGAGCCGACCCCCGCCGAGGCCCGCCCCGAGCCCACGCTGCGCATCCTCGAGACGCGCGTCTACCGCGGCCCCAACTACTGGGGCCGCGAGCCCATGGTCCGCATGGTCGTGGACCTCGGCGTCCTCGAGCAGTTCCCCTCCAACACGATCCCCGGGTTCGTCGAGACGCTCGAGCACCTCATGCCGAGCCTCAACGACCACGCCTGCTCGCTCGGTCGGCGCGGCGGCTTCCTCACGCGCCTCCGCGATGGGACCTGGGCCGGGCACGTGGCCGAGCACATCTCGCTCGAGCTGCAGAACCTCGCGGGCACGCTCGTCCGCCACGGCAAGACCCGCGGCGCGGGCGAGCACGGTCGCTACAACGTGCTCTACGAGTACCGCGAGGAGCAGGTTGGCCTCGAGGCCGGTCGCAAGGCCGTGCGCCTCGTCAACCACCTCGTCGCGCCGAACGACCCCGACCACGCCTTCGACTACGACGCCGAGCTCGAGGACCTGATCCATACCGCGGAGCGGCTCGCCTTCGGGCCGTCCACGCGCTCCATTCTCGACGAGGCGGCGATCCGCGACATCCCGTTCATCCGCCTCGACCGATACAGCCTCGTCCAGCTGGGCCAGGGCGTCCACCAGCAGCGCATCCGCGCAACGATGACCAGCCGCACGGGCGGGATCGCGGTGGACATCGCCTCGGACAAGAAGCTCACCAACAAGCTGCTCGACTCGGCCGGCATGCCCGTGCCGCGCTCCGAAGTCGTGGACAACGAGGATGACGCGGTGGCCGCCGCCAAGCGCCTCGGCTACCCGGTCGTCGTCAAGCCGCTCGACGGCAACCATGGCCGCGGCGTGGCGCTCGATCTCAAAGACGAGGCCGCCGTCCGCGGCGCCTTCCCTGAGGCCTACCGCCAGAGCCGCGCGCGCGACGTCGTCGTCGAGTCGTACATCACCGGGCGCGACTACCGCTGCCTCGTGATCGGCGGCAAGCTCGCCGCGGTCGCCGAGCGCGTCCCCGCGAGCGTCACCGGCGACGGCAAGCGCACCATTCGCGCGCTGGTCGACGAGACGAACCTGGACCCGCGCCGCGGCATCGGCCACGAGAAGGTCCTGACCCGAATCAAGCTCGACGCCAACGCCGAGGAGGTCCTCGAGGGTCAGGGCTACACGCCCGACTCGGTGCCCCCCAAGGGCGCCTTCGTCAAGCTCGCGCTCACTGGCAACATGTCGACCGGCGGGACCTCGATCGACCGCACGTTCGAGGCGCATCCGGACAACGTCGAGATCGCCGAGACCGCGGCGCGCGTCGTCGGCCTCGACATCGCGGGCATCGACTTCATCGCCCCCGACATCACCGAGCCCGTCCGCGAGACCGGCGGCGGCATCGTCGAGGTGAACGCCGCGCCCGGGTTCCGGATGCACACGCACCCGACCGAAGGCGAGCCCCAGTACGTGGCGAAGCCCGTCGTGGACCTGCTGTTCCCTCCCGGCAGCCCCGCCCGCATCCCGATCATCGCGGTCACCGGCACGAACGGGAAGACGACCACTGTCCGGATGATCGCCCACATCCTCAAGCTCATGGGCCGGCGCGTCGGCGTGACGTCCACGGACGGCATCGTCATCGACGGGCGGATCATGAAGCGCGGCGACATGTCCGGCCCCAAGTCGGCCCAGATGGTCCTCCAGAACCCGACCGTGGACACCGCGGTGTTCGAGGTCGCCCGTGGCGGCATCCTCCGCGAGGGCCTCGGCTACGACCGCAACGACGTGGCCGTCGTCACCAACGTGACCGCCGATCACCTCGGGCTCGGCGGGATCGAGACGGTGGCGCAGCTCGCCAACGTCAAGGGCGTGCTCGTGGACGCCGTCCCGCGCTCGGGCACCGCGGTCCTCAACGCCGACGACGCGAACGTCTACAAGATGGGCCGCCACTGCGACGGGCGCGTCGTGCTGTTCACGATGGCCAAGGCCAAGGGCGAGGACGGCTACGACCGCGTCGACGGCCACACGAACCGCGGCAACGCGGCGTTTGGCCTCGAGGACACCGCGCAAGGCGAGCTGATGGTCCTCAAGCACGGCCCGCGCAAGATGCCGGTCGTCTACACGCACCTGATCCCGGCGACCTTCAACGGCCGTGCGCGGATGAACGTGGCGAACGCGCTCGCAGCCGCTGCCGCCGCATGGGCCGCCGGCGCCCACCTCCACGACATCCGCCAGGGCCTGCGGACCTTCACGACGTCGTTCCTGCAGGCGCCCGGTCGGCTCAACCTGGTCGAGGCGGGCGGCATCCGCGTGATCATTGACTACTGCCACAACGTGGACGGGATGCGCAACCTTGCCGACTTCACGAACCGGATGATGGAAGAGCCCGCGCCGGGCGGCGGCGGCAAGACGGTCCGCCATGGCCGGGCGATCGCGGTCATCGGCATCCCGGGCGACCGGCGCGACCAGGACCAGCGCGACTACGGCGCCTGGGCGTCCACCGCGTTCGACGAGATCGTCATCCGCGAGGACCGCAACCGGCGTGGGCGTGCGCCCGGCGAGGCGGCCTCGAACGTGTCCGACGGGATCCACGCCAAGATGGCCAAGCACGAGGCGCGGACGACGCGCGTCGAGAAGATCCTCGATGAGGCCGCGGCCGTGCACCGGGCCCTCCACCAAGCTGTGCCAGGCGATCTCGTCGTGGTCTGCGCCGACGACACGGCGAACGTCTACCGCGAGGCCATGGCGCTCGGCCACGGGTCGGGCGGCACCGCATACGCCGACCCGGGCGAACTGGGGTAGCGCGGGAGCCTTCTCGGCGGGCGAGCCCTCCGGCGCGGCGAAGCCCGCCCTCGGTCGGGGACGGTGCCTCGCGGGCCGTCAGGGGATCAGCGGGCGATCGCCTTGCGGCGGCGGTACAGAACGCCCGCAACGATGAACGGCTCGGCGATCAGCACGATGACCAACAGCACGAGGCCGATCTGCGCCGCCTGCTGGCCGAGCAGGAAGTACAGCACCACGACGCCGAACATCATCAGCCCGCCGCCGACGAAGAAGGCGAGCAGCCACATCGCCGCCCAGGTCGCGATGAAGTCAGCGGCGCCGCTGGACTTGCGCTGCGCGTTGGCGACGAGCCAGACCACCGAGATGGCGGCGATGGCGACGAGGACCAAGAGCGCGATGTCGAACGGGCGCATGACCGGGGTTCCCCTGTGGCAGCCGCGCTGGCGGCCGGGCGAATGGCAACGTCAAACTGCCGAGGGGGCCGGCGCGAGGCGATGATCGGGCCCGAGGCGGGGCGCGAGATAGGGTCTCCCGGCCATGGCGTTGCGGGCGCCTCGGCCCGGGTCAGGGGGGCCTAGCGGTCCCCAGCGGCGCCGGCGGGCTTGGCGACTGCATCGAGCAGCGGTCGCCCGCCCAGGCGCTCCAGGAGCTCGAAGACCTCCGGTCGCTGCTCGTGGCAGAAGAGGGCCACGACGCGCGGATGCGCGGTCGCCTCGTCGTCGCCGGTCAGGACCGCGGCCAGCGCCTCGGTCTCGGTCGCGTACACCGGCGTCGCCGCAGTGTCCTTTCCGGCCGCAGCAAGTCCCTCGCGCAGCAGGCGGATCACCCCGTCACCATCGCGGCCGCGCAGGTACATGCGGGTCTCCTTGAGGACGACCCTGTCCGCCAGCTCGCCTGCAAGCTTGCCGATCCCGATCAGGGTGTCGTCGGGCCGATCTCCCGCGGTGCCGACGATGGCGATGACCGGCGCACCCCCGGCGAGACCCCGCGCCACGTGGAGGATCGCCTCGGTGCCCGCCTCGTTGTGCGCGAAGTCCACGATGACGGTCGTGAGGCCAACCGTGAACAGGTTGAGTCGCCCGGGTGAGAGGTCCGGCGAGGGGCGGAAGTCACGCAGGCCCGCCGCGACCTGCTCGGGCGTGGCGCCGAGGGCACGGGCCCCGGCGGCGGCCGCGAGCGCGTTCGCCACGTTGTGCCGCGCGAGACCGCCCAGCGTGATGGGCACCTCGGCAACCGGCACGAGGACGAGTCTCGCGCCTCCGTCATGCTCGACGAGCGCCCCGTCCTCGACCGTGTACCGCCGGCCCTCGGTGCCGCCCGACTTGCCTCCGGCGTGCCTGCCCGGCGTGGACCCGAGCGTGAACCAGGCGACGTTGGCGTGGACACGGCGCGCCACGGCTGCGGCGAGCGGATCGTCGGCGTTGAGGACCACCCACCCCTCGGGCCGCGTGATCCGGCAGACCGTCGCCTTGACCTCGGCGAGCTCGGCGAGCGTGTGGATCCCGCCGAGGTCGAGGTGGTCGGAGCTGATGTTCGTGAGCACCGAGGCCTCGTTGGACTCGTAGCCCATGCCGCGCTGGACCAGGCCCCCGCGCGCTGTCTCGAGGACCGCCACGTCCACGTCGTCACGGCGCAGGATCGCGGCCGCCCCGCCCGGGCCAGTCCAGTCGCCGGTCTCGACCACCTGCTCGTCCACCAGGATCCCGTCCGAGGTCGTGGTCCCCACCCGGCGCCCCGCGAGCCGCAGGATGTGGGTGATCAGCCGGGTCACCGTTGACTTGCCGTTGGTGCCCGTGATCGAGATCACCGGGATGTGGCGCGCGTCGTCGCGAATCCAGCCCGGTGGGGTGGTGCGGGCGTCCTCGATCCGCTCCTCCCAGCCCGCCAGCCAGCGCGCCTGCGTGTTGGTGAGGCGGACCCGCCGGCCCGACGACACTGGGCGCGACGCGAGGTCCACGGCCGCCTCGGCGATGGCCTTGGCGCGCTCGGCACCGGCGAACGGGTACGTGACGATCCAGCGCCCGGCATCGGCGGCATGATGGACGTGCACCGGGCCCGCCCCCTCGCCGTGGTCGGTCCGGAGACGACGCGCCCACGCCACGACGTCCGTCACGGCGTCGGGCCACTCGCGCGCCGGCACAGTCCGCCCAAGCTGCACGAGGCTTCCGTCGCCGGCCCGCGAGCCGTGCCAGGCGCGCGTTCGCCCGACCGCGATCTCGAGCTTCACGATCGGCTCGAGCCGGTACACGGAGGGTCCGTCATAGAGGCGGATCTCGACGAGTCGCATGGTCCGCGCAGGATACGCGAGGTGGGTGTCCCTCGGGGGGCATCGGTGCCGGTATCCTCACCGTTCATGGAGCCTACAGTCACCGATCACGAGCTCGCGGCCGTCCGCGAGACCCTCGACCACGCCTATCCCGCATACCTCGCCGACCTCGAGCGGCTGGTCAACACGGACTGCGGCAGCTACACGAAGCGGGGCGTGGACGTCATCGGCCGGTGGACCGCCGAGCGCCTCCGCGAGCTGGGCGCCCACGTCACCACGCACCCCAACGACCTCGATCTCGGCGACACGGTGATCGGCGAGTTCGCGGGTGCCGATCCGGGCGGACCCACGCTGCTGTGCATCGGCCACATGGACACCGTGTTCGACGAGGGGGTCGCCGCCGAGCGCCCGTTCCGCATCGAGGGCGGCATCGCAACCGGCCCCGGTGTCACGGACATGAAGTCGGGCCTGCTCACCGGGCTCTACGCGATCGGTGCCGTCCGCTCGGCGCTCGGCGGGCTCCCGCTCGCGCGCCTCGTCTTCATCGCCAACCCCGACGAGGAGATCGGCTCGCCCGCGTCCACGCCGCACGTGCGTCGGATCGCTGCCGAGTCGGACGTCTGTCTCGTCTTCGAGTGCGCGCGCGCCAACGGCGACATCGTGTCCAGCCGCAAGGGCACGATCGACATGGTGATCACCGTGGACGGCAAGGCGTCGCACGCGGGCGTCGAACCCGAGAAGGGGCGCAGCGCGATCCTCGAGGCCGCGCGCCTCATCACCGACCTCCACGCGCTCAACGGGCGGTGGCCGGGCGTGACCGTGAACGTCGGCGTGGTCGAGGGCGGGACTCGGCCGAACGTCGTGGCCGAGCGGTGCCAGCTCCAGGTCGATGTGCGGTCGGTGACGCGCGATGGGCTCGAGGCGGTCGAGGCGGCGATCGCCGACCTCGCGGCCGAGTGGCGTGCCGTCCCGGACGTGACGATGACGGTCGAGGAGTCGAGCCGCCACTGGCCGATGGAGAAGCTCGAGCGCTCGGGCCGCCTCGCCGAGCGGGCGATCGCGATTGCCGCGGGTCTGGGGATCGACCTGCGCGATGCCGCGACCGGTGGCGCGTCCGACGCGAACACGACGGCCGGGATGGGCGTGCCCACGCTCGACGGCCTGGGTCCGATCGGCGGGCTCGACCACTCGCCGGGCGAGTACCTCGAGGTCGCCTCGATCGTGCCGCGGACCACGCTCCTCGCCGGGCTGATCGCGAGCATCGGCCGCGACCCGGAGGTCCGCTCCTGGGCCGCCGAGCGCCGCGCGAAGGCGGATGGGCCAGCCGCAGCGCCGATCGCGGCGAAGCCGAGGCCCGCGGGCGCGCCGTGAGCCGCAAGCTCGCCTCGACCCGGACGCTGATCTCGTCGGGAGGACCCTGGGAGGCGGTCGGCGGCTACTCGCGAGCTGTCGTCCAGGGCGACGTCTGCGAGGTCGCCGGCACGACCGACGCCGGGCCTGACGGCACCTCGCTCCACCCGGGCGACGCCGGCGCCCAGGCCCGCGCCTCGTTCGCGATCATCGCGGCGGCCCTCGCGCAGTCCGGCTTCACGCTCGACGACGTGACGCGGACCCGGATGTACCTCATCGACGCCGCGGACATCGACGCGGTCGTCGCCGTCCACGGCGAGCTGTTCCGCAGCATCCGCCCCGCCGCAACGCTGATCCTGGTGGCGGGGCTGATCCACCCGAGCCTGCGGGTCGAGATCGAGGCGACCGCTCGCCGCGGTTGATCGCGCCTACGCGAGCCCCGCGAAGCGCGCCGCCGCCACGAGCGCCACGCCCACGACCAGCCCGAACAGCAGGTTCCGCCGCCAGGCCACGACCAGGACGCAGGCGACCACGCCCAGGATCTCGATGCCCACGTGGAAGACCGGCGCGCCGTCGGACGTCTTGCCGACGAGGGTGTTCGCGGCGGCGAGCGACGCCAGCACCGCCGGGCCCACGAGCCGCAGGTAGAGCAGCGCGCGCGGAGGGAGCCGCTCTATGCCGGGCGCGAGGATCGGCAGGGCCCGCGACGGGTAGGTCGCGGCGAACATGAGCACCGCGAGCAGGACGAGCTGGGTGCTCATTCGCGATGCTCCGGGCCGGGACCGAACGAGAAGTCCTCGGCCAAGGATTCGAGCTCGGCCTCGGCGAGGTCGACCGCCCGGCCGGCCATCTCGGACTCGGGGGCGGGCGCGCGCGCCACGTCGGCTCGCACGGGTGTGGCCATGCCGAACACCGGCCCGAGCAGCCCGCCGACGATGATCCCGAGCGCAGGGCCGATGACCAGCGACATGCCCGTCCCGATGACCGCCCCGGCACCCGCGGCGACGAGCTCGCGTCGGCCGGTGGCGAGGCCCACCGCGAGCCCGCCCATCGCCGCGGGAAACACGATGTCGAGGCCGAACTTGCTCGGGTCCGGGATGGCCCCCCCGAGCAGCACACCCGCGATCGTCGCGATGTTCCAGGGGACGAACACGCCCACGATCGCCGCGATCCAGTACCCGGGCACGTCGAGCCGACCGATCCGGTGGAAGTGCGCGGCCGACAGCGCAAACGCCTCGTCGGTGAGCACGTGGCTCATCACGATGCGTTGAGCGAACGGCACCTCGCGGAACCGCGGCGCGAGCGACGCCGAGTACAGCATGTGCCGCGCGTTGAGGAAGAACGTCAGCACCACGATGGGCGCCCATGGCAGGCCCGCGGCGATGTACCCGGCGGCGGCGAACTGCGAGGCGCCCGCGAACACCACGACGCTGAAGGCGACCGCCTCGATCGGCGAGAACCCGGCGTTGCGCGCGGCAAGGCCGAAGACGAGGCCGAAGGCGGCGACCGACACGGCGATGCCGAGCGTGTCGAGCAGCAGCCGCCGACGGGCGGTGCGCAAGTCAGCGGCAGCGGGGGAGGGGATAGCGGAGGCGCTCACGCTAGATCACGGCTGGGCCGTGGCGCCTACTTGAGGAAGGTCTTCCCGCAGGTCCCGTCGCACACCGTGAACAGCGCGTGGCGCTCGGCGGCGTACCCGGCGGCGTGGAGCAGGCCCTTGCAGCCCTTGCTCGGGCACTTGTAGACCCACCAGCGATCGTTCGCATCGAGCGGCGTGCTCTCGGCCTTGAGCGTGTCGGCGAGCTCCGGGCGATCGGCGAGCAGCGAGGCGACGGCCGCGATCCGCTCCGAATCGCTCTCGCTCGTGTACGGGTAGTTCTGCCCGACGTTCGACGTCACCTGCGCCTCCGCTCCGAGTGTCCTGCCGCCGGCGGTCGAGTGCTCGCGAGGGCCGCCACCAGCGTGCCCGAGCATACCATCGGGCACCCCGCGCTCGGACGATCTCGCAGATCCGCGCTTGGGCTCCATCAGCGCGTTTCCCCAAGGATTGAACAGGAACGTGCCCTGAGACGTCCTTCCCGCTCGCGACGCCGTCTCGCCCACCAGCATCCTGCCCCTCGATGCTCAAGCCGCGCACGATGGCGAGCGTGATCCGCTCGCCGCGCCCTGCTCGCGTCAAATTGGGGCGTCGAGTCGCCGCCGCATCGGGTCTGGCGGCCCTCCCATGTTCAAACCTAGTGAGAAGGCTCGCCTGATTACGCTCTCGCGGCCCCCTGTCCAGCCAGCATGGGGCGCGGACAATGGATGGACCGGAAGCCGGCCGTCGTCACGCGGAGGGGAGCGCATTGCACATCACTAGGGTCCGGCCTGGGCTGCCGTCAGCGCTGCCATCAGCCCGCTGGCGGTCCGCCGCGACCAGGACCGTGCCCGACTGCAGGCCGGCGTCGTCGCGGGAGTCATTCGGGCGGCGGCCGTCGGGCTCATTCAACCCGCAACCGAGGCGGCTTGGAGTCCGCAGCAGCAGGCGGTTCGGGAGCACGCGCCGCGTCCAGCCCAAGACCTCGGCAGCGCGGCATGGGTTGCGCGGGCGTCAGCCCGTCGTGATGACGGGGAACCCCTCCTTTGAGGCCGCGAGCGCGAGTCGCTCGTCGAACGTGACGAACGGGAGGGTACGCGGATTCCCATCCGCCGCCGCGATCGCTGAAGCGAGCTGCAGCGCATCTCCGGTTCGAAGCGGATGCGTTCGAAGCAGCCGACTGGCCGTCAGCCGGACGAAGTTCGATGGGGCGATCTCGATCCATTCCGATTCGAGGCGGACCAGTCTCGCGAGCGCCTCCTGGACCGAGGCCGGCGCGGCGCCCTCCCGTTCGATCCGGGCGATCGCGGAGTGGCACTCCAGGGATGTGGCCCACCACGTCGAGATGGTGGAGTCATCCTCGTGCGCGCGATCGCTTCGGCCGCTCGTGGGTTGTTCGATCAGGAGGGGGACGAGCGCGGAGGCATCCCAGTACCTCACAGGCTGGACTCCCGCTCTTCGATGATCATTCTCACGACGTCCACGTCGCCGAAGTCGGGACGAGGCAACTCTTGGAACGCCTCGGGATCCGGCTTTCGCGTCGGTCGGCGCACGAGCCCTCGTCGCTCGAGGGAGGCCATCCGGGCGTCCCAGTCCACCTCCTCCGCCACAGGCTCCAGGATCGCGACCGGCCGGCCGCGATCCGTGATCACGATGGACTCGCCGGCCTTGACTCGGTCGATGAGCGCGGACAGGCCGTTCTTTGCCTCGGTGATGGTCGCTGTGTTCATCTGGCTAGACTAGCTATCTCAACCGGGCGTGACAACCCCTATCGGACCGCCGCAAGCCCCGCGCTTCGCGGATCTGCGAACGCGGCCAGCGAGCCCCCAGCCGCGGGACCGCCCTCGACCAGCTCGATCGCGTGCTCGTGTCCGAGGCCGCCGTCGAACGCGACCTGCTCGAGCCGGTGCCCGAGGCCCCGCAGTTCGTCCGCCACGCCAGCGGCGAGCACACCGTCGGCCAGCACGGTCAGCGGCGGCCCGAACCACGAGTCGGGCTCCACCGTGACGCGCGGCGCGGCGATCGCGGTCGCGATGTCGGCCCCGCCGTCCACGAGCGCGGACACGAGCTGGACGTGGATCTGCGGCTGGATGTCGCCGCCCATCGACCCTGCGACCACCCACGGCCGACGCTCGCCCTCGCGGAAGAGCATCCCGGGAAGGAGCGTGTGGGCGGTCCGGCGATTCGGCGTGAGCACGTTCGGGTGCCCCGGCGTGAGTGAGAACGACGCGCCGCGATCCTGGAAATGGACGCCGGTCTGCGGATCCACCACGCCCGAGCCGAACCCCGCAGCATTGGACTGGATCAGGCTGACCGCGTTGCCCGCCGCGTCCACGACCGCGAGGTAGATCGTGCCGCCCACGAGCGTCCGGACCGGCGTCGGCGCCAGGTCCGCGGCCCGCGGACGGATCCTCGCAGCCAGGGCGGCGGCGTGGCGGTCCGAGAGCAGCGTCTCGACCGGCACGTCGCGGAATGTCGGGTCGGCGAGGAAGGCGTCGCGATCGGCGTAGGCGAGCTTGGCTGCCTCGAGCATGAGGTGCACCCACGAGGCCGAGGACCAGCCGCGGCCGCCGAACGACGCGCCCACCGGGGGCTCGAACCGCTCGAGCACCCTGAGCAGCTGCAGCGCGAACATCCCCGACGAGTTGGGCGGGTGCGTCGTCACGCGGACGCCCCGGTAGGCCGCGGTCAGCGGCGAGCCCCAGTCCGAGTGGTGCCGCCGCAGGTCGAGCGCGGTGTGGGCGCCGCCCGCCGCCTGGAGGCCCGACGCGATCTGCTCGCCCAGGTCGCCGTCGTAATAGGTGTCGAACCCCTCGTCCGCGAGCGTGCGCAGCGTCCGCCCCAGCGCCGGCAGGCGGATCAGCTCGCCCGGGCGCCAGGGCCTGCCCTCGGGTCGCCAGACGCGACCGAACCCCACCGCCCACGGCTCGCCCTCGATCTCAGCCCACAGCCCCTCGACGGCGCGGATCAGTCCGTCCCACGCCGGGAAGCCGGCCTCTGCCTGCTCGATCGCCGCCGCGAGGATCGTGTCGCGCGAGAGCCGACCCCAGCGCCGGTGCGCGTCGGACCAGGAGCGGACGGCGCCGGGCACGGTGATGGGCATGGGACCGCGGAGCGGCACGCGGTCGAGCCCGGCGGCGCGGAGCGTCTCGGCCGAGATCCCTCCCGGCGATCGCCCGGACCCGTTGAGCGCGACCTGTTCGCCCGCCACCTCGTCCCAGACCAGCCAGAACGCGTCCCCGCCGATCCCGCAGCCGTTGGGCATGACCACGCCCAGGACCGCGTTGGTGGCGATCGCGGCATCGACCGCATGCCCGCCCGCCGCGAGGGCCGCGAGCCCGGCCTGCGTCGCGAGGTGGTGCGGCGCCACGACCGCGCCCCGCGCGCCACGGGCCAGACGGGCCGGGACGAGCGCGGGCTCGGGGGTCGTGGGCGCGGGCGTCATCGGCTCAGCCACCGCCGGCCCCGCCCGCCGACACCGGCTCGATGACCCGCCCCACTTCGTGCTCGTACCCGCGCAGGTGGCCCAGCGGGATGAGCGCGATCAGCAGCAGCCCGAGCGCGGCGAGGAAGATCCCGTCGAGGCCGGCGTTCTGGGCCGCGATCCCCCCGACGATGCTGCCGGTGATCTGCCCGAGGCCGAGGAACACCGAGTACAGCCCCATGATGGCGCCCCGGTCGTCGGGGTACGACTCCGTGACGTCCGCGAGCAGACCCAGGGCGGCTGGCGTGGCGCCCGAGAGGACGAACAGGCCCGCCAGCGCGACCGCGACGAACGCGAGCGTGACCGGCAGCGCCACGTCGGCTGCGTGATTGATCGCGAGGCCCGCGGCAAGGAGCGCGAAGCCGCCGCCGAGGCCCCGGAAGATGATCGTCGTCCGACGCAGGTTCTTGAACCGACCGCCCCAGTACAGGAGCCCGGCGAAGAACAGCACCCCGCCGATGCCGAGCCCGAGGCTCACGGCCAGGGGCGAGAACCCGCCCATCAGCTGCTGGTTGTGGAACTTGGGGTCGGGCACCTTGACCAGCTGGAAGAGCGTCTGGCTCGTGAACAGCCCGAGCGTCGCGTTGATGGCGATCCACGTCGGCGCGAGCAGCCAGATCTGGCGGCTGCGCAGGATCCGCGCGTACCGACGCAGCCCCTCGCCCTTGTCGTGGGCCGCGCTCGCGGGCTCGGGTTCGGCGTCCTTGCTCACGCCGAACCGGTAGATGGCGAAGGACAAGAGGTAGAGCAGGGCGTTGAGGAAGAACGCCGCGGGGCCGAAGAGTTCGAAAAGCGGGCCGGCCAGCACCATCCCGAGCAGCAGGCCGGCCAGCGTCGCCGCCTCGAACATGGCAACGGACCGGCCCCGCGCGAGCTCGTCGGCGGCGGTCGCGAAGGCGATGAACCCGAGGATCGACGGCACGGACGCGGCGGTCGAGCCGCCTTCGAGCAGACGGGTGAACGCGATGAGGGGCAGGCTGACGGTGAGCCCCGTGATGATGACCGCCGCCGCCCCGAACATCGGACCCACCTGCATGATCCGCCGATGACCCACTCGGTCGGAGAGGATGCCGAAGAAGGGAGACCCGAGGAGCTCGGACGCGTAGAACAGCGCGCCCATGAGCCCGACGTGCCACGCCTCGACATGGACGCCACCGTGGTGCTCGAAGCGGCCGAAGTAGTAGATGAGCATCGTCCCGGTCACCCCGGTGGCGAGGCGGAGCGTGAACGTGCCCGCGATGACGGCGCGCACGGGTGCCGGCAACCCGGCGACAGCGTCCCGGAGGAGCTGCGCCACCGATCGAATCAGGGTCCTTGAGGGAACAGGGGTCGCCATGGGCGACAGCGTATCCGGTCTGGGAGCCTCGGTTCGTGGCCCGAATCGGCCACTCGGGTCACCACCGCGCGCCGAACCGCCCAACGCGCGACGTTACCGATCCGTATCCTTTGCGCCCAACAGGGCGGTTCGCGACAAGCCCAGCGCGGCCGACCCCGAGGAGGTGCCAGCCATGTCGCATGTCGCGATCGTCATCGACTCCGTCAGCGACATGCCGCTCGAGGTCGCGGCGAAGCAGGGGATCGTCATCGTCCCGCTGGAGGTCTCCTTCGGCGACCAGCACTTCCGGGCCATCACCGAGATGACCACCGACGCGTTCTGGGAGCGTATGCTCACACCGGGCGCCCCGCTCCCCACGACGGCGGCCGCCTCCCCGGGTGAGTTCAAGGTTGTCTTCGAGGCCGCCTTCGAGCAGGGCGCGGACGCGATCGTCTGCATCAACGTGTCGGAGGAGCTGTCGGGGACGGTCAAGTCGGCGCGGATCGCGGCCGGCATGCTCGAGGGCCGCGAGATCCACGTGATCGACTCCCGGACGGCCTCGATGGGCTTCGGGATGCTCGCCCAGATGGCCGCCGAGCTCGCCGACCAGGGCAAGTCGGCCGCGGAGATCGCCGAGTTCGTGGAGATGCGCAAGGCGGACGTGGACCTCTACGTCGCGCTCGACACGCTCGAGTACCTCAAGCGCGGCGGGCGGATCAGCGGCGCCCGCGCGGCGCTCGGGACCCTGGTCTCCATGAAGCCGATCATCACGGTCATCAACGGCGAGGTTGAGAAGACCGAGCAGATCCGGACCAGGACCAAGGCTCGCGAGCGGACGCTCGAGCTCCTCACCCAGCGGCCCATCGAGCGCGCGACGATCCTGCACTCGACTCAGGCTGACGTTGAAGAGTTCCGCGATCAGTTCCAGGCGCGCTCGGGCCTCCCCGACTCGGCGATCCAGGTCATGACGATCGGTCCGTCCGTGGGCCCGCACCTCGGCCCCGGCTGCGTGGGCGCGACGATCATCTACAAGCGCTGACCGCGCCGTCGCGGAGGCATCGGCCACCACCGGGCCGGCCTTCGCACCCCCCTCGTTCGGGTGCGTCAAAGTGACGGACTGGTTGCGATAGGGTGACGACCGGCAGGGGGTCGAACGGCCTCCGCGCCTATACTTGGTATGCAGAGGCGGCGCGCGACGCCTCGCGGGCGGCATTCGGGCCCGTTCCGCCGCGCGCCCCCGTGGGGTCGTCCGGAAGACGACTCAACCGCTCCGGGGCGGCGTCCACCGTCCCAAACACGAGGATCATCCGTTCATGACGACGGAGAACGCCACGGCGCCCATCAACGCCTGGCAGGTTGCCCAGCGGCAGTTCGATCTCGCCGCGGAGATGCTCAGCCTCGACCCCGGCCTTCGCCGAGTCCTGCGCGAGCCGCGCCGCGAGCTGACCGTGCACTTCCCGGTCCACATGGATGACGGCAGCGTGCAGGTCTTCACCGGCTACCGCGTCCAGCACAACCTCGGCCGCGGCCCGGCCAAGGGCGGCATCCGCTACCACCAGGACGTCACCCTCGACGAGGTCAAGGCCCTCGCGATGTGGATGACCTGGAAGTGCGCGGTCGTCGGCATCCCGTACGGCGGCGGCAAGGGCGGCGTCATCGTCGACCCCAAGAAGCTGTCCAAGAAGGAGCTCGAGGGCCTGTCCCGCCGCTTCTTCACCGAGATCAGCGTGCTGATCGGCCCCGAGCGCGACATCCCCGCGCCGGACGTCAACACGACCCCGCAGATCATGGCCTGGTTCATGGACACGTACTCCATGCACGTGGGCTACACGGTCCCGGGCGTCGTCACCGGCAAGCCGATCAGCCTGGGCGGCTCTGAGGGCCGCAACGAGGCGACGGCGCGCGGTTGCGTCTTCACCGTCGTGAAGGCCGCCGAGCACCTCGGCATGGACCTCCGCAAGGCCACCGTCGCGGTCCAGGGCTATGGCAACGCCGGCGCCATCGCCGCGCAGCTCATGGCCGCCGAAGGCTCCAAGATCGTCGCCGTGTCGGACTCGACGGGCGGCATCCGCAACATGGCCGGCATCGACCCGGACAAGGCCCTCGCCTGGAAGAAGGAGCACGGGACCGTCCAGGGCTTCCCGGGCGCTGAGGACATCAGCAACGCCGAGCTGCTCGAGACCGAGTGCGACGTGCTGATCCCGGCGGCCTACGAGAACCAGATCACGGCGCGCAACGCCCACAACATCAAGGCCAAGATCGTCGCCGAGGCCGCCAACGGCCCGACGACCCCCGAGGCCGACGAGATCCTGCACGATCGCGGCATCTTCATGATCCCGGACATCCTCTGCAACGCCGGCGGCGTGACCGTCAGCTACTTCGAGTGGGTCCAGGACCTCAACCGCGACCACTGGACTGAGGTCGAGGTCAACGCCAAGCTCAAGGTCATCATGGACAAGGCGTTCGCCGAGGTCCTGGCCCAGAGCGAGAAGCACAACGTCAACATGCGCACGGGCGCGTACCTCAACGCGGTCCAGCGCGTGGCGGATGCCACCGCCTTGCGCGGCCTCTATCCGTGATCGATGAGCGGCCGCTGCGCGGCCGCCGGCACGATTGACATCTCGAGCGGCCCGGCGCGCGCCGGGCCGTTTCGATTCCCGATCACCACCTGGGCCCGGTCGCGACACGGCGGGAGACGCACGCCGGTCAGTCGGCGGCAACCCAACTGGGTCGGTTGGGAGAGCCGTTCGGCCTACTGGCTCCGCGCTCGCCGACGTCAGGCCGGGCTGGCGCCCCCTGCTACCATCCGGCCATGCTCGACCACGAGGAGAAGTTCCTCTTCAAGGAGGAAATCCTCCACCTCGCCAACGCCCTCAACGACCCGGGCAGCCTCGACAATGTCGAGGACCTCCTGACCGACGTCATCACCAGCCCGCGCTTCGACTCCGAGGTCTTCACCCTCGAGCGGAGCCTGCAGGTCATGCTCGGCGCCCGTGCCGGGACCACGCTCGTGGGGCTGCTGACCGTCGCCCCCGAGGTGTTCGAGGAGGTCTCGGAGGTCCGCATCCCGCCCGAGGTCCACGAGCGGCTGGTCGCCTGGCGCGCGCGCTTCGGCCTCGCCATCGACAACGCGCTCAACTTCCTGAACAACCCCGACGGCATCCAGGGCCACAACTTCGGCACGCAGGTCGCCCACATGGACGAGCGCCGCGTGCTGCAGGGCCGGCTCACGATGGTCCGCTACAACAACGAGCCCCAGTTCTTCCTCGCGGACGCCTCGGTGTTCCTGGGCCTCGTGACGGACATCATGGAGCGCCTCGGGCCGCATCTCGAGCCCGACAGCGTGGACGAAGAGTCCCTGACGCGGCTGCGCGAGGCCGTCGCGCTGATCGAGCGCAAGACCGCCCCGCGCGGCTGACGCCGGTCACGCCGGCCGGGAGCCCCTAGGCATGCGCCAGCTGTACCTCGCCGCCACCGGCCAGAACCGGGGCAAGACGACCGCGAGCATGGGCCTGCTCGACGGGTTCCGCCGGCGCGGGCTCCACGCGGGGTTCATGAAGCCCGTCGGCCAGCGCACGCTGATCGTGGACGGCGTCGCGGCGGACGAGGACGCGCTCCTCATGCGCACGGTCTTCGGCCTGCCGGAATCGTTCGAGGACATGAGCCCGGTCCACATCCCGCGCGGGTTCACCAAGGCGTACATCGGCGGCGAGGTCGTCGAGGATCTCGGCGCCAAGATCACCGCGGCGCACCGGGCGTTCGCCGGCCACGACGTCCTGCTGATCGAGGGGACCGGCCACGCGGGCGTGGGCGCGGTCATCGGGCTGTCCAACGCGGTCGTCGCGGC
>Ga0315271_10000193_pt1 | contig 30924 bp, 29 predicted proteins | sample C3_top_MG_FD_204664 | JGI IMG/M metagenome (GOLD analysis project Ga0315271, IMG submission 204664) | Sediment microbial communities from Yellowstone Lake, YNP, Wyoming, USA - C3_top | ecosystem: Environmental > Aquatic > Freshwater > Lake > Sediment | place: USA: Wyoming | collected 2017-08-01
GAAGGCGTTTGCTGCCGTCGCGCCGGCGCTCGAGGTGCTGCGCCTGATTCCGGGCGCCGCGCCGACGCTGATCGACAGCTCGTGCTGCGGCATGGCCGGCATCTTCGGCTTCGACGCCGCGCACCACGAAATCTCGATGCAGATGGCCGAGTTGAGCCTGCTGCCGGCCGTGCGCGCCGCGCCCACGGCGATCATCGTCGCCGATGGCACGAGTTGCCGGCACCAGATCGCCGACGGCGCCGGCCGCGAGGCGCTGCACGTGGCACGGGTGCTGGCCGATCACCTGGCCGATCGCGTGAGCACTTGAGGCCACGACCTCGAGCCACGCCTGCCGTACGATGGCGGGCATGAGCGCGCATGGCCGCCCCAAGTCGGTCAGCCCGGAGCGCGCAGCGCGGAGGACAGTCCAGTGATCGCGCCCGGTCGCCACCAGACCCGCGGCGAGGAAATCGCCAACGCGTTGAGCCATGGCGTGGCCCTCGTGCTCGCGGTGGCTGCGCTGCCGATCCTGGTGCTGGGCGCCATGCGCCGCGGTGGTGCGGCCGATGTCGTCGCGGCCTGCGTGTTCGCCGGCACGATGATCGTGCTGTACCTCATATCGACGCTGTACCACGCGCTGCCACAGGGCCGCGCGAAACACTGGTTGAACCGACTCGATCACGCCGCGATCTACCTCTTCATCGCCGGCAGCTACATGCCCTTCGTGTTCGGCGTGCTGCGCGGGGCCTGGGGCTGGACGCTGTTCGGCCTGGTCTGGTCGGCTGCCGCCATCGGCGTCGTCGTCAAGCTGCTCGACCGCCTGAAACACCCGCTGTGGTCGACCGGCCTGTACGTCGCGATGGGCTGGGTGGCGCTGGTGGCCGCGGCGCCGCTGTTCGAGCGCATGGCCACTACCGGCCTGGTCTGGCTGGTGGCCGGCGCGCTGCTCTACACGGCCGGCGCGGTGGTGTTCCTGTACGACGCAAAGGTGCGCTTTGCCCACTTCGCCTGGCACCTGTTCGTGATGGGCGGCAGCACCTGTCACTTCTTCGCGGCGCTGTGGTACGCGCGCGCTTGAGCGGCGCGACGCGTCGGGCACTCCTGCACACGAACACAGCGTACTGCATAGCCCTCGACTCGCTGTCGCGGCTGGCCGTGCGTGGTGATCCAAATCAAATGGACTGGCAACAATGCGTGGCAAATTGTCAGGCCTCGAAAAGCAAGAATTGGGTCGACAAGTTTGGCCGCGGCATCTGCAAATCCGCTCGGCTCAGCGATCAGCACGCCAGCGTTTCTCGAGCGCGTACTGCGCCTGGGCCTGGGTGCGTCCAAACCCGCCGAGCCGCTGACGGACATTCGGCGCTTCGCCGCGGGCGTGCGCGCCATCATCGCGTTCCTGTGCGCCGCGATATTGCTGTCGGTCGAGCCACGGATCCAGGATGCCGCCGTCGCTTTGCTCGTCATCTACGCCTTGTGGGCCGCCTACGTGCTCTGGTCAGAGGGTCGGCGCCCGCTTCCCGTGCGGCTGCTGTTGCACTGCTGGATCGACGTCACCTGGGCGGGCCTGCTGCTGCAGTTGATCGGCAACAACGCCGATCTGCTGATCGTTACGATCGTCCCGCCGGTGCTGCTGGCCAGCGTCGGCCACAGCGTGCGCATGGGTGCGTTACTGGCGTTCTACGCCTCGCTGTCGCTGTTCTTTCGCGTGATCCCCGTGCACGACCCGCAGCTCGCCTTCGATCCGGAGCACCTGATACAGGCCTTTGCCGTGATGGCCCTGGTGCCCGCGGCGGCACTGGTGGCGCGTCCGATCAACGTCTTGCGCCGTCGTCTGGTGCTGGTGCACGCATTCGAGGCACGGCTCGACCCACGCCGTGGCTTGCCGACGGTGACGCGGGCCCTGGTCGAGGGGCTGCGGCTGGACCTCGCGGCGGACTTGACCGGTATCGTGCTGCCGGCGTCGGCCGAAGGCTCGGCGCTGTTGTGCACGGCCGAAGATGGCACCTTCACGGCCAGTCCGGCGGTGCATCACAAGATCGAAGCCTTGCTCGGCAACATGCCGCCCTGCCCCCTGACCCACGTCGCGGGGCGCCCTGCTCTCTGGCGCAGCAAGGTTCGCGTGCACGGCGCAGGTTGCGGCTCGCTCCGGCCCGAACTGCCTGCCGCACTGGAAGAGCTGTGCGGTCTGCTGGAAGTCCGCACACTGGTGGTGGTGCCTTTGCAGCGCTATGAGCGTCGCCACGGGCATCTGCTGATCGGCCGTCGCAGTCTTCAGCCGCGCGATCAGGAGGTTCAAGCGCTGTCGGACGCCGCGCCCGCACTGTGTCGCATCCTGGAGCAAGCCACGCTGGTCGACCGTCTGGTGCACGAGACCGCGGCCCACGAACGCGGACGCATCGGTCGTGACCTGCACGATACCGCGATCCAGCCCTACCTGGGTCTGAAGTACGCCATCGAGGCGCTGGCGCTGAACGTGCCGCCCGACAACCCGGCGCGGCCCAAGATCGAGTCGCTGGCCCAACTCGTCGAAGGCGAGATCGCCAGCTTGCGCGACATCATCACCGGCCTGCGCAACGGAGAGCCCACCGGCGACAACGCGCTGGTGCCGGCGGTGCGACGGCAGGTCAGACACTTCGGCGAGTTGTTCGGCCTCAACGTGCATCTCGAATGCCCGGACCAGCTGCTCGTCAGCCGCGCGCTGGCGGGCGTGGTGTTCCACCTCGTCAACGAGGCCCTCAACAACGTGCGCAGGCATACCGCGGCGCGCAACGTGTATATCCACCTGGACAAGCAGCGCGACTGCCTGAACCTGCGCGTGTGCGACGACGCCGGCAGCGTGAAGGGGCAACCCGCGCCCGATTTCTTCCCGCGCTCGCTGTTCGAGCGCGTGCACGAACTGGCGGGCACGATTTTCGTCGTGCGCCCCGATGGGCTGAACACCGAAGTCGTGATCAGCGTGCCCATCGATTCCAGCGTCAGGGCCTGAGCCGATGCCCATCGACGCGGCATCCCCACCCGGCGCCTTGCGCATTCTGCTCGCCGACGACCACCGCATCACGCTGTGGGGCCTGCAGCAGTTGATCGAATCGGCGCGCCCGCGCATGTGCGTGGTGGGCGCCGTGACCACGCGTGACGAACTGCTGGCCCACCCCGCGCTGGGCCAGGCCGATGTCGTGTTGCTCGATCTGGATCTGGCCGGCAGCAACGCCGTCGACGCAATGGGCGAACTGGCCCGCCTCAGTAGCGCCCGCGTGCTGGTGCTCACCGCCGAGGAAGACCCGGCCGTGCTGCGCAACGTCGTGATCAAGGGTGCGCGCGGCGTGCTGCACAAGTCCGCGCCGGCCGAGACGCTGCTGCGCGCGATCGAAAAGGTGGCGTCCGGCGGGTTCTGGCTCGACGCCACACTGCTCGACGAACTGCTGGGCCAGCCCGGCGGCCAGGGGCCCGCACCGCAGGCCAAGGCGCCGGGGGCCGACGCCATTGCCAGCCTGACGCCGCGCGAACGCGAGATCGTGCAGGCCATGGTGCGCAAGCCGAGCGCAAAGCAACTCGCACTGGCCGACGACCTGGGCATGAGCGAACACACCTTGCGCAACCACCTGACCACCATCTACGACAAGCTGGGCGTGCGTGGGCGCATGGAGCTCTACGTCTTCGCCACCGAACACGGGCTCGGCGGCGCGGCCGGCAAGCCAGCGCCGCCCTGATCGCGCGGCCCGCGACCGGGAGCATCCTCTCCCCCTGCACCCCGCGGCGCGTCCCATGTGCGCTGCGCGCACGCTGCGTAGCATGGTTGCGGCCATTCACTGCAAATCCGAAGCTTCCGTGTCTGCCGCCGAACCCCTTGCCGTGCTCATCGTCGACGACCAGAAATCGATCCGCGACGGGCTGGTCGCCCTGATCGAGGCCTCGGGCCTGCCGTGGCGTGCGATCTACACCGCGGCCAGCCGCGAGGAGGCGCTGGCCGTCGTGCAGCGCCACGCACCCGAAGTCATCCTGCTCGATATCGACCTGGCGGGTGACGACGGCCTGGCGCTGCTGGCGCAGCTCGAGCACCACGAGCGCGTGCTGGTGCTCTCGACGCATGACGACGCCGCCTCGCGCCAGCGCGCGATGTCGCTCGGCGCCGCGGGCTTCGCGCGCAAGACCGACCCGGGCGACTCGCTGCTCGGGCAACTGGCGCAACTCGCGGCCGGGTGACGGCCCCGCGTTCGGGTGGGGGAGGAACCACCCACGCCGCGCCGCCGATTGTCCTGCCACCGCCCCTGCGCATGCTCCGATTCGAAGGCGCCGGCGCGAACCTAAATTCAACGCATGGGAACGGGCAAGCAATACACGGTTTCTCATGACGCACCGCCAGCCGGCGTCACCGCAACAGGTTGGCAGGGGAGTGATCCGGCCCCTTCCCCGGACCGAAGGGAAAGCAGTTGGTAGTGCCGGCCGCTTTCGTGCAGGAGTCAATCATGTCATTCGTTCATTCCATTCGCCAATTCATCCGCGACGAAGAGGGTGTGACGGCCATCGAATACGGCCTGATCGCGTCGCTGATCGCGGTAGCGATCATCCTCTCGGTGACCTCAGTTGGAACCAACCTTGGCCTCGTGTTTGACTACATCGCCACCAACCTTACCCTCCCGGGTTAAAGCTGGCTCTATCCCCTGCCGCAACCGGCCCGCTATGCCACTTGCGCAGGGGCAGATGGAAGTTGCCGTTCGCTCGCACCACAGTTTCGCTAGATCCGAATCATGAAGTTGGTTCAATTCTTGACAAGCGTCGCACGCGACGATCAAGGTGTGACGGCCATCGAGTACGCGCTGCTCGGCAGCTTGATCGCTGTCGGGATTGCTGGCGCGGTCGGGCTCCTCGGAACGACGGTGCGAGCAATGTTTCTCGCCGTGGCTGGCGCGTTCCCCTGATCGCGGGCGCGCGTGCCGGTCCTGCCTCATGCCCAGCCTTGTCACCGTCCCGACTGCAGCGCTCGTCGCGCTCGTGGTGCTGATTTCGCTCGCGGTCGCGAGTGATCTGCGCGCTTCGCGCATCCCCAACCGTCTCGTACTTTGGGGTCTGCTGGTGGCCGTGCTGCTGCACGCGGCTGCACTGCTTGCCGGCCAAGTGCCACTCGCCGGTACTGCAGCTTGGGCCTGCATCGCTGGCATGCTCGTCGGCGGAGCCGCGCTGCTGCCCCTCTATTTGCTGCGAGCCTGCGGCGCCGGCGACGTCAAATTGATGGCGATGGTCGGTTCCTTCGTCGGCCCCGGCGTCGTCTTGTCCGCCGTGCTGTACACGCTGGTGGCCGGCGGCGTGCTGTCGCTGGCCGTGATGGCGCTGCGCGGCGTCACGTCGCAGACGCTGTCCAACCTGCGCTTCCTGCTCACCGACTGGGGCCAACGCGCGACCACCGGCCGGGGCCTGCGCATGGCCCCGCTGGCCACCACCGCCGCGCGCCTGCCCTATGCCGCGGCCATCGCTGCCGGCACGCTGGCCGCGCTGTGGCGCCCGTTGGCCCTGCTCGGCTAGCGCCACGAACCCGAACAAAGGTCTTGCCATGGACGTCCTGCACAAACGCCACGACGACCCCAGCGTCCCCGCCAGTGCTGGCTATGCCGCATGGTCCGCCACCCTGCCGCGCGCGCCGCAGTCGGTCGAAGACACCGGCCTCGCACAGACCTTCCTGATCGAACTCGTCGCCAAGGCGATGTTCCAGCGCGGGCTGACCCGGCTGGTCGAGTTGTCGCAGGTGCTGGCGCTGCCCGGCTCGGTGGTCGAGGTGGTGTGCCACTTCATGCGCCGCGAGGCCCTGCTCGAGATCACGCGCCGCGGCCAGAACGAGGCCGACCTGCACTACGAGCTGACGGCCGGCGGACGCGCGCGCGCCGGCGACTGGCTGGCGCGCAACCAGTACGTGGGCCCGGCCCCGGTGCCGCTCGAGGCCTATGTCGAGCGCGTGCTCGCGCAGTCCTCCTCCGGCCTGCACGTGACGGTGCAGCAGACCCGCGCCGCCTTCGCCGACCTGGTGGTGCCGCACGAGTTGCAGGACCAGCTCGGCGTGGCCGTCAACTCCGGGCGAGCGATGTTGTTGTACGGCCCGCCCGGCTCGGGCAAGACCTACCTGGCCGAGCGCCTGCAACGCCTGTTGACCGGCTCGATCGCGGTGCCGTATGCCATCGCCGTGCGCGGCGAGGTGATCCGCGTCTTCGACGAGCATTGGCACAAGCCAGTCGCGGCCGCCGATGAGCCGCAAGTCGGCATCGACAGCCGCTCGCGTGCCGACGCGCGCTGGATCTTGTGCCATCGGCCCTGCGTCATGACCGGCGGCGAGCTGACGCTCGAGATGCTGGACCTCAGCTTCGACGCACGCGCCGGCTACTACGAGGCGCCGCCGCACTTCAAGGCCAACAACGGCCTGTTCATCGTCGACGACCTCGGCCGCCAGGTGGTGAGCCCGCGCGCGCTGATGAACCGCTGGATCGTGCCGATGGAGCGCGGCGAGGATTTCCTGATGCTGCGCAGCGGCGGCAAGTTCCGCATTCCGTTCAACATGGTGCTGGTGTTCTGCGGCAACCTGAGCCCGCGCGACCTGGCCGACGCAGCGTTCCTGCGCCGCATGGGGCAGAAGGTCGAGGTCGGCGTGATGTCGCTGGCCGACTACCGCGCCGTGTTCGACGCCGTCTGCGCCGCGCACGGCATGGCGAGCGAGGAAGACGGCTTCGATCAGTTGCTGCACCTGCACGCCCGCGCCGGGCGGCCGCTGCTGGCCTGCTACCCGCGCGACCTGATCACCCTGGCCACCAGTCGCGCCACCTACCTGGGCGTTGCGCCCCGCGCCGGCGGCGAAGGGCTCGACTGGGCCTGGCACGTGTACTTCGGCTCGCAGCCAGTCACGCCCTCCACCGCGAACGGCCCGTCCGCGGCCAACGAACGATGACGCACCCGAGGCGGCGCGTCGAACTGTAGGAGCACCCGACCATGAGATACCGCGCATTGCTGATGCTGTTGATTGCAATCGTCGCCGGGCTGGCGGCCGTGCTGATGGCTGCGCGCTGGATGCAGCAGCAGGGCGGCGAGCGCGGCCGCATTGCCGTGGCGGCCTCCGACGTGGAACTCGGTGCGCGGCTGACGCCCGAGATGATCCGCATGGTCGACTGGCCGCTATCAAGCGTGCCAACCGGCGCGTTCACGGACGGCCCCAAGCTCGAAGGCCGCGTCGTCACGGCGGCCGTGCACCGCGGCGAGCCGCTGCTGGAGTCGCGCCTGGCGGCCGAAGGCAGCAAGGGCGGGCTCTCGGCCGTGATGCCCGAGGGCAAGCGCGCGATGACGGTGCGCGTCAACGACGTGATCGGCGTGGCCGGCTTTGCATTGCCCGGTACCTTCGTCGACATCATGGTCAACACGCAGGAAGAAGGCAGCACGCGCGCCGACCGCGACCACGCGGTGTCGAAGATCGTGCTCGAGCGCATCCTGGTGCTGGCCGTGGCGCAGGAATCCGACCGCGACAGCACCAAGCCCAAGGTGGTGAGCGCGGTGACGCTGGAGCTCACGCCGGCGCAGGCCGAGATCCTCGACCTGGCGCGCAGCGTCGGCACGCTGTCGCTGGTGCTGCGCAACCAGACCGAATTGGGCCTGGCGGGAACGTCGGGTGCGACCAAGACGCAGTTGCTGGCCGGCAAGACCGCGCCGGTCGCGGCGTCGGCCCCGGCCACTCGCAGCACGCCCCGCCGCACCACCGTCGTGGCACACGCGGCGCCCGCGCCCGCCGCCGCGCCGGCGCCCGCCAATACCAACTGCGTCGAGGTGATCCGCGGCCTGAGCCGCGTCACCGAGTGCTTCTGAGCCGAACCACCCCCATCGTTTCCTGGAGATCGATCATGGCAAACGTTTCCCGCATGGCGCTGTCGCGCATCGCGCTCGCGGTCGGGCTGGCCCTGCCGGCACTCGCGGCGCAGGGCCAGGCCGCCCAGCCCGCCGCGCCGACGGCCACGCGGCCCGCGCGCGTCGCCGCGGCGCCCGCGTCCGTCGCCAACCAGGGGATGTCGGCAGGGCCCTGCGGCCGGCTCGACATCGCGCCGGTGGTGCAGATCCCGGTCGGCAAGTCCACGGTCATCAAGCCGGTGGCGCCGATCGCCCGCATCCTGCTGGGCAACCCGGAAAACGCGCGCGCCGCGCGCCCGAGCGAAACGCCCGAGGGCAAGAAGGACGAGGGCGTCAAGGCGCCAGCCGTCTACACGCGCCCCGGCGTGGCCGACGTCGACGTGCTGCTGCTCGGGCCGAACGAGGTCTACCTGCTCGGCAAGACCATCGGCTCGACCAATGTGGTGATGATCGACCGCAGCGGCGCCTGCACGGCCTTCGACGTGGTGGTGGACATGGACGCCTCGCCGTTGCAGCTCATGATCGGCCGCCTGCTGCCCGATGAGAAGGACGTCAAGGTCGACGCGGCGTTCGATTCGGTGGTCCTGCGCGGCACCGTCACCGACACCGAGGCGCTGACGCGCATCACCGACCTGGCGCAGTCCTACCTGCGGCGCAGCGAATCCGGCAGCGGCAACACCGGCAACTCCGGCAACAGCAACAACAGCGTGGGCAAGAACCCGCGCATCGTCAATCTGCTCGAGGTCGGCGCGCCGCAACAGGTGATGCTCGAGGTCAAGGTGGCCGAGATATCGAAGAACCTGCTCGACCAGTTCGGCATCGATTTTTCGCGCGGCTACGCGACTGGCAACGGGTCGATGCTGGGCTTCCTGAGCGGCATCTTTGGTGGCACCGCCGGCCTGGCCGGCCAGATCTCTGGCGCCGCGGGTGCGACCGTTGGTGGCGGTGCGGCCGGCGCGATAGGCAACGAAATCGCGGCCGGCGTCTGGTCGGGATCGATGCCACCCGCCGCCGGCACGAACACCACGCAGATCAAGCTGAACATGCAGAAAACCGATGGCCTGATCAAGGTGCTGGCCGAGCCCTCGATCATGGCCATCAGCGGCCAGACCGGCAGCTTCCTGGCCGGCGGCAAGATCTTCATTCCGGTCTCGACGGCCGGCACCAACGGCGACCGCTACGTGACGCTCGAGGAGAAGGAATTCGGCGTCTCGGTCAACTTCACGCCGACGGTGCTGGGCAACGGGCGCATCAACCTGCGCGTGCGGCCCGAGGTGTCGGAGCTCAACCAGGCGGGCGTCACGATCACCGGCATCAACGGCAGCGCGGTGTTGCCGTCGTTCACGTCGCGCCGCGCCGAGACCACGGTGCAGCTGATGGACGGGCAGAGCTTCGCCATCGGCGGGCTGATCAAGAACAACACCGCCACCAACGTCAAGGCCTTCCCGTTCCTCGGCGAGATTCCGATTCTGGGCGCGCTGTTCCGCAGCACCGAATTCCAGACCGACCGCTCCGAGTTGGTCTTCGTGATCACGACGCGTCTGGTCAAGCCGCTGCCGACCGCCTACCGGCTGCCCACCGATCACTACCTGCCGCCGACCCGCGCCGAGTTGATCCTCAACGGCCAGGTCGAGGGCAAACCGCCCGCAGCGCCGGTTGCACCCACAGCCCCACCGGCCGATCAGCCAGCGGCGCCGCCGCCCGGCGGCGGGTTCGACACCCAATCGAAGGAGGTTCCGAAATGAAATGCCGTCACCACACCGGCCTCGGCCCGAGCCTGGCCCTCGCCGCCCTGTTGCTGCAAGGCTGCGCCGCGAGCGGCTCGCCGGCATGGGATGCCCAGTTCGGCGACTCGGTGCGCCGGCTCGGGGCACAACAGTTGTTCGACCCGAACGCGCCGCAGCGCAACGGCGACGCCCAGGGCGCGATCGACGGCCGCGCCGCCCGTGAGAGCCGCGACCGCTATATCGAGAGCTACACGACGCCGCCGGTAACCAACGTGCTCACCACCGGCATCGGGACCCGGTGAGCCCGCAATGAACCGCTCGACCGCCTCGAATCGCAGCGTCGGACGCAGCGCGTTCGGCGCCGAGGCCTGGGCGCGCCAGCGCGGCTCGGTGGCGATCATCGCCGCCATCGCGCTCGCGGTAATGATCGGCTTTGCCGGCCTGGTGCTCGACCTCGGGCGCTTGTTCGTCAACAAGACAGAGTTGCAGAGCGGCGCCGATGCCTGCGCGCTCGCCGCGTCGCGCCAGCTCACTTGCGACGCCAACGCGGTCGGCACCTGCGCGGCGCAATACCTGCTGAATGCCGAGGTGGCCGGCATCTTTGCCGCGGCCCGCAACCGAAAGGACATGCAGGCCAGCGCGGTCGCGGTGAGCCCGGCCGACGTGCGCTTCAACACCGTGCTCGGACCCAACTCGGGCTACGCCAGCCGCACGGCCGCCAACCCGAACAGCAAGTTCGTGATGTGCATCGCACGCTCGACCGGGATCGTGCCCTGGTTCATGGGCGTGCTGGGCCTGTCGGCAGCCAACGACGTCTCGGCCGCCGCAGTAGCCACGCTGGCGCCGAGCCAGAACTTTTGCCAAGGGCCCCCGATCGGCGTGTGCAAGAAGACAGGCACCAGCGCGCCGAATTTTGGCTACGCCGTCGGCGAATGGGTCGCCTCGGACTTTCACACCAATGGCAACAACGATGACCTGACCGGCGCCTTCAAGTGGATCGACTTCACGCCCAACGCCGGCGGCAATTCGGAGATCCGAGACGCGCTGGTCGGCGCCGGTGGCAAGTGCGACATCCAGGTCGGCAACGAAGTGCAGCAGCCAGGGCAGCAGCAGGGCGCCAAGGCGGCCTACAACACGCGCTTCGGGCTCTACCCCAACGGCGCCAATGCCTACACGCCCGACGATGCGCCACCCGACCACACCGGCTATGCGTACCCGAATCAGGCACCGGGCAGCCCGGTGATCGGCATCGGCACCAGCGCCTACGCCAATTACACGACCCGGGCCGCCGCGTTCACGCCGTTCAGCAGCGCGCAGTACGGCGTCACCGGCCCGGGCGGCAACATTGCGGGCAACGGCATCGATGGCGCGACGCACCAGGCCAAGGGCGCGAGCCGCCGGCTGGTCAACGTGCCGGTGATCGACTGCACGGCCGGCAACATCGTGAGGATCCAGGGCATGGCCTGCGTGCTGATGCTCAATCCGATGGCCAACGGGGCGAACGGCACGATGTATCTCGAGTACCGAGGCCCCTCCACTGCCGCCGACAGCCCCTGCCCGACGTCGGGTACGCCCGGCGGCCCGGGGGCCAGCGGCCCGATGGTGCCGACCCTGGTGCAGTGAGACAACCATGAACGGCACCCGTAAATACTGGTTCTCCTTGGGGGCGCACGCTACCCGCGACACGAACTCGTGTTCTCACCATGCAACCGCCGCGGATCCGGCTTTGCCGGTCCGCCAGCGGTGCCCCCTTGAGGGGGAGCGGCGAAGCCGCTTCGGGGGTGGTTCACTTCAAGCGGGCGTGGCGGCGGTGGAATTCGCGCTGCTGCTGACGCCGCTGGTGGTTCTCGTCTTCGGTGTCTCCGAGTACGGCCGCGCGATGTACCAGTACGACGCGCTGTGCAAGGCCGCGCGCACCGGCGCGCGCTTTCTCAGCCAGTTCGAGCCCGGCGACGCCGCCCGGATCGGCCAGGCGCGATGCCTGGTGGCGTACGGCAACACCGCCTGCAACGAGCCTGCGCTCGCACCGGGCCTGACGCAAGCCATGGTCTCGGTGGCCGACAGCAGCAACGACACCGCCATGAGCCTGCAGCCGATGAGCGCGAACGGCGTGACCGTGGGCGTGACGAACCTGGTGCGGGTCAGCGTGAGCGGCTACCAATTCAATTCGATCGTGGGCTTCATCGCCCCGTCGTTCACGTTCGAGCCGATCAGCGTCACGATGACGCAGCGCATACCATGATCCACTCACAGGCACGTGATCCCAGAGGCCATCGCGGTGCCGCGGCGGTCGAATTCGCGCTGGTGATCAGCGTCTTCCTGATGCTGATGCTGGGCGCAATGGAGTTCGGCCGCGTGCTGTTCTACTGGAACACCACAGCCGAGGCGACACGCCTGGGCGCCAGGATCGCGGTCGTCTGCGACCTCAACGACAGCCAGATCAAGGCCCGCATGGGTGCGCTGTTCCCGCGCCTGCAGCCCGACGACATCGCGGTGAGCTATCTGCCCACCGGCTGCAATGTCGACAGCTGCCAGAGCGTCACGGTGACGATCAACGCGGGCAAGGTCATCGACACCTTCATTCCGTTCGCAGAGATTTCGCTCACGCTGCCGCCGTTCACGACGACGCTGTCGCGCGAAAGCCTGCAAAGCACGTTCGACGGCGTCGCCAATCCGGTCTGCGGGTAAAGAGCCGCCCAGTCATCCACACAGCCCGGCCATGAAGGTTCGAATCGTCACCCCCCAGCCCGCCAACGCCGAGCGTTGGGCCACGGCGTTGCGGCGCGCCGAACGCCAGTTCGACGTGCTGGCGATCGCGCAGCCGTTGGACGAACTGAGGCTGAACGCCGACGACGTGCGACCCGATCTGCTGATCGCCGAGGCCGCGTCGGCGCGTGAGCTCGACGCGCTGGAAGCGCTGGCCCACGCCCACCCCGAAATCGACTGCCTGCTGATCAGCGTCGCCCTCACCCCCGACACGCTGATGCGCCTGATGCGCGCCGGCGTGCGCGACGTGCTGCCCGACCCGGCGACCGACGAAGCCGTGGTCGCCGCGGCGCAGCGGCTGGCCCGCAAGCGCAATCCCGCCACGGCCGCGACCGAGCCGCCGCGCAACGGCAGCGTGATCGGCTTCATCTCGTGCAAGGGCGGCGGTGGCACCACGTTCGTCGCCGCCAACCTGGCCCACCTGCTGGCGCAGGGCGGCGAGCGGCGCGTCGCGTTGCTCGACTTGAACCTGCAGTTCGGCGACGCGGCGCTGTTCGTCACCAACGAGAAAGCGGCCAGCAACGTGGCCGGCGTGGCGCGAAACATCCACCGCCTCGACCGCGACCTGCTGCAGTCGGCCATGACGCCGGCCGGCGCCGGGCTGTGGGTGCTGCCGGCACCCGACGACCCGGCCCAGGCCGGCGACGTGGCCCCCGAGCATGTGCAGGCCATGCTGGCGCTGGCGACCACGATGTTCGACTACGTGGTGGTCGACCTCGGTCGCACGATCAGTGCGGTGACGGTGAAGGCGCTCGACGCCTGCCAGCGCGTGTACGTCGTGCTGCAGCAGACGCTGCCCTTCATCCGCGACGGCCGGCGGCTGCGCGACGCGTTGCGCGCGCTCGACTACCCGGCCGGCAAGGTGCACTGGATCGTCAACCGCCTCGAGAAGGGCGGCGAGATCAGCGTCGACGACATCAAGCGCACGCTGGGTGTGAGCGAATTGATCACGCTGCCGAACCAACACGACGTGGTCGCCGCGTCGGTGAACCAGGGCGTGCCGGTCGGCAGGCTGGCGCCGCGCAGCGCGATTGCGCGCGCGCTGCGCGAGCTGGCCGATGCGGTGGCGCCACCGACGCAGGCATCCCGTGGCGGCAAGTGGCTGTCGGGGCTGTGGCGCGGAGCGGCGGCATGAACCAACCGAGGAGTGACGTATGAACCTGCGTGAACGCCTGGGCGCGGCACCGCCGGGCTTCGGTCTGACGACGGAAGCGGGCGAGCTCGCGCCGCCCGATGCGCACGCCTACCAGACCGTGAAGGTCAAGGTGCACCAGTTGCTGCTGCAGCGGCTGGACCTGGAGGCGATGGAGAGCCTGAGCCCCGAGCGCCTGAAGGAAGAGTTGCGCCAGATGGTGGAGCGGCTGCTGGCCGAAGAGAACCTGGTTCTCAACGCGGTCGAGCGACGCAACCTGGTGCGCGACATCCAGTACGAGATGCTGGGGCTGGGGCCAATCGAGCCGCTGCTGGCCGACCCTGCGGTGTCCGACATCCTGATCAACACGCACCGGCAGGTGTACGTCGAGCGGCACGGCAAGCTCGAGCTGACGCAGGTGAGCTTCGTCGACGACGACCACCTGATGAAGATCATCGACAAGATCGTCTCGCGCGTGGGCCGTCGCATCGACGAGTCGAGCCCGATGGTCGATGCCCGGCTGCCCGACGGTTCGCGTGTCAACGCGATCATTCCGCCACTGGCGATCGACGGCCCGATCCTGTCGATCCGGCGCTTCGCCACCATCCCGCTGAAGACCGCCAACCTGCTCGAATACAAGTCGCTGTCGCTCGAGATGGCCGCCTTTCTCGGCGCGCTGTCGACGACCCGGGTCAGCCTGCTGATCTCTGGCGGGACCGGCTCTGGCAAGACCACGCTGCTCAACATCCTGAGCGCGGCGATCCCGCACAGCGAGCGCATCGTGACGATCGAGGATGCGGCCGAATTGCAGTTGCAGCAGCCGCATGTTGTTCGGCTCGAGACGCGGCCGCCGAACATCGAAGGCCGTGGCGAGGTGCCGCAGCGCGCCCTGGTGCGCAATGCGCTGCGCATGCGCCCCGACCGCATCATCGTCGGCGAGATCCGTGGCGCCGAGGCGCTGGACATGCTGCAGGCGATGAACACCGGGCACGAAGGATCGATGACGACGATCCACGCCAATTCGCCGCGCGATGCGCTGGCGCGGGTGGAGAGCATGGTGGCGATGGCCGGCGTGGACATCCCGCTGCGCGCCGCGCGGGCGCAGATCGCATCGGCGATCGGCGTCATCGTGCAGGGGGCGCGCCTGAGCGACGGCACGCGCAAGATCACCAGCATCCAGGAGGTGACGGGCATGGAGGGCGAGACCGTCACGCTGCAGGAGATCTTCGTCTTCAAGCAGACCGGCGTGGCGGCCGACGGCAAGGTCGAGGGCTACTTCACCGCCACCGGGGTGCGTTCGCGATTCTGGGAACGCATGCTCACGCGCGGCGTGCACCTGCCCGAGTCGATGTTCACGCCGGTGCGGCACGCTGCCTGAACCGCCGAACGCGCATTACCGGAACGACGTTATGAACATGACCATGATCCTGTTCTCGGTGCTGGGCTTCCTGGCCGTGGTGATGGCGCTCGAAGGCCTGTACAACCTGTGGGCCTCGAAGTACAGCGCCGAGGCGCGGCGCCTGAGCGGCCGCCTGAATGCGCTGAGCGGAGAAGCCTTTGCCGAGGTGGCCATCGAGCGCAGTGACCGGCTTGGCCGCGCGGGCTGGTTCCAGGCCCTGATCGCGCGCCTCGAAATCGGTGCGCGCCTGAGCCACTGGGTCGAATCCTGCGGAACCACGGCGACGGTGGGCGAACTGCTGCTGCTGTCGGGCGGTCTGGCGCTGCTGGGCTTGCTGCTGCCGGCGCTGCTGGGTCGGCCGCCGATTCTCGGACTGGCGCTCGCCGTCGTGCTGGCCGCCGCTCCGTGGTGGCGCATGAGCCGGCGACGCAGCCAACGCATCCGGCGTTTCGAGACGGAGTTTCCCGAGGCGCTCGACCTCATGTGCCGCGCGCTCCGCGCCGGTCACGCCTTCGCCACCGCGGTCAAGCTGGTCGGCGAGGAGGTTCCCGAGCCGCTGGGTCGCGACTTTCGCATCCTGTTCGACGAGATGAACTACGGCGTGCCGGTGCCCGAAGCCTTGGCGCGGCTGGCCCAGCGCGTGCCGCTGCCCGACGTCAGCTACTTCGTCGTCGCGGTGCTGATCCAGCGCGAGGCCGGCGGCAACCTGGCCGAGCTGCTCGAGAACATCGCCAGCATCGTACGTGCGCGGCTCAAGCTGTTGGGCGACGTGCGCACGCTGTCGGCCGAAGGCCGGATGTCGGCCCAGATCCTGACCTTGCTGCCTTTCGCCGTCGCCGTGGTCGTGAACCTGCTGAATCCGAAGTTCATGGCCGTGCTGTGGACCGATTCGACGGGACAGACGGTGATCGGCGTCGCCTTGCTGATGATGTGCCTGGGCATCCTGTGGATGCGCAAGGTGATCGATCTGCACGTTTGAATCGTTGGGAGTCCATGCCATGCCGCTGACGCAACTCATCTTCCTGACGGCGATTTTCGTGCTGGTGGCTGGCGCCGTGATGTCCGGCGTGCTGCTGCTGCGGCCCAGCGCGACGCAAAGGCGCCTGCGTGCGTTGCAGCAAGAGGCGGGGGAACCCGGCGCGCTGGCCGCAGGTGCGCGTTGGCTGCACTGGATCGCCGGCGTGACCAAGCCCCTGAGCAGCCTGGCCGCCCCGGCGGAGGGGTTCGAGAAGTCGAACCTCAAGCTGCGCTTCACCCATGCCGGGCTTCGCAATCCGGTCGCGCCTTCGGCCTTCTTCGGCATCAAGGCGTTCCTGACCCTGCTGCTGCCGCTGCTCGGCTATGCGCTGGCGGCCCTCACTTCGAGTCTGCCGCGAAGCAACCACCTGCTGCTGATGCTGCTGGCGCTGGCGGCGACCGGCTACTACCTGCCCAACCTGGTGCTGTCGCACCTGGTGCAGATGCGGCAGCGCGAGATCTTCGAGAGCTTTCCCGATGCGCTGGACCTGATGACCGTCTGCGTCGAGGCCGGTCTGGGCACTGAATCGGCGCTCTCGCGCGTGGCCGACGACATGGCGCTCAGGAGCCCGGCCCTGAGCGACGAGTTGCGGCTGGTCAACCTGGAGCTGCGCGCCGGCGCCGACCGCGAACGTGCGCTGCGCAACCTGGCGATCCGCACCGGCGTCGAGGAAGTCGGCAGCTTCGTCACGATGCTGAGCCAGGCCGAGCGCTTCGGCACCAGCATCGCCGCCTCGCTGCGCGTGCATTCCGAGATGCTGCGCACGCGCCGGCGCCAGCGCGCCGAAGAGGCGGCGGCGAAGATCGGACTCAAGCTGCTGTTTCCGCTGATCTTCTGCATCTTCCCGTCGCTGCTGGTCGTGCTGCTCGGCCCGGCGATGATCCAGATCTACCGCGTGCTGTTGCCTACGATGGGAGGTGGCCGGTGAAACGCCAACTTGTTCGGGCCGGGAATCATTTACCGCCTGCCGACCCGCGGCCCAAGTACACCGGCGCGTTGCGGCTTGGCGCACTGGCCGTCGCGGCCGTGCTGGCCGGCTGTGCAGGGACCGCGGGCAATGCGCCGCCTGCACTGCGCGTCGAACCGTTGCTGCGCGTGAGCGGCACGGACACTGCTGCGGCCGATGGCTACCGCGCACTGGGTCGCCAGTACGCCGGCGAGGCGCGCTGGCAGCGGGCCGCCGACGCCTACCGCCGGGCCGCGGCGCTCGAACCCGGCAATGCCGAATCGTTCAACGGGCTCGGCTTGGCGGAGGCGAGGCTGCTGCGTTACCCGATCGCCGTGGCGGCGTTCGAGCGCGCCGTCGAACTGGCGCCCGCACGCGCCGACCTGCTGAACAACCTGGGCTATGCGCTGGTCCTCGATGGCCGGCCTGCGCAGGCCGGCAGCGTGTTCAATCGCGCGCTGCAGCACGCACCCGACCACGCAGCAGCCCGCGCCAACCTGAAGTTCGCCGACGAGCGCGTGGCGGCATCGCAGGCACCTCGCGTCGCGGCCGTGACGGAAGCGGCGCCGCGAAGCGAGGCGACGCTACCGCCGCCTCCCGCGCCGGCGGCAAGCGCGATGTCGATGTTGACCGAACCCAACCTGCCCGCGCTCAAGTCGGTCACTGCGTCGCTGCCGCTGCCGACCGCGCCGACGACGCAGGTGGCGACGGCCATTGCGCCCATTGGCCTGGCGCAGGAACTCGCCGGCCCGCCGTTCGACATGCTGCTGCCAGCGGTCATTGCGCCGCTCTACCTTGTGCGGCCGGACACCGTGCCGATGACGGCGTCGGCGCGCACCGCCGAAACCCGCATCGTGGTCGTCAACGGCAACGGGGTCACCGGGCTGGCCCGTCGCCTGGGCCGGCTGATGGCCACGCTGGGCCTCGCCCGCACGCGCCTGGCCAACCTGCCGCCCTATGACACCGCACTGACCACGGTCCAGTACCGCGCCGGCTTCGAGCAACAAGCGCGCGAGATCGCCCGCCTGCTGCCGATGGCGGCCGCACTGAGCGTCGCCGCTACAGGATCGAACGTGGACGTGCGCGTGGTCGTCGGTCACGACGTGACGACGAGCCAGGCCTGTGCCGAGCTGGCAGCCTGCCGCGCCAAGGTGCTGTTGGCCGGCAGCGGGAGCTGACGCCAGAGCGCGCGTCACGCGGGAGCGACGCGGACTCGGGACGCTAGCCGTCCGCGGCTGTTGTCATGCCTATCCGCACTGCCCGACGTAGCCGCATGCGGTGCAGAAATCGCAACCGTCCTTGTGGATCATGCTGGCGTTGCCGCACTCGGGGCAGGTGCGACCGGGTTGCACGGTGTTGACCTGGCCGGCCCGCGGTGCGTCGAGCACGCCCATCTCGCGCAGCGGGAAGCCTTCTTCGTCGAGCACGCCGAGCATGGCGTAGCGGTGGATCACCAGGCGCGCCAGGTAGGCCACGGTCGAAGGCCAGGTCTGTTGCCTGCGCTGGCCGGGAACGAAGGCCATGAAGTGGCCCAGTGGCTCGGCGTAGTTGAGCAGCTTGCGCAGCTTCATGCCGATCCAGGCCGGATCGATGACGCGCATGTCCAGTGACAGTAGGCGCGCCAGGCCGTCGAGCGCGCGTGGATAGTTGCCGGCCAGGGCCAGCGCGCAGGGCCGCGTCACGGCCTGGCCGTCGTGGCCGGGCAGCGTCACCTCCTTCAAGGTCACGGTGAAGGCTTCGCCACTGGCCGGGTTGTCGATGTCGACGGCCCAAGCCAGCGTGCCCGATGGGTCGGTGTGCGGCTCGGTGCGCGCGAACAGGGCGTCCATGACCGGCGTGGCGCCGCCGGCGCGCGGTGGCAGCGTGCCGAGTTGCTCGCAGCGCCAACGGATGACGGCCGCGGTGGCCGCGACCACGCCGGGGAACGGCCGGCGCTCGCCGTGCGGCGGGAACGGCATCTCGAACGGCCGCTCCTCGGCCACCGTGGCCAGCGCATCGAGCTTCAACTGCAACCAGGCGGCGTCGTTGGCGCGCAGGTCCATCGACAGCGTCTTGGCCAGCGCGCCGAGGCCGCGTGGCTGCTCGGCGCCGTTGACCCAGACCTCGAACGGCTGCTGCGCACCACGGCCCTCGATCTCGCGCGGCACGTCGCCGACGAAGAGCGCGAATGAACCGAACGGGTGTTCGATCATGTAGGTCCAGGCGGCATTGCCGCCGGGCAGGTCGGGACGGCCGGGCCAGCGCAGCGAGGCCAGCACCGGCGCGGCGGGTGCGGTGATGGCCAGGCGCCGGTTCGGATCGCTCACCTTCAGCGGCGCCGGCTGGGTGGAAAGCACGCTGCCGAGCACGGCATTGGGCCGGTAGGTAGCCAGCCCCTTCAGGCCGAGCGACCAGGCCTGTTGGTAGAGCTGCTCGAAATCGGCATACGGGTAGTCGACCGGCACGTTGACGGTCTTGCTGATCGCGGTGTCGATATAGGGCGCCACGGCGGCAACCATCTCGGCATGCGCCTGCGCGCTCATCTCGAGCGCGGTGACGAAGGCGGCGGTCAGCGGTGCGTCGGCGCCTTTGAGATGCCGGTACAGCCGCCAGGCATGGTCTTCGACCTGGTGCTCGGCGAAGCTGCCGTCGGCCTGGCGCTTCTTGCGCACGTAGGTCCAGCTGAACGGGGGCTCGATCCCGTTGCTGGCGTTGTCGGCAAAGGCCAGGCTGATGGTGCCGGTGGGCGCGATCGACAGCAAGTGCGAGTTGCGGATGCCGTGCGCGCGGATGCGGTCCTTCAGCGGTTGCGGCAGGCGCGACGCGAACGTACCGCCCGAGAGATACAGGTCGGCATTGAAGAGTGGGAAGGCGCCACGCTCGATGGCCAGATCAACCGATGCATCGTAGGCCTCGTCGCGCATGCGCTCGGCGATGTGGCGGGCCATGGTGCGTGCGGGCTCGCCGTCGTAGCGCAGGCCCAGCATCACCAGCGCATCGCCCAGGCCGGTGAAGCCCAGGCCGACACGGCGCTTGCGCCGGGCCTCTTCGTGCTGCTGCGGCAGCGGCCACATCGTCACGTCGAGTACGTTGTCGAGCATGCGCACGGCCGTGCGCACGAGTTGCGCGAAGCCGGCGTCGTCGAAAGTGGCGTCGACCTCGAACGGGCGCTGCACGAAACGCGTCAGGTCGATCGAGCCGAGGCAGCAGCAGCCGTAGGCCGGCAACGGTTGTTCGCCGCAGTTGTGCACGACCAGGCCGTTGGCGTCGAAGGCATGCACATCGGCCACCGTGACATCGAACACCGGCTCGATGCAGTCCGGCTCGATCGACTCGACCGTTGCCGTGAAACGCTCGCGGTTGGGTTCGCGTTGGTAGCTGGCCAGCGCCTCCTGCAATCGCTCGGCCTTGTCTTCGTCTTCGAATCCAACGACGCCGGCAAAGCGCGCCAGGTTTTCGCCGCTGACAACCAGTTCGTGCACCGCGCGCGCGTGGTAGTCGCGATGCCCGTCCTTGCCGTCGGGCAAGCTCTTGATTCCCGCGGCGTGGCGCTCGCGGTAGATCGTGCTGGCAATCCCCAGGCGCAGCAGAATGCGCTGCACCGCCTGCAGAGTCGGAACGTCCGACTGTGTTAGTCGGACGCTGACACCCTTATCCTGCCGGCCTTGCACCGAGCCATCGGCGTCGAAGATCCCGCGCAGCAGGCCCGCCGCAAAGTCTGAAGAGGCCTGCTCCATTGCGGGCGTGATGGACTTGCGGCCCGGTGCCATGCCCAGCCCGAGCGCCAGCGAGCGTAGCGCAGCGCAAACCAGGCGTTGCTCACCTCGCCCCCCGATGGCTCGCTGCCACCCCTTGAAGTCGGCGCGGTGCGGCAGCGTGCGTGCTGCGGCCTCGGCGGCCTGCATGACTCCGCGAACGCTGCGCGGCATGACGGCCCGGCCATTGCCCACCGCCTTCAGCTCAGGCGCCCAGACCGACAAGACAGCCTTGTCCTGTTTCAGAGTGCCGTCACCAATCAGCAGGCCAATCAAGTAACCCTCCTGCTGCGTATGCGCACCCTCCCATCCCGCCAGGGCACGGTGGTCATGCACCAACAATTCGTCGCCGACGCGCAGGTCACCTACGGCGGCCCACGTGCTTTCGACCAGATAGCGGGTCTTGCGCGTCACGCGGCGCACCGGGTGGTCGGCCGTCAGGCGCAATTGATGGCCCTCGCGCATGCGCAGCAGCAGCACCGGCTTGTCGCCAGTGGCAAAGAAACCTTCTGACTCCGTGGCGAAAGGCTTGCCGTCGACGATCGCTATGAACGGATTGCCGATCAGCGAACGCACTTGTCTTGGACCGTCGCCGGTCATGACCCAGGTGTCGGCGGTGACGCAGGGGTTGGTCGCGCTGATGGTCTCGCAATAGGCGAGGTTGTTGTCGCGGTTGATGGTGTCGAGGAACAGCACACCCGGCTCGGCATGGTCGTAGGTGGCGCGCATGATCTGCTCCCACAGCTCGCGCGCGGGCAGTTTGCGGTAGACCCATTGACCGTCGCCGCGCTGGTATGCGCCGGCGGCCTTTTGCGCCGAACCGGGGCCGGCACGGTGCACCAGTTCGACCTCGCCGCTGGCGCGCACCGCCTGCATGAAGGTGTCGGTGACGCCGACCGAGACGTTGAAGTTCTTCAAGTCGCCACGATCCTTGGCGTGGATGAATTCCTCGACGTCGGGGTGGTCGCAGCGCAGCACACCCATTTGCGCGCCGCGCCGCGCGCCGGCGGATTCGACCGTCTCGCAGGAACGGTCGAAGACGCGCATGTAGCTGACCGGGCCGGAGGCGCTGCTCTGCGTGGCGCCGACCCAGGCCCCGCGCGGGCGGATGCGCGAGAAGTCGTAGCCGACGCCGCCGCCGCGGCGCATCGTCTCGGCCGCTTCGGCCAGCGCGGTGTAGATGCCTGGGTGGCCGTCGTCGAGCTGGGTGATGGAGTCGCCGACCGGCTGCACGAAGCAGTTGATCAGCGTGGCCGCCAGGCCGGTCCCTGCGGCCGACTGGATGCGTCCGGCCGGGATGAACCCCTGCTCGAGCGCCTGCGCGAAGCGCTCGGCCCACAGCGCGCGTTGCTCCGCAAGTTCATTGTCGGCCAGCGCCTGGGCGACACGGCGGTACACGTCGTCGACGCTCTGCTCGTCGCCCTTGGCGTATTTCTCGCGCAGCACTTCGGCGCTGATGGCTTGCGGCGGCAGCGCGGCGAGGGTCGCCGCGGTCTTCGGGGTGGATGTAACGGTCAAGACGGGATTCCTGGTTGTCGGAGGCAAGTGCGCATGATGGATGCAGCGCCGGTGGCCCGGAATTGATCCACTTCAAGCTCGATTCGATCGCCGCAGGGTACGCATGTCGTGCGGCCGTCGCACCGCCGCAAGCCACGCGATCGAGGAGTCGGGAGCAAGTCTACGCCGGGCTAACCCGGGCGGCCATCGGCGCGCGGTCGGCCGAGCCAGCGGCCGTAGCGCAGTGACCAGCCGGCCATCGCCACGACCCAGGCGCACACGGCGGCCAGCAGCAGCGGCGTGGTGGCCGCCGGCCACAACGCAGCAGCCAGGCGCAGCAGCACGGCCGCCTGCAGCGTCCAGAACAGGCCCCAGGCGAGGTTGTCGGCCACCAGCGGCCGGCCGCTGTGGCCCGCAGCCACGCGCGTGGCCATGGCCAGCAGCGTGCTGCCGAGGTAGCCCATCGTCAGCGCGTGTTGCGGTGCCAGGTCGAGCGAGTTCGCGGGCCCGAGCACGGCCATCACGCCGTGCGAGACGGCGCCGAGCGTGAAGGTGATGCCCAGCCACAGGAAGCCGACGTGCAGCATCGCCAGCAGGCGGATCTTCAGGCCCTGCAGCAGACCCCAGCGCAGCGCCAACCACAACAGCATTGCGGCCGCGCACGACTCGATGGCCACCTGCAGCCAGCGCAGGGCCGGCGGCAACGGCCACCACCAGAGCTCGGCAATTGCAAACGGCAACTCGGCGACGATCGCGGCCAGCATCGCCCCCAGCAGCGCGTTGGGCCGCCAGGCATCGTGCAGCGGCAATGCACTGGCGGTGAAGAACGGCAGCATGCGGTGCGACACGGTGGCGAACACCGGCGCGAGAAAGCCCCACAGCGCGAGTTGCGTGGCGGCACGCACGCCGGTCGGGTGGTTCGCAAACAGCGCCGCCGCGGCCAACCACAGCGCGAGAGCGCCGATGGCTCCGGCTGCAGCCACCAGCGAGGCGTGCAGCTTGTCGGGCGCCCGGCTGGCGCCAACGAGGCCGGCAAAGCGCAGCACCAGCACGCTCCAGCCGAGCGCCACCACGGCCACGCCGATGCCGGCAAGCATGGTGCTGGCGTGAAATCCGGGCAACGCGAGCGCCCAACCGGCGACGATCGCCTGCACCGGCATGCGCAGCGATGCAGCTTCGACCTCGGGCAGGCCGAGCCAGCGCGGGCCCGCGGTGAACAGGAAGCCGGTGATGAAGAGCGGCATGAAGCCCAACGCCATCAACAGGCCGTGCGCGAGCGGCGGCGCCACCGCCCAGGGCAGCACCACGCCTGCGGCCCGCGCGGCCAACACGACAGCCCACCAGACGGCGCTGGTGCCCAGCAGCAGCGCGGCCGCGGCGAAGCCCAGTCTGTGCGGCGCGGTCAACAACCGCGACAACTGCCAGCGTGTCTGCATCACGGCACTGTCGAGCAGTGCCCGACGCTGCGCCTTGATCTGCGTTAGTCGCGCACGAGATCGGCGCCACAATGCAAAACGCCAACCGATCTGGTTGGCGTTTTCGCTCGACGTCTAGGCGTTTGGTTGCGGGGGCAAGATTTGAACTTGCGACCTTTGGGTTATGAGCCCAACGAGCTACCAGACTGCTCCACCCCGCGGGGCGGATTCTAACATGGCGCCCCTGCGCGAGCTCAGCGCAGGAAGCGCCGCCGCGTCAGCGCCAGCGCGATCCAGAAGGCCGAAACCGCGTAGACCAGGAGCACCGCCAGCGGTTGCCACCAGCGTGCAGGCCGGCCACCAATCACCAGCGGCCGCACCAGTTCCACCGCGGCCGACAAGGGCAGCACGGCCGCGACCTGCTGCAGCCAGCGGGGCAACTGATCGATGGGGAAATAGACCCCGGACAGGAAGGTCATCGGCGTCAACACCAGCGTGAAGTAGTAGGTGAAGAAGTCGTAGCCCTTGGCCAGCGCATTGAACACGAGCGCGATGCCGGCGAACGTGAGGCCGACCAGGAACAACACCGGCAGCGCGACCAGCAGCGTGGGCGCGCGGCTGATGTCGAGCGCAACCAGCACGGCGGCTATCGCGGTCGCGCTGATCAGCGACTTGATGCCGGCCCACAGCATCTCGGCCAGCACGATGTCGTCGAGCGCGATCGGCGCGTTCAGGATGCTGTCCCATGTCTTCTGCATCTGCATGCGCGAAAAGGCCGAGTACATGGCCTCGAACGAGGCGGCATACATGGTGCTCATGCAGATGCTGCCCGAGGCCAGGAACACGATGTAGGGCAGGTCATTGATGCGGCCGACCAGCGCTCCCAGGCCGTAGCCGAAGGCAACCAGGATGATCAGTGGCTCGGCGATGTTGCCGAGCAGGCTGGGCAATGCGAGCTTCTTCCAGACCAGCCAGTTGCGCAGCACGACCGGCCAGCAACGCGGCGAGACGCGCGGCGGGGCGAAGATCGGCGGCGGCGCCGGTGCGTCGGTGGTCTTCATCACGCGTCGTCGCGGATCTGGCGCCCGGCGAGCTTGAGGAACAGGTCTTCGAGGTTGGCCGGCCGGTGCAGGGTGCGGATGTCGCGGCGCTCGGCCACCACATCGAGCAGGCGGTGGGCCTGGCGCAGGTAGAAGAAGACGGTGTCGCCGCTGGTCTCGACGCGCTGGGCCAGCGCGCCGTGTTCCGCAGCGCAGGCGGCGGCGCCTTCGCCGTAGACCTCGACCACGTCGGGCTCGAGGTGTTCGGCGATCAGGCCGCGCGGCGTGCCCTCGGCGATCTTGCGGCCGCGGTCGATCACCACCAGGCGGTCGCACAGGCGCTCGGCCTCGTCCATGAAGTGCGTCGTGAGCAGGATCGACTTGCCTTGTTGCAGCAGGGCCTTCAGGCGCTCCCACATCAGGTGCCGCGCCTGCGGGTCCAGGCCGGTGGTGGGCTCGTCGAGCAGCAGCAGGTCGGGGTCGTTGATCAGCGCGCGGGCCAGCGACAGGCGCCGCTTCATGCCACCGGACAACTCGCCAGGTCGGGCGCCGGCCTTGGATTGCAGCGCGGCAAATTCCAGCAGTCGCGGCACGCGCTCAGCAATCAATGCGCGCGGCAGGCCGAAGTAGCTGCCGAACACGCGCAGGTTCTCGGCACAGCTGAAATCGGGGTCGAGGCTGTCGAACTGCGTGACCACCCCGATGCGCTTCTTCGCTTCGCGTACGGATTCGGGCACCGGCAGGCCGAAGATGCTGATGCGGCCGGCGTCGGGTACCACCAGGCCCAGGCACATGCGCAGCGTGGTGGTCTTGCCGGCGCCGTTGGGGCCGATCACGCCCAGGCATTCACCGGGTGCGATCGCCAGCGACAGGTCGTCGACGACGCGCTGGCCGTTGTAATGCTTGACCAGGCCCTCGGCGCGAAACAGCGGTGTGTTCAAGGTGCCCTGACATGGGCCAGCCCAAACGAACAAGGCCAGCTTGCGGCTGGCCCTGCGTTCACGCCGGCAAAGTGCTTACTCGGCGTCGGTCTTGGCTTCGTCGGCCTTGGGTTCGGGCCGATCGACCAACTCGACGAAGGCCATCGGGGCGTTATCGCCGATGCGAAAGCCCATCTTCAGGATCCGCGTGTAGCCGCCCGGCCGGGCCTTGTAGCGCGGGCCGAGGTCGTTGAACAACTTGGCCACGACGTCGCGGTCGCGCGTGCGGTCGAAGGCCAGACGGCGGTGCGCCAGCGTGGGCTCCTTGGCCAGCGTGATCAGCGGCTCGACGGCCATGCGCAGTTCCTTGGCCTTGGGCAGCGTGGTCTTGATCGCCTCGTGGGTGATCAGCGAATTGCACATGTTGCGCAGCATCGCCTGGCGATGCGCGCTGGTGCGGTTGAGTTTGCGTAGTCCGTTGCGGTGGCGCATGGTGCTTGTCCTTCCTGTATTGAGCCCCAGCCGTACCAGGTACTGGGGGTGCACCGGGCCTCTTCAAGAAGCCCCTTCCTTGGACGGCGCAATGCGCCGTCTTTACCTTTAACGTTTGTCCAAGCCCTGCGGCGGCCAGTTCTCCAGGCGCGCGCCGAGCGTGAGGCCGCGCGAGGCGAGCACTTCCTTGATTTCGTTGAGCGACTTGCGGCCCAGGTTCGGGGTCTTCAGCAGCTCGGTCTCGGTGCGCTGGATCAGGTCGCCGATGTAATAGATGTTTTCGGCCTTCAGGCAATTGGCCGAGCGCACGGTGAGCTCGAGTTCGTCGACCGGACGCAGCAGGATCGGATCGAAGGTGCTGGTGGTGCGCTTCTGCTCTTCGAAGATGCCGCTGACTTCGCTGCCTTCGAGCTGGGCAAACACCGCCAGCTGTTCGACCAGGATCTTGGCCGACGAACGGATCGCCTCTTCCGGGCTGATCGCGCCGTTGGTCTCGATTTCCATCACCAGCTTGTCGAGGTCGGTACGCTGCTCGACGCGGGCGTTCTCGACCGCGTAGCTGACCCGGCGCACGGGCGAGAACGAGGCATCGAGCACGATGCGGCCGATCGACTTGGTCGGCTCGTCACCGAAGCGGCGAAGGTTGCCCGGCACGTAGCCGCGGCCCTTTTCGACCTTGATCTGCATGTCGAGCTTGCCGCCGTGCGACAGGTGCGCGATCACGTGTTCGGGGTTGATGATCTCGACGTCGTGCGGGGTCTGGATATCGCCGGCCGTGACCGGGCCCTCGCCTTCCTTGCGCAGCACCAGCGTGACTTCGTCGCGGTTGTGCAGACGGAAGGTGACGCCCTTCAGGTTCAGCATGATGTGGACCACGTCTTCCTGCACGCCGTCGATCGTCGAGTACTCGTGCAGCACGCCGGCAATGGTGACTTCGGTCGGTGCGTAACCCACCATCGACGACAACAGCACGCGGCGCAGCGCGTTGCCCAGCGTATGGCCGTAACCGCGCTCGAACGGCTCGAGCGTGGCCTTGGCGCGGTGGCCGCTGATCGGCTCGACATTGATGGCTTTGGGTTTCAGCAGATTGGTTTGCATTGAGTGTTGTTCCTGTCAATACCCTCGGCTCGTTACACCGATAAGGCTGATGGATCTGCCGGGCTGGAGAATTGATCGCTTCGCGCCCGGCAAGCGAAGCGCATGCGAAAAGTGGCGCGGCTTATCGAGAGTAGAGCTCTACGATGAGTGCTTCCTTGATCTCGGCGCCGAATTGATCGCGGTCGGGTGTCTTGGTGAACACGCCCTCGAGCTTGGCCACGTCGACCTTGACCCACTCTGGCAGGCCGATCGATTCGGCCAGCTTGACTGAATCGGTCACGCGCAACTGCTTCTTCGACTTCTCGCGCACGGCGACCGTGTCGCCGGCCTTGACCAGGTACGACGAGATGTTGACGACATTGCCGTTGACGGTGATGCCCTTGTGCGAGACGAGCTGCCGCGCTTCGGCGCGGGTGCTGCCAAAGCCCATGCGGTAGACCACGTTGTCCAGACGCGACTCGAGCAGCATCAGCAGGTTGGCGCCGGTGTTGCCCTTGCGCCGCTCGGCCTCGGCGAAGTAACGCCGAAACTGGCGCTCGAGCACGCCGTACATGCGCTTGACCTTCTGCTTCTCGCGCAGTTGCAGGCCGAAGTCGCTGGTGCGCGAACCGCTGGTGCGGCCGTGCTGGCCCGGCTTGGATTCGAACTTCGACTTGTCACTGATGGCGCGGCGCGCGCTCTTCAGGAACAGGTCGGTGCCTTCACGGCGGGATAGTTTGGCCTTGGGGCCCAGGAGTCTTGCCACGATGCTGTCCTTTACTGGTCAATCTGACGCGACCTTCTTGTCGCGCGAGTCCGGCGGGTATTGTTTGAATGCGCTCGAACGGTGGTCTTCAAAATACAAGGGCCCGGCATGCCGAAGGCAGCGCCGGTATTGCCCCTTAGATTCTTCTGCGTTTTTGCGGCCGGCAGCCGTTGTGCGGCACCGGCGTCACGTCGGAGATGGAGTTGATGCGGATGCCCAGCGAGGCCAGCGCACGTACGCTCGATTCGCGCCCAGGGCCCGGGCCCTTGATGCGCACGTCGAGGTTCTTGATGCCCTGCTCCTGCGCCGCGCGGCCGGCGTTCTCGGCGGCGACCTGGGCCGCGAACGGCGTGCTCTTGCGCGAGCCCTTGAAGCCCTGGCCGCCGCTGGAGGCCCAGGCGAGTGCGCCGCCCTGACGGTCGGTGATCGTGATGATGGTGTTGTTGAACGACGCGTGAATGTGGGCAAAGCCGTCCGCAACGTTCTTGCGGATCTTCTTGCTCACGCGACGCGCGGCGGTGTTCTGGGGTGCCTTGGCCATGATCTTTCCTTGAGTTCTCTCTCGACGCGCGGGTTACTTCTTCATGAAGTGACGACTCGTCATTTCTTGACGAGCGCGCCCGATTTGCGCGGGCCCTTGCGCGTGCGCGCGTTGGTCTTGGTGCGCTGGCCACGGACCGGCAGGCCACGACGGTGGCGCACACCACGGTAGCAGCCCAGGTCCATCAGGCGCTTGATGTTGATCGACATCTCGCGACGCAGATCGCCTTCGATCGTCATGCGCCCGATCTCTTCGCGGATCTTTTCCAGATCGGCGTCCGACAGGTCCTTGATCTTCTTCGAGTAGGCGACTCCCGCCCGCTCGCAGATCTTCTGCGCCGTGCTGCGGCCGATGCCGTAGATCGAAGTCAGGCCGATCTCGGCATGTTTGTGCGGCGGAATATTGATACCGGCAATGCGTGCCATGGTGTTCCTTCTGTGTGCTCTGGCGTGCTGGTGCGAGCGGGCCCGTTCAGCCCTGGCGCTGCTTGTGGCGCGGGTCGGTGCAAATCACGCGCACCACTCCGTTGCGACGGATGATCTTGCAGTTACGGCACATCTTCTTGACCGATGCAGCGACTTTCATCTTGCTCTCCTAAACCTTCACTCTTGACCGTCTATCGCGGCACTCACTTCGCGCGGAACACGATGCGAGCCCGACTCAAATCGTAGGGCGTCAACTCGACCGTCACCTTGTCGCCGGGCAGGATGCGGATGTAGTGCATGCGCATCTTTCCGGAAATGTGCCCAAGGACCAGGTGGCCGTTCTCCAACTTCACTCGAAACGTGGCGTTGGGCAAGTTCTCCAGAATCTCGCCCTGCATCTGGATGACATCATCCTTCGCCATCTCAAGATGCCTTGAAATTTGCCTTCTTCAAAAGCGACTCGTACTGTTGGCTCATGACGTAGCTCTGGACCTGGGCCCAGAAGTCCATCGTCACGACCACAATGATCAGCAGCGACGTTCCACCGAAGTAGAACGGCACGTTGTATTTCAGGACCAGGAACTCGGGCAGCAGGCAGACCGCGGTGATGTAGATCGCGCCGGCCAGCGTCAGGCGGCCCAGGATCTTGTCGATGTACTTGGCCGTCTGGTCGCCCGGGCGGATGCCCGGGACGAAGGCGCCGCTCTTCTTCAGGTTGTCTGCCGTCTCGCGGCTGTTGAAGACCAGGGCGGTGTAGAAGAAGCAGAAGAAGATGATCATCGCCGCGTAGAGCAGCACGTAGATCGGCTGCCCCGGCGACAGCGCGGACGAGATGTCCTTCAGCCAACGCATGCCCTCGCCGGTGGCGAACCAGCCGACCACCGTCGCCGGCAGCAGGATGATCGAGGAGGCGAAGATCGGTGGGATCACGCCCGACATGTTGAGCTTCAGGGGCAGGTGCGACGATTGGCCGCCGTAGACCTTGTTGCCGACCTGGCGCTTGGCGTAATTGACCAGTATCTTGCGCTGGCCACGCTCGACGAAGACCACCGCGAAGGTCACGAACACCACCAGCGTGATGATGAACAGCGACGCGAAGATGCTCATCGAACCGGTGCGCACCAGTTCGAACAGCCCGCCGATGGCGTTGGGCAGGCCGGCGGCGATGCCGGCGAAGATCAGGATCGAGATGCCATTGCCCAGGCCACGCTCGGTGATCTGCTCGCCCAGCCACATCAGGAACATGGTGCCAGCCACCAGGCTGACCACGGCCGTCATGCGAAAACCGAAGCCCGGTGCGATGACCAGTCCGGGCGAGCCCTCGAGCGCGATCGCGATGCTCAGCGACTGGAACACCGCCAGGCCCAAGGTGCCGTAGCGCGTGTACTGCGTGATCTTGCGCCGGCCCGACTCGCCTTCTTTCTTCAGCGCCTCGAGCGTCGGCACGACGTAGGTCATCAACTGCATGATGATCGATGCCGAGATGTAGGGCATGATGCCCAGCGCGAAGACGGTGAAGCGCGACAGTGCGCCGCCGCTGAACATGTTGAACAGGTTCAGGATGCCGCCGCTCTGGCTGTTGAAGAGCTGGCGCAACTGCTCGGGGTCGATGCCGGGCACGGGAATGTGCGCGCCCAGGCGATAGACCACCAGCGCGAGCAGCAGGAACGTCAAGCGGCGACGCAGGTCGCCGAACTTGCCGCTCTTGGCCAGTTGGGTCGCGTTGGTTGCCAAGTCGCCTGTCCTCTTACTCGGAGACCGAACCGCCGGCGGCAACGATCGCCGCCTTGGCGCCGGCTGTCGCGCCGACGCCCTTGAGCGCCACCTTGACGCTCAACTCGCCGGTCTTGATGACCTTGACCGTCTTGATCATGTCGCCGACCAGGCCGGCCTGCTTCAGACTCAACAGGTCGACTTCGTCCAGGCCGAGCTTTTGCAGGTCGCCCAGCGTGACCTCGGCGTTGTATTTCAGCGCATGCGACTTGAAGCCGCGTTTGGGCAGCCGGCGCTGCAACGGCATCTGGCCGCCTTCGAATCCGACCTTGTGGTAGCCGCCGGCACGCGATTTCTGGCCCTTGTGGCCACGCCCTGCGGTCTTGCCCAGGCCGGAGCCGATGCCGCGGCCGACGCGGCGGCGGTCTTTCTGACTGCCGGCTGCCGGCTTGATGTTGTTCAGTTCCA
>Ga0315271_10000194_pt1 | contig 30893 bp, 24 predicted proteins | sample C3_top_MG_FD_204664 | JGI IMG/M metagenome (GOLD analysis project Ga0315271, IMG submission 204664) | Sediment microbial communities from Yellowstone Lake, YNP, Wyoming, USA - C3_top | ecosystem: Environmental > Aquatic > Freshwater > Lake > Sediment | place: USA: Wyoming | collected 2017-08-01
TTCCCCGTCCAGACGCTGGCCATGGTGCCGCGCGCCTGCCGCAGCTACATCTCCTCCAGCGGCAACGCCAAGATCGCGGACTTGCTCGAGCAGGCCCCCATCGAGGTCGACGCGCACTACGACCCCCTGGCCGACCTCGACGTCTGTCTGGTCCAGGCCGGCGGCGGTGACTTCCGCGACGGACGCACCGCCGCCGACGTGTACGACTCCCTGCGCGCGTACTGCCTCGCCCGCCGCGCGGCCGGGTTCCGCGTGCTGGTGCTCACGGTGCTGCCCTCGAACCGGCCCGAGACGTTCGAGGCCGCGCGTCTCGCCTACGACGTCATGCTGCGCGGTGGATGGGACACCTTCGCCGATGGGCTCGTGGACGTCGCCGCGGACCACCGCATCGGCGACACGGGGGACGAGCTGGACGGACAGTTCTACCTGGAGGACCAGCTCCACCTCACCAACGCCGGCAGCGCCGTGATGGCTTCAGTGGCGGCGCCTGTGCTCTGTGAGCAGCCCTGGACCTCGGCCCGCTGCGAGCTCCGCGTGCGCGACGCGGCCGGGGAGTGGGGAGCATGGCGCCCGTGGACGGCACAGACACGGCTGTGGCTCGACGACTACCAGGGCGAGCACGTCGTCGACGCCGAGTACCGGCTTGACGGAGGCTCACCGGTGGCCGACTCCGCCAGCGTCTTCGTCGACACGGTGCGCCCCGTCCCCCGCGCGCTCCGCGACGTGGCCGTCGCCCGCGGCCGCAAGGCGACGCTGCGCTACCGGATCGACGACGCGGAGCCTTGCGGGCCGACGAGTACCGCCTTCATCACCGTCACGACGAGGTCCGGTCACGTGGTCAGGTCGTTCGTCCGACGGCTGGTGCCGGTCAACGAGCCGGCGTCGGTCGTGTTCACGTGCAGCCTGCCGACCGGCACGTACCGCTGGTCCGTGAGCGCGCGCGACACTGTAGGCAACCCCGCGACAACGCCGGCGACCGGCCGCCTCAAGGTGCGCTGAGCCGCGCCGCGGGGGTGCGGCCGGTGGCCGCCCCGCGTCAGTCGGAGCGGGTGAGCACGTCCCTGATCGCCGCCTTGGGGTCTGCCGTGATCGGCGCCCCGTGGTCCAGGCAGAGGATCTCGAAGGGCAGGTCGAGCAGCTTCTCCGTGCTCGCGCGCGTGGCCGCCGGGTCCTCGTGGTAGGCCGGGTCGATGAAGTGCAGCGTGCCCGCGTCGTCGGCGCTCATCAGGTCCGGGCAGAAGAGGATGCCGGGGTCGCCCTCGAACAGGAACGAGTAGTGCGGCCACTCGGGGCCGGGCGTGCGGAAGGCGCGCAGCCCGCCCGGCAGGATCTGGCCGTCGGCGTACGTGTGGTCCGGGGCCTCGTCGGCCGCGGCGGCGTCTTCCGGCAGCCAGACCGCGGCGCCGAGCTCCCGGCGGTAGCGCCAGGCGGCGCGCTGGTGACAGCGCGCCGTGAGCAGCGTCGCCATCGGCCGGGGCAGGGCGCGGAGCGCCGCGTCGTCCAGTCGTACCGGGTCGATGAGCACGAGTCCCTCGCGCGTCATCAGCGCCTGCGAGCTCGAGGTGTGCCCGCCGATGGTGCTGTTGCTGATGCGCCAGTGCCAGAGGCCCGGGACGACCTCCTGTGCGGACGGCGCGACCTCTCTCGGTTCGGTCATCGTTCCTCCTCAGCGGGCGGCGGCGCGGGCGTCGCAGTAGCGCAGGATCGCCGCCGCCTGGCTCTCGCCGTCCAGGCCGGCCTCGGCGAGCACCATGTCGCCCGGGCCGCTGCCCAGGTAGTGGCCCTTCATGAACGGGTACAGGCTCGCGGCCCGGCCGGCGTCGCTCGTCACCCAGCGGTACAGCGTGGGCAGGGTGAAGCCGGTGACGCCGATGGCTTCTGCGGCGCGCGCCTCCGGCAGGATCGCGCGCCGCTCATCCTCCGGGAGGAGGTCGAAGAGCTCGGCGCTGGCGACGTAGTAGACCAGCGCGTCCACGCCCTTCTCCGCCAGGATCGGCAGCGCGTCCTGCACGAAGGCGTAGGTGACGGCGCTCTCCTGGAGCACCACGGTGACGTCCGGCGTGTCCGTGGCGCGCAGCGCGTACACGCCGCTGACCGCTGTCTCGGCCGGAGCCAGGCCGAGCGCCGGCCGGTCGAGCACCGGCTCCGTCGGCCGGGTCACGAACATCGAGATCACCGCGGGCCGCTGCGCCAGCGCGGCCGCCGTCAGCGTCCAGATCTCCTGCGGCTCCCACGGCACCAGAGAGACCGCCGTGCCCTTGGGGAAGTCCTGCTGCAGCAACTGAAGCGGCTGCGGGTCGGCGTGCGTCGGGCCGTCCTCGCCGGTCTTGAGGCCCGCGTGTGCGCACACGAGGAACATGGGCTTGTACGGCTCGCCCGTGACCGACTGCTTCGCCTGGGCGCCGATGGCGTGCAGGCGCGCGGAGATGTGCCCGAGCGGAGCCATGAACGCGCCGTAGGACGAGCCGACGCCCAGGTCGTGTCCGTAGGCGGTGATGCCGCTGAGCACGCCGGAGATGGCGTCCTCGCAGATCCCGCCCACGGAAAGCAGTCGTGCGTCGGGATTGGTGCGCGCGTTCCAGAAGCCGCCGGGGAAGCCGCCGGCGATGGTGTTCACGCTGGTTGACCCCACGAGGTCGGCGGCGGCGACCAGGAACGCGCCGCCGCTGGCCGCCTGCAGGTGGTGCAGCGCGCGGCCGAACTCGCCGCGGAGGGTGGTGAAGGTCCCGGGTTCGAGGCGCAGGTCGTCCGGCGTCGCCTCGGGGCCGGGCGCGACCTGCGCCGCCGCCGCGGCGAGCTCGTAGGCGTCGTCGACGCGCGGGGCGCCGGGCCGGGGGGCCCGGTCGCGCGCGTCGAGGCGGTCGCGGGAGGCCGCGAGGCGCTGCGCCAGCGCGGCCGCCATCGGCAGGTCCTGGTGGATGCGGGCGCGCACGGCCTGCAGCGCCGTCCAGAAGCAGCGCTCCCGCACGGCCGCGCCGTCCGGCCCGTCGCAGGCGCGGTCGGCCGGGTCGCAGGTGGGCCACTCGATGTCGGCGCCGGTGGTGCGGCTCAGCTCCGCGACGGCTTCGTAGAAGCCCTCGGAGCAGAGCTTGTGGCCGGCGCCGTGGCTGGCCTTGCCCTCGACGCCGTACCTCCAGCCCTTGTGCGTGCGGTAGACGATCGCCGTCGGCTGGCCGGTCTCGAGCCCGGCGGCGTACCGCTGCGCGGCCACCACCTGCTGGAAGTCGTGGCCGTCCGCGACGTCGAGCACGTTCCAGTCGTGCAGGTAGAAGAGCTCGCGCGGGTCCCACTGCACGTAGTCGCCCGGCAGGACGCCCTCGCGGCAGACGCGGTCCGAGTCGATCGACGCCTGGTTCCAGTCGAGGTGTACGACGACGTTGGCGAGTGAGGCGGTGCCGGCCGCGGCCAGCGCCTCGGCCACGCGGCCGGGCGTCAGGCCGCCCTCACCCTCGACGATGTGCACGCGCGGCGCATCGGCCCCGTAGCGGTCGGCCGCGCCGATGCCGAGCCCGATGGAGCTGGCGAAGCCGACGCCGGAGGCGCCCGTGCTGAGCTTGACGAACGGGGTCGCCGGCGTCGGGTGCCCGTCGAGCGCCCGGGCGCCGAACTCGCGGAAGAGCGGGGTCTGCGTGATGGGGTTGCGCCTGAACCCGAGGAGGTCCTCCAGGCGCAGGCGCTGCTCCGGTCGTGCGGGCAGCAGCGCCGGGTCGGCCGCCGCCGCCACCTCGTCGCGCAGCGCCCACATGGCGTACAGGCCCATGGCCTTGTGGCCGGCCGCGTAGCTGATCAGGTCGGCGTCCGGCCGCTCGGGGTCGCCGAGCTCGTAGTCCATGGCGTCGAAGAGCGCGCTCGCGACGAACCGCCCGGACGAGATAGACCCGCCGGGGTGGCCCGACGTGGGCACGTAGTTGAAGAGGAGGGCGCACAGCGAGCGGTACAGCAGGTCGAACGCCTCGAAGTGGTCGAGCTCGGCCGGCGTGAGCGGCCCTCCGGGCGGCGTGACCGCCGCGATGTCGACATGGATGCCCCGCCGTGGTCCGAAGGTGAACGCCATGATCCCCCGCTCCTTTCGCCGGCGCCTCGCGCGCTGGGCTATACCAGCATTCTACGCCCCTCCGGGCGCGCACCTACTTCAGCGTGTATACCGTGATCGTGCCGTCGTAGCCGGGACCCTGCCCGGGCGCGAACCGCTGGCTGAAGTACACCAGGAAGTTCCCCGGCTTGATGGGCGCGATGGTCATGGCGTTCGCGGTCTTCGCGGCGAACCCGGCGTCGGTCGGTTTGAGCGAGTAGCCGAACCCGGTGCCGTAGTCGGAGTTGATGAGCCGCAGCGTCAGGATCACCGGCGGCTTGTCCGGACCGGTGAGGTCCCATGCCAGCCGCACCTTGGTCCCCAGTTGGTGGGTCCCGAAGTTGAGCTTGACGGGCTTCTCGCCCGAGATCTGCGTTGAAAGGACCTTCTGCCACTGCGGCGCGGCCTTGTCCGACGAGCCGCATCCCGCGCCCGCGAGCACGAGCACCGCGAGAGCCGCGACGACTCCTGCCGCGACGGCGAGCCTGTTGCCGATGCGCATCCGGTCCCTCCTCAGCCCGCGACGACGGTGTAGCTGCTGGAGACGGGGGTACCCGCCTTGAGCATCGCCCACACCGGGCAGATCTGCGCCTCGGAGAGCCTCAGAGCGTGCTCCACCCGTTCCGGGTCGACGTCACCGTGGACGGTGAACGCGAGGTCGATGCTGGTGATCACGGTCGGGTGCTCGTCGCGCCGCTGCCCGCGCGCCTCGACCTCCACGCGCTCGACCAGCTGCCCGTCACGACGCAGGAGCGCCGCCACCGAGCTCCCGCTGCAGCCGGCCAGGCTGGCGAGCAACAGCCGCAGAGGCGTCATGCCCCGGAGTTCGCCGTCGGTCCCCGGCAGCGGATAGTCGACGGTCACGTCGTGCTCGCCGTCGCTGATCGCGAATTCCATGGGGCCATGTTGCACGGCGTGGACGCTGAGCTCGGTCGGCATGAGGTGCTCCTTCACACGGGTGTCGCTGCCGCTCCGATTCTGTCAGGTCCGCAGGCGCTTGTCGCCGGGGCGTCGACTTCCCGCCCACGGGCGTCTTGCCCTCATGCGCCGTCGTCGCTCGCGCGCGTCATCGCAGGGCAGACTGACGCGGCTGCCGGGAGGGAATGCACAAGCGAACGCCATCCCAGAAGGAGAACCCGATGATCGACGTCGTCATCTGGTCCGACATCGTCTGACCGTGGTGCTACGTCGGCGCGTCGCGCTGGCTCACAGCACTGGACCTGCTCGGAGACGAGGCGCAGGAGCTCGACTGGCGCTTCGGAGCCTTCGAGCTCGACCCGACCGTACCGCCGGAGGGTCTCAGCTGGCCCGAGTATGTGGAGGGCAAGTTCGGCCCGGGCGCCATCGAGGGCATGCAGCAGCGGCTAGGGCAGGCGGCGGCAGGTGACGGTCTGCCGCTGGCGGACCTGCGCGACATCGCCCGCCGCCCGAGCACGCTCCTCGGGCACCGGCTCATGGCGGGCGCCCTCGAGGAGCCCGAAGACGAGGCTGGTCGGCCCGTGGGGCAGGAGCTGCAGCAGCGCCTCGGCCTCGGGCTGCTCTCGGCGTACTGGGCGCGGGGGGAGGACGTCGGCGACCGCGAGGTGCTCGAGAGTCTGGCGGAGGCCGCCGGCATGCCCGCGGAGCGGGTGGTGGCGGCCATCGAGGACGACCTCACGGAGACGGCCGTCCGCCTCGACCAGCAGCGCGCCGCCAAGCTGGGCATCCGCGCCGTCCCGACGTTCATGTTCGGACGGCGCTTCGCGATCAGCGGCGCGCAGCCGCCGCAGGCGCTGGCGGACGCCGCGCGCCGCGCTCTCTCCGGCGCCTGACGCACTCATCCGGCACATACCTCCGCCCACCTCCGGCGGCAAAGGGCGCGCTCGATTGTGGCCCGGGGCGCTCGAACGTATCATGGTCGAAGAGCGGCGCCCGCTGGGCGCCGGGGAACGAACGTCCGGTCCGGGCCCTCCACTCTGCCGCTTGGAGGGAGGCAGTCGCCGAGCCAGTGCCCGGCCGGCGCAGAGGAGGCTGCATGACCGACGCCGCCGTCGCCGTGGCGGGTGCCTGGACCACCGACCCATCGCTCCTGCCCGACGAGCTCAAGGGCACGTTCCGTGCCGTCATGGGCTGGGGCGGCATGGCTGTGTGGGACGACTCCGTCGACATCGTCGACCTCACCCGCGAGTACGCGCGTCAGACCGTTCAGGAGTGCTGCGGCCAGTGCTTCCCCTGTCGCATCGGCATGCACGAGGTCGGCGACATCCTCGAGGAGATCTGCGAGGGCAAGGGCACGGAGAAGCGCCTGCAGCGCGCCTACGAGCTCGCCGGGCACGTCGCCGAGGCGTCGCGCTGCGACCTCGGCCGCTCCGGCGGGTACGCGGTCCTCGAGGCGCTCGAGCACAACCGTGAGGCCTTCGAGGCCGCCGTCGCCGCCGGCAAGCCCATCCCGCGTGCCACGTACGCCCGGACGGTAGTCGCGCCTTGCATGGCCGCCTGCCCCGCCGGCGTGGACATCCCGGCGTACGTGGAGCAGCTGCGCATCGACGAGGTCGAGCGCTCGGCCGAGGCCGTGCGCCGGCGCTGCCCCATGCCGGCCACCATCGGCCGCGTCTGCGTGCGTCCCTGCGAGGACGCCTGCCGCCGCGGCTCCGTGGACGAGCCGGTCGCCATCCGTACGCTCAAGCGCTTCGTCGCCGACAGCGAGCCCGAGCCCATCGCCTGCCCCATGCCGGGCGAGCCGCGCGTCGCCATCATCGGCGCCGGCCCCGCCGGCCTCGCCTGTGCGTACTACCTGGGCCTGGACGGCGTCATCAGCACCATCTTCGAGGCGCTGCCCGAGGCCGGCGGCATGGCCGCCGTCGGCATCCCCGACTACCGCCTGCCGCGCGACGTGCTGCGCTCGGAGATCGAGCGCGTCGAGTCGCTCGGTGTGGAGATCAAGTACAACTTCCGCTTCGGCGTGGACGCCACCATGGACGACCTCTTCGAGCAGGGCTATGAGGCCGTGTTCGTCGCCGTCGGCGCCCACCAGTCCGCGCGCATGGGCTGCGAGGGCGAGGACGCCGGGTACGACGGGTTCATGCCCGGCGTCGAGTTCCTGCGGGAGATCGCCTTCGGCAAGACGCCGCTCACCGGCGAGACCATCCTGGTGATCGGCGGCGGCAACGTGGCCATGGACTGCGTCCGCTCGGCCCGCCGCCTCGGCTTCGACGACGTCAAGCTGCTGTACCGCCGTACCGAGGCGGAGATGCCGGCCGACCGCGTCGAGATCGACGAGGCCAAGGAAGAGGGCGTGGAGATGGTCACCCTCGTGGCGCCGACGAAGATCATCGCCGAGGACGGCAAGGTCACCGGTCTCGAGTGCCGGCGCATGGAGCTCGGGGAGCCCGACGCCTCCGGGCGCCGCCGCCCCGAGCCGGTCGAGGGTTCCGAGTTCGTCATCCCCTGCGACTGCATCGTCCCGGCCATCGGCCAGGTCTGCTCCGTGGACCAGCTCATGCCGAGCCACATCGAGGTGAGCAAGTGGAAGACCCTCGAGGTCGACCCGCTCACCATGCAGTCGGCCGACCCGCGGGTGTTCGGCGGCGGCGACTGCTACACGGGGCCGAGCAGCCTCGTGGCGGCCCTCGCCGCCGGCCGTCGCGCCGCGGTCTCCATCGATTCGTTCCTGAACGACCGCGACGTCGCCCCGGCACTGGAGGAGCGGCTCGAGCACGCCATGCTGACCGTCATCCGCGACGAGGCGGCGCAGCCCATTCCGTTCACCGGCAACACCGAGAAGCTGCGCCCGATGGTCGTGCCGCCGGAGGTCCGCATCCAGTGCTTCGACGAGGTCGAGGGGCCGATCAGCGCCGCCGACGCCCGGCACGAGGCCGAGCGCTGCCTGCGCTGTTACCGCATCGCCGTGGGGGTGGCGTGATGAGCGACCTGAGCCACAGCGAAGAGACGCCGGACGAGGCCGCCGTGGCCGCCGTCCCGCAGCTCACCATCGACGGCCGGGTGCTCGACTTCGAACCCGGCCAGACCATCCTGGACGTGGCTAGCGCCAGCGGCGTCGCCATCCCGACGCTCTGCTACCTGCCCGAGGCGGGCCACCGTGACGTGTGCCGCCTCTGTGTGGTCGAGGTGGCCGGTGCGGGCAGGCTGCTGCCTGCCTGCAGCACGCCGGCCACGGAGGGCATGGACGTCCAGACCATGAGCGACCGCGTGAAGAGCTCGCGGCGCTCGACGCTGGAGCTGCTCATCAACTCCGGCCGCCACACCTGCATCACCTGCGACGCGCTCGGCGAGTGCGAGCTCAGCCGGCTGGCCTACGAGTACCAGGTCGAGCCGCCCACCGACCTGCCGCCGGCGGACGAGTTCCCGTTCGTCGAAGACAGCTACGTCATCCGCGACTACTCCAAGTGCATCCTCTGCGGCCGCTGCTGGGCCGCCTGCACCGCCATCCAGGTCAACGGCGTGGTGCCGCATCCCTCCGGCCGGCGCGCGGAGCGCGCCGGCGGCAAGGACTGGTACCCGCTGCCGGACCTCGAGCAGTGCGAGCTCTGCGGCCAGTGCGTCGACGTCTGCCCGGTCGGGGCGCTCAGCGAGCGCACCGCCAAGGGCGTCGCCCGCCAGTGGGAGCTGCAGCGCATCCGCACCACCTGCCCGCACTGCGGCATGGGCTGCCAGACCGTGGTGCACCTCAAGGACGGTGAGGTGGTCAAGGTCACCGGCGCCGGCGACGTGCCGCCCAACCGCGGCCGTCTGTGCAAGCGCGGCCGCTTCGCCGTCCTGGAGCCCGATGAGCGCGCCCGGCTCGAGGAGCCGCTGCTCCGCAAGGACGGCGCCCTCGTCAAGGCGAGCTGGGACGAGGCGCTCGACCTGGTGGCCGAGAGGCTCGGCGCGGCGCAGCCCGGCGAGGTAGCCGGCCTCATCGCGCCCGTGTGCACCAACGAGGAGGCCTACCAGGCGCAGAAGTTCTTCCGCGCCGTGCTCGGCACCAACGACATCGACCACCGCGTCGCCGACGCCTCGAACGTCTCGCTGGCGAGCACGGGGACGGGCGCCGGCGTGTGCTACACCTCCGGCGCCCTGACGGTGCTCGAAGAGGCGCGCGCCGTCCTGGTGGTCGGCGACGGCGCCGTGGCCGACCACCCGGTGGCCGGCACGGCCCTGCGCCGCGCCGTCCGCGACGGCGCCCACCTCATGGTGCTCGACGCCGGCAGCAGCGATCTCGGCGACGCCGCCGCGGTCCACGTGACAGTAGGCGCCGCGCTGATCCCCGAGGTGCTCAACGGCATCATCGCCGTGCTGCTCGCCAACGAGCTGCACAGCCGCCGCGAGGCCGGCGACGTCGTGCCGCACGAGCGCGAGCTCGAGGCCATGCTCGCGGCCGTCCTGCCCGAGCGCATCGCCGAGGACGCCGGCGTGGACCCGATGACCATCCGGGCCATCGCCGCCAAGCTCGTCGACGTCCGCCCGGCCGTGGTGTGCGCCACTCTCGGAGCCACCGACGACCTGGCCGGCACCGGCGCCGCCGTCGTCAAGCTGCAGTCGCTGCTCGACGACCTGGCCGGCGCCCGCAGCGTCGCGCTGCCGCTCGGCGCCGGCAACGTCCAGGGCCTCGTGGGCATGGGCGTGGCGCCGGACCTGCTGCCCGGCGGCGACCCCGTGACCGACGCCGACGCGCGGCAGCGTCTGGCCGACGCCTGGGGTGTCGCCTCGCTGCCGGCCGAGCCCGGCCGCGCCACCGGCGAGATCCTCGCCGGCCTCAAGGACGGCGGCGTCAAGACCGCCTGGGTGTGGGCCAACGAGGCCGCGTCCTTCGGCGACGCCGCCGATGTGCTCGCGGCCGTGGAGGCGGCGGACTTCGTCGTCGTCCAGGGCGCCGTCCGCGGCGACCTGGCCGAGCTGGCCGACGTGGTGCTGCCGTCCGTCGCCTGGGGCGAGGAGGACGGCACCTTCACCAACGCCGAGCGGCGCATCAGCCGCCTGCGCCGGGTCCAGCGCCCGGCCGGCGCCGCCCGTCCGGGCTGGTGGGCCTTCCGCGAGATCGCCAAACGCCTCGGCCACGAGTGGCAGGCAGGCTACCCCAAGGCGGTGTGGGAGGACGAGATCGCCCTGCTCATCCCGTCCCTGGCCGGCGTGACCTGGGCCGAGATCGAGGAGTACGGCCTCTGCTGGCCGGCCCCCGCGCCGGTCCCGGCCTGACGGCCCGACGCGCACGACTGCCGCGGCGCGGCGGGATGGCCTGACGGCCGCCCGCCGCGCCGCTCTCACGTTCCGGGCCGGTCCGTGTCACAGATCCGCGCCCCCAGGCACTAACCTTGTGAAGGCCAGTTGACGGGGGGGTGACGTGTGGAGCGTCGGGAGACCGGGAGTGACGAGGAGCTGCTGACCGCCTCGGTCAGGCGTCCCGACCGCTTCGTCGCGTTCTACGACGGCGTGTTCCCCGGCCTGCTCGCCTACTTCGTGCTCCGCACCCTGGACGCGCAGGTCGCGGCCGACCTGACCGCGGAGACGCTGGCCGATGCCTATGCCTCCCGTCGTCGCTACCGCGATCGCGGGCCGGGCTCGGCCTCTGCGTGGCTCTTCACCATCGCTGCCCGGCAGTTCGCCCGTTACCTGCGGCGCCTGCGCGTGGAGGACGCGGCGCGCAGTCGGCTCGGCATGGAGCGCATCGAGCTCGCCCCGGACGACGTGGAGCGCATCGAGGAGCTCATCGACTTCGAGCATGTCGGCCGCGAGGTCAGGCACGCATTCGATACCTTGCGCGCCGATCAGCGCGAGGCGCTGCGCCTGCGGGTGATCGAAGGCTGTTCCTATCGCGAGATGGCCGCGGAGCTCGGCTGTACCGAGGAGACCGCACGCGCTCGCGTGAGCCGTGGACTCAAGCAGCTGGCCGCCCAGCTGGATGGATGAGGTGACGTGATGCACGCTGACGACCGGGAGAATCGGCTGGCCGAGACGCGGTTCGCCGGCGAGCTGCGGCAGCAACTCGAGACTGTGGCGGCCGGCCACGGCGTGCAGGAGCCGCGTCCTCATCGGCGCCGCCTCGTGATCGCCCTGGCGATCGGCGTCGCCACTGCCGTCGTCCTCGGCGGCATCGCACTGGCCGGCGGCGTCCAGCCGCTGAGCGACACCTTCGAACCCCTGCGTGACACCTTCTGGCCGCAGAACGAGAACGGCCAGACGTACGGCAGTTCAGGCCTGGCGAAGTCCTACGAAGATGAGCCCGATCTGATCGCCGTGTCCTCGCACGGCACGAAGGGCTTCTGTTATAAGACCGACCTGGACGGGCCGCCGCCGCCGGAATCCCCCGAATCGGCATCGGCCGATGACCTGAATCTGCCCGGCATGTTGGGCTTTGCGGTCCCCAAGTACGAGTCTGACGACACAACGCAGATCGGCGTCTTCTGGATCGGCGGCCCTGGCGGGGGCGCCGGCTGGACGTCGTTGGGCGGCGCTCGCGGAGAGCAGACGGCGGACGGCCACGGCACGATCATCACGACCGAAGAGGCGGCGGATGGCAGCATCACCATCACCCGTAAGTCCCTGGACGGCAGCATCACGACCAACAGCGCCGCAGAGGACCCCAGTCTCCGGCGGCTGAGCATCGCCGAGAGGCCGAGGACCTGGCGGGAGATCACCCTCTGGTTCCGCGACGTCGGGCCAAAGCGCCCCGAGCTGACCTCGTCTGAGTCCGCCGCGCCAGGCTGGCTGGCAGAGCGGATGTCCGCTGCGGCTCGTGGCGCCGGCGACCCCGACGCGGTTGCGAGGTGGACGATCACGTACCGTCGCTGTGCGGCGCCGTTCGCGGGCGACGCGGCGCTCGCGAACGACGACGTGAAGTGGAGCCTGGTGTGGATCGCCATCCTGCACGGCGACTTCACGACGTGGCCCTCGTCGGGGTCCGCGAGCGCGTCGCCGGTCGCGAGTCCCACACCGGGCAGCTACCACTGGATCTACCTGCTGCTCGACAAGGATTCGCACGAGATCATCTCCGAGGGCGCCGGCTCCACCCCGTTCGACACGTCCGAGTTCCACCTGCAGGGTCGCACGGACCTGGCGGAGCAGCGATAGGACGACGACGCTCGTCGGGTCGCCCGGCGGACTCCTGCACCTGTCCGGGCGTATCCTTGCGGGTGTCCACGAGCTGCTGAGCAGCTTGGGATGGGAGGGGTGATGCGGCAGAAGAAGCTGATCGTTCTCCTCGCGCTTGCGGCTCTCGCGCTCGCGGTCTTGGCGGTGGCCGTGGTCGTCCCGAGGGGGCCGGCGACGTCCAACGCCCTCGAGCCCTCTGCGTCACCGTCGACTGCTCCGCCTGCCTGGCTTCTCGAAGACATGTCCCGGCAGGCGCGCAACTGCGGTGACCCCCACGCCTCGGCCTGGTGGACGCTGACCACGGCGGAGAAGGCGCTCGTCGTCGACGACGGGGATGCCCCTTCGCATGTCAGCAACCCCGGCCGGCCGGTCTACGTCTACGTCATCCACGGCGATTTCACGCACTGGCTCTGGTCACTGCGTTCCGGCGCATCGGCGCCGACCTACAGCTGGGTCTTCGTGTTGGTCGACGCGAAGTCACGCATCGCGGACGTGGTGGGAACCAGCGAGAAGGCCTTCGACACGACCGGCCTGACGATGCAGAGCGTAGCCCTGCCCGCGCAGGTCCCGAGTCCGGCGCCGCCGGCGGCGGCGGGCAACTTGAGCGGCATCGTCAGCCTGCAGGAGCTCGACGGCGAGACGCCCGGGAGTGGGCTCACGGTAACGGCGCGGAGTGAGCGCTCCGACAGGTCCCCGGTGGCCGTGCAGACCGGGCCGGACGGGAGCTCTCGGCTTGCGCTCGAGCCGGGCTGGTACCTGCTGACCGTGGATTACTGGGGCGAGCCGGCGATGCAGATCCAGGTGCCGGAGGCCGGGGTCGCGTTCGCGCCCATCAGCGCTCCCTCCAGAGAGCTCGCGCAGACTACGAGGGTGACGGTCAACGACCCACCCGCTCTCATCCCATCGCCCGGTGTCTGCCTGGGGAGCCCGAATGTCCTGCTCGAGCCGGTCTGGCCCGAGGTGGCGACCATCTCCCGCTCGAGAGCGGTCGCCGCCGCGCTGGGCGGCAGTGAGCCGGCTCGCACTGTGCTCGCCACGGTCTCGGTGCCCGAGCGCCTGCTGGGCCCCAAGCTGCCGATGGTGGACTGGCTCACGTGGGTCGTCGTCCGCGACCTACCGCGGCCCACTGACTGCATCGTCGGCGGCTTCGTCCACAAGGGGGTCCAAAGGGCTCCCGGACTGATGACCCACAGCGTCTCGCTGATCGACGCGAAGACAGGCAGGTTCCTCCTCGGCTTCTTCACCAGGTAGGGGTTCGGCAAGGGAGGCGGCACCGCCGTCCCGACGGTCGCCAACAGCTTGTCGCCGGGCTCGCACGGGAAGGCATCCGGCAAGGTCCACCCGCGCAGGAAGGAGCCACACCATGCTGTGCAGCCTCGCCACCAAGCTCGACCAGGGCCAGATCGCGGAGATCGAGACGCTGGCCCAGGATCTGGGGACGCCGATCCTCGCCTTTGCGTGCCATCCGATGGATCCTGCAGCCATCGACACCGCCCAGGTCGATCGCCTCAAGGAGCTGGAGAACAAGCTGGGCGTGTCGCTGGTCGCGGTGAAGCAGTAGAGCTCCGGCGAACCGAGAGCGGCGTGCGTCGGCGCGCCGCTCTGTGAGGGACCCTTGGGCGGAGGTCCTCGACCGCCTCGCCTGCCTGCGGTCCCATGCCAGCGAGAGCCTCTGACGTGGCGCGCGAGAGCGCTGCTGGACACAGGGGATCACTTGGGATCAATATACCCTGAGAGGTATCGTCGCCCGCAATCCACGCGTGAGGATGAGGCACATGACCCAAGTAAGCTCAACCGCAGACGCCGTCGTGGACGGGCACAAGGGGGACAAGTCCAGCCTGATCCAGGTCCTTCTCGAGATCCAGCAACAGAAGCATTGGCTTTCCGAATCCGACCTCAAGTCGGTAAGTCGTGAGCTCGATGTCCCGCTGGTGCAGGTCTACCACGTAGCTACGTTCTACAAGGCTTTCAGCCTTGTGCCGAAGGGCGAGCACTCGATCTCGGTGTGCCTTGGTACCGCCTGCCACGTCCGAGGCGCCCCCCGCCTGCTGGGCAGGATCGTGGACACGTTCAAGATAGGACCGAGCGGGACGTCGGCCGACATGCGGTTCAGCCTGGACAAGGTCAACTGCCTTGGTTGCTGCGCTCTGGGGCCGGTGATGCTCGTCGACGGCGAGTACTACAGCAAGCCGTCACAGGAAGATCTGGAGCAGCTAGCCGCTGCCGACTGACCAGCAGCGAAAGGAAACCAGCATGCCCAGACTGAGCTCGGTCGCTGAACTCGACGCGCACTGTGACGACCTTGTCGCCGCGCAGGACGCGAGCAAGATCTGCGTCACCATATGCTCTGGTACCGGCTGCCATGCCTCGCGCAGCGACAAGGTCTACCAGGCCTTCCTGGACCAGTTCGATCACCACGGACTCGATGACCAGGTGGACATACTCCGGACTGGATGTCACGGCTTCTGCGAAAGAGGCACCATCGTCACCATCCTTCCGCAGGATGTCACCTACATGCGGGTCAAGCCGGATGATGTCGCCGAGATCGTCACCAAGTCGGTCCTGACGAACGAGGTCGTCGACCGGCTGGTCCACCACGACGACGACGGCCAGGGCGTCCTCCGTGAGGACGACATCCCCTTCTACAAGCTCCAGAGCCCCGCCGTTTTCGGCATGAACCGCTTCATCGACCCACAGAGCATCGACAGCTACATCGTCCGCGGCGGCTACTCAGCGCTGGCCAAGGCCCTCTTCCAGATGTCTCCGGAGCAGGTGCTGGACGAGGTCAAGACCGCCGAGCTCAGGGGCAGGGGCGGCGGTGGCTTCCCGGCAGGCGTGAAGTGGCAGACGACGAGGGACGCGCCGGGTGACATCAAGTATGTGGTCGTGAACGCCGACGAAGGCGACCCCGGCGCCTACATGGACCGGAGCCTGCTCGAGGGCAATCCGCACCGCGTCCTCGAGGGGCTCATCATCGGCGCTTACGCGATCGGCGCCGGCCAGGGCTTCGTCTACGTTCGCCAGGAGTACCCGATAGCTGTCGACAACCTGCTGGTGGCCCTCGACCAGGCACGCGAGTACGGCCTTCTTGGGCCGAACGTCCTGGGCTCCGGCATGGCGTTCGACGTCGAAGTCCACCGCGGCGCCGGAGCGTTCGTGAGCGGCGAATCCAGTGCCCTGATGAGCGCTATCGAGGGACGGGTAGGAGAGCCCAGGCCCAAATACGTGCGCACCGCGGTGAGCGGCATCTGGGACAGGCCCACCAACCTGAACAACGTCGAGACCTGGGCCACGGTGCCGCTCATCATCGACAAGGGCGCCGAGTGGTTCACCGGCATCGGGACGGAGAACAGCAAGGGAACGAAGATCTTCTCCCTGGTCGGCGCCGTGACCAACACGGGGCTGGTCGAAGTCCCGATGGGGACGACGCTCAGGCAGGTCGTCTTCGACATCGGCGGCGGCGTGCCCGGGGACAAGAAGTTCAAGGCCGTCCAGACCGGCGGCCCCTCTGGAGGAGTGATCCCCGAGGAGTTCCTCGACCTGCAGATCGACTTCGACGAGCTTGCCAAGGCCGGTTCGATGATGGGGTCGGGCGGCATGATCGTGATGGATCAGGACACCTGCATGGTGGACATGGCCAGGTACTACCTGAACTTCCTGGCCGAGGAATCGTGCGGCAAGTGCGTTCCCTGTCGAGAGGGCATCTCCCAGATGCTCGATGTGCTCACCAGGATCTGCGCCGGAGACGGCCGGGAGGGAGACATCGAACTTCTGGAGGAGATCTCGGAGGTGGTGAAGGGCTGGTCACTCTGCGCGCTTGGCGGTACAGCTCCCAATCCGGTGCTCAGCACCATCACCCATTTCCGCGACGAATACGAGGCCCACATCCGCGACAAGCGGTGTCCGGCCGGCGCGTGCAAAGAGCTGATCTCCTATTACGTGGACCCACAGAAGTGCCAGGCCTGCATGATCTGCCTCAAGAGCTGCCCCGCGGGAGCCATCAGCGGCGGCAAGAACCTGGTGCACGTCGTGGACCAGGACCTGTGCACCAAGTGTGGCGCCTGCCTGGACGCCTGCCCGTCGCGCTTTGACGCCGTCATGGTTCTCTCTGGCGTGCCGGTGCCCGAGCCCGTAGCGCCAGGAACTCAAGTGACACGAAAGCGAGGCGGCGCAAGTGGGTGACGTAGCTCTGGTCATCAACGGCCAGCACATAACGGCCCAAGAGGGCACGACCATCCTCGACGCGGCGCGAGGCGCGGGGATCGACATACCCACTCTCTGCCACCACGAGGACCTGACTCCGTTCGGCGCGTGTCGGCTTTGCACCGTCGAGATCAGCAGAGGGGGCGGCCGCTCCCGGCTGGTCACTTCGTGCGCCTACCCGGTCGAAGAGGGTCTCGACGTGCAGACCGAGTCCGACGCGGTGGTCAAGGGTCGCAAGCTGATCCTGGAGCTGCTGCTGGTCCGTGCTCCCGGAGTGCAGCAGGTGCGGGACTACGGCCGCAGGTACGGTGCGGATGAGGACAAGTTCGAAGCGGATCCGAGCTTCTGCATTCTCTGCGGTCTGTGCGTCAATTACTGTGCCGAGGTCAAGGGCAACCACGCCATCGGGTTCGTCGGCAGAGGCGTGGACAGACAGGTCATGTTCCTGCCGGGGGCAGTCGAGGACATCTGCTCCAAGTGCGGGGACTGCTTCACGTTGTGCCCGACCGGGGTGTGGCCATCGAACCACGACCTGGCGCTCGTGCCGCACTCCGGCTGATCTGTCGTCCAGGACGGTGAAGAGGCGGCTGGGTCGGCAGGTGGGAGCTTCTGTTCGCCCAGCCGCCGGGGTCGCTTCTTTGCGTGTGCGGCTCCTGGACATTATGTGACAATTTGCACAATCCATTGTCAAGGGTTGCGCCATGCCGTACAGTCGCGCACACTTGTTTTGGATACCCCCCTAGGTTCCGTCAATGGGGTGACGCCTCGCCTGCCGGCGACCCGCCTCCCGGATGGGACACGGCGCGAGGAGGCACTTATGGAGCAGCTGGCCCTGATCGTCCCGGGCATGTGGGCCGACCATCACGTGATCGCGGTCCGCAGTCTCTTCCGTGAAGCGGAAGGGGTCGAGGTCGCCGACGCCAGCGCGATGGACGCGACGCTGCGTCTTGAGTACGACCCCGCGAGGACCGACCCGCAGCGCATCGCAGCCCTGCTCGAACAGGCCGGCTACGCCATCGGTGAGATCCCCGAAGCCGACGCACCGCCGACCGACAAGCCGGCGTGGCTGACGGCCGGAGTGCGCGTCACCGCCACCGACCCGGTCGACCTCAGCATGTCGGGCGACCACCGCAAGTACTGATCGCCGATCGACCTGTGCGCATCCCCCCCGTCCACGATCCGTCCGGGTATCCGGGCCGCGCTCACGTCGCGGCCTGCTCATGCTCAGGCGTGAAGGAGTCGCTTCATGGATGAGAAGACCAACGACTACCTCAGCCCGGTAGCTGCGAAGAGCATCGACCCGGCTGCTCTCGAGATGCTGGAGCACGCCAGCGCCTGCGGTGTCGAAACGGCGTTCAGTCGCGCAGACGTCATGAAGCCGTGCCCCATCGGCGAGTCCGGCGCTTGCTGCCGCATCTGCTCGATGGGTCCCTGCCGCCTCGTCGGCAAGGACGCCGAGCACATGACCGGCCTCTGCGGCGCCGACCTGGGGACCATCGCCGCCCGCAACTTCGCGCGTCAGGTCGCGGGGGGCGCCAGCGCCCACTCCGACCACGGCCGCGACATGGCGATGACCCTGCGTGCCGTCGCCCTCGGCGAGGCCGCCGGCTACAAGGTCAAGGACGAGCAGAAGCTCATGTCGGTCGCCGGCTACATGGAGATCGCGACCGAAGGCCGCGGGGTCAACGAGATCGCTCTCGATGTCGCCGACAAAGCGCTGGAGCAGTTCGGTCAGCCAGACGGCGAGATCATCTACACCAAGCGGGCCACGCCGAAGCGGCAGGCGCGGTGGCGCGAGGCCGGCATCATCCCTCGCGCCATCGACCGCGAGATCGTCGAGATCATGCACCGCACCCATGAGGGCGTCGACCTCGATGCCACCAACATCCTCAAGGCGGCGCTGCGCTGTTCCCTGGCCGACGGCTGGGGTGGCTCCATGCTGAGCACCGACATCAGCGACATCCTCTTCGGCACGCCATCGCCGCTCTCGTCCGAGATCAACCTCGGTGTGCTCAAGGACGACCAGGTCAACGTGATCGTCCACGGCCACGAGCCGACGCTCGCGGCGATGCTCGTGGAGGCGGCGCGTGACCCCGAGCTCATCGCCGAGGCCAAGGCCGCCGGCGCAGAGGGCATCAACCTCGCCGGCATCTGCTGCACGAGCAACGAGATCCTCATGCGTTACGGCATCCCGGCGGCCGGCAACTTCCTCCACCAGGAGCTCGCGATGTTGACGGGCGCCGTCGAGGTCATGGTCGTCGACGTCCAGTGCATCATGCAGGCTCTGTCCCCGCTCTCCCAGCGCTTCCACACCAAGCTGGTCACGACCTCGCCCAAGGCCAAGATCCCGGGCGCGGTGCACGTGGAGTTCGACGAGCACCGTGCCGCCGAGACGGCTCGCGAGATCGTCCGCATGGCCATCGCCAACTACCCCAACCGCGGCCCGATCCACATCCCGAACTTCCACGAGCCGCTGGTCGCCGGCTTCAGCCACGAGTACCTGAACTACATGCAGGGCGGCTTCCATCGCGGCTCCTTCCGCCCGCTGAACGACGCGATCATCGCCGGCCGCATCCGCGGCCTGGCGGGCGTCGTCGGCTGCAACAACGCCCGCGTGACCCAGGATCAGGGCATCGTCGAGATGATCAAGCGCTTCATCGCGAACGACGTCATGGTGGTGGTCAGCGGGTGCGCGGCCGGAGCGGGCGCCAAGGCCGGGTACCTGAGTCCGGAGATCCTGGACTCGGCCGGACCCGGCCTGCGCGAGGTGATGGAGGCCATCGGTATCCCACCGGTGCTCCACCTCGGCTCGTGTGTCGACAACTCACGGATCCTCACCGTGCTCACGCAGGTCGCCACTGAGGGCGGCCTCGGCGAGGACATCGACGACCTGCCTGCCGTCGGGCTCTGCCCCGAGTGGATGGCCGAGAAGGCGATCTCGATCGGCACCTACTTCGCCGCGTCCGGCGCCCACGTGATCTTCGGCGCCACCAACCCGATCAGGGCGTCGCGCGAAGTCACCAAGGTATTGACTGAGGGATGGGGGGAGCTGGTCGGCGGAAGTCTCGAGTTCATCCTCGGCTGGGACGACATGTTCGCCCGCTCGATCGAGCTCATCGACGCCAAGCGGGCGGCCCTCAAACTGCCCGAGTACGATCCAAGCCTGTACGGCGCCAGCGGCGATACGCCGTTCTTCGCGTCGATCAAGTCGTATCTCGCCGAGAAGGCGCTCGAAGAGGAGCTCGGCGTCGAGACCGTCGGCTCGCCGGTCTATCCGCTCGCCGACGGTCACTCGCATGATCACGGTGACGGACACACGCACACCCATGACCACACACACGCGCATGACGAGGGAGGGGCCTGATGTCACGCTACATCGCGACCAGGGCCATCCGCGGCGCTGAGGGCATGGTCCGCGAGGCCGAGGAGGCCGTGAACGCGGCGCTCGCCGAGTTGGGTCCGGACGCGCCCGTCCAGTTCACGAACACCGCCTACTACCTGCCGGTGATCTACGCCTTCACGGGCCAGAAGGTCGAGAAGCTCGGCGACCTGCCGTCGGTCATCGAGCGGGCGAAGAGCCTGCTCCACCCGGTCCCCGCCGACAAGATGTGGCTGCCGTACCTCGGTGAGACGCTCGACAGCGGTGTCGCCACCCTCTTCGCCGAGGAGGCGATGGAGGGCGTGCGCTTCGCCCGGGGAACGGAGCCGCAGGTCATCAAGCTCGACCAGGCCGGCGGCGACGACCGCCGCTTCACCGGCGCCGACCTCGGCGTGCACGGCGACAAGATGAAGCTCAACGGCCCGATCGACGACATCCAGCTGAGGGCCTGGGGCATCCAGCTCGTGGACGGACGCATGCCCGGCTTCTGCGCCATCGTCGGCTGCGCCAAGAGCAACGAGGTCGCCGTCAAGATCGTCCGCGAGCTCCAGAGCCGCGGCATCCTGATCTTCCTCAGCGGCAACGTCAACGGGCGCAGCATCATCCACCAGCTCCAGGAAGAGGGCATCCAGCTCGGGTACGACACCTTCACGGTGCCGTTCGGCGTGGACACCATCTCGGCCGTCTACGCCCTCGGGTTCGCCGCCCGCTCGGCGCTCACGTTCGGCGGCATGGAGGCCGGCAACGCGCGCAAGATCATGCTCTACAACAAGTACCGGGTGTTCGCCTTCGTGCTCGCGCTCGGCGAGGTCGACGACCTCAAGTACGCGTCGGCGGCCGGCGCCATCAGCTTCGGCTTCCCGACCATCGCCGACACGCGCATCCCGCAGATCCTGCCGACCGGGGTCACGACCTACGAGCACGTCGTGAGCATGCCGTTCGACGAGATCCCCGGCGCGGACGACATGGAGCGCACGGAGAAGCTCATCCAGCGCTGCATGGACGTCCGCGGCGTCAAGGTCAAGATCCACAAGGTGCCGATCCCCGTCTCCTACGGATCGGCCTTCGAGGGCGAGCGGATCCGCAAGGACATCATGTACGCGGAGTTCGGCGGCAAGCGCTCTCACGCCTTCGAGTACCTGCGCATGAAGCCGGCCGACGAGGTCGAGGACGGCAAGATCGTCGTCCACGGCGCCGACCTGGACGCGATGAGCGAGGGCGACGCCCTGCCGCTCGGTCTGGTCGTGGACGTCAGCGGCCGCAAGATGCAGACCGACTTCGAGCCGATCCTCGAGCGCCAGTTCCACTACTTCGTCAACGGGGTCGAGGGCATCCAGCACAACGGCCAGCGTGACATCGCCTGGACGCGTGTCAGCAAGAACACCTTCAGCAAGGGCTTCCGCCTGGAGCATTTCGGCAAGGTCATCCACGCGCGCATCCACGAGGTGTTCGGCAACATCGTCGACAAGGTCCAGGTCCTGCTGACCACGGATGAGGCGGAGGTCGACGAGCTCATCGAGGTGGCGCGCGAAGCGTACAACCAGCGCAACGAGCGCATGGCGAACCTCACCGACGAGTCGGTGGACACGTTCTACAGCTGCCTGCTCTGCCAGAGCTTCGCGCCCAACCACGTGTGCGTGGTGAACCCCGAGCGCGTCGGTCTCTGCGGCGCATACAACTGGCTGGACTGCAAGGCGAGCTATGAGATCAACCCGACCGGTCCCAACCAGCCCGTGCCCAAGGGCGTGGTGCTGGACCCGGTGATGGGCGAGTTCTCCGGCCCCAACGAGTTCATCTACAACCAGTCCAACCAGACGGTGGACCGCGTGACCTTCTACTCGATCATGGAAGCGCCGATGACCTCGTGCGGCTGCTTCGAGTGCATCATGGTCCTCGTGCCCGAGGCCAACGGCTTCATGATCGTCAGCCGCGAGGACCCGAGCATGACTCCCTGCGGCATGACGTTCTCCACGCTCGCCGGCACCGCCGGCGGCGGCATGCAGACGCCGGGCATGATGGGCATGGGCAAGTACTACCTCACCAGCAAGAAGTTCATCTCGGCCGACGGCGGCATGAAGCGCGTCGTGTGGATGAGCTCGAACCTGCGGGAGAGCATGCGCCCCGCGCTCCAGGAGGTCTGCGAGCGCGACGGCGTGCCCGACCTGCTCGACAAGATCGCCGACGAGACGGTGGCCACGTCGGTCGAGGAGCTCCTTCCCTTCCTTGAGGAGAAGCAGCACCCGGCCCTGGTCATGGACCCGCTTTTCTGACCCCACACTCACCCGGAGGGTGCAGATGACACCAGTGGAGATCCCCGTAGAGAAGTGGCCCGGCGCGGTGCGCGAGGTCACGCTCGGGAGCAGTTATGGCGGCGGCACGCGTGGCAACACCGTGACCGTCGGAGGCGAGACAGCGCTGCCGTTCCTCGGCTTCGAGGGGGCCATGCCGAACCGGCCCATGCTGGCCGTCGAGGTGGTGGACATGCACCCGGACGACTGGTCCGCGGAGCTGCAGGCGGCGTGGGGCGACGCCATGGACGACGCCGCCGTGTGGGCGCAGAAGGCCGTGGAGGCGGGGGCGGACCTGATCGCCCTCAAGCTCCGCAGCTGCCACCCTGACCAGGGCGACAGCTCGTGCGACAGCGCCGTGCGGACCGTGGAGCGGGTGCTCGCCGCCGTGCCGGTGCCGCTCATCGTCTACGGACCCGGCGCGGCCGACAAGGACAACGAGGTGCTGGTCGCCGTCGCCGAGAAGACCAAGGGCGAGCAGCTCGCCCTTGGTCTCTGCGAGGACAAGAACTACCGCACCATCGTGGCCGCGGCGCTCGGCAACGGGCACGCGGTGATCGCCCAGACGCCGATCGACGTCAACCTCGCGAAGCAGCTCAACATCCTGATCAGCGATATGGGACTGCCTCTCGAGCGCGTGCTCATGGACCCCAACACCGGCGCGCTCGGCTACGGCCTCGAGTACACGTACTCGGTGATGGAGCGCCTGCGTCTTGCCGCTCTCATGGGCGACACCATGACGCAGCAGCCGATGATCTGCACGGCCGGCGAAGAGGCGTGGCGCCAGAAGGAAGCCCGCGCCGAGGGCGATGTGCCGGAGGCGTGGGGCGCGCTCGCCGAGCGCGGCGTCGCCTGGGAGATCGCGACGGCGACGACGGTGCTCGAGGCCGGCGCCGACATCGTGGTCCTGCGGCATCCGGCCAGCGTGAGCACCATGCGCGCGGCCATCGACGATCTGACGAAGGGAGCCTGAGCGATGGCCCTCAGCGGACTCCAGATCTACAAGCTGCTGCCCCAGACGAACTGCAAGGAGTGCGGGTTCCCGACCTGCCTCGCCTTCGCCATGAAGCTGGCGCAGAAGGGCACCGAGCTCGACAAGTGCCCGCAGGTGAGTGAAGAAGCCAAGACGGCGCTCGACGCCGCATCGGCGCCGCCCATCAAGCTCATCACCGTCGGCGCAGGCGCCCGCGCCTTCGGCGTCGGCAACGAGACGGTGATGTTCCGGCACGAGAAGACCTTCGTCCATCAGCCGGGTCTCGTCGTGCGCGTCAAGAGCGACGCCGCGGATCTCGCCGAAGTGGCGGGTCGCGTCGGTGGCTACGGTGTCGATCGCGTGGGCATGCACCTCACGCTCGACGGCCTCGCCGTTGAGGACGCGGGTGGCGACGCGGCCGCGTTCGCTGCGGGCGTGGCCGCGGCCCGCGCGGCCGCTCCCGGACTGCCGCTGGTGCTCATGAGCGCCGACGCGGCGGCGATCGACGCGGCTCTGGCCGACGGCGCTGCCGCCGAGAAGCCGCTCATCCACGCCGCGACAGCGGCCAACTGGCAGGCGATGGCCGAGGTGGCCAAGAAGCACGCCTGCCCGCTGGTTATCCGCGCCGAGGACGGCGATATCGCGGCGCTCGACGAGCTCTCCGGCCAGGTCACCGGCGCCGGCGTCGAGGACATCATGCTCGACACCGGCACCACGACGCTCGCCGCCGACCTCGCCGCCGCCACACAGCTGCGCCGCCTGGCGCTCAAGAAGGGCGCGCGGTCGCTCGGGTACCCGATGTGCGCCGTCGCGACGGCGCCGACGTGGCAGGCCGAGCTGGTGCGAGCCACACAGGCGGTCGGCAAGTACGCCGGCGTCATCATCCTGGATCACTACGAGCCGGCGGTGCTCTACTCGTTGCTCACGCTGCGCCAGAACATCTACACCGACCCGCAAAAGCCGATCCAGATGGAGCCCAAGCTCTACGAGGTCGGCGCCGTGAACGCCGACAGTCCGGTGCTCATCACGACCAACTTCTCGCTCACCTACTTCTCGGTCGCGGGCGAGGTCGAGAGCGCCGGCATCCCCACCTGGCTGCTCGTCGCCGACAGCGACGGCCAGTCGGTGTTGACCGGCTGGGCGGCAGGCAAGTTCGACGCCGAGAAGATCGCCAAGACGGTCAAGGAATCCGGCATCGCGCAGAAGGTCGGCCACATGAAGCTGGTCATCCCGGGTCACGTGGCCGGGCTCTCCGGTGAGGTCGAAGAAGAGCTGCCCGACTGGCAGGTCATGGTCGGGCCGCGCGACGCCGTCGACATCCCCAACTACATCAAGAACGTCTGGGGCGCATGAGCGATACTCCTGCCACCAAGCCGCGGACGGTGATGGCGCTGATCACCTTCACGCCGTCCGGAGAGACCATCGAGGTGCCGCCCGGCACCAGTCTGCTCGACGCGGCCATCATGTGCGAGCTGGACGTCCCTGCCCCGTGCGCGGGGCAGGGACGTTGCGGCCGCTGCCGCGTGCGCGTGACGAGCGGCGAGGTCGAGCGGCGCAGCAATGCCGGCCTGGCCACCGCCGAGATCCTCGACGGCTGGGCGGTGGCCTGCCAGACCCACGCCGGCTCCGGCCCCATCGCCATCGACGTGCCGGAGCGCAAGAAGGAGAAGGTGCGGCCGCACGGCCACGCCATCGCCGAGCCGGAGTCGCTGCCCATCACCTGCGACTACCTGCAGAATCCGGCGGTCAGGCTCTTCGAGCTCGAGATCGAGCCGCCGTCGCTGGACGACCAGACCAGCGACTTCGACCGGCTCCGCCGGGCGCTCGGGCGGCAGCACGGCGTCGAGGAGCTCCGGGCCGAGCTCCCGCAGCTCACACGGCTCGGCCCGGCCCTGCGCCACGCCAACTGGAAGGTCACCGTGGCGCTCGAGATGCGTGACTGGGTGTACGGCTCGTATCTCCCGCCACGTCTGCTGCGCGTCTACCCGACGGCGTTCCCACAGGCGAGTCTGGGCGTCGCCGTCGACCTCGGCACCACATCCGTCGTCGCCTACCTCGTCGACTTCACCACGGGCCATGTGGTCGACTCGGCGAGCACCTACAACAAGCAGATCTCCTGCGGCGAAGACGTCATCAGCCGCATCATCTACGCCAAGCGCAAACGCGGCCTGGAGCGGCTGCAGAAGCTCGCCGTGGAGTCCATCAACGACCTGCTCGAGGAGCTCCAGCAGCGGAACCACGTGGAGGAGCGCGAGATCCACGAGGTCGCCATCGCCGGCAACACGACGATGACCCACCTGCTCCTCGGTCTCGAGCCTCGCGCCCTGCGCGAGGAGCCGTACATCGCGACCATCAGCGCGCCGCCCAAGCTCATCGCCCATGAGCTCGGCCTCAACGCCAACCCGGTGGCGCGCGTGCACATCCTGCCGTCCGTGGGGGCGTACGTGGGCGGCGACATCACCGCCGGGGTCATCTCGTCGGGCATGAGCACCACCGAGAAGCTCACGCTGTTCATCGACATCGGCACCAACGGTGAGATGGTCCTCGGCAACAAGGACTGGCTGCTCTCGTGCGCCTGTTCCGCCGGCCCCGCCTTCGAGGGCGGCGGCGTGCATGACGGCATGCGCGCGTCCCAGGGCGCCATCGAGGACGTCTTCATCGACGACGCCACCCTGGAACCGACCTTCCGCACCATCGACAACGCCCCGGCCGTAGGCATCTGCGGCAGCGGCCTCATCGACCTGCTCGGCGAGCTCTTCGTGACCGGGATCCTGGACAAGTCGGGCCACATCGACGTCGAGGCGCCGTCGGCGCGCGTGCGCGTCAGGGACGGCGTGCCCGAGTACGTCGTGTGCCGGGCCGGCGAGGGCGGCGCCGAGAAGGACATCGTCCTCACCGAGTCGGACATCTCCAGCCTCGTGCGAGCCAAGGCGGCCATCTACGCCGGCTTCGAGGTGCTCTGTGCGAGCGTCGGCGTGGACCTCGCCGACGTGGAGCAGATCCTCATCGGCGGCGCGTTCGGCCAGTACCTCAACGTCGAGAAGGCCATCCGCATCGGCCTGCTGCCGGACCAGCCGGTGGAGAAGTTCCACTTCCTCGGCAACACCAGCGCGCTCGGAGCGTTTGCCACGCTGCTCTGCGTCAACGTACGCCGCGAGGTCGCCGAGGTCGCGAGCAAGATGACGTACCTCGAGCTGAGCGCCGACAACACGTTCATGGACGAGTACACCTCGGCGCTCTTCCTTCCCCACACCGACCTCACCGGGTTCCCGAGCGTCCGCGCGGCTCTGGCCGATCGGAGCAACGGCACCGGAAACGGAGGCTGATCCATGACCACCACTATCGCCGTCGCCGGCAAGGGGGGAACCGGGAAGACGACACTCGCCGGGCTGCTCATCCACCGGCTGGCGGAGGCACAGGCCGGGCCGATCCTCGCCATCGACGCCGACCCTGCGAGCAACCTCAACACCGTCCTCGACCTCCCGCTGGAGAAGACCGTCGGCGACGTGCGTGAGGAGACCAGCGTCAAAGCACGCGCCAACCTGCTCGACGCCGGCATCGCCAAGCAGGACCTGCTCGACTACGAGATCAACTCGAGCCTCGTCGAGGGCACCAACGTCGACCTGCTGGCGATGGGCCGGCCGGAGGGGCCGGGCTGCTACTGCGCCGCCAACAACATGCTGCGCCTCATCATCGACCAGATCGCCGGGAGCTACCCGTGGGTCGTGATCGACAACGAGGCCGGGCTGGAGCATCTCTCCCGGCGCACGACCCGCGACGTCGACGTGCTCTTCATCGTCAGCGACGCCACGGTGCGCGGCATCACGACCGCAGGTCGCGTGGCCGCGCTGCTGGGTGAGCTCGAGACCAAGGTGGGGCGGCACTATCTGATAGTGAACCGTGCCGCCCAGGGTCTCTCACCCGCACTCGAGCAGGCGATCGCCGACAACGGCCTGAACCTGCTCGCCGTGCTGCCCGACGACCCGGAGGTCGCCGAGTACGACGCCCTCGGCAAGCCGCTCGTCGGCCTGCCGGCCGAGAGCCTGCTGATCGCGGCGCTCGAGCCTGTCGTCAACGCCGCGCTCGCCACACCCACCATCGGCTAAGGAGGCCGCCGGTGCTCATCATCGGTGAGAACATCCAGATCCTGTCGGCGCCCGTCAAGGCCGCCATCGCAGACCGCGACAAGAAGGTCATCCAGGACCTGGCCGTGAAGCAGGTCGAGGCCGGAGCCGCCGTCGTCGACCTCAACATCGGCCCGCAGAAGAAGCTCGGCCACGAGGTCATGCCGTGGATCGTCGAGGCGGTGCAGGAGGTCACGGACGCCCCGCTCTCGCTCGACACGACCAACCTGGCGGCGATGGAGGCGGGCCTCAAGGTCTGCAAGAAGCCCGCCATGCTCAACTCGGCCTCCGCCGATCCCGACCGCCTGGACAGCGTGATGCAGCTGGCGGCGAAGTACGGGGCCAGGGTCATCGCCCTCACGATGGGCGTGGACGGCATCCCGACCACGGCCGACGGCCGCGCCGGCATCGCCATGGAGGACCTGCTGCCGGCGGCGGAGAGGGCCGGCATCCCCGTGGAGGACGTCTTCCTCGACCCGCTCGTCCTGGCCGTGAACTACAACCAGAATGTTGCCATGGAGACCGTCGAGGCCGTACGCATGTTCAAGATGATGGCCGACCCGCCGCCGACCACGGTGATCGGCCTCTCCAACATCTCCAACGGCGCGCTGCCTGAGGTCCGCCCGCTCATCAACCGCGTCATGATGGTCATGGCCATGGGCGCGGGGCTCGACAGCGCCATCGCCGATCCGCTCGACAACGTGCAGAACGAGTGGATCCGCGTCTGCGAGCAGCGCGATGAGAGCGCTCCGCTCAACAAGCTCATCGTGGCTCTGTACGACGCAGTGGCGGCCATGGACGTGCTGGACGAGTCGGCGGTGGACAAGAGCGACCAGGAGCAGCTCGACCTCTGGAAGACCTACCGGATGCTCACCAACCAGACGCTCTACGCGGACTCGTATCTGCAGCTCTGAGCCGCCCGGGGGGACGCGCTCAGACATGCCGCCCGGGGGGACGCGCGGCATGACGAAGGGCCGGGGCGGCGCGGAGCGCCGGCCCGGCCCTCACTGGCTTCTCGGCGCCCAGCCGGGCGTCACTCGTTGAACGCCTTCGGCTCCTGCAGCGAGTCGTCCTCGATCCACTGGCGGCCGACCGAGCACTTCTCGGCCGCGGCGCACCAGGCGGCGCAACTCACGTCCTGCCTGGGATTCGGTACGCAGGTGCCACACGAGCGGCAGTAGCGGCGCGCGTCATCCTTGAAGAACTCGATCTCCTTGCCGCAGTTGGGGCACGGGACCTCGAAGATGTCGTCCGCGGTCCAGCTGCTCCTGTCCTGCCCGGGGCATCCTCTATCCATCGCCATGGTCCGCCTCCTCAGTGGCCGTGCGTTTTGAGGATACCCCCGCTCGAACGCCCGAGGCATGACCTTGGTCAACTCGATCTGTCCGCGATCGTCACCCGACTGGCGTTCCCGCCCCGGCTTCTGCAGACTGTGGCGGCGTGACGACAGCGCGTGGAAGGACGTGACGTTGGATCGAGACGACTCGCTGCATCATGAAGCCCCGCCACGACGCACCCGCTGGTATGAGCGTCTCCTTGGTGCTCTCGAGGGCGGTCCGGGATGCCTGACTGGGATGCTCCTCGTCCTGTGCTCTCGCGTCCTGCTGGTCTCCACGCTGGCCGGATAGCCGCTGGCCAGTCGTCGATGCACGGAGCGTGCGGGCCGCCTGCGCGCCGGTCAGTCCTCGAACGCCCCGTCGCCCATGCCCGAGTGGCGGCCCCAGTCGAAGTCGTCCCACTCCGTGGCTGTGGAGGTCATGCTCGCGGTGAGCGGCTCGCCCAGCGACTCCAGGTGCGACCGCTTGGGATGCATGACGAACGGCTCGGCCTTGTGGCGGCTGCTCGCCGTGTCCCACTGGCTCTCGGGGATCTCGTCGCACTTGCGCAGCAGCATGTCCCACTCCTCGTCGATCCACGCCTGGAGCTGCTCTACCATGTGCTCGTTGCCGGGGAGCGCCAGGTGGGCGAAGCGGCCCTGGCGCTCCAGCCACTCGCCGAGCGGGCGCTTGTGCCGCGGCCGGTAGGTGAGGCGGTACTTGCCGTCCGTGACCTCGAACAACGGCCAGTAGCAGGAGTCCGTGGCCAGCCGCGCGAGCTCGACCACCTCGTCGTTGTCGGTGCGCCAGCCGCGCGGGCACGGCGACAGCACGTTCAGGAACGTCGGGCCGTCGATTTCCAGCGCCTTGGACGCCTTGTGCATCAGGTCCTGCGGGTCGTGCGGTGACGACTGCGCCACGTACGGCAGGCGGTGCGCCACCATGATCTCGGTGAGGTTCTTGCTGTGCCCGAGCTTGCCGGGGATCTCCCGGCCGACCGGGCTGGTGGTCGTCCAGGCGCCCTGCGGCGTCGCGCTGGAGCGCTGGAACCCCGTGTTCATGTAGCCGCCGTTGTCGTAGCACACGTACAGCATCTGGTGGCCGCGCTCCATGGCGCCGGAGAGGGCCTGAAGGCCGATGTCGTAGGTGCCGCCGTCGCCGCCGAAGGCGATGAACTTGACCTTGTCCTCGAGCTTGCCCTGCTTGTAGAGCGCGCGGAACGCGGTCTCTACGCCGCTGAGGGTGGCGGCCGCGTTCTCGAAGTTGGTGTGGATGTAGCTGCCCTTCCAGGCGGTGTAGGGGTACCGCGTGGTGCTCACCTCGAGGCAGCCGGTGGCGCCGGAGACGACGTAGTGGGTCTTGACCTGACCGAGCACCTGGTTGACGACGAGGCCGGCGCCGCAGCCGCTGCAGAGGCCGTGGCCGCTGGAGAGTTGCGGCGGCTTGTTGGCCAGCTCCTGCACCCGGCGCCGGTGCTCCGTGTAGAGCTTGGTGGGGATGAGGGCGTCGAACTTGCAGGTCTCCATGCAGTGGTTGCAGCTGACGCAGCGGCGCTCGTCGACCGTGATGGTGCCGGCGAAGTGGCGCTCCTTGCCTTTGCCGTGCGTGCGCGAGCGGTCGAGACGCACGTCGATGCACTGCACGGGGCACTTCTTGGCGCAGGCGCCGCAGAAGGTGCAGGCGTGGGCGCCGGTCTCGGTGCGGCGCAGGTCGAACAGACCCACGCCGGGGAGCTTGTGCTGCAGGTCCCGGACGGCGAAGCTGTTCTCCGGGATGGGGTGGCCGTACAGGACGGCGTGCTTCTCGTCGGCATGGGTGGGGGTCTTGGGCCTCGCGCTCATGTCGTCCTCGCTATCAAGGGAAGCGGAGTCTTTCGCTCCACTACTGGGGGAAGAGAGCGAAGGTACCACGCCCGTAGGCGGCTCACAAGTGCCGGCTCGCCCACCCGTGACCGTCGTCCGGAGCCCGCAGAGGGGCACGCGCACACTCCGGCTGCCGCACGGCAGGCGCGCGTCCCAGTAGACTTGCGGCATGACCGACGGTGCGACACCTCCGCCGCCCCCGCGGCAGCCGGCGCGGCAGGACGCGGCGTTCGCCGCGGCGCTTGTCGTCGTCCTCACGATCTCGATCCAGACGGGCTCGGCGCTGGCGGTGCACGTCATCGACTCCGTGGGCGTCTTCGAGGCGCTCTGGCTGCGCACGGCGTTCGCCGCGCTCATCCTGATCATCGTGCGGCCGAGCGCGCTCCGCCGGCTGCCGCCCAAGGGTCACCGCCTGCCGCTCGCGGCGCTCGCGGTGACCCTCTTCCTGATGAACCTCAGCTTCTACGGCGCGATCAGTCGCGTACCGGTGGGCATCGTCGTGGCCATCGAGTTCGTCGGGCCGCTCGGGGTGGCCGTCCTCGGCACGCGGCACAAGCTCGACTGGCTGTGGATCGTGCTGGCGGGCGCGGGCGTGGTCGTCCTCGCCGG
>Ga0315271_10000195_pt1 | contig 30823 bp, 43 predicted proteins | sample C3_top_MG_FD_204664 | JGI IMG/M metagenome (GOLD analysis project Ga0315271, IMG submission 204664) | Sediment microbial communities from Yellowstone Lake, YNP, Wyoming, USA - C3_top | ecosystem: Environmental > Aquatic > Freshwater > Lake > Sediment | place: USA: Wyoming | collected 2017-08-01
CCCGATGGGCGTCGATGTCGAAGTACGCAAGCTGTTCCGCTACGTGCTCCTCGGCATGGAGAAGCAGGTCAGGGCCCAGACGGAGAGCGTCTTCTCCTGCCTGCTCTGCAAGATGTGCGAGGAGAACTGCCCCGCGGGAGTGCACATCGCGGAGAACGTGCGCACCTTGCGGCACCACATAGTCCGCACCACCTTCGGCCTCGGGGAGGGATGACGATGCCTCTCCCGACCGGCGACGTGATCGGCATCCTGGGCGACAACTTGCGCCTGAGGAACTCGGTGCTGCCGCTGCCGACCAAGGTGGCGACCAAGTGGACCGAAGGCCTTGGCTTGCCGCGCGGCGGCAAGACCGTGCTCTACACTGGGCTGATGTACCAGCTCATCCCGTACATCGAGGGCCTCGTGAAGGCCCAGGTCAAGATGGGCGACTCGTGGATGGGCAAATATACGGGCCTCGGCCGCCGCGTGAACCGCCTCGTCAACATCTCGGCGTTCATGGCGCGGCCCTCCGCTGAGGAACGCGCCGTCTACGACCAGGTGCCGATCAACGTCGTGCACCTGCTGCGCAAGGCCGGCGTCGAGTTCGGCGCCCTCTACGAGGACGACCTCTACTCGGGCGCCCTGGCCTATGACCTCGGCCTCGACGAGGTCGTCGTCGAGCACGCGAAGAAGATCCACGCCGTCTTCAAGAAGCGCGGCGTGAAGACCGTCATCACCATCGATCCCCATACGACAACGATGCTGCGTAGCGTCTACCCCAAGATCCTTGAAGGCTACGACATCGAAGTGCGCAGCTATCTCGAGGTGCTGGCCGAGAAGGGCTTCGGCAGCAACGGCCACAGCACCAGGCAGCTCTCCGGCGAGGTCGTCATGCACGATTCGTGCGTCTTCGCCCGCTACGAAGGAATCGTCGACGAGCCGCGTGAACTGCTTGCAGCCGCCGGCGTCACCGTCCGCGACCCGGAGAACACGGGTCGCCAAACATGGTGCTGCGGCGGCCCCGTCGAGTCGCTCTACCCGGCCAAGGCGGCCGCCAACGCCGAGAAACGCGTCGCGCAGCTCCGCGCCGCGGCGCCCGACGCTGTCACCATGTGCCCGATGTGCTTTGTGAACCTGAGCAATGCGGCGGGAGACACGATGCGCTTTAAGGATATCTCGCAGTACCTGCGGGAGGCCTACGCGTCCTGAGGCCGGCACTGCCGACCCGGAACTGGACAGCACTGGAGGTGCTGGAGTGGATACGACCAAGAAGACGATCATCTTGTTCAGCGGGGATTTCGACCGGGTCATGGCGGCGTTCATCATTGCCAACGGCGCCGCCGCCATGGGCGACGACGTGACCATGTTCTTTACGTTCTGGGGCCTCAACATCTTGCGCAAGACCGAGAAGGTCGAGACGAAGGACAAGAAAAGCACCTTGCAGGCCATGTTCGGCAAGATGATGCCCAAGGGCACGAAGAAGCTCGGCCTCTCCAAGATGAACTTCGCCGGTATGGGCGCCCCCATGATGAAGAAGGTCATGAAGGGCGCCGGCGCCATGACGCTCGAGGAGCTCGTCGATTCCGCCCGCGAGGAGGGCGTGAGGTTCATCGCCTGCACGCTCTCGATGGACATCCTCGGCTTCAAAGAGGAGGAGATGATCGACGGCCTCGAGTACGCCGGCGTCGCCGCCTACCTGGGCGAGGCCGACGAGGCCAACGTCAACCTTTTCATCTAGCCGACTCGACCGCGATCGACCTTCGGCCTCGGCCGGCGCCAGCAGGCGTCGGCCGAGGCCGAGCCGAGTCCGGGACTCAGAGGCGCTCCAGGCGCGCGCTCAATGGTCAAGGTCCAGTCGTCACTGAGAGGCAGCGCCCCGACCAGCCGCGCGGAGAAGGCTGGCGTGACTATGCACTTCTGCGCCATTTGGCTGACGGGCGAACGAGGCCCTCTACGTCGAGAGCTCGAAGCACTCGCGGGACAACAGGCAGACGTGACGGCTGAGGGGCAATCACTCTCGCACGTGACTCACACGCTGCATCATCTGCTGCTTGTCGCCGGACTTAGTGCTCCTCCCGATCCGGGGGTCTCGACTGTGCGTGCCGACTCCATACTCTCCAGCCACGGCATCGGTCCAGGCACCCGTGGTGGTGCTTGCATGTATACCCCCTCGGGTATCTAATTGAACGAGGGCTCACCAGCGGCCGCTCGGCCGCCCACGAGGCCACTCACCGCCGAGGAGGGGTGCGTCGTGAGGATTGTCGGCTGCAGCGTCTTTCGCACCGAGTTCGAGCACGTGGTGGGAGGAGCGACCGCCATCGACTGGCTGCCGGCCGGGCTGCACGCTGGCGAAGGCCGGCTGGAAGAGGCCCTCGGGGACGCACTCCGGGGCTCGTCCGGCGCAGCCTGCCTCTACGGGGTCTGCTACCCCGACATTGACGGGTTGTTCAGGGCGCACGAGGCGCGACGTCTCCCAGCGCGTACCTGCGGAGGCGGGGAAGCCTTCCTCTCGCCCGATGAGCGAGCCGCGTTCGGCGACCGCGCCTTCATCATGACTCCCGGGTATCTGCGCGAATGGCGGTCGATCTACGTCGACGGCATGGGCTGGGACGAGATCGACGGGCGCATCAACTTCGGCATGTACGACGTTGTCGTGCTTCTCGACTTCGGCCTCGAGCCCATCGACGACATCGACGTGCTGGAGTTCTTCGACTTCACGCAAACACCGGTCGACATCGTCCCAGCCGACCTGGGCTGGTTCCGGGAGCGGCTTGCAGAGCTCCTCGCCACCGGCTGAGCGCCGATTTCAGGTCGCGCGCCCGGGTCGGCATTGTGTCGGGCGGGGCAGCGCGGCTAGAGTGCGACAGACGACGACGCGAGGAGGTTCGACCGGTGTACTCGGACGAACTGCTTCTTCCCTGGCTCCAGCGGCTGGCGGTACGGGTACCCGGACTGAGCCTGTTCGACTCGCACACGCACCTCGGCGACCGCGACCCTGACGGCTCCCACCTCTCCCAGGAGGGCCTGCTGGAGGCCCTGGACCTGGCGGATGCGCGCGCTGTCACCTTTCCCCTTATGGACCCGGCCGGCTACAGCGACGCCAACACGGCGGTCATCGCTGCGGCCGCCGCATCTGAGGGCCGGCTCGTGGCGTTCTGCCGGGTGGACCCGCGTGAGGACTCGGCCGCAGAACTGGAGCGCTGCTTCGCGGCCGGCGCGCGGGGCGTCAAGCTGCATCCGCGCGCCGAGGACTTCGACCTGCGCCATCCCGGCGTCCGCACGGTGATGGCCGCGGCCGCCGAGCGGTGCGCGCCGGTGGTAGTGCATTCCGGGCTCGGCATCCCCTCTCTCGGCCGCGACGCCCTTCGGCTCGCCGAGCAGTTTCCGCGGGCACCGCTCATTCTGGCGCACGTCGCCGAGCCCGACCTCGCGTGGATCTGGCGAGAGCTCGAGGGCCATCCGAGCCTCTTCATCGACACCGCATGGTGGAACCCGGCCGACCATATCGCGCTGTTCTCGTACGCTCCGCCGGGGCACATCCTCTTCGGCAGCGACACGCCCTACGGCACGACCATCGCCGCGGCCGTCGTGGCCTTGGCGACGGCGCTCGGGACGGGGCTCTCCCCGGCACAGGCGGAGGCGGTCTGCGGTGGCCAGTTGCGACGCCTGCTGGATGGCGAGACAACTCCTCAGGCGTTTGACCTCGGGCCCGCGCCAAGTGCGCCGCCGCCGCGTTCACCTCTCGTCGAGCGCGTGTTCACTCTGCTCGTCGGAAGTCTGGCGAGGATGCGCACCGGTGCCGCCAGCGAGGACTTGCTCGAGCTGGCGAGGCTCGGCTGCGACGTCGACACGAGTGTGCCGGGCGCGGGTGCGCTCGCCGACGTCGCCGAACTGCTCGAGCTCCGCGCGACCTACGCACAGACGCAAGAGCTCGACGGCCACCGCACCACCGGCTTCCACCTGGTGCTGGCAGCGGCTGCCCTGGCCGGGTCGCCGTACGCTCTGTCAAAGCCGCCCGAAGCCGCAGCCGAGTCCGGCTGACGGCCGGGTCGGCATCAGGCGCCCGGAGGGAAGAGACGCCTCGCTGCTCGTCGCCTCAGATCACTGCTGTGCGCAGGTCTTGGAGAGCCTGCAGGTGTCGATGCCCAAGAGCTTGTACAGCGGGCAGAACGAGACGACGGCGGTCACGAACATGATTGCCGCCAGCAGGTAGAAGACGATCCCCGCAACGCCGCCGAGAGCGAGGCCGGCCGCCACGAAGCCTCCGCCGAGGACGACGCGGACGATGCGATCGAGATTGGACATGTTGCGCTTCATGATGTGCTCCCTGTCTGCCCCGCTCGCGCGGGTGTTTGGTCACCGCTCGGCTGCGTGAACAGCCGGGAGGCCTTGTCCGCCTGGTCGAGAAGTATCTCGTCGATGAGGCGGCACGCATCGGCAAGCTGCGGATAGGCGAGGCGGTAGCTGATCGAGCGGCCCGAGCGCTCAGCCTCAACAAGCCCATAGACCCGCAGCAGCGCGAGGTGCTGCGAGACGTTGGACTTCGAGGCTCCAGTGAGCGCCGTCAGCTCGCCGACGGTATGGTCGGCCTCGGACAGTCGGTGTACGATCTCGTGCCGCACCGGGTTGGAGAGCACGTGCAGCACTTCGGCGTGCCGCCTGAAGATCTCCCGTTCCGTAGTAGTCGCCGCACCCTGTGCCATGCTGCCGTCTCCTCGAACCTGCGTTGCAGCATCTAATTACCATAGTTGCTGAACTTCTAAACTATCGGACGAACATCGGGTACGTGAGGCGCGCCGCTGTCCGTCTTCTCCGTCCCCGACTACTGGCTCATCAGGCCGCAGCGCTGGCTGATCTAGACCCGAGCTTCTACGGCTGGCTGCGGGAGCGCAGCCTCGCAGAGAAGTACCCGGCGTGCGCAGCGAAAGAGCAGATGCGGCGCCTGTGCCCGGCGATACCATCGCCGGGTCAGAGAGGGGAGGGCGATCCGTGCGCCTCGCGCTCGGCTGACCATTCAGCTCGCGCGCCTCGACGGAAGCAGGGATCAGACCCCCAGCAGAACCGCGATGGTCTCGAACGGCTCCGGCTCGATGGCGAAGCCCCAGTCGTCGCGCAGGACCTCTTCGAGGTAGCTGCGCGCGTCGTCGCGCTGCGGCAGCGCCCCGACCAGCCTCGCAGAGAAGTCCGGCGTGACCTCGTAGACGTGGGTCAGGTCGGCGAGACTGAACTTGGTCTCGGCGATGTCGGTCGGCGTCGCCATGCACTTCTGCGCCATCAGCGGGCAGGTGACCGAGGCCCTCTGCGTCGAGAACTCGAAGAACTTGCGACACATGGGGCAGAAGTAACGGCCCGAGGGGCGTTCGCCCATCAGCACCATCGAGTCGAGGCGGATCGGCTGCGAGATGCCGACCTCCGCCGCGAGCAGCGGCAGCGTCGCGTCGAGCAGCGGCAGCAGCCTGTCCTCGCGCCAGATGCGCTCGAGGTCGGTGACGACGAAGGTGATCGCCTCCTCGTTGACCCGCTGCGCCGTCTCGCACCCGCTCAGCAGGACGATGAAGCTCTTGAGCGTCTGCAGCGGCTCTTCCGCCGGATGTATGCCCCAGTCGGCGAGGAACGCGAGGTAAGCGCCGACCAGCGCCCCGGCGTCGACCGGCTCGCCGGCGTCGGCGAGGTGGGCCATGAGCTTCTGCGGGATCTTGGGGTAGAAGAGGCCGAGCTTCTCCAGGCAGATGGACGACTCGACCGGCATCAGCTCCACCGGGATCGGCGTGTTGATGCACATCTTGGGCATGAAGGGACACACCGGCTCGTCCAGCTTGAACAGCATCTTGCAAGTGACGCACCAGTAGCGACCCGACGGCGACGGCGTGCCTTTGGGCAGGCTCGCCACGCGTTCCATGATCTTCTGCTTATCGTCGAACATGGCGCTCCTTCGCTCGGCCCCCATCACCAGTCCCGTTCAGGAGATGGTGACGGCGTCCGTCGCTGGGATGGGCGCCGTCATGGTCTCCGTGGCGCCGCGGCTCTAGACATGGCGCCGGCACGACACCGGCGCGTCGCGCTCAGTAGTTGAGGACCGCCCTGGCCGTCGTGACCTCCTGGATCACGCGTGCGCCGGCGATCAGCTGCGCGCCCTCGACCAGCATGTCCTGGTCGAGCTGCCGCTCCTGGACGCAGGGCGTGCAGACGAGCAGCTTGCCGCCGGCCTCCATGAACGTCGCAAAAAGGTCCTTCAGCGGTGGCAGACCGCCGGCGAAGATGTGATCGTAGACGTCCTTCTGGGCGAGCAGGACACCGGTGCCCTGCAGGATCACGACGGCCTCGCACTCCATCACCTGTGCCGCCGTCGCCATGACGAACGGCAGAGTCGCGCGCTCTTTGTCCTCGGGGCCGTGCGTGGCCATGATGACGACCTTGTCTGCGGCTTGATCTGCCATGGGTGTCTCCTTCTTGAAGGGGTGGGTCAGTCGCTCGATGCCCGCAGCCGCCGGAACTCCGTGAACCAGATAGCGAGCGGGCGGTACAGGATGTGCGCGAGCTTGGTGAACGGCAAGAGCAAGATCAACTCCATCGCCAAGGCAATGTGGATGAGGAAGACGACGCCGACCCAACTCGACAGCGTCGCGTAGTCGGCGAGCTCGAGCACGAAGCCGGTGAGACCGATCCCCCACAGAAGCGCGAGGAACAGCCAGTCCGAGAGCAAGCTGTGGGAGCTGTATTTGTCGCTCTTGCGCAGACGCTGGATGACGGCGACGGTCACCCCGTAGACGAGGAAGGCGCCGGCGACGGTGCCGAGCAGGCGCGTCGGCCACCAGATCGGCACGTAGGAACCCGGCGTCTTGAAGAAGTAGTCTAACACCGTCGCCAGCGCCAGCCCGATCATGCCCATCATGATCGAGTAGTGCACGAGCCAGCGGCGCAGAGGCAACGGCGCCGGCGGTGCCGTCTTCTCTTTGTCGCAGTCCCGGTAGCGCATCTGGCCGAAGACCTCGGCGAGCGTCGTCCCGAGCGCGCGGAGCGCGGCGGTGAGCGGGAAGTCCTCCGCCCGCCGCGCCGGCAATCCTAGGCCGCCGGGCGTCGGGGCGCGCGAGATCGACCAGAGCATGTTCACGACGGTCGCGACCGTGAACGCGACGGCTGCCACGCCCACGCCTATGCCCAGCCAGTGGATCGTCTCGTAGGGAACGAACGTGAGCAGGGCTCCGCTCGTGACCCGGCCGGTGGGCCAGCCGGGCGAGCCGGCGAGTAGGATCACGAGCAGAGCGGCGAACACGACCGCCAGCAGCGACCAGGTGAAGACCGCCGATCCGTAGAGGCGGCGGGCGATGGTCGTCGGGTCGAAGCCGGCGATTGCGAAGCGCCTCGCCGACGCCATGAACTCGCCCGGCTCGGCCTGCCGCGGGCACGTGTCCGAGCACTCTGCGCAGTAGTAGCAGAGCCAGAGTTCGCGGCTGGCGACGACGTTGGCCTTCTGCCCAAGCTGGGCGTACCGGATCATGCGCCGGGGGAAGGCCACGGAGTCCTGCGACAGCGGGCAGACCGCGGTGCAGTTGCCGCAGTTGAAGCACGCGCTGATGTCGAAAGCGCCGAACGCTTTCATGTCACGGAGCACGGACGTGTCGATGCGGACCGTCATCAGGCTTCGCTCCCGGCGGCCTTGGCGACCAGGCTGTAGGTACAGTAGTCGCCGTCCATCTCGGCTTCCACGAGGTCGCCGTACTTGCGCATCGCAGCCACGTGCCACAGGACGTCGCTCGTAGCCAGGCCGGTGGCCGCGGCCAACGCGGGGACCGTTGCCGGTCCCGCGGCCAGCGCGCCACGCACCTGCTTGCGCACGGCCTGCCGCAGCTTGTTGCGCTCCACGGCCGCATCGACAGCCGCACCGCGCTCTTCGCGCAGCTTCTTCAGTGTCGCCCTAAGGGCGGCGCGCTGGTCCTTCGTGGAGCTCATCGCGCCGGAACCTCCCATCCGGAGATGATCGCGTCGACCATCGCCTCGTACTGGTCCAGCGTCCAGCCGGCCAAGTCGATGGCCCGTGTGGGGCACACCGCGACGCAGGCGCCGCACCCGGAGCAAAGGGCCGGATTCACGACGGCGCGCTTGGCGCCGTCGGGGTAGTCCTGCAACTCGACGGCGCCCGGATACGGGCACTCGGCGACGCAGGCGCCGACGCCCTCGCAGAGTGTCGCGTCGACATGCGCCACAAAGGGATCGAGGTCGACGTGGCCGGTCGACAGGAGCGCCGTTGCCTTGGCGGCCGCGGCCGACGCCGAGGCCACCGACTCGGTGATGTCCTTGGGCCCCTGACTCGCGCCGGCGACCAGTACACCGCTGACCGCGAGCTCGACCGGGCGCAGCTTGGGGTGGACCTCCTGGAGAAAACGGTCGGCGCCAACGGGGAGTTTGAGGCTCTCGACCAGCACCGAGACGTCGGCCGGCTGCATGCCCACGGCCAACACCACGAGGTCGACCGCGGCCTCGACCTCTTCGCCCCAGGTCAGGCCGTCTCGCGCCCGGACCAACACTGACGCGCCGTCGTCTGGCTTCGCCTTGGCGACCACCGGCGGCTCTTGGTCGTTCCAGCGCACGAACACCGCGCCTCCCTTGGAGGCGCGTTCGTAGTACTCCTCGTGCCCGCGGCCGTAGGCGCGGATGTCCTGGTAGAAGTCGTAGGTGGCCACTTGGGGGCGCTTCTGCTGCAGTTCGCAGAGCGCCTGCAGCGTGGCCGTGCAGCACACGCGCGAGCAGTATTCGTTGATGCGCCCGTCCGGCTGAGGCTTGTTGACCCCCTCCGCCTGGCGGCTTCCGACGCAGTGGATGAAGGCGACGCCGGCCACGGGACGGCCGGCGTGGTCGGGCAGCCCGGCTCCCGGCTCCACGGCGCTGAGCCAGCGGATGAAGTCGGGCAGCGTCAGCACGTGAGGAATGCGTTCATACCCGTACTCACCTTTGCGCGGGACGTAGTGGTCAAAGCCGGTCGCCGCGATCACGGCCCCCGCCTCGACCTCGAACGTCGTTGACGGGGCCTCGACGCCTGGCTCGGAATCCGGCCCGGCATCCGGCTCGGCGTCGGTCGCGCCGGCCAAAGGACCGCGCGCGGAGGCGTTGAGCACGTAACCTTCGAACGGGACGAAGTGCCCGGTCGCGGCACCGGCGGCGCGCACGTCCCCGTCGATGACGAGACCCGTCAGGGCCTGGCGTATCACAGCGGTGAAGTTCCCAACATAGCCGCCGGCGCTCTCCACGGTGGCTTGGGTGTAAATCGTCACCCCGTTTTGCGCAAGGACGTCGTCTGCCAGCCGTGAGACGACGTCTCCTGCGGACTCGTCGCTGGGGAAGAGATGGTCGAGCACGGAGGCGTTCCCGCCCAGCATCTCGCCGCGCTCGACGAGCGCGACCTCCAGGCCGGCGCGTGCCAGGTCGCTGGCCGCACGCAGCCCGGCGACGCCGGCTCCGACCACGATGGCTCGAGAGGTCGTGTCGACACGAATCGGCTCGAGGGGCCGCAGCTGCGACGCTTTGGCGACGGCGGCGGCCACAAGTGTAGTCGCCTTCTGCGTTGCCGTCGCCGGGTCGTCGCTGGCCCAGCTCACCTGCTCGCGGATGTTCGCCTGCTCGAGCAGATACGGGTTGAGCCCGCCGCGCTCGAGCACCTTTCTGAAGGTCGTCTCGTGCAGCTTCGGCGAGCAGGCGGCGACGACCACGCCGTCGAGCTTCTCGTTCTTGACGTCTTCGAGGACGGCGTTCTGGCCCGGGTCGGAGCACATGAAGACGTTTGTCTTGGCAACGACGACGCCGGGCAGCAGAGCCGCCGCGTCGATGACCTTCTGGACGTCGACGACGTCAGAGATGTTGCCGCCGCAGTGACACACGTACACGCCGATGCGCGGTGGCGCCTCCTCGGCGCAAGCCGCCTCGGTCTGCGACGCTTCCTCCGCCGGGACGTCCGGCGTGTGCCGGTCCTGGTCCGAGGCGCTCACGACACCACCGCCGCGTCGGCGTGCGTTGGGGCCGCTGCGCCCGCGTCGGCTGCGACTGAAGCTTGGCCCGCCGAAGCTGTGACGCCTCGCTCGCGCAGGTAGAGCGACGCCTCGGTCGCGGCCGCACCGGCCTCGACGATCGTGTCGACGATGTCCATCGGGCCAGTTGCGGTGCCAGCAACGAAGAGGCCATCCAGCGCCGTGCGGCAGGGCGCGTCCTTGGGCCGCGGCACCTCGGCGAAGCCGTCGTCGCCGGTCTCGATCGCGACGAGCCGGGTGAGGTCCTCTGCAGGGCGCATGCCCAGGGAGAGCACCACGAGATCGTGCTTGCGCTCCTCGACCTGACCGAACTCGTCGATGCGCTCCACACGCACGACCACGCCCTGGTCGTCGGCCTCGGTCAGTCGCGCTACCTTGCCCTTGACGAACTCGATGCCCATCGCCTTGGCCGAGCGGTAGAACTCCTCGTACCCCTTGCCGAAGGCGCGGATGTCCATGTAGTAGATGGTGATGTCGGCGAACGGCAGTGAGCCGCTCAGCAGCATCGCCTGCTTGATCGCGTACATACAGCACACACGCGAGCAGTAGGGCACACCCAGCGTCTGGTCGCGCGAGCCGGCGCACTGCACGTAGGCGAGCGACTCGGGGGCTTTGCCGTCGGACGGCCGCAGGACGCGGCCGTAAGGACCGTGCGGCGCCAGCAGCCGTTCCATCTGGGTCGGCGCGAGCACGTTGGTGATCTCAGCGCCGTGATACTCCGCCTTGGCGTCGAGCGGCGTGAGCTGCCAGCCGGTCGTCGCGACGACCGCCTGGGCGACGACCTCGACGGTCTCCCCCTCTTGGTCGAGCACCACGGCGTCGGTGGGGCAGGCGGTCACGCAGCGGCCGCAGAGGATGCACTCGTCGGGGTCGATGACCGCCGTCTGCGGGATGGCGTTCGTGAACGGGATGTAGGCAGCGCGGCGCGCGCCCATACCGCCTTCGAACTCGTCGGGCACGTCGACGGGGCAAGCGTACTCGCACAGGCGACAACCGATGCAGTCCTCTTCGACCACGTAGCGGGGCTTGCGGCGAAGCACGGCGCGATAGGCTTCGCCGTCGCGCCGCACCTGCTCCACCTCGGTGTACGTCATCGTCGTGATGTTGGGATGGTGGGCGACGGCAGCCATCTTGGGCGTCGTGATGCAGCTCGAGCAGTCCAAGGTGGGGAAGACCTTGCTGAGACCGATCATCGCGCCGCCGATGCTCGGGTCGCGCTCGACGATGCCGACCGAAAATCCCTGGTCGGCCAAGTCGAGCGCAGACTGCAGGCCGGCGATCCCGGCGCCGATCACGAGCACGTCGAAGGCGTCGGGGGCCTTCACGCCACGACCTCCCCGGACTCGCGTGCGAGAAGCGCGTTCATCTCCGCGATCTCCTTGAGAAACGGCTTGGTACAGACCGTACAGATGGCGCTCAGGCGCAGCCGGTCGGGCGAGATGCCACGCTCCTTGAGACCGAGCTTCACGCGATCCAGACGCGCGAGCAGTTTCTCGAAGGCGCCCTCGTAGGGACATTCGTGCCCGCACGACATGACGAGGATGCCGCCGACGCCACGCTCAAAGCAGCGGTAGTAGAACTCCTCGGGGAAGAGGACCGGCGACGGCACTCGCAGGATGTACGTGTTCGCGGGGTAGTGGAGGTGGGCCTGACCGGTCGCGTCGGCCGCCGGGTAGGCGCACGTAGCGGTCGCCAAGATCAGGATCTTGGACCCGTCGCCCGCGGAATTGGCTTCACTCAAGACCTGACTCCGCCTACTTGCCGCGTCGCACGAAGATGCGGTCGTAGCCTTCTTCCGCCTGGAGCACGCCGAGGTACTCATGGCCGACCCGCTCAGTCCAGACCGGGATGTCGTCACGAGAGCCGGGGTCGCTCGAGCGGATCTCGACGACGCCGCCGATGCTCACAGACCCGATGCTCTTCTTGGCCTCCAGAAGTGGGCCGGGGCAGGCGCTGCCGCGCGCATCCGCGACCGCGTCCGGAGTGATGTCCTCAAGTTCGTCGATATCCATTGCTGGCTCCTTTCGGGGCGTCTCGCATGAGCGCCCGGCACTTTCGCGGGCACTTTCCCCGCAGGACGGACCGGCGAATCTAGCCGACGGGCGTTCCGGCCGGGGGCCGGAGGGCATCGAGCAGTTCGGCCGCGAGCAGCGAACGCCCCGCGGCCTGATGCTGCTCGACGAGAGCTTGTCTGATCAGCGTGCATCCCTCGATGAACCGAGGGTTCGTGATCGAGTAGTACACGGTCTTGCCGTCCTTGCGCGGGCGCACGAGCATGCGCTCCTTGAGGATCCGCAGGTGCTGCGAGACCTTGTGGATCGGTATACCAAGGGCCACGGCCAGGTCGCCGACGCACATCTCACCGGGACCCAGCGCGTGGAGGATGGCGAGGCGATGCTCGTTGGCCAGCGCCTTGCAGAGCTCGGCGTGCATCTCGAACAGCGACCAGAGCTCCACAGGCATCGGTATGATCGGTTCATCATTCATTTGCATCAGTATATACATATATCGATGTACTGCAATCGCTCCGGCGCGACCTCGCGTCGGAGTATCCTTGGCTGCAGCCACATTGGAGGAACGCGTGGACAGGCTCACCCTCGAGCCGGTCGGGATCATCTTCAGCGAGCATCGCGACCCCGCGCGCGCGCCAATCCAGCCGGTCTGCGCTCAAGGCAGTGGCGGCCGAGTCGAAGTCTTCCCTCAGTTCGCCCAGGCACTCGACGACATCGAGGGCTTCTCACACCTTCACCTGATCTACTGGCTGCACCGGGCCGGCGAGATCGTGAGCTCGATCGCCAGCCCGTCACCGCTCAAAGTAGTCCCCTATCTGGACGACGTGCCCCGGGGCGTCTTCGCAACGCGGTCCCCCGTGCGTCCCAACCCGCTCGGGCTGAGCCTCGTGCGCCTGATCGAGCGGCGCGGCAACGTGCTAGTGGTCGAGGATCTCGACGTGCTCGACGGCACGCCGTTGCTCGACATCAAACCCTACGTCGAGAAGTTCGACCTGCGCGTGGACACGCGGGGCGGCTGGACAGACCGGGTCAGCGACACGACCTTCCGGCAGCGCGGCGAGCGCCGGGACGACGCTGACTAGAGCGAACGTAGCGCAGACGGGCTGGGTCCGGCCGGAGGCGCGTCAGACGCCGGCCACAGCCGTGTCGTCCGCCTTCGGAAACAGCTTGTCGCAGTAATAGCCGTCTGCCATGTAGATCGCCGCCAGCGGATTGTGGCCCAGCACCCTGTCCTTGACGGCCAGGACCGTCACCGGCGCCACCGAGTGCTTCATGAAGAGGCTGTCGTGGCCGACGCAGAGACCGAGCAGCAGGTTGAGCTCGGTCCCCGCCAAATCCAGAGCCCGCGCCTGGCCCAGCGGATTGCACATGCTCTCGAACGCCCCCGGGGTGACTTTGTCCTCGTCGCCCAGACCCAACTCCTCCTTGGGGAGGCTGCCGTTCTTGCAGGCGACCGAGTCGACCGAGAAGCCGTTCGCCCTCAGCACCCGACTGGTGACGGCGGCCTCGGCCTGAAGGCCGATGCAGAAGGCGAGGCCCAGCTTCGAGTAGCCGCAGCGGCGGGCGAAGTCGATGATCTCCTCGATGCGGGTGAGGCGACAGTAGCCGTGCGCCTCCACGAGGCCGGCGTTGCGCGCCAGGTGGGCGTCGTCACCCCCACGATACAGGTCCAGCACTTCGGACTCGAAGGACTCCCGTGACGGACAGACGCGGGGGTAGGACGCCGTGTCGGCGCTTTCGCAGCACGCCACCCGGCCACATTCTGCGCACGCGTACATGTCGCGCCTCCGTCTCAGTCGAGTTCGGATTCGGTGACCACTTCCGTTTTGATCAGGGACACAAGCCGCTGAAGGCCCTCAAACACGTGTTCACGGATGTCCCCGGCGACGACCAACCTCATGATGTCGTCGCCCACCGAGAGCTCCCCCTCGTTGACCCAGCCACGCACGGCGAAGATCCCCGGCCACGTACCGGCATCGGCGAGCACCTCCCGAAACCTCGTCAAGTCGGCGCTGAGCAACATCCCTGCCACCGGCTCTCCCGAACGCGAGGTCCCGCGCACGATCCCCTGGTGAGCAAAGATCATGCCGATTGCAGCTGATCCCGGCTGCGACTTCACGTCGCGGATCCAGTCGTCGATGTCGGGCACGCTCATGGTCTCCGTCCCAGTCCGTCGTGGCGGCCTGGCCCGCCCACGGGTCCGTGCCGAGTGGCGAGCTCTCCGCTTGCAGCCGATCGTAGCCCAAGTGAGCCCGCGAACTCCAGCACTGCGAGACGCAGCCGGCGAGACAGCACGACCACCGCTGCCGGCATTCTTGACTCATGGGACAATACGAGCATACGCTCATAACCTACGGCGGGCCGCTCGTCCCGAACCGGCCCGCTCCGTCGAATTACCGAAGGCCGGTGAAGGAGACTCTCATGTCAGACGGCGGACACGCCCCGAACATGCCGCTCCTCGGCGACAGGTTCCCCGAGATGACGGTCAAGACCACCCACGGCATGAAGGATCTGCCCGGCGACTACGCCGGCAAATGGTTCGTCCTGTTCAGCCACCCCGGCGACTTCACCCCGGTGTGCACCACGGAGTTCTACGCCTTCTCCACCAGGGACAAGGAGTTCAAGGCGCTCAACGCCGAGCTCATCGGCATATCGGTGGACCAAGTCTTCTCGCACATCAAATGGGCCGAATGGATCGAGGAGAAGCTGGGCGTGAAGGTTCCGTTCCCCATCATCGCGGACACCGGCGCCGTGGCCGAGAAGCTCGGCATGATCCACCCCGGGATGGGCTCCAACACCGTCCGCGCCGTGTTCGTCGTCGACGACAAAAGCACCCTGCGCATGATGCTCTACTATCCGCAGGAGGTCGGGCGCAACGTCGACGAGATCCTGCGCGCTGTCAAGGCGTTGCAGTACGCGAGTGCCCACAAGGTAGCCATGCCTGCCGACTGGCCCAACAATGCACTGCTCGGCGATCGGGTGATCATCCCGCCCGCGCAGACTGTCGCCGACGCCGCCGAGCGCCCCAAGCAGTACGATTGCTACGACTGGTGGTTCTGTCACACGGCGCTCGAGGAGAAGGAGCAGAGCGCGTGATCGACGAAGAGACGCGACGCGCCCACGACTGACCCTGCGCGTCTGGTGCTCGGCCGTCACCTGAGAGTCGAGCTCCCTGCGCTCCATACGGTCCCAGGTGTTGCCTTCGACGGCAGGCCGGGTATTATGAGCATATGCTTGTAACTTGCGTGTGGGACGTTGCACACAGGTCACAGCGGAGCACGGCGAGCGTGGGATGCCGGTCTTGAAGTGCGTCGCGCCGCCCCGCACTAACGGAGGTCCAGTCATGACGTCGGTACCAACTCCTCTCATCTCCAGCGATCAGGACGCTTTTGAGGCCGTTGTACGCGATTCCTGTCACGTGCGGCGCTTTCTGGACGACGCGGTACCCCGCGAGGACATCGAGCACATGGTCGGGGTGGCGACGAGCGCGGTGAGCGCCTGTAACTCGCAGGTGTGGCGCTTCATCGCGATCCAGGATTGCAAGCTGGTCTCCGCCATGCAGGCCGCGGTCCTCGAACGCTTCGAGCAGCTCGCCCTCCGGCCGGGGCTTGCGCTCCAGGAGCAGAAGCGCATGGTGGCGCGCGCGCAGGCTCTTCTCTTCGCCAAGGCGCCGCTCTGCATCGCGGTGCTGGCGACGCCGCACGACTCGCCGATGGAAGAGCTCATGAGGCTGTCTGGAATCACCCAGGAAGAGCACGATCGTCTGTGCGCACGGCCGGAGCTGCAGAGCGCTGGAGCCGCCGTGCAACTCCTGACCTCCACGGCACATGCCATGGGCTACGGCGCCTGCTGGACGTGTGCGCCGATCGTCGCCGGAGAGCGCCTCGAGGAGCTCCTGGACGTCGTGCCCCCGACCCGGTTGGTGGCGCTCCTACCGATCGGCCGCCCGGCGGAGCTGCCGGCGGCCCACAAACGCCTGCCACTGGAGCAGGTACTAAGCTTTCGCTGAGTACGCGGTGGCCTGGAGAAGCGTTTCCAGCACCGCGCGGTGTTAGGCGCGGGGAGGGCATTCGGCATAGCGTCCGTCATCCCCGAGCAGAGGCTCGTCGAGACTCGTGACATGTGTCGTCACCGCGCTGCGGCGGTTGTGTCGACACTGAGGTCGATTCGTAGGCGAGTGTCTGTAGCGATCCATCATGTGACAGACGGAGGTCTTCATGGGTGGCCTGGACGAAGGGGCAGAGGGCGTGCTGACGCGAATGAAGGTGATACCGGTGGCCACCGCATCCAAGGACGGCTGCCCCAATGTCGTCCCGATGACGTTTGTGAAGGTGTTAGACGAGTCCACTCTGCTCATCGCCGACAACTACATGGACAAGGGCGCCAGGAATCTCGAGGAGAATCCGCAGGTCGCCGTCTCGGCGTGGGACACTGAGACCAAGCAGGCATACCAGATCAAAGGCACGGCCGAGATCTTCCGGTCGGGGCCTGTCTTCGACGAGGCCGTCGCTTGGGTCACCGGCATCAAGCCTCATCTGACGACCAAGGCGGCGGTCGTCCTGAGAGTCGCGCACGTGTATGTATGCCAGCCGGGCCCCGACCTCGGCAAGGACGTGGCCCTGCGCTAGGGAGTGCGCGGCCAGCGCCGGTCTGCGCATATCACACGCGGGGTCGAAGATGGTCACGGAGAGGCTGACGGTGGAGCCCATCGGTACCATTCACAGCGAGCATCACGAACCGAAGCGGACACCCGTGCGCGCCGATCCGCTCGGCCTGAGCAACGTGCGGCTGGTGGAATATCGTGGCCCGGGCTGAGGGCCGGCACACGCGGCGGCTGGACGGAGCAGCTGAGCGACGGGTCCTTCGTGCGCCGCGGCGGGCGCCGGCACAAAACGCTGTAGGCACACAGGCGCAGTGATGAGCAGATCGGCGCAAGCGGCGCCCGGAAGCGGCCGCTCCTTCGAGGCAGCCGGCGACCACGCGGCCGCAAGCCACGCCGTGGCGCGTGTCGCCACCTGGGGAGTCATCGTCAGCATCGCGCTGATGGCGCTGACCGTAGTCATCGCAGCCATCTCACACAGCCTCGCGCTCGTCGCCATGGCCGTCGACTGCATCGTCGACGCGGTCGCAGCGCTCGTGCTCTGGCTGGGGCTCAGGCTCTCCGAGCGTAAGACTGCGGCTTTCCCGTACGGCCTCTACAAGATCGAGAACCTGCTGCAGGTGGCGGTCGCACTGCTCATCTTCGTCGCTTCCTTCGAGATTGCCCGACAAGCGTTCGAGACCAGCCGGCAGACGCCCAGCATCAACGGGCTGGTCATCGCCGGCGTCGTCGTCACCATCGTGGCCACCTGGGCGTACGGCCGGTATGCGATGAGGGTGGGCAAGCGCGTCTCGTCGCCTGCTCTGGTGGCGGACGGCAAGCATCGCCAGATCGATGTGCTCTCCACGGCGCTGGCGCTGGTCGCCGTCGTCTCGACCTACGCGGGCTTCGACATCGACCGCGTGGCGGCGGTCGTCATCCTCGCGTTCGCGGTTTACGCCGGCTGGGGTCTGTTGGTCGCTGGCATGAAGGTACTACTCGACGCGTCGGTCGATGCCGGCACGCTGACGCAGATCCGACGCCTCCTCGAGTCGGAGCCACTCGTCTCACAGGTCGACTCGCTGGCCGCCCGCAGCGCCGGCCGCTACCTCTTCGTCGAGGCGACCCTGCGCTTGCGCACCGACGATCTCGCCAAAGCCCATGCGGCCAGCGAGCACCTCGAGGCGCAGATCCGCGACGCGATACCCGCAATGGAGCGGGTCAGCCTGCACATCGAGCCCCGGCGGCGCGAGATCCTCCAAATCGCCGTGCCTCTGGCTTCGCCCGAAGGCGAGATCAGCAGCGAGTTCGGCGAGGCTCCCTGCTTCGGCCTCGCCGAGGTGCGCGCCGCCGACGGTGACCTGCTGCGCCAGGCGGTGTTGGCGAACCCGCACCTCGGCAGCGACAAGCAGAAGGGGATACTGGTAGCCGAGTGGCTCGTCGGTCAAGGGATCGATACGCTGATCACCATGCGTCCGGTCAACAAAGGGCCTAGCTACGTGCTCCGCGAGGCCGGCGTGGAGATGCGTCCCGCCCACGCGGCGCGGCTCGCCGACGAGCTCGCGCTGCTGCGTCCCGATGCTCTGTGAGGTCAGCGTGAGGCGCGCCCGGTCGTCGCTTCCTGCGCGCTGTGCTCCACGTACGGCTTGATGTCGAGCAGCGGCGTGCCGTCGTACATGTCGACGCCCTCCACGATGAGCATGCGGCCCTGCCGCTCGACCAGCCGCACGATCGTGAGCACAAGCGGATTGGGGCGGCTCGGGGAGCGGGTCGCGAAGATGCCCCGCGGCGAGCTCATGAACGGGGCCAAGTCGCGCGGCGGCGTCGAATGGTGCAACCAGAAGAAAAGGTAGAGATGCTCGTAGTCCTCCACGTCGGCGAGCCCGGCGGCGAACTCCTCGAAGACCTCGACGCGGCCGCGTTCGCGGCGAGCTGATGCGGCTATCCGGGCGCGCAGCTCGCCGGGCGTCAGCGGCGGGCCCGCGGCTGGGCCCGACGGGTGGATGCCGGTGCGGATGACGCCTATGGGTCTGAGCGCGAGGAGGTGGGGGCTTGCGGCTGGAGAGCCTTCCGTCATGCCGACCGTCTATCGAAACAGCGCCAGCCGGTATGCGACCGCCGGTATGCCGGTCAGCCGTCGCCGTTCCGTTGACGGTGTTTGACTCGGGGCGGCGGTTGAGATAATATCGATACGTTTTCGTTTCGTTATTAAGGAGTCACGCCGCCATCAGCGAGTTCCAGGTTCAAACGCGAACAAGAGCCGGTCGGCCGCGAGACCCGCAGGTCGACGAAGCGATCTTCGCCGCCACCCTCGAGCTGCTCGCCGAAGACGGCTACGCGCAGCTGACCATCGAGCGGATCGCGACACGGGCAAGGGTCGGCAAGGCCAGTCTGTATCGTCGCTGGCCGGACAAGGTGTCTGTGGTTCTCGAGGCCGTGAGCCGCAACCCTGAGCGTCCGTCGGCGCCCGACACCGGCAGCCTGAGCGGTGACGTGCTCGGCTTTCTGCGGACCTTGGTGCGCTACCGCACGCTGCACTCCGAAGCAATCAGCGCCATCAGCAGTGAGGCGTTGTGCAACGCCCACTTCGGCGCGGCGTTCCGCGCCGGCATGGCCGATCCTGTGCTCGCCGGCATGCGCACCATCGTGGATCGGGCCGTCGCTCGCGGCGAGCTCTCCGCGAACACCGATGTCGACCTCGTCGCATCTCTACCGCCGGCGCTGCTGCAGGCGCAGCGGCTGCTGACGGGTCGCCAGCCCGACGAGGCCTTCGCGGAGCGCATAGTCGCTCAGTTCTTCCCGCCCTGCCCGGACGAAAGTGAGCCGCGGTGACGACCCCTGCATGCATCTACGAGCGCCGCTGGAAGATGCTCGCGGTGCTCTCCCTGAGCATGATGATCATCGGCCTCGACAACACCATCGTGAACGTCGCGCTGCCCACGCTGCAGCGCCAGTTCAGCGCTTCGGCGTCTGATCTGCAGTGGATCGTCGATGCCTACCTGCTGGTCTTCGCCGCGGCATTGCTGACCATGGGCACGCTCGGCGATCGGTATGGCCGCAAACGGGCGCTGCAGGGCGGCCTGCTCATCTTCGGCGGCGCCAGCGCGGCCGTGGTCTTCGCCGGCAACGTCAACCAGCTCATCGCGCTCCGCATCGTGATGGGCCTGGGCGCGGCCCTGATCATGCCGGCGACCCTGTCGATCATCACCAACGTGTTTCCGCGGAAAGAACGTGGCCGCGCCATCGGCATCTGGGCGGGCACGGCGGCCATCGGCATCGGCCTGGGTCCCCTGGCCGGCGGATTGCTGCTGGAGGCCTTCTCGTGGAGCTCCGTCTTCCTGGTCAACGTCCCCGTCGCGGTCGTGGCCTTGCTTCTCGGCATGAAGCTGGTGCCCGAGAGCCGCGATCCCTCGCCGGGCGCCTTCGACCTGTTCGGAGCGACGCTCTCGGCCACGGCGCTGCTGGCACTCGTGTGGTCGGTGATTGAAGCTCCGTCTCGCGGCTGGACGAGCGCGGCCGTGCTCGTCGGCATCGTGGTGGCCGCACTGCTGGGGGCGGCGTTCATCGCTTGGGAGCGGCGCGTGGCCTCGCCGATGCTGGATCTAGCCTACTTCCGCAAGCCGCGCTTCAGCATGGGCTCACTGGCGATCTCGACGATCTTCTTCTCGTTGATGGCGGCGATCTTCGCCTTGACGCAGTACCTGCAGTTCGCTCACGGCTTCAGTGCCCTCCAGGCGGGGGCGACGATGATCCCGCTGGCGCTCGGCCTGATGCTCAGCGCCGTCAACAGCAGCCGTTTCGTCACAAGGTTCGGCACGAAGCGTGTGGTGGCCGCCGGCATGATCCTGCTGGCGGCGGTCCTGGCGACGACCGTCTTGTGGACGCCCGGACTCTCGGTCTGGCTGATCGCCGCCTGGCTCTTCGTCCTGGGCCTCGCGATGGGCTCGGTGATGGCCCCCGCGACCGACGCCGTGATGGGCTCCGTGCCCCCGGCCAAGGCCGGCGTCGCCTCGGCGATGAACGACGTCACGAGGCAAGTCGGCGGAGCCCTAGGGGTGGCGATCGTCGGCTCGCTCATCGATACGATCTACACCAGCCGCGTCGGCGAAGCGGCGTCGAGTCTGCCGCCGGCCCTGAGAAGCCCCGTCGAGGCGTCGGTCGGCGCCGCCAACGCGGTCGCGGCGCGCTTGCCCGCGCCCGCCGGGGCTCACCTCGCCGCGGCGGCGGCGGATGCGTTCACGAGCGCCTTGGGTTACGGCCTGCTGGCCGCTGCCGCGGTCGCTCTGCTCGGTGCCGGCATCGTGCTCTGGAAGCTGCCGGCAGGCCACGCTGCAGTCCCCCAGACGCCGGAGATAGAAGGAGCACTCGCCTCAGCAGCGGTGGAGTGACGGACCGGGTGAGTGGACACGGTCGAGCACATGCCGTCGCCAGTCCGTCAGAGCTGTGTCGCGTCAGCGCGGCTCGGACTCCAAGAGCACCTCGCCCTTGATCAGCGACACGAGCCGCTCGAGCGCTGCGAGTACATTGTCGCGGATGTCTCCAGCCACAAGCAGTTTCATCATGTCGTCGCCGACCGAGAGCGACCCCTCGTTCACCCATCCGCGTACGGCGAAGGTGGCCGGCCAAGTCCTCGCCCGAACGAGCGACTCTTCGAACCGGTCCCCGTCGGCACGGAGCAACATTCCCTGAAGGGGCTCGTCGACGCTCTAGGCGCCGCGCACGATGCCTTGATGAGCAAGGGTCATGCCAATCGCGGCGGGTCCCGGCTGGGCCCTCACATCGTCGATCCAGTCGTCGATCTCACCGGTATTCATAACCTCGCCTCTCTGTTCCGCTGATCGCAGCCCAACTGGAGGCGCTTGCATTCTCGGACCTCGGGTGTAATATGGGCATATGCTCATAACAGCCAAGTTGCGGCTCATCTGCCGCGATGTTCCAAAGGAGGAGACATGCCAGGAAGAGACGGCACAGGGCCGACGGGCTATGGCCCGATGACAGGCGGCCGGCGCGGCTTCTGCGGCGACGCGGCCCCATCCCCGGGCTGCGGCGGCGGTCGTGGCCGGAGACACCAGTTCTACGCCACCGGGCTCACCGGGTGGCAACGGGCCGCGCAGGCCGACGCTCAGGCGACGGCGACGATAGGCGACGCCCCGGACCCGCTGGCGCACCTCGAGGGGATGCTCTCACAGGTGCTTGAGCGTCTGGACCGTCTCGAGTCGGCACCCCGGAGCTGATATGGGCGGACGTGGAGCAGGCGGCGGTCAAGGGAGCGGCGGTCGCGGCAGCGGTCAAGGGAGCGGCGGTCAAGGGAGCGGCCAAGGTATGCGCCAGCGTCGCCGCGACGGCAGCGGGCGCGGCGCGGGCCTTGGCCCCGGCCGCAGCGCCGACACAACGAACGGTGTGGCCGCGGCGGTCACCGCGCCGGCGCCCGTAGCAGATGTGCCCGTGGGCGCGCCGGCCGTGATTGCCCGAACGCGCACGGTGGCTATCGTCGCCAAGCCCGGGTCCTGCATCGCCTGCGGCACGTGCGTCGATACGTGTCCGCGTGATGCGATCACCCTCGAAGAGACCGCGGTGATCGACCCGCTGCTCTGTAACGGTTGCGGGATGTGCGTGAACGACTGCTCATATGGCGCACTCGCGCTCGCGGAGGTGTGAGGCGATGCGTATCGCCATCGCCAGCGGCAAGGGCGGCACCGGCAAGACGACACTCGCGACCAACCTCGCGGCGCTGCTCGCCGGCCGCGGCGTGGCAGTCCGGCTCCTCGACGCCGACGTCGAGGAGCCGGACTGCCACCTCTTTCTGCACCCCGTCACTGAACGCCGCGAGCCAGTGCGCGTCCCGGTGCCCGTGGTCGACGACACGCGCTGCACCGCCTGCGGCGTGTGCGCCGAGGTGTGCGCCTTCCACGCCATCACCGTCATCGGCTCGACGGTCCTGGTGTTCCCCGAGCTTTGCCATTCCTGCGGGGCCTGTGAACTGCTCTGTCCGGAGAAAGCCATTCACGAAGAGGGCCGCGATACCGGGGTGGTCGAGCGCGGTACAGTGACGCTCCCCGGCCGACCGGCGTTCCCGCTGGTCACCGGAGTCCTCACGGTCGGCGAGGCCAACGCCGTGCCGACGACTCGGGCCACGCTGGCGGCCGCCGGCGACGACAGCGTCGACGTGGTGATTGTCGACGCCCCGCCGGGAAGCTCGTGCCCGGTGATCGAGTCAGTGCGCGACGCCGACCTGGTCGTTCTCGTGACAGAGCCGACACCGTTCGGTCTCCATGACCTCAAGCTCGCCGTCGGCATGGTTCGCGCGCTGGGACTGCGCTGTGTCGTCGCCATCAACCGCGCCGATCTAGGAGACGACCGCGTGCATTCCTTCTGCGCCGCCGAAGGTATCGAGATCGTACTCGAGCTTCCCAATGACCGGCGGATCGCCGAGGCGTATTCGCGCGGTGAGCTGCTGCTCGACGCGGTCAGCGGCCTGGAGCAGACGCTGAGCGCGGCGTGGCACCGCATCAGCGTCGCCGCGCTGAAGCACGAGGTGGCTTCATGAAGCAGATCCGCGAACTGGTCGTGATCAGCGGCAAGGGCGGCACCGGCAAGACAAGCGTCGTAGCCGCTTTCGCGGCTCTGGCCGGAGGCGCCGTGCTCGCCGACTGCGACGTCGACGCCGCCGACCTGCATCTGGTACTCGACCCCAAGCTCGGGAGCGAGCACGAGTTCAGCGGTCGCCGACAGGCGGTCATCGATGCCGCGGCGTGCACCGCCTGCGGGCGCTGCGCCGAGGTCTGCCGCTTCGCGGCCGTGCTCGGCGCCTCGGACGACACCTACTCGATCGATTCCATTGACTGCGAAGGCTGCGAGCTCTGCCGGCGGGTGTGCCCCGCCGATGCCATCCACATGGAGCCGGTCGTCAACGGTGCCTGGATGGTCTCGGAGACGCGCTTCGGACCGCTGGTACACGCGCGACTCGGGGTCGCCGAAGACAACTCGGGCAAGCTCGTGACGCTGGTGCGCAACGAGGCCCGCCGGGTAGCGCAAGAGCAGGGACTCCCCCTCGTCATCGTCGACGGCTCACCGGGCATCGGTTGCCCGGTGATCGCCTCGCTCGCCGGCGCCGATCTGGTGCTCGCAGTCACCGAACCGACCGTCTCGGGGCGTCACGACCTGGATCGCGTACTAGAGGTGGTGAGGCAGTTCCGCCTGCCGTTCGCCATCTGTATCAACAAGGCGGACCTCAACCCAGAGCTCGGCGCGCAGATCGCCGCCGAAGCGTCCGCCGCCGGCGCGGCGTTCGTGGCCACCGTCGACTACGACCCCGCGGTGACACACGCCCAAGTGGCTGGAACCGACATCATCAACTATGGCGGCCGCGCCGCGGCCGAGATCACCAAGCTGTGGGAAGCCGCGAGCGCCTCGCTCTCGCCGTCCCCGGAAAGACAGGTACTCGATGGGTGAAGGTCACGAGAAGAACAGGCCGGCCGCCGGCGGCGACGGCCACGGCTGCAGCCAGGTGGACGGCGACCCCCGCCGGCAGCAGGACGAGCTAGAAGTCCGTATGCTGCTCATCCGCCACAAGCTGCTCGTGCTGTCGGGCAAAGGCGGGGTGGGCAAGAGCACTGTGGCCGTGAACCTGGCCACGGCGTTGGCGGACGCCGGGCGGCGCGTCGGTCTGCTCGACGTCGACCTCCACGGCCCCAGCGTACCGGGCCTCCTGGGGCTCGACTACGCGCCTGAGCCGGGGCACGCCGGCGGTATCGCCCCGGCCAAGGTGAGCGAGAACCTGTGGGCCATGTCGATCCAGTTCTTCCTGCCCGAGGGCGACGCCGCCGTTATCTGGCGCGGCCCGCGCAAATACTCGGCGATCCGCGAGATGCTCGCCGGCGTGGACTGGGGCCATCTCGACTGCCTCGTCATCGACGCGCCTCCTGGCACCGGCGACGAGGCGCTGGCCCTGGTCGAACTGCTGGGGGCGGGAGCCGGCGCCGTGGTCGTCTCCACGCCGCAGCAGGTCGCCGTCAGCGACGTGCGCAAGGCGCTCGCCTTCTGCAAGACGCTCGAGTTGCCGGTGCTGGGCGTGATCGAGAACATGAGCGGCTTTGTCTGCCCGCACTGCGGTGAGACCACCGACATCTTCCTGAGCGGCGGCGCCGAAGCCATGGCCGCCGATGCCGGCGTCCCCTTCCTCGGCCGTATTCCCATCGATCCGGCGGTCGTCGAGGCCGGGGAGCGAGGCGTGCCTCACGTGCAGGCCTTCGCCGGCTCGCCGACGGCGGCGGCGTTCGCGGCAGCGATCGAACCGCTGCTCACACTGACCGAGCGCCCCGGTCACCGCGTCGCTGCCACCGAGGAGGGCTGAGACGCGATGCCACCCGCCGGCGGCGCACAGCAGCTCGTCTACGGGCCCGTGCCCTCCCGCCGTTTGGGACGCTCCCTCGGCGTAGACCTCGTGCCGCTGAAGACGTGCACCTACGACTGCGTCTACTGCCAGCTCGGTCGGACCACGCGCAAGGCTGTGCGCCGACAGCGCTGGGTCGACCCGTCGGATGTCGTGGCTCAGGTGCGCGCCAGGCTCGAGTCCGAGCCCGACGTCATCGCTCTCGCCGGGTCGGGCGAACCGACCCTGCATGCGGGCATCGGAGACGTGATCGCCGGCATCAAGCAGCTCACGAACGTGCCGGTGGCGGTCATCACCAACGGATCGCTGCTCAGCCGCCCGGCCGTACGCCGCGGACTGGCTGACGCCGACATCGTGCTGCCGTCACTCGACGCTCCCGACGACGGCCTGTTCCAGATCGTAAACCGCCCCCACAAGGCGCTCCGCTTCGCCGACGTGCTCGGCGGGATGATCGCGTTTCGCCAAGGCTACCGAGGCCAGATGTGGCTCGAGGTCATGTTGCTCGCCGGCGTCACGGCGATGGTGGCCGAAGTGGAGCGGCTCGCGGAACTGGCGGCGCGCATCTCCCCCGACCGTATCCAGTTGAACACGGCGGTGCGCCCACCGGCGGAGTCGTTCGTGGCGCCGGTCACGGAGGGCTCTCTGCAGGAGTTCGCCGGTCTGTTCACACCCCACGCCGAGGTGATCGCCGACACCACATCTGCCGGCGGCGACCGGATCGCGGGCGGCGCGGACATCCTGGCACTGCTCTCACGCCCCCCTGTACGGTGGCCGACATCGCCGCCGGGCTGGGGATCCACCACGGCGAAGCACTCAAGGCGGTCACAGCACTCGTCGCCAAAGGCGCCCTGGAGCTGCACACCCACGAAGATCGATCGTTCTACGTGGTGGTGACCGCTACTGCGGAGAATCGACAAGAGGAGAGATCATGAAGGTAGCCATCAGCGCGCAGAGCAACGATATCGATTCCCTGGTCGACCCACGGTTCGGCCGCGCCCGCTGGTTCATCGTCGCCGATACGGAGACCAGCCAGTGGCAGGCACACGACAACGCCGCCAACGTGGACGCCAGCGGTGGCGCCGGCGTGCAGGCAGGCAGCACCGTGGCGTCGCTGGGCGCCGAGGCGGTCATCACCGGCAACGTCGGCCCCAACGCGCACAAGGTCCTTGCGGCCGCGAACATCGCCATTTACCAGGCTGGCAACGGGCTCAGCGTGAGCGATGCGCTGGCCGCGCTCAAGCGCGACGAACTCACAGCAGTGGCGGCTCCCACCGTGAGCGGTCACTGGGCCTGAAGAGGAATGGAGCAGCCATGAACGGAGACGGAAGGCCCAGGACGCGCCGGCAGCGGCGAGGGGGGCTGGCCTGCGACGGCGCCGGGCCGGGCCGCGGCCGCCGCAAGGACAACGCTCGGGGAAGCCAAGGCAGCCTGAGCGGGCGCACCGCGACCCGTGCGCTGGTCGCGGTCGGCGCATATGTGGCGCAGGACCTTCGCGATGCCGAGGGGCTGACGCGGCCGATGCTTCGTCGGGCCGCGCTCCGTCTGGCGCTGAGCCGACGCGAGCCCGCACGGCGACTGGGCAGCGCGTACCTGCGGCTGGACCCGCCGGCACCGGGCGAGGTGCGACAAAAAGGTGACGTGATCGAGGCCAGTGGATCTTCGTCCCCGTCCCGGGCGCTTCCGGCGCCGCCCGTCACGACGGCCTCCGGAGCGGACGGCGAGACGCCGACGTGTTGAAGCACAGACGCATCCCGACTACTATGAGCATATGCTAATAACCCTCAAGGACGAGCATGCCGCGCCCGCCGATTGAACGCGCCGTAGGCGGAGTCCCGCGCGTGACCCTGTTCAAGCCGGCCGGAGTCCCCGGACGCGACCTCGAGCAGCTAACGCTGGCCGTCGACGAGCTCGAGGCCATCCGCCTTGTCGATCTCGAGAGCCTGAGTCACGAACAAGCGGCTGCAGCGATGGGCGTGTCTCGGCAGACCGTCGGCCGCGTGCTTGAGCGCGGTCGCGCCAAGGTCGCCGAAGCCCTCGTCGGCGGCAAGGCGATCCTCATCGGCGGCGGGCAGTACCGGGTCGAGCCGCGGCAGTTCTGCTGCACCTCATGCGGCGCCCTTTGGGCCGCCGCCCCCGATGCGGCTCCCCCGGCATCATGCCCGTCATGTGGGTCGGCGAGGGTGGGCACCTGTTGGGACCCCGCGGGACGCTGCGGGATGGGTCAGCGAGGCCGAGGTGGCGGCCGAGGCCGAGGCTGCGAAGCCGGCGGCAGACACGGCAAAGGCCGCCATGGCGGCGACCAAGCATAGATGGACGCACCGACGAACCAACGAGCGAGAGTGAGAGAGTCATGACCGACGAGATCACCACGACAACGCGTATCGCCATTCCCTCCGAACTACCCGGCGGCCTACAGGCCCGCCGCTCCGGCCACTTCGGCCGCTGTGAGTGCTTCACTCTTGTCGACGTGGTCGACGGCAAGGTGGGCGAGGTCGAGGTCTTTCAGAACGCGCCGCACACCGAGGGCGGTTGCATGGCCCCTGTACTCGTCCTCGCCGAACACAACGTCGACGCGATCGTCGTCGACGGCATCGGAGGGCGACCGCTGATGGGATTCAACCAGGTCGGCATCGCCGTGCATGCCGGCAAGGGCCCCGACGTCCAGACGGCCGTGGCTGCGTACATCCAAGGCGCCCTGCCGGTGGTTGGGCTCGAAGGCGCCTGCCAGCACTGAGCGGCTGGTCGACCGGCTCAGGCCAACTGACGAGCGAGCTCTGCTTTGCGCGCGAGCAGACCTACAAGCACGCTGCGCATGATGTCGAGGGCGTCGATGACCCGCGCATCGGCCAGCGAGTAGCGCACGCTCGTGCCGTCGCGCGCGGCGTTCACGAGTCCACGCTCGCGCAGCGTCTTGAGGTGCCGTGACACGCTTGGCTGTGGCACGTCGAGGATCTCCGCGAGTTCGTGCACGTACTTCGCACCCTCGCTCAAAGCATAGAGGATGAGGATGCGCGTGGGTTCTGCGAGAGCCTGGCAGATGTTCGCGTGGAGCAGGCCCACCTCGTGTTGAAGGCTCTCGTCCACAGTCTCGCTCCTCCCGATCCCCGGTCGACCCAAGGATTTCCGATTCCCACTATTCGTCTATCCGCATGCTGCTACATGATAACTCTGATAGAAGTACTTGTGTCAAGGAGCCGCGGCGGACGCTTGCCCACCGCGGCTCCTCGCGCACACGTCAGAAGAGCCTGACGACTGAAGCGTCTACTTGATACGCACCTTGACGGTCGCCGACATCGCACTGAGCTCGGTCTTGGTGTCCATGAAGTAGCTACGGAACGACCAGGTGCCCTTGACGAGCGAACGATACCGGTACGAGTACGCGCCGGCCGCATCGGTGGTGCGAATGCTGAGGCTCTTGAAGGCGGAGGCGCCCGGCTTCTTGGCCTGGATGGCGACCATGCGGTCATCGGCCGGCTTCAGGGCTCCGGAGAGCGTGAAGTACCTGCCGGCGTTGACGACGGCCGCGCTGCGCGCGAGCGTGAGCGCCGGACTCACCGTGAATGTCGCGGTGTTCTGCGCCTCGATGTTACCTTCCACGTCTTGCGCCCAGAACTTGACCGTGTGCGTGCCGAGGGACATCGGCGTGTCAAGCGCCGTCGGCGCGGTCAGCGCCACTTCAGGGTGCACGGTGTCGGTGGGCACCGTATACAAGCGGGCGACGCCCTTGTCGAAGCGGTGGTAGACGTAGGCGACTCCCGAAGCGTCAGAAGCGCTGACCTGGAAACTCACATCGCCGGCGTAGCTCAATGCCACGTCTGATGTGGTGACGGGCGGCGCAACGTCGCCGGCCATGCCGGCGTAGGCGCCCACGGCGCCGATACCGAGTACGATCGCGACCGCGACGATCGCGATCACAAGGTGACGTGTCTTTTTCACTTGTTGCACACCTCCATACAGGTCCGGGCACGATGCTCCATGGCGTCGTACTCCCGGGTCCGAATCATCCGGTCAAGCCGCGCTGCCGTCAGTCGGTCGCGTGGTCGAGGGTCTGGTCATGGCACGAGCCACAGGCCATCTTCGCGCCGGTATACGTGACGTGGCAGGTCCTGCAGGCCTCGACGCTCGGATCGAGCGCTACCGCCCCAGCTACAGGCGTGGCCATCTGGAAGTACGTGTTGAGCAGCTCCGTCGTCTTGCGCACGACGTCGAAAGAGGCCTTGCCGCAGCGGTCCTTCTGCAGCGGGCCGCCGTTGGCCGCGCCGCTGGTCATCGTCCACTGCACGAGCGAAGAATGGCACAGCGGCGAGTGCGCAGTGGAAGAGGGGACGTTCTTCATGGGAGTCGTGGGCGGGTTCCACGCGTCGGGTAGAGCAAGGGATCCGAGGTGGGACTTCCAGGCGGCGTTGGTCGGCAACGCCTCGTTGGCGTAGTACTGCATGATCGCGTCGATGAGGTTATTGCGATGCGTGACGTTGCCCACGGTCATGCCGATGATCGCCGAGGCCCCGTTCACAGTGCCGCAAACGGTACCCCAGCCACCCACGCCGCCGCCGCCGAAGCGGAAGACGTTCTTCGGCAACGTGCCCCACGTATCGGGGTTGGACACCGCGAGCGCCTCAACGAACGGCCACCAGACGGCCTCCGCACAGCCGGAAAGGAAGTAGACTTCGAAGGCACGGCGCGCGACCTTCTCCGGCACCAGCTGGTCGGCTGCGCGCGTGGGGTATGGCCATGGCACGTTTGCAACGGCCGCTTCGGCCGTGGATGGCCGGTTGCCCAGTGCCGCTCCTGACACGGCGGCAACGGCGGCCACGGTGCCGGCGCTGGCGAGGAACTTGCGCCGCGACATCACCTTATCGGACATGTTCAATCTCCTTTTCCGCGATCGACTGACTGAAGGAGGCAATGACTGCGACACCCACGATTCCCCTGCAAGCGTGGTGTTATCATCCGCATATTCGCTCCTCCGCATATAACGCTACCATACCTCGAGGGGTACCGGGTAGCGGAGCACTCACGGGGGGTTCTGGGGCCAGGCAGTTCCACGCGTTGAGGTGGCTTGCCAGCCTTGGACGCTGGCTCCTGGAAGGCGCAGCGCTGGAGACGGCGCCGGACAGTCGCGGACGCCGGCTAGGGCTTCGCCGCTACCGCCACGAGGTGGTAGGGCAGCTCCGTCGCCGGCTCGTGTGCCTCGATCAGCTCAAGGCCCATCTCGCGGATGATGTCGCGCACCGCGGCGAGACCGAGAACATGGTCGAGCGGCGGGCCGAGCGGCCGCTCGCGGTCGCCCCAGTCCACGACGACGAACAGCCCGCCGGGGCGCAGCAGCCGGACGACCTCCGCCAACGCCCCGGGCTGGTCGTACAGGTGGTGGAGCACGTCGACCATCAGGACACGGTCGGCCACGGCGTCGGCCGCCGGGACCGCGTTCGCGTCCGTCTCCACGATCTGGAACCGCTCGGCCAGCTCCGGCGTGATCTTCTCGCGCAGCATCTCCGCCAGCCGCGGCAGCGCCTCGACGGCGATCACGCGGCCCCGCGGCACAGCCTCGGCGACCGCCAGCGTGTACGTGCCGGTCCCGGCGCCGTAGTCGACTACAGTCTCGGCGCCGTCAAGCCGCAGGAGAGACACGACCGTTGCCCGAGGTAGAGCCTCAAGGCGCGCCGGGTCCTCCAGGCGAGGAGCGTGGTGCGGGTCAAAGGCGTCGGCCATCAGGCGGCCACCGTGGTGAGCTCGAACTCCGGCGGCTGGTGCAGGTGCTTCTTCACGGCACAGAGGTTCATCGCGTTGATCACGGCGGCTCTGTACTTCTCCGGGAAGTCGGCGGGGAGCTTCAGCTCGA